>Ga0247727_10016260_pt1 | contig 12040 bp, 7 predicted proteins | sample WisWelCaveWW1625_FD_202498 | JGI IMG/M metagenome (GOLD analysis project Ga0247727, IMG submission 202498) | Biofilm microbial communities from Wishing Well Cave, Virginia, United States - WW16-25 | ecosystem: Environmental > Aquatic > Deep subsurface > Groundwater > Cave microbial mat | place...
CCAAGCAAGACCGAAATGCGGGCGGAGGGAGTCGAACCCCCACGGGCTCTCGCCCACCGGCTCCTAAGGCCGGCGTGTCTACCGTTCCACCACGCCCGCTCGCTGCCGGCGCGCGCTCGCTGAAAGAGCGGCACGCCCCATGCCGAGACTGTATCGTCGGCGGCGATGGCCACGTCCGGCGTAGAGATCCACCACCCCAACCGCGAGCGGGCCAGCTCGCGGGCCACGCGGGCGATCGTCGTGGCGCTGCTCGGCATCTCGGTCGCGCTGCTCTCGCTCGTGCTCGCCGGAGGCTGGGAGCGCATCCAGGGGGCCAAGCCCATGACGATCGCGTGGATCGTCGTCTATCTCGTGATGATGTTCTACATCGCGCGCTGGAACCGCGGCGTGCTGCCCGTCGCCGGCGCGCTCGCGGTGCTGCTCGCGATCTTCTGCGGAGTCGCGGGGCCAGCCTGGCTCGATCGCGACAAGCCCGGCCTCGCCGACCCGTCGATCGACGAGAGCGTGCTGGGGATGCTGACGCTGCTGCTGATCCCGATCCAGGGTCTGCTGGTCGCCTTCACCGCGCGCGGTTTCCTGCAGCACTGGAACGTCGAGGTCGAGGTGCCCTCCGGCGGTGCCGCCGGCCCCGCCCCGCGGCCGCCTTCCAAGGGTGAGCCGGCGGCGGCGTAGAGCGCAGCGCCTATAGTTCCGCTGCCGGCGGCGGTGGCGGAACTGGTAGACGCGACGGACTCAAAATCCGTTGCCCGCAAGGGTGTGCGGGTTCGATTCCCGCCCGCCGCATGGAGGTCCGCGCGGGCCCGGCTCAGGCGTCACCCTGGAGCGACGGCGCCCCAGCGGAAGCCGGTCGGCCACGGCTCAGGCTCCAGCGGGCTGGCGGACAGCCCGGGTGGCGGGTCCGGCTCGTTGTAGCCGGCCGGCGCGACGTCGTTGGGCGTGTCCGGGTGAAACAGCGAGGCCAGGTACTGGATCTGTCCGCGGCCCGGGCCGAGCTCGAACTGCCCACCGCCGTAGGCGTCGATGTCGTGCGCGGCGCAGTGGTCGTAGGTGTCCATCAGCTCCTCGAGCGAGCCGATCCGCGAGGGCTTGACGTTGACCATCTTGGGTGGGAAGGGAAGCGCCTCGATGTCAGCGATCGAGTGGATCGGGGCGTCCCAGGTGATCCGATCGCGGTGGGGGAGCAACACCGCGTCCGTCTCAGGCGTGAGCGCGGGATCCTCGAGCCACGCATCCGGGAAGCCCTCGGCGACGCGGCGGTAGAGCTCAGGATCGGCTCCCTGATCGACGACCGTTCCGACGTAGAGGCCCTTGAAGTCGACCGAGTCGATCGCGCCCGTGGCCACGAGCTCGGCGACCAGGGCCTCGTCCCACGAGGTCGTCGGGTCGAGCTTGAAGCGCAGGCCGGGATAACGCTCCAGGAGGCGGCCGAGAGGCTCGATCGTGGGCGGCTCCCCGAGTCGCAACGAGACGACGAACGTCACCGGGCGCGCCGCCCGGCCGAGCGCCTCGGCCAGCGAGCGCCCCACCTGGCGCAGCGCCAGGTCGAGTGCCGCGCTCTCGAAGGCCCAGCGGCGATAGCGGCGTGAAACCTCGCGCTGCGGCGACTCGGGAAAGAGGTCGAGCTCGGCGAGCAGCGCGCCGAAGCTGCCGATCGTGTGCTCGCCGGCGAGCGGCTGGCGGGCGCCGGCCGCCTGGAGAAGCGCGTGGTCGGGAGTGTCGTAGGTGACGTCTTCCCCCACGCCCTGCTCGCCGCCACCTTCGAGGCGGATCACGGTCGAGTGGCGCTCGAAGCCGGAGGAGACGTCGCGCACGAGGCCGTCGAGCGCGTAGGAATCGATCGTCACCGGCAGATTCGAGATCGCGTCGTAGGTGCGCATGAGCGCCTCAGCCTACCCGGGTCCTATGATCGACGGAGACCCAGTCCACCGAGGAGGAGAGCCTGGCCGCAACCCTGACCGACGCCGACCGCGAGCTGCTTCAGGCGCCCAACTTCTGCCACGTGGCGACGCTGCGCGCCGACGGGATGGCGCACGTCGTGCCGGTCTGGATCGACGTCGAGGGCGACCTCTTGGTGCTCAACACGGCGGAGGGCCGCGTTTGGCCCGCCAACGCCCGGCGCGACCCGCGCGTAACGCTCACGATCCAGAACATGCAGAACCCCTACGAGTTCCTTTCGATCCGCGGACGCATCGTCGAGGACACGCACGAAGGCGCCGACGCTCACATCGACCGGATGGCGAAGAAGTGCCTCGGCGAGGACACCTACCCCTACCGCCAGCCTGATGAGCAGCGCGTGATCATGCGGGTGGAGCCCGACAACGTCTTCCACTTCGCCCCGGCTGCCGAGTAGTACCGGGATCGACGGCGCCCTCAGTCCACGAGCGAGCGCAGCTCGCCGGCCAGCGCGGGCGGTGCGGCGAGCAGACCCCAGGGGAGCCCGGGGCGCTGCTCGAGCGCGATCACCTCGAGACCGGCCCGCGCGCAGAGCAGCGCGCCGGCGCGCTCGTCCCAGGGCCGCAGCGCGCGCTCGAAGTAGGCGTCGTAGCGCCCGGCCGCCGTCCAGGCGAGGTCGAGCGCCGCGCTGCCGAAGCGGCGGACGTCGCGCACGAGCGGCAACAACCGGGCGACCACGACGGCCTGTCGCTCGCGCACGGCCGCGTCGTAGGCGAAGCCGGTCGCGACCAGGGCGGTCGAGAGCTCGGTGGCCCCCGAGCCGACGATCGGCTCGCCGTTGAGCGTCGGGGGGGCGGCGCGCGCGGCGGCGAAGGTCTCGCGCCGGAGCGGGTCGTGGACCACGCCCGCGACCGTCCCGGCTGCGTCCTCGCAGGCGATCGAGACGCACCAGTGCCCGATCCCGAAGAGGAAGTTGGTCGTGCCGTCGAGCGGATCGACGATCCAGCGCAACCGGTCGCCGCCTGGGTGGGCGAGCTCGCCGCCGCCCTCCTCGGCGAGCAGCGCGTCACCCGGACGCTCGGCCACGAGCAGCGCGGTGATCAGGCGCTCGGCGGCGAGATCGGCCTCGCTGACGAGGTCGGTGGGCGTCGACTTGGCGTGCAGGCCCTCGTGGGGCTCGCGGAAGCGCCGCAGGAGCTCCTCGCCGGCGGCGAGCGCAGCACGCTCGGCGATCTCGAGCAGCTGCCGTGCGCCGTCGCTCATCGGCACGGGAGCCTACGCCACGCGACCCTCACAACTCAAGCGCGCGCCCCACGTGCCGATGGCGCCACGGGCACCCGCAACGAGTGTCGCCACGTCGCAAGGCCCCCGATGCCCTCCCTCCGACGCCCATCGCTCGCGACCAAGCTCGCGCTCTCCTTCGCGCTGATCGCCCTCGCGGTCACCGCCGCGTTCGCGGTCCTGAGCGCCAGCCTCGGTGACGTCCGGCGCGCGTTCGGGGTCGTGACCGAGCGCGAGCAGCCGAAGGCGGCCGCGGCCTATGAGATGGAGATCAACACGCTCGGCTTCGGGCTCGCGGTTTTCAAGTACATCGAGGAGCCCAACCCCGAGTACCGCGCGCGCGCCGCCGACGACCAGCAGGACTTCAACCGCTTCAAGGCCCGCTACGATCGGCTCGCCACGAGCGGCGCCGAGCAGCGGCTAAGCCGGGAGGTCGGGCGCCTCCACAGCCGCTTCATCGCGCTCGGCGCGCGAATGATGGACGAGCGCGACCGCCAGCAGCGCCGGCTGCGGGCGTCCACCACGGGCTTCAAGGGGCTCGACTACCTGCTCGACGAGCGCCTCGAGGAGGGCCGCGATCCGCTCGCGCCCGGCGCCTCGCCGCGGGTCGTCGCGGCAGGCGTCCTCGAGTCCCAGGTCGTCGAGTTCGGCACCTGGCTGCACGCCTACCTGCTGAGCGGCGAGGCCGCGCACCGGGCGCTGGTCGCCAACAACGCCGCCGACGTGCGGCGCGCGGTGCGCACGTTGGAGCAGGGCGCGCAGAGCGCGCGGCAGCGAGCGGACCTTCAGAGCTTCAAACGCGCCTGGGCCACGCTCCACGCACGTGCTCGCGCGATGATCGCGGCGCGCGACCACGCCCGCCGCGACACCAGCGCGCTCGTCGCGCTACGGACGCGGCTCGACGATCTCCTCGACGAGGAGATCCAGCACGCCGCGAGCGCCGCGATCCGGCGCTCGGACGCGGCCGCGGATGACAGCGTCGGCGACACGCTGCGCTTCATGCTCGCCGGACTCATCGGTCTGCTGCTGCTCTCGGCGCTGATCGCGCTGGGCGCCGTGCGCGCCGCCATGCGCCCGATCCGCCGCCTCTCGGAGGCCGCGCGCGCCATCGCCGGCGGCCACTTCGAGCACCGAGTGCCCGTCACCAGCAGCGACGAGCTCGGTCGGCTCGCGTCGCAGTTCAACCAGATGGCCATCACGCTCGACGCGACGACGGTTTCGAAGAGACTGCTCGAGGAGCGCGAGGAGCAGCTCCAGGTGACGCTCGACTCGATCGGCGACGGCGTGATCACCACCGACGTCGACGGGCTGGTGCGCTACCTCAACCCCGTGGCCGAGAGACTCACCGGCTTCGGCGTCGCGGACGCGCGCGGCGCGGCGCTGGGCAAGATCTACCGCACCCTGGAGGAGAGCACGCGTCAACGGGCGTACTGCTCCGTCGCGCCCGCGCTGCTCGAGGACCGCGCCACCGGCGACGACAACGCGGCGCCGAAGCTGCTGGTGCGCCGCGACGGCACCGAGTTCGCGATCAGGGAGTCGGCGGCGCCGATCCACGATCGCGACGGGGAGGTCACCGGTGTCGTGCTCGTCTTCCGCGACGTCACGGCGGAGCGCGCCGCCGAGCGCCACCTGGCCTACGAGGCGAGCCACGACCCGCTGACCGGTCTCGCCAACAGGCGCGAGTTCGAGCGAGCTCTCGAGCAAGCGCTCCACTCCTCCAGCGAGCGCGGGCGGGAGTCCGTGCTCTGCTTCATCGACCTCGACCGCTTCAAGATCGTCAACGACACCTGCGGCCACGCCGCCGGCGACGAGCTGCTGCGGATGATCGCCGGCGTCCTCGGGCGCCGGCTGCGGTCCGCCGACACGCTCGCCCGCCTGGGCGGCGACGAGTTCGGGGTGCTGCTCGCGGACTGCACGCCGGGCGACGGCGTGCGCGCGGCGGAGGGCCTGGTCGCGGCCATGAACGCGTTCGACCAGTTCACCTGGGAGGGCCAGTCCTTCGATGTCGGCGCGAGCATCGGCGTGGTCGCGCTGACCGAGGGCTGGCGCGACGTCGGCGACGCGATGCGCGCGGCGGACGCCGCCTGCTACGCGGCGAAGGAGAAGGGCCGCGGCCGCGTGGAGGTCTTCCAGGCGTCTGAGAGCGAGTTCGCGGAGCGACGCGGTCACGTGAAGCTGGTCTCAGGCATCAACGCCGCGCTCGAGGACGACCGTTTCGTGCTCTACCAGCAGAAGATCGCGCCGCTGCGGGACCGCGGCGACGCACACGAGCGCTACGAGCTGCTGCTGCGGATGGTCGGCGAGGACGGCGCGATCGTCGGACCGGACGTGTTCCTGCCGACCGCCGAGCGCTTCGGGCTGATGCCGCTGATCGACCGCGTCGTCGTCACGCGGGCGTTCGCCGGGCTCGCGCGGCGCTATGCCGAGGGCGATTACGACCGGCTGGGCATGTGCACGATCAACCTCTCGGGCGCGACGTTCGGCGACGAGCTCTTCCTCGCGTTCGTCCAGACCCAGCTCGATCGCTTCGGCGTCCCGCCCGGGAAGCTCTGTTTCGAGATCACCGAGACGGCCGCGATCGCCAACCTGGCAGGCGCGCTTGGAACGATCGAGGCGCTGCGCGCGCTCGGCTGCCGCTTCGCGATGGACGACTTCGGCAGCGGTCTCTCCTCGCTCGCGAATCTCCGCAAGCTGCCGGTCGACTACCTCAAGATCGACGGCGCGCTCGTGCGGAACGTCGCCGACGACCCGGTGGCGCGAGCGATGATCACGGCGGTGACCCAGCTCGCGAGCGCCCTCGGGATCGAGACGATCGCCGAGTTCGCCGAGGACGATCGCACGATCGGCGCGCTCCACACGCTCGGCGTCGACTACGCCCAGGGCTACGGGATCGAACGGCCGCGGCCGTTCGGGATCGAGCGCGCGCGTCGGTTCGCGCACGAAGCCCCCGAGCCAACGGTCGTCGAACGCCCGAGCGGTCTCTTCACCCGCAACGCGAAGGTTTGAGAACGCCCAGCGCCGCGCGGATCGCCTCGAGCGCCTCGGGGTTCTCGGCGGCGGAGAGGTCGCCAGGATCCTCGCCGAGCGCGACCGCGCGTACGGCCCGCCGCAGGATCTTGGCCGAACGGGTCCGTGGCAGGGCGGCCACGCGCACGACGCGGGCGGGCTTGAAGGGACGGCCGAGCTGGCGCGCAACGAGCTCGGCGAGCTCGGCGGAGACGTCTTCGGCGGCGGGATCGCGCGGCGCCCAGAAGCACCAGACGGCCTCGCCCTTGGCCGTGTCGGGGACCCCGACGGCGGCCGCCTCCGCGACGGCGTCGTGGCCGACGAGCACCGACTCGACCTCGGCCGGCCCGAGCCGCTTGCCCGCGACGTTGATCGCCTCGTCCGAGCGGCCGTAGAGGAACCACTGGCCGTCGCCGTCGACCTTGGCCCAGTCGCCGTGCCGCCAGACGCCTGAATAGGTGGAGAAGTAGCTGTCGAGGTAGCGCTGCGGGTCCTTCCAGATCCCGCGGGTCATGCCCGGCCAGGGCCGTTTGCAGACCAGCTCGCCGACGGCCTCGCGGAGGGCGTTGCCCGCGGCGTCGAAGACGTCGACGTCCATACCCAGGCAAGCGCCGCCGAGCGAGCAGACCTTGATCGGCTCGATCACGTAGGGGGTCAGGAAGCAGGCGCCGACCTCGGTGCCGCCCGAGATGTTGACGATCGGCAGGCGGCCGCGGCCGACCTCCGCCGAGAGCCAGCGGTAGGGCTCTGGGTTCCAGGGCTCGCCGGTCGAGCCGAGTATCCGCAGGGCCGCGAGTTCGTGGCGCCGCGGCCAGCGCGCGCCCGCGCCGCGCAGCGCGCGGATCAGGGTCGGCGAGACGCCCAGCACGGCGACCTGGTGGCGCTCGGCGATCGCCCACACGCGATCGGGCGCGGGGAAGTCGGGCGCCCCTTCGGCGATCACCATCGTACCCCCGAGCGCGTGCGCGCCGACCATCGTCAGCGGGCCCATGATCCAACCCATGTCGGTGACCCAGTGGAACGCCTCGCCGCCGTGGAGGTCGAGCGAGTAGGCCACCTCGGAGGCGATCTTGACGGTGAAGCCGCCGTGGACGTGCACGGCGCCCTTGGGCTCACCGGTCGTGCCCGAGGTGTAGGCGAGCATGAACGGGTCCTCGGCCTCGGTGTCGCAGGCCTCGCGTCCGGCGGCGGGGTCCACGCCGGCCAGGAACCCCGCCCAGGTCTGGTCGCGCCCGGCCGTCATCGGCACGTCGATCCCGAGCCGCTCGAGCACGACCACGCGCCGCACGGCCGGGCAGCGGGCCACGGCCTCGTCGCAGGTCGATTTCATCTCCACGCGCGCGCCGCGACGCAGACCGCCGTCCGCGGTCAGGACCAGCACGGCACCGGCGTCGCGCAGGCGCGAGGCGATCGCGCCGGGCGCGAAACCGGAGAAGATCGGCAGGTAGAGCGCGCCGACCTTGGCGATCGCGTAGGCGGCGATCACCGCCTCGGCGACCATCGGCATGAAGACGCCGACGGCATCGCCCTTGCCGATCTCCGCGGCGCGCAAGGCCGCCGCCAGCAGGTCCACCTCGGCGGCCAGCTCCGCGTAGCTGAGCGTGCGCACGGTCTCGTCCTCGGACTCGGCGATCAGGGCCGGCTGGCCGGCGCGCAGTGGGTCCTCGCGCCAGCGGTCGAGGCAGGCGCTCGTGAGGTTGATGTGCCCGCCGAGAAACCACGTCGTCCACTCGATGCCGCGCGAATCGTCGAGCACGCGCTCGTAGGGCTCCGAGAACGGGATGCCGAGGTCCTCGACGACTGCGCCCCAGTACCAGGCGAGGTCATCCACCGAGCGGTGGCGCAGCTCCGCGAGCGTCGCGATCCCGTGCCGGCGCATGAAGCGCGTGACGTTCGCGGACGCGACGTACTCCGGCGTGGGCTGCCAGGCGATCTCGTCCATCGGGCAGCCGCAGTCTTACACGGGCCTGCACGGCCGCCCTCCCCCAAGTTCACGGACCGACTGCCGATAAGTCGGAGAGACGCCCGCGCCGGGCGGATCGAGGATGCCCTCCCGCCGATGCTCTCCCCCAGACACCGAAGCCCATCGCTCGCGACCAAGCTCGCGCTCGCCTTCGCGCTGATCGGCGTCGCGACCGCAGTCGCGTTCGTGCTCGTCGGCAGCAACCTGGCTCACGTGCGCGAGGCGGTCGGGACCGTGACCGAGCGCGACCAGCCGAAGGCGGCGGCGGCCTACGAGATGGAGATCAACATCGTCGGCGCCGGCCTCGGGATCTTCAAGTACCTGCGCTCGCCCGACCCCGAGCACCGCGCGCGGGTCGCCGACGACAGTGCGGACTTCGCGCGCTTCAAGTCCCGCTACGACCGCCTCACCGATAGCGACGCCGAGCGTCGCCTGAGCCGCCGAGTCGGGCGGCTTCATCGCCGCTTCATCGCGCTCGGCGAGCGGATGATGGACCGCGAGGATCGCCAGCAGCGCCGGCTGCGAGCGACCACGGCGAGCTTCGAGCGGCTCGACGAGCTGCTCGACGAGCGGCTCGAGGAGAGCCGCGACCCGCTCGAGCCGGGCGCCCCGCCTCAGGTCATCGCGGCAGGCGTGCTCGAGCAGCAGCTCGTCGAGTTCGGCACCTGGCTGCACGCCTACCTGCTGGGCGGGAACGCCGCGCACCTGAGGCTGATCGCCGACAACGCCACCGACGTGGAGCGCGCGCTGCGCGCGGTCGAGCGTCGGGCTCCGGGCGCCCCCCAGCGGGCCGATCAGGCGCGCTTCGCGCGCGAGTGGAGCGCTCTGCACGAGCGCGCCGACGCGATGACCGCAGCGCGGCGACAGGCCAACCGCGACGCAGCCGCGCTGATCGCGCTGCGGACGCAGCTCGACGATCTCCTCGACGAGGAGCTCCAGCGCCTGGCGGCCGTCGCGGTTCGGCGCTCGCACGAGGGCGTCGACCAGAGCGTCGGCAGGACTTTCAGGCTGATCGTCGGCGGGCTCGTCGGGCTGCTGCTGCTCTCCGCGCTGATCGCGCTCGGCACGGTGCGCTCAGCCATGAGGCCGATCCGCCGCCTCTCGGAGGCCGCGCGCGCGCTCGCCCAGGGCCATCTCGACCACCGGATCCCCGTCACCAGCACGGACGAGCTCGGCAGCCTCGCGTCGCAGTTCAACGAGATGGCCACGGCGCTCGACGCGACGACCGTCTCAAAGGCGCTGCTCGAGGAGCGCGAGGAGCAGCTCCAGGTGACGCTCGACTCGATCGGGGACGGCGTGATCACGACCAACGTCGACGGACGCGTGGTCTACGTCAACCCCGTGGCCGAACAGCTCACCGGCTTCAGGGCAGCGGACGCGCGCGGCGCGGCGCTGGGCGAGGTCTACCGCACCCTGGAGGAGAGCACGCGTCAACGGGCGTACTGCCCGGCAACGATGGCCCTGCTCGAGGACCGCGCCACCGGCGACGATCCGAGCTCGCCCGAGCTGCTGGTGCGCCGCGACGGCGCCGAGTTCGCGATCAGGCAGTCGGCGGCGCCGATCCACGGCCGCGACGGGGAGGTCACCGGCGTCGTGCTCGTCTTCCGCGACGTCACGGCGGAGCGAGCCGTCGAGCGCCAGCTCGAATACCAGGCCAATCACGATCCGCTGACCGGGCTCGCCAACCGGAGGGAATTTGAGCGGCGGCTGGCGCGCGCGCTCGACGCTACGCGCACGAGCGAGCGGGCACACGTGCTCTGCTTCATCGACCTCGACCAGTTCAAGATCGTCAACGACACCTGCGGCCACGCCGCCGGCGACGAGTTGCTGAGGAGGATCGCCGACCTGCTCCAGCGCAGGCTGCGCTCCGCCGACACGCTCGCCCGCCTCGGCGGCGACGAGTTCGGGGTGATCCTCGAGAACTGCGCCCTCGAGGACGGGGTGACCGTGGCCGAAGGCCTCGTGGCGGTCTTTGATCGCTTCGTGTGGGAGGGCCAGTCCTTCGAGGTCGGCGCAAGCATCGGCGTCGTCGCCGTGACCGACTGCTGGCACGACGTCGGAGACGTGCTGCGCGCGGCGGACGCCGCCTGCTATGCGGCCAAGGAGCGCGGCCGCGGCCGCGTGCAGGTCTTTGAGGCGAGCGACGTCGAGCTCGCGGCGCGCCAGGCTCAGATCGGCTGGGTCTCCAAGATCAACCAGGCGATCGAGGACGACCGCTTCGTGCTCTACCAGCAGAAGATCGCGCCGCTGCGAGCCGAGCGCGACCAGCGCGAGCACTACGAGCTGCTGCTGCGGATGGTCGGCGAGGACGGCGCGATCGTCGGACCGCAGGCGTTCCTGCCGGCCGCCGAGCGCTTCGGGCTGATGCCGCTGATCGACCGTGTCGTGGTCGCGCGGGCGTTCGCCGGGCTCGCGCGGCGCTACGCCGAGGATGGCTATGACGGGCTGGGGATGTGCGCGATCAACCTCTCCGGCGCGACGTTCGGCGACGAGCTCTTCCTCGAGTTCGTCCAGACGCAGCTCGATCGCTTCGGCGTCCCGCCCGAGAAACTCTGCTTCGAGATCACCGAGACGGCCGCGATCGCCAACCTGGCCGGCGCGCTTGCAATGATCGAGGCGCTGCGGGGCCTCGGCTGTCGCTTCGCGATGGACGACTTCGGCAGCGGAGTCTCCTCGCTGGTCAACCTGCGCAGGCTGCCGGTCGACTACCTCAAGATCGACGGCGCGCTCGTGCGGAACGTCGCCGACGACGCCGTGGCGCGGGCGATGATCACGGCCGTGACCCAGCTCGCGAGCGCCCTCGGGATCGAGACGGTCGCCGAGTTCGCCGAGGACGACCGCACGATCGCCGCGCTCCACAAGCTCGGCGTCGACTACGCCCAGGGGTACGGGATCGAACGGCCGCGGCCGTTCGCGCACGAAGCGCGCGCTTGCGCTTCGAGCAATCAGTCGTAAACTGCGCGTACGGAGTGAGCGCGGTTCGCAGTAGGACGCATCTCCGCCCCCAAGATGCCGACGTCCGCACCCCCAGATCCGGACGCGACGCCACAGGCCGGCGCTGCCCGCGGCCGGCTGGGCAGGGCGAGCGACCGCCTCGCGAACGTGAACATCGCGACAAAGGTCCTCGGCGTCTTCGCGATCGTCTTCCTCGCCGGCGCGGTGGGCGTGCTCGTGCAGCGCTCCGGACTGGGCGCGCTCGAGCGGAGCGTCGATCAGGCACTCGAGCGCGAGCAGCCGAAGGCGGCCGCGGCTTACGAGATGGAGATCAACGCCGTCGGCTTCGGGTTAGCGGTCTTCAAGTACCTCGAGCAGCCGAGCACCGCCTACCGGGCGCGCGCGGTCGACGAACGCGGCGACTTCGTCCGCTTCAAGGCGCGCTACGACCGCCTCGCCGCCAGCGACGCCGAGCGCCGCCTGAGCCGCGAGGTCGCGACGCTCCATCGCGATTTCGTCGGGCTCGGCGCGCGGATGATGGACGCCCGCGATCGCGAGCAACGCCGGACCGAGGCGATCAACACCGCCTTCAGGCGGCTCGACCACCTGCTCGACGAGCGCCTCGAGCTGGGCCGCGATCCGCTCGTGCCCGGCGCCTCGCCCCGGATTCTCGCGGCAGGCGTGCTCGAACAGCAGCTCGTCGAGTTCGGCACCTGGCTGCACTCCTACCTGCTGAGCGGCGACCCCGCGGCGCTCGCGCGCGTCTTCAACAACGCCCGCGACGTGCGGCGCGCGACGCGCACGCTGGCCCCGAGGATGAACGACGCGCGGGGACGGGCCGACCTCGCGGCGTTCAAGCGTGAGTGGCGCGCGCTCTACGCGCGCGCTCGGGCGGCGATCGCGGCCCGAGAGCAAGCGCACGACGACGCGCGCGCGCTGGTCGACCTGCGCACGCACCTCGAC
>Ga0247727_10016261_pt1 | contig 12038 bp, 11 predicted proteins | sample WisWelCaveWW1625_FD_202498 | JGI IMG/M metagenome (GOLD analysis project Ga0247727, IMG submission 202498) | Biofilm microbial communities from Wishing Well Cave, Virginia, United States - WW16-25 | ecosystem: Environmental > Aquatic > Deep subsurface > Groundwater > Cave microbial mat | place...
AAAGACTCTCCGCAAGTCTCGCGAATTTGAAGATCATATAACCTGGTTGGTCGAGTAGGCGGCGTTTGTCCGCCGTATCGAGACCAACAATTAACAAGGATACTTTTACAATAAGGTAGTCTCGATATGCCCTCGAACAATACTCGGGCTACTCGACCGCCAGAACAAAAGGAGTCTCCATGCAATACACCAACCTCGGCAAAACGGGAATGAAAGTCTCGCGCTTGTGTTTGGGTATGATGAGTTACGGATCAAAGAAATGGCGCGACTGGGTATTAAATGAAGAAGAAGCCAAGCCTTTCATCAAACGCGCGCTCGACGCGGGGATCAACTTCTTCGATACAGCGGATGTCTATTCACTCGGTGAGAGCGAAAAGGTAACCGGGAATCTCCTCAGACATTTCGGCGTGAAGCGCGACACGGTCATCGTCGCAACCAAAGTCAATAATCAGATGAGCGACGAGGTGAACGACCACGGGCTCTCACGCAAGCACATCATGGACTCAATAGACAAATCCCTGCAACGCCTGCAAATGGATTATGTTGATCTCTACCAAATCCATCGCTGGGATGATGAAACGCCCATCGAAGAGACAATGGAAGCGTTGAACGATGTTGTCCGCGCGGGCAAGGCGCGCTACATTGGCGCGTCTTCCATGTTTGCGTGGCAATTCGCCAAATCGTTGCATGTTTCTGAATCAAACGGCTGGACAAAGTTTATCTCCATGCAGAACCACTACAACCTTGTCTATCGCGAAGAGGAGCGCGAGATGATTCCGCTTTGTCAGGATCAAGGCATTGGATTAATTCCGTGGAGTCCGATGGCGCGCGGCTTCTTTGCAGGAGACCGCAAGCGCGGCGGTGGCGGCGCAAGCGAACGCGCCAATAGCGATCCCTTTGCGAATGGTCTGTATTTTCGTGAAGAGGATTTCAGCATGGTTGAGCGCGCCGCAGAAGTGGCGAAGGAACGCGGCGTGACCGCATCGCAGATCGCGCTGGCATGGGTGTTGAACAAACCGCACGTCAACTCTCCCATCGTCGGCGCGACCAAGATGGAACATCTTGATCAAGCCATCGCCGCCCTGGATATCAAACTTTCAGAAGACGAAGTGAAACGGCTCGAAGAACCATATAAGCCGCATCCTGTTTTGGGACATTCGTAACACATAGCGCGAGTGCGTTGCACCAGACCAATGGTTCTCGTCCGCTAAATGGACAAAAGTCAAAGTGAAAATCAATCCTGTTAAACATGGTGCGACGCACCTCTATCACGCGGTAAAATATCTGTAGAACTCATGACACACGGAGCAGACCTTGACTGAAACCCTCAAAATCTTTATTCCCATGGCAGGCTGGGGGACGCGTATGCGCCCGCATACCCATAGCAAACCCAAACCGCTGGTCAGCGTGGCTGGGAAGACTTCGCTCGAACATTTGATGGACATGTTCAAGACCCTGCCTGACCCTGCAAATGTTGAATATATTTTCATCGTGGGACCCTTTCTCGGCGAGTTGCAGATCCCTGCGTTTATAAAAGAGAATTATCCGAACCTCAATGCACATTATGTAGTACAACACGAGATGAAGGGACAATCCCACGCGCTGTGGCTGGGGCGCGAACATTTACATGGCCCCATGCTGATATGTTTCTCAGATACTTTGATGGAGACAGACTTCTCGTTCCTCGCGCGGGAGACGGCTGATTCCGTTGCCTGGGTGATGCCCGTCCCTGACCCGCGCCGTTTTGGCGTTGCTGAGGTCGGCAAGGATGGCTGGGTGACGCGCTTCATCGAGAAGCCGCAGTCCATGGAAAACAATCTTGTGGTGGTGGGATGTTATTATTTCAAGAGCGCGGAGAAATTGCTCGCGGCGATCGAAGAACAGATGCAGCGCGGCATCATGCTCAAAGGCGAATACTTCCTCACCGATACGATCTCGGTCATGATCGAGCATGGCGCGCAAGTCCGCGTGAATGAAATCCATACCTGGCTCGATACGGGGACCATCGAAGCGACGCTGGATACGAATAAATTATTGCTTGACAAACTTGGCTCAAAGGTTCAAAAGTTCAATGGTTCAAATGTGAAAATTATTGAACCTGTTGCCATTCACGAAACGGCTGAGATCAGCGATTCAAAGATTGGTCCTCACGCATCCATTGGGGCGAACTGCAAGATAAGTAATAGCAACATAGCGGAAAGCGTCATCGAAGCAGGTAGTGAGATCAAGGACGCGGCGCTGAACAAGTCACTGATCGGCAGGCAGGCCAAGGTCAAGGGCAGAGGCGACGGGAACGTCATCCAATTAAATGTGGGTGACAATAGTGAAGTCGTGTTATCGTAATGATGAATACGGTCGAGTGCCGCTCGGATTCGGAATACGCGGAACGTCCGCTTTCTCTCACGTGGGAGGGGTATCATTATGAGATCGCAGAGATCGTGGCGCGCTGGCGCGGTCCCAGTGAAAAAGGATTTCGCGTCAAGACAACCGACGGGCAAGCATTTGATCTGACATATCGGGAGATTCCCGATGAATGGCTGGTACAACCAATTTAATATGTCATTGCGAGCCGCCGTCTCGCGCTGAGCGGAGGGTTGAGTAGGGCGAAGCCCGTATCGAAACCCGAAGTCGAAGCGAGGCGGCGTGGCAATCTCCCGCTAATGAAGTGATTGCTTCTCGAGGACTCGCAATGACAAAAAAAATGGAGGCATAATGCAGGAAGTGACTGATGTTCAACGTCTGTCAAAACGAGTAGGAGGACTCAAGCCATCGGGCATCCGCAAGTTTTTCGACATCGCCGCGACCATGAAGGATGTGATTTCGCTCGGCATCGGCGAACCGGATTTCACAACACCGAAACCAATTCTTGAAGCGGGCATTCGTTCACTGCAAAACGGCGAGACACATTACACATCCAACTGGGGCAAGAGGGAATTGCGCGAGGCGGTTTCGAATCATATTCAAAAACTTTACGGCGTGAAATATGATCCATCCAATGAGATCATCGGGACGGTCGGCGTTTCAGAGGCGTTGTATCTTGCCTTCACTGCGATCCTTGACCCCGGCGATGAGGTCATCATCCCCACGCCTTGTTTTGTTTCATATCAAGCGGAAGTCATCCTGGCGGGCGGAGTCGCGGTTGAAATTCCCAGCCGCGTCGAAAATGATTTTATGGTTGACCCTGCTGATATTCGCAAAGCGCTCACGCCGCGCACCAAAGCGATTTTCATCGGTTATCCTTCCAACCCAACGGGCGCGGTGGCGACGCGTGAAGTGATGCTCAAGATCGCAAAGATCGCGGAGGAACATGACCTGCTGGTTGTCTCGGATGAAATCTATGACCGCCTCGTCTATGACTTTGAACACGTCTGCTTCCCCGCGCTCGATGAAAGTTTGAAACAGCGCACGATTCTGCTCGGCGGATTCTCAAAGGATTACGCGATGACAGGCTGGCGCATCGGCTACGCCTGCGGACCATCGGATTTGATCCAGGGTCTCGTGCGGATTCACCAGTACAGCATCATGTCCGCGCCGACGACCGCGCAGGATGCCGCGCTCGAAGCCTTGAAAAGCGGAGAGCCGTACGTGCAGGAAATGGTGACCGAATATGACCGCCGCCGCAGGCTGCTCGTCGCAGGACTCAACCGCCTCGGGCTCTCGACCTTCGAGCCGCGCGGCGCGTTCTACGCGTTTCCCAACATCCAAGCCTCAGGCATGGACGACGAGACCTTCTGCCAGAAGTTACTTGAAGAAGAGCATGTTGCAGTTGTGCCGGGCAACTCGTTCGGTCCTGGCGGAGAAGGATTTGCGCGCATGTGCTATGCAACGGCTTATGAAAAGATAGAAGAGGCCCTGCATCGCATGGAAAAATTTATGAATAGGCATGGGTGAGAGCAGTAGGCAGTAAACAGTTTGCAGTGAGCAGTAAGGGCGGGCTGAGAGGCTCGCCCTTTTGATTCACCGTGAAGAAACGAACGTCGCGAAGGGTTAAAATTGAGAAAATACGGTTGCGGTCAGGCGTGAGGATGGCGAGTTCGCTTTGGCGTTTGGGGCGCTTCAGATTTCGATTTTAGGAATAACGATTCCCGGATTGGCGGGTTTATTAATTCATACAGGATCCTTTATTTAGACCCTGGGTTTGGAGGAAAGAATTATGAATCGGGAACAATTTTTTGCCGCTTTGATTGGTTCCCTGCTGGGCCTGTTGCCCATCATCTTCACTACTCTTATCAGTCAGATGGAAAAACGCAGCAGAGCAAGCCACGGAGATAAAGCCATTGATCTGGCTCAACGCCGCGTTGCCTTTCTTTCTGCATGGTTTCAAGCACGCCAACAGTTCGCTTCTGAACAAACGGTCGCCGAGATCAAAGAAAAGATCGCTCTGGAACTCGATGGAATAAAATCGTTTGTGGATGACGAACTGGCGTTACCGCAGATGGCGCCAGTTGTGAAGACTGCCAGACGAAACTTCTTCCAGCGAATGTTTCTGCTCTATCAGCCACAATCCGCAGGAGGATGGATATATCATACATTGTTCTATATGTTTTCAAGCTTTGTTATACTATTCACACTGGCACAAATCTCTTTCGGCGGAGAATTGGTTGGTTATTTCAGTGCGACATTCCTATTCGCTATATTGCCAGCCCTTTTATTCAACGGCCTTGCGAACCGCCTGGATCGCAAGATAGTACAAAGAATGTTGGCAAACAGCGAAAAAAACTTAATGGCGTGAGTTGAGTCCATATCATGGCGAAGTGAGGGGAGATAAGACCACGTAATCCATAAGGGATATTTGATTCGGGTGACAGCCGTGCTGCCCTATCCCGTCAATTTAATGGACACAATCAGAGACTCAGGATATCGTGTTACGTTTGTGGTGAGTGAGGAATAACAAGATACAAATAGCTTTTTCTTTTGGGTGGATATGACAATGAGTATACTAACAGACAGTATAATTTCATAGAACAGTATCACACGGCGGCCGTGGCGGGACAACCAAAACCTGCGCTCAGGATGCTACCAATTTGGAAAGGAGCAACATAGAGTATGGCACATAAAAAAATTCCCATGGAACACGACAAGAAGATAGCCCTTGTCGCACACGATAATAAGAAACGGGACCTGGTGGAATGGGCAAAATTCAACCGCGATCTCCTGGCTCATCATCAGGTATTTGCAACAGGCACGACAGGGAAAATCCTGGAAAAGGAGCTTGGCTTCAAGATCGTGAGACTCAAAAGCGGACCCCTGGGAGGCGACCAGCAGATCGGAGCCAAGATCGTCGACAACAAGATCGATTTCCTCATCTTTTTCTGGGACCCGCTTGAACCCATGCCTCACGACCCCGATGTAAAGGCGCTTCTGCGCATGGCGGTAGTGTGGAACATCCCCATTGCCTGCAATCGCGCCTCGGCTGATTTCATGATCTCCTCCCCACTCATGGACGGTGAATACGACCGCTTGGTACCCGATTACGAAAGCTATACCACCCGCCCATTGGACTGGGGTGAAGAGCCCGTCTAGAGTGGCGCGCCTGCTTTGACGTTTGGGTGGACATACAATTTGCTCAAACAGAACGGCGCGAGCCTGACGTTTTTGCCGTCGGACGGCGGAGCCGTGTGAGCTCATGGCCCGAGTATTTGAAGAGGAAGATGGAAAGAGGGAAGATGGCGAGGGATGATGAGGAGAAAGAAGTGTAGGAGATATGTGAATTACATGTAACATGATAAACTGACTCTTGATAATTCGCGCTTATGGCTTATAATGACAATTATAGAAAATACGTGCTAATTATCGCTTTAGGAATAGCCTAATGAATTTCAAAGTTGACGAAACTCCTACCAAACTGCGCGGCGGTTATTACACTGACCCCGATATTGCCACATTTCTTCTGAAATGGATTTTGAATATTCATCCAAAATCCATTTTGGAACCTAGTTGCGGTGATGGTGTGTTTTTGCGCGGGCTATCAAAATTAAGTACCAATGGTTTGAAATCAATCAAAGCATTTGAAATAGAACCCATTGAGGCAGGAAAAGCGAAACATGTGGCTGATGAATTCAAAAAGGTTGATGTTGAAATTGAAAGGCGAGATTTTCTTAGTTGGTCGCTCGCAAAGTTATTAAATCCACCACAGTTTGACGCGGTTGTTGGAAATCCACCATTTATTCGCTATCAATATTTGGATAGCAATCTGCAAAACATCTCGGAACAGATTTTCAAAGTATTTCACCTACCATTCACAAAACATACAAACGCTTGGGTACCTTTTGTAATTTCATCTTTGGCTTTGTTACGACCAGGTGGCAGACTAGCGATGGTTGTACCATCAGAGTTGTTGCATGTTTTACATGCCGAGTCCTTGCGAGCATATTTAACAAGAATTTGCTCTCGCGTTCTGATTTTCGATCCACAGGAAATATGGTTTGAAGACACACTTCAGGGCGCAATTTTATTGCTGGCGGAGAAAAAGAACGCGCAGGATGAATACTTTAAAGGTGTATCAATCATTACAACTCGAGACAAAGACTTTCTTTCTAAAAACCCAGAAGATTACTTTGAGAAAGCCAAATACACAAATGGGGAAACCGTAAAAGGTAAATGGATGCTTGCCTTGCTTACAAGCGCCGAGCGTGAAGTTCTGAAAAAGGCAAAGGCAAATTCAGGTGTTTATTGTTTTGACGATATTGCTGATGTTGCTGTTGGCATTGTCACAGGAGCAAATAAATTCTTTCTTGTTCCTGATGAGATTATCAAGCAGTATTCACTACAAAAATGGGCACATCCCATGTTTGGCAAGAGTGAACATGTTCCTGGTGTCGTTTTTGATGAAGACTCAATTGCACGGAATAGAAAACTTGGCTTACCAACAAATTTCATTTGGTTTTCGAATGAAAAGCTCAACGAGTTACCTGAGCCAGTAAGAAATTACATTCATCTTGGCGAAAAGCAAAATATACACAAAAGATATAAATGCCGAATTCGAGAACCTTGGTATAGTGTTCCTTCAGTTTATGCTACCTCCCTTGGAATGCTAAAGAGAAGTCACAACTTTCCACGCTTAGTGTTCAATAAGGTGCAAGCATACACAACCGATACAACCTATCGAGTTCGCAATGCAAAATTTAATGAAGCCACGATCGTTGGTTCGTTCATTAATAGCCTTACTGCATTGAGCGCCGAAGTTGAAGGAAGGCACTATGGCGGTGGAGTCTTGGAACTTGTCCCCTCGGAAATACGGAAGTTGTTGGTTCCAATTCAGCGCTTCGACCAAAAGGAAATCTACAAACTCAATTCCCTTATACAAAGTGGGATTTTATCCGAAGAATTGCTTGCACAACAAGACGAAAAAATCCTGTCACCGCTTGGTTTTGATAAACAAGAAAAGGCCATGCTTTTGGAAGCATGGTCGCGTTTACGGTTTCGTCGCCAGAGGCAAGATGCTGGTGAGGCTTTAGAAGACGAACAATAAAGGTTAAGTAACTTCGATAATAAATGGTTCTGCTTGACCATTGGGGGGAGCATACAGTTTGAAAGTTCTCCTAACAAGATTTAATTGACGGATTGTTTCAGCCAAATCGCCCCAATGCAGAATAGTTGTGTAATTATGTTGTCCCGCTTCACCACTAGGTTTATGGCTAATCATGAGTTGGTGAATTCCGTAACTCTTCCCAAGAAGGTAAACATCAAAGTTTGCTTCTGCTTTTTCGCTGTACGGTCTTTCTTTCCAAACAGACCAGACCAAATGACCAAAAACATCATTTCTGAAATACACTGTTTGGTCTATTAGATTTCCTGAAACTTTCCAGCCCGCTTTAGTTAGTCGCAAACCACCTGTAACATTGCCAGGTTGTCTTTGCACATCCGATGCAGGAAGGTTTATTTTTTGCCAAAGCAGTGCTCCCAAGTCTGGCTTATCTGAAACTTGGACAGGCTTTATTTTTGTACTTGGTCTTGTCGTTGACCTCTTTTTGAGAGATTTTCTGAGAATAGGCGGACGTTTAATTTTTTCCACGCCAAAAGGAGATTTGGGAACGTTTGCTTTCTTTTTCAGCTTTAAGGTTTTTGCCTGAATCTTACGAATTTCTTTCTCGGTTGGCACTTCACCACGTTTAACAAGAATATCAATTAATTCTTGCGTTAGAAGTTGCACTGTATTTCCCGTCGGTTTCAGATATATTTCAATTGATGAGAAAAACTGAGCGTATTCTTCATCATCTACTGGAAATCCAAAATTTATCCTTGTTGAGGCTTCATAATTTGTGTAAAGACCACCATCAGTCAAATTACTTGAACCAACAAAAACCTCCGCTTTTTCACCCGCAGCTTCAAACAAGTATATTTTCGGATGAAAAGTATGACCAGCACGAGCGTTGTGAACAAGAACAGAATTAACACCAAGTGAATTTATTCTTTTCAACGCTTCGGCAGATGTTGATTTAACATCAAAACCAACAACAATGTTGATATTTGCTCCTCTTGCCTTTGCATCCAAAATATTTGGGGTAATCCGTTGTATAGCTTGTGCATTTGCGAACGCAGATATAAGCCATACGTTATTGTAGAAAGGCTTTTGTGATGAGAGAAGGTTTTTGATAATTTCTCCCATCTCGGCATTCGATGGTTGAAGGACAACGCTGGTTTTCATATAATGTCCTTGATATAAGATTTTGAGAACTATACAACAAGTCTATATGATAAGCAAGTCCTTATTTTAACAGGCGAGCACGGAAGCAACAAGTGAGAGTGCTACAATGAGCGGACACTTCATCCGCAATGAGGCTACCCATGAATCACTTTATCGAAATCCGCTCATTAAGTCTCAAACCTGGCACGCGCGAGGAATTTCATCGCCGTTACATCGAAGCTGCACTACCCCTGCTCAAACGTTGGAACTTCGATGTGGCGGCGCATGGTCCGTCACTGCATGATGAGAATTCGTATTACGTGATCCGCCGCTTTGAGGGTCTCGCCCAGCGCCAGCAGGAGCATAATTAGCATTCCAAGAAGAATGTAGGGTCTTATTTTCATATTTAGGCATGTACGCCTCCCAATCATCGGCCTACGAATAATCTTTTCCAGTACATATCATATCTCTACTGAGGGTGCAAAACAGGCGGCAAAGCAAGGGATCGATTCAATCACAAAGCCTCGCCCCTACGGTATAATTCCCAATCTATGAAATACCATATCTGGACCGAAGGCTGTCAAATGAACGTTGCCGACTCGCAGCGCGTCGGCTCGTCGTTGGAGCATCTCGGTTATACCTTTACTGAAACGATTGAAGAAGCGGATGTTATCGTCCTCAACACCTGTGTCGTGCGCCAATCCGCTGAGGATAAGGCGATGGGGCGGGTTACTTCATTGCGCCCCCTCAAACAGCAAAACCCAAATCTTGTCATCAATGTCATGGGTTGCATGGTCGGCGTGCGCGGCGCGGAAAAATTACGCGAGAAACTTCCGTTTGTGGATGTGTTCTCGCCGCCTTCCGACCCGGGTCCGCTGATTTCGCACCTGACGCAGGGCGAAGTCCATTCGATTGAAGACTCTGAAACCACGCGCCGCTTCCTGATGATGGATGATGAATTGATCCTGCCCGTTGCCGAGCAGGGCAAACTCGTCAGCGCGCATGTGCCGATCGTTTACGGCTGTTCACACGCCTGCACGTTTTGCATCATTCCGTCCAAGCGCGGCGGCGAACGCTCCCGTCCCGTTGGCGATATAGTGGCGGAAGTCCGCTCATTGGCGCGGCAGGGCGTGAAAGAAGTTACCTTGTTGGGTCAGATCGTGGATCGCTATGGCAAGGATATTCCTGATGGACCCAATCTCGCGGGCTTGTTGCGCGTCGTTCATCACGCGCAGGGCGCGGCGGGCATCGAGCGTATTCGCTTCCTCACATCGCATCCCAATTACTTTACCGAAGAACTCATGGATACGATTGCGGAACTTCCCAAAGTGATGCCGCATATCGAAGTCCCGATTCAAGCCGGTGATGACGAAGTGCTGCTCAACATGAAGCGCGGCTATACCCAACAGGAATATCGTGACCTCGTTGCAAAGATTCGAAAACGCATTCCTGACTGTTCCATCGCGACGGATATCATCGTCGGGTTCCCCGGCGAGACCGAAGAACAATTCATGGAGACCTATCGCGTCTTATCGGACCTTCGGCTTGATGTCGCTCATCTGGCGCGCTACTCCTCCCGCGAAGGGACGGTCGCCACCCGCCGCATGATTGACAATGTGACCGACGAAGAAAAGATGCGCCGCTTCCGCATGTTGGAAGTGTTACAGGAAGAAATCGTTACAGAGATCAACAAGAAATATCTTCGGGAAACCGTGGATGTGTTGTTCGAGGAAAAAGTAAAGGGACGCTGGCGCGGCCGCACGCCGACGAATAAACTGGTCTTTGTTGAATCGAACGATGACCCTTCCACACTCCCTTCGGTCGCAGGGCAAAGCTTGAAAGGCAGGGTCATACCTGTTACTATCACGTGGACGGGACCCTGGTCCATGCAGGCGAATCTTGTTGGGGTACATTCGCAAAAACAATCCGAATTGATCACTGTATAAGAACCGGCTGATCAAGTTGGTCGGCTCTATTAATTTGATACAACTCATCCCATGTTGAACACATCCTGCTTGATTGTACGATTCATTTTGCCCGCTGTTCTTCTGACCGCTTGCGCCCCCCAATCCTCCCCATCCACACCTGATATGAGCGCCGCGCTCACACAAGCCTTTGAAACTGCATTCGCGCAATTGCAACCCACTGCGACTCCTATCCCAAGCGAAACGACAATCCCACCATCAACCGCTGTCCGCACGCCGCCTGCGCTTCCATCCACGTTTAGCGCAAGCCAACTTAATCCGCTCGATGTGCCGCACACATATATTCAGGACACCTGCCAGTACCTGTACGATAAATGGAATTCGAACAACGCCGCGCCAGGAACGGTTGTCATGGTCGTCATGTTCCATGGCGTTGATAAGGAGAAAGCCACCGACGCGAACGACATCAGCGTGCAGGATTTCAACAGGCTAATGAACGATATCAAGGAACAGGGTTTTGAAGCCATCAACATGACCCAACTTGCTGATTTCGTAGATCACAACGCAAAGATCCCCGCGCGTTCCGTCCTGCTCATATCTGATGACCGCCACCAGGGCGCGTATTTCAACGATCACTTTCGACCCTATCATCAGCAATGGGGCTGGCCCGTCGTCAATGGCTGGATCAGTTTGGAAGACGGTCCGCGCGCCATCAGTTTGCAGGATAACATCGCGCTCGAAGCAGAGGGCTGGGTGGATCATCAATCGCATGGGTATATCCACAATATCAACATGAACGACGCATCCACAGATGAGTTCATCAAAACCGAATTTGAACGGTCGATCAGCGACCTCAAGCAGAATTTCAACAAAACCCCGATCGCCATCATCTGGCCCGGCGGCGGGTTTGGGACTCGCCCCGTGCAATTCGCGCGGCAATACGGTTATCGCCTCGGCTTCACCATCAACCCGCGCGGACCCCTGATGTACAACTGGGTTCCGCTCGCAGACCAGTCCGACCCTGCGCGGCCCGCGTATCTGCCCGAAGGCTATGTCAACGATCCGCGCATGGTGCTGCCGCGTTACTGGCCCTATCAGGTGCAAGATAACCTGGATATCGTCCGCAATATCGGCAAGGATGCCGCCGCATACGCCGAACAAAACAAAGCCACCGAACTTGAATATTACGACATCATATGCGCGCCCACATTGGGACGAATCCCGTAATTTATTCGCGCTGAGCGGAGCGACGAATGTATCCTGAGCTTGTCGAAGGACGAGGAGCGAAGACGAAGCGCACGTTTTCGGACAGTAAGTAGTCCGACTCCAGAAATTCAGGGGGATGTATACTTGACAGAACGTGGATTTCCAACCCTATATTCCAGGATTAAGCCCTGCGGAAGCAGGTCCGCTTTCGCGATTTATTCCTCCTCTTGAACAGGGAGTAGTCTCAGCATGGCTTCCGCTTCATGCCCCAGCTGGTAGCT
>Ga0247727_10016262_pt1 | contig 12038 bp, 3 predicted proteins | sample WisWelCaveWW1625_FD_202498 | JGI IMG/M metagenome (GOLD analysis project Ga0247727, IMG submission 202498) | Biofilm microbial communities from Wishing Well Cave, Virginia, United States - WW16-25 | ecosystem: Environmental > Aquatic > Deep subsurface > Groundwater > Cave microbial mat | place...
GGAAACCGAAGCTGCTCGTCCACTCCGTCACGCCTCCGCTCGGATCGATGCGGAAGACCTGGCCCGTGTCGGTCGCGGCCAGGGCGTCGCCGCCGGCGCTGGCCACTACGAGAAGACGCGCGGCCGAAGTGGGTAGGCTGACCCAGGGAGTGGGGGCACCACCTCCGGGCTCGAAGCGATAGAGGATGGGGCTCTGGCTGAGGATAAAGCTCCCGTCGGCGCGCAGGGCGACGTCTTCGGGGACGAAGCCGAGGGTAGCGACGTCGACCAGGCTGCCGCTCAGCGGGTCCAGCTTTCGGAGCTGCGCGCCGTACCACGCATAGAGCGTGGCGTCTGTGGCTCGGGCGACGTGGGTCGGGGAATTATCGAGGGCGGAGAGGACGGACAGAGCGGCGTCGGGGCCCACCGAGACGGCACGCGCGTCGGCGTCGATGCCGTAGAGCGTCCCGGTGGCGTCGGCGCTGAAGAGGGCGACGGGGGCAGGAACGGGCTCTCCGCTGATCGAGAGGAGCCTGCGGGCGGTGGCCCCGCCCGGGCGAGTGGCCTCGACCTTGACCGTGTTAGGCCCGGGCGCGACGGTGACCTGAGTCGCGAAGGATCCGTCGGGTTGGAGCGTAACCGGCGCGTCGTTGATAGTGACCGAGGCTCCCGAAGCCGTCCCCCGGAGGATGACGTGCGAGGTCAGGGCCACGGCCGGATCGGGCGAGACGCTGATCCGGGGCGCGGCGGTGAGGAAAGTCTCCGCGAGAGTCTCACGAGTTCGGTTGCCGGTGAGGTCGTACCCATACTCGTAGCCGATCTCAGCGCCGCCGGTCGCTTGGCGCGAGCTAAGCTGCCCGGCGAGGTCGTACCCCAGCGTCTCGGAGAGCGGGCCGACGGCCGCGGTGCGTCGGCCCAGGCCGTCGTGGCTGAAGAAGATCGACTCCGACGCTCCCGGCAGGCCCGTCATGGACTGCAGGTTCCGCGCGGGGTCGTAGGCGTAGGTCAGGCTTCCCCAGGGTGCCACGAGCGAGGTGCGGTCGTTGCGGCGGTCGTAGCTGTAGTCGAGGGGAAGGCTGGGCAGAGCGCCTGCGGGCGTCACCCGGACGAGGCGGTCGGCGACGTCGTAGACGAGAGACAGTGAGCTCATCTCGTCGCTCAACGAGATGAGATTCGAAGCGACGTCGTAGCCGTAGGCCTCCGCTCCCTCGGGACGGATCTTGCGCACGAGCCGATCGAGGGCGTCGTACTCGAAGCGGGTCGTCTGGTCCTTGGCGTCGATCACGGAGGCGAGGTTGCGGTTCTCGTCGTAGCCGAAGCGCCGGTTGCGGCCGAGCGGGTCGGTGATCTGCACGAGCTGCCCGATCGGGTCGTACTCGAACGTCGTCGTCCGATCCTTGGCATCCGTAATCCGGGTGAGCTGGTGGGGGTTGTTGTCGCAGCCGGTGCAGGCCGCCTCGTAGACGAAGGAAGTCGTCTGGCCGAGAGCGTCCTTGACCTCCAGCAGCCGGTTGATGGTGTCGTAGCGGTACTCGGTCGTCCGGTTGGCGGGATCGGTGACCCGAGCGACGTTTCCGGCTGCGTCATAGGCGAATTGAGTGCTCCTCTGGAGCTGGTCCTTCACCTGCGTGAGGCGACCAAGCGAGTCGTAGCCGTACTCGATCGCACCTCCGTCGGGAAGATCGGCGCGCGTCGTGAGGCCGTGGGCACCGACCGTGAATGACGTCCTGAATCCCCGCGGGTCCCCGATACTGACGAGATTGCCCCCGTCGTCGTAGGCCAGCGTGTAGGCGAAAGCGAACGACTCCTGATCCAGAATCGTCGTGGGCTTGGCGAACCGCCGGTCGTACGTGAAGCGGAAGTAGCGGCCCCCTTGCTCGTCGTGCTCGGTGAGGTTGCCCTGGGAGTCGAACCTCTGCACCACGGTTCGGCCCCCCGGGTCCCTCAGCGCGATCGTGTTGTCGTCGGCGTCGCGCTCGACGAGATGGCTCTCGCCGTCGGGCCGCGTCACCTTCGTCACGGATCCGAAGCCGTTCGACACGAAGCGCCAGAGGAAACCGCGCCCGTCGGTGTAGCGCTCTTCCCGATCGGCGGCACGCACGGGAGGTGCGGGGTTGCCAGGTGTGCCAGCGCCGCCAGACAAGAGCTGGACCGAGGTTCGGCTGCGTCCCACGTCGAAGCGTCGTGTTTCGCCCGTCGGCAGCACGACCGTTTTGGCCTTCCCGTTGCCGTCGTAATCGTAGGTCGTGGTGAAGCTCCGCGCGTCGGTCTTGCTCGTCAACAGGTGACGCCCGTCGTACTCGAACGAAACGGTGGAGCCGTCGGGGTGGGTGACGGCGACTAGGTTCCCGGAGGCCACGCTGAACTCCGTCGCCCGGCCCGCCGGATCGGTTACTGCGGAGAGCCCGCCGCCCGAGTAGGCGAAGAGCCAGGTCTGCCCAACGGCATTGCTGCGTGCGACAAGCCGGCCGGCGGTGTCGTACTCGTAGGCGATCGCGTCGCCGGTCGCCAATACGCGTGCGGTCTGCCTCCCGCTGGCGCCGAATAGGCTGCGCGCGCCGTCCTTCGAGATTCGTGTGTAGCTTCCGTCGGCGTGTCGCTCGAGCGTGTTGTGCTCGCCGGCCGGGCCGGGGTAGCGAACCGGCTGGCCGGGGGATGGGGTCATGCTCCAGGTCTCGTACACGGCCCCGCTGTCGGTGACAAGATGGACCTTTCCCTCGGGGCTCGGCACGGGGTCGTAGGAATAGCCGTAGGGTGGTGAGACACCGGTGAGGGGGCTCGGATAGCTCGAATCGAACGTCGTGACGAGCCCTGTCGGCGAGACGACCTTCAAGTCGACCCCGTTGGATGCCGGGCACGACACATCAGCGACGTAGAGGTTGCCCCGCTCGTCGAAGCTCATCCCTCTGGGCGCGTTCAGGCCGACGGTGTAGTACGAATGTCCTCCCGCCGGCGTGATCTTGGAGATGAAGGACACGCCGCAACGGAACTGGCCCGGGTTGTTGTAGTTGTTCGAGACGTAGAGGTTGTCGTCGGCGTCGATCGCGAGGCCGGAGGGATACGTGAGCAGTTGTCTGCCGGGATGATAGCCGGCAAAGAGCGCGACCTGGCCATCGGGCGTCACGCGGTAGATCGTGGGATGGTGGCTGTCGATGACGAACACGTTACCCTTCGAGTCCACCGCCATGTCCCCGAGGTCGAACCCGACTAGGGCGACCTGCGTGACCTCCCCGCGGGGGCCGATCCGGAAGAGCCTCCCGTGGTAGGTGAGGGCATGGAGGTTCCCGGCGCGATCGAAGGCGAGACTGCTCAAGGTGGATCCGATGGTCGCAAAGACGGAGGTCGTCCCGTCCGGTGCGATCCGGATGACGACCCCGCTGTACTGGCCCACGTATAGGGCCCCGCTCGCATCGCGGGCGATGCCCCCTGCCCGCCCGCCCAGGCTCCTGAAGAGCTGTTTCTGGTCGCGGGGCTGCCCCGGTCTCATCACGGCCGCCGCCCCGCGCCCGCTGGTCCAGAGCACCGTCCCGTCCGGCTGAGGATGGAGTCTTTCCAGCTCCGACAGACCCCAACCCGCGCCGAAGGGGCTCTTCGACTGGTCGTGGAGAATCGCGTAACCCCCCGTCGAGACCCGGTAGGGAAGCGGCTGCGGACTCTGGACGTTCGTGGGGGACGTGGGCAGACCGCCGAAAGCGTTGGCCGTGTAGAGTGAGCCTGCGTACGTCCCGATCGAGGTGGCCTTGAAGTGATAAGCCCCGGTCGAGAGCTGTCTTCCGGTCGCATCCCTGCCGTCCCAGGCGTAGCCGAGGTGTGTCGTGTCGCTGCTCCCCTGGAAATGCGTCTGGCTCTCGACGCCCTCGAGGCTGACTCTCCAGCTCGCGGAGAGGGGGGCCGTGGGGAAATAAAGGGAGCTGAGTCTCGTGCGGGCCGAGAGGATCGGCCGGGCGTGGGCCGTGGCGCTGGTGTAGGCGAACTCGAGCGTGTCGCGTCCGCCGAGCGCGCCGACGCTGGCCAGGCGCTGCTCCACGCGGACGTTCCCATCCGTGACGCACACGGAGGAGCCGCCCGGGACGTCGCACTTCACCTCCGGCTTCTCGACCTCTTGCTGCTCCACGCAAGCCGGGCACTCTTCGCCTGCGTTCGTGCCGGGTGGAGGGGCCACGCCCAGCGCGATGCAAGAAAAGTGGGCGACCTGGAGCTCGACGAACGCGCCGTCCGTGGTGACCGTCGCCATGCCCGAGTCGTAGAAGCCCTCGCTCGGGTCTTCGGGATCGTGGGACGCGAAGGCGAAGGGGATGGGGGTTCCCGGCGCGAATCCCAGATCGTTGGCGAAGCGCAGTGTCACGGGCTGCAAGAAGGACGTGTGCTCGGGCGTCATCTGGACCCCGGCCACCAAGACGGTCCCTTCCGGCATGGGGAGCGGGAAGTCGGGTTCCGAGCCGAAATAGGTGGCGGAGACCGGCGTCGGCTGGCTGACCGCTCCCGGGGGGAAGATGGCTTGGACCTTCCCGGTGGAATCGGTGATCGTGCCGCCGGCCGGGGTCACCACGGTCGTGCTCGGGTCAAAGGGGTGGAGTCGCACCTCGCCGATCGTCGCTTGCCGCTCCGAGAGCACATACTGGTCGCGGCGGGCCGTCACGTATCCCTGACGCGCGAAGAAGAGCGCGAAATGGCCGGTTCCTGGCGCGGGGAAGGCGAAGCGGCCGGCCGCGTCGCTCACGACAGCGCCACTCACGCCGCGTGCGCTGACGCGCACGCCGTGCAAGGGCTGCCGCGTGCGGCTGTCCTGGACGATCCCATGGATCAGACCGACGGTGCCCGTTTGCGGCGGCGGCGACACGACGGGCACGCGGACCGCGGCGCTCGAGTTGCCGGCCGCGTCGAGTACGGTGAGCTCCAGCACGTCGGTCGGCTCCGCCGTGATGGTCAGCGAGAAGCTGCCGTCGAGGCCGGCCCTCACCGACACCACCTCGCCCGTTCGGGTGTTGCGAACCACCACCGTGGCTCCCGGCTCGACCGAACCCGGTCCTCCGCTGACCCGCCACACGGAGGCGTCGTCGGTCGGCTCGATCTCGACCTGCTCGACGCTGGGTGCCGCCGGCGGGACCGTGTCCACGTTGAAGTTCACGCTGGCATCGGCGGTATTGCCCGCGCGGTCCGCAACCTGTGCGTCCACCACGTGCGGCCCTTCGGACAGGGTCAGGAAGCCATCCAGTCGGCACTCGCCTCCGGCAGGCCAGCTCTCACAAGTCGAGGACGCGTCCGTGTCGTCAACCTCGACTCGGAGACTCGCAGCGTCGATCCCGGCCGCCACGTCCCCGTATTCCAGTTGGATTGCCGGAACGTTCGTGGGCAGGTAGGCCCCTTCGCTCGGGGACACGATGCGGAGATCCGGCGGAACGAGGTCGGCGAAATAGGCGAGGTCGCGAACGCCGCGGAACTGGAGGTGAGAGACCAAGACCGCGCCGTCCCGGCCGATCCTGGCGAGCGAGTGGCGGCTCGCGACCCAGAGGCGTCCCGTGGAAGGATCCAGCGTCAGCCGCCTCGGCCGCGCCTCCCGAGCGTGCCGGCCGAACGGGTCGACCCGGATCAGGAGGTGGCCCTGAGACGACAGCTTGACCACGCTCTTGTGCTGGGTGAGCCAGAGCTCCCCCGTGCCGGGGTCGACCGCCGTGTCGCTCGTTCGCGTGTCCAGGCGGAGTCGCAGGCTGAGCTGGTGCTCCGGGTTGTACTTGAGCAAGAAGCGCCCGCAGGCCACCCATGTCGCCCCGTCTCTCGGGTCGGCCGCGATCCGAACGCGCTGGTGGTCCTCCACCTCCGAGCGACGAATCCGCGCGACCAAAGCTCCCGCATCGCTGAAGATGTAGAGCGCCTCCTCGGTGGCCACCCAGGCCTCACGCGCGCGCAGATTGAAGGCGACCTCCTCGATTCGCTCGCGGAGCTCACGTCGGAATCGCTCCTGCCCGTCCGCCTCGAGTGCGATCACGAAGCGTCCCCACCCGAGCCAGGGCTGGCCGGTTGAGGGATCGATCGCGAGCAGGACGCCGAGGGGACGAAGGTGGCGGGTGGCCACGGCCCGCAGGTCTCGGCTCAGGAGTAGCGAGCCGTCGTAAGCGTACTTGTAGACGGCGTTCTGTCCCCCCAGCCAGACCGAACCCGAGGTCGGATCGGAGGCGAGGCTCTGCGTAGAGCGAACGGGGACGCGAAGCAACGCAACGCCTTCGGGAGAGAGCTTCAGAAGCTGATTTCTGTCGGCGACCCACAGGGCGTTCGTGTTGGCAATCGTTTCAGCCTGGCTTGCGACGAGCGGCGACGCCACAGGGCCGGCAAGAAGGACGAGCGCGAGCAGAGTGCCGGAGCGCCTGAGAGCCTGATGGCGCGGGAGCGGCCCCGAGTGTCCTGCCGCCTGTTGCGGGGGCCGCTGGAGAATCCGACTCGAGCAACAAAGCTCCGGCATGACGCGCATCCCTCCTCAGCCCAAGCCTCTCGGCCGGCCCTGCTTCTCCCTCAAGACGGTCCTGGGTAGGCACTCACACTAGGAGTGCTTCACGATCGATGTCAAGAGGGAACGTCTGGGAACGTCTTCTCGGATGACGTCAGTGTCGGCGTATACATAGAATGTACTGTGGATTACCGCCGGGGCCTCGAGAACGCCTCTCGCCGCCCCTCTCGCGGAAGACCAGGATCGCCTCGCGGCGTCCCGTATCGCCTCGCGAGCGTGGCGCTAGCGCTTGACAGCCCGGGGGGCGGGGACGCTAGAGTGGCCGCGGCGGCGAAGCGGCCGGGACGCGTGGGCCCGGCCAAGGGGGAGAAATGGCGAGTTCAACACCGGGCGGCGGGCAGACCAACCTCGGCCTGGCGCCGAACGTCGCGGGCCTGCTCTGCTACGTGCCCTGCTGCATCGGCTTCGTGTTCGCGGTGGTCGCCGCGATCGTCGAAAAGCAGAGCCGTTTCGTGCGCTTCCACGCGTTCCAGAGCCTGCTCCTCCACGGAGCCATCCTCGCTCTGGCCTTCGGCATCGTGGTCGTGCAGACGGGGCTCGGCCTCGCCGGCCTCGGCCTGGTCGGCCTGCTCTTCAACCTGGTGCTGATGGTGCTCGGCCTTGGCTTGCTCGCCCTCGACATCCTGCTGATGATCAAGGCGAACAGCGGCGAGGAGTTCGAGCTGCCCGTGGTCGGCCCGATGGCCCGGCAATGGGTCTAGTCAGCGGGGGCACGGGGGGCGCTTGGCCCCCCGAATGCACGCCAGGTTGTCCGTTGTCCGTTCGTCCTGTCCGCTCTTGTCCGTGCGTTCGTTGGCCCAAGGCCTCAGCCCGAGGCTTGCTCCACCAGGATCCGGCCCGTGCCCTCGAGGCGCACCATGCGGCCCGGAGTTCCGGCGCGCGCCATCACCACGGCGTAGACCTGGGGGTCGTCGACGACCACGTGCGGGACGAGCGCGCCGGTCCACATGATCACGGCCGGCGCAGGGACCGAGACGGGCACGCCCGGCCTGACGGACAGGGGCAGCGGCTTGCTCGCGACGGATAGGGCGACCATCCCGCGCCCCTCGAGCGCCACCACCTCGAGCCCCGCCGCCTCGTCGCCGAGGCGGATGTAGCGCGGTTGCAGGGCCTCCTCGCACGCCAGCAGGTGCGTGGGCTCGACGTAGACGGGCTCGTCCGCGACCTGCATGAACGTGAGGTCGCGCTCCTGGTCGGTGAGGATCAGCCGGCCGGTCCCGGTGACGATCACGAGCGACGGGCGCGCGCCGGGCCGCTTGTCTTTCACCCAGAACGTCAGGTTGCCGCTGTAGGAGTAGATCGTTCCCTGCTTGATGTAGACCTTGCCTGAGAACTCGATCTCCATCAGGCCCTTCTCGAGCGCCCGGAACACCTCGCGCGGTGAAGCCTCGGCGCGCGGCTCGACCGCTGGCGCCGCTGCTGCGCGCGCCGCCGTGGCGGAGATCGCGCGCATCCCCGGCGGGAGCGTGTCGTCGTAGCCCTGGAAGCGCCGCGTGGCGTGCAGTCCGGGAAGCGGGCTGTCACCGGCCATCAGCGTCGGGCTCACGGGCTCGACGGTCTTGCCGGCGACGGGCAGAGGCGCGGCGGAGGCGGGCTTGCCTCGCGGCGGCTTGGTGCCTGGCCCGGTGTCGGGCCCCCTGTCGGGGGCGGGGACGGCGACGGGAGAGACGATCCCGCGCGGCGGCGTCGTGGCGTCGGTGCTCGCCTTGTCGCCCATGCGCACCTCGAGGCGCTGCACCAGCATGTGGGCGCCCGCCTGCCGGTACTGGTAGATCGCGTCCTTGTACCGCTGCAGCCGCTCGTAGATCGAGCCGAGGTAGAAGTGGATCTTCGGGTTGCCCTGGGTCAGCTCGAGCGCCTTCAGGAAGGCGGTCTCGGCATCCTCGAGCCGGCCCAGCTTGAAGCAGACGAGGCCGAGGTTGTAATGGAGCGTGTGGGCCTCGGGGCTCTCGGCGATCAGCTTGCGGTAGACCTCCTCCGCCTTGCCGAGCTTGTCGCCCCGGTAGTACACGAGACCGAGCAGGTTCAGCACCCGTGCGTCTCGCGGGCGCAGCAGGTAGGCTTCCTCGAGCTGGCGCTCGGCCTCCTCGAAGCGCCGCGCCTCGAACAGCTCGCGACCCTTGTTGTAATGGGTCAGGAACAGGCCCTGGTCGAACGGGCCGCGGGGAATCGAGCCGCCCATGGCTCAGTCGAGCGCGCGCACGGTGGCGTAGACGGTTCCCTCGGGCGGAGGCGTCTCGGCCACGTGCGTCACGCCGCGCTCGTCGCGCCAGCGGTAGTAGGTGCGGGGGCGGGCGGGCTCTGGCCTGCGCGGCCGCACGGCCGGGCGGCTCTTCGAAGCGGCGGAGCGCAACGAGCTCGCCGTGCCCGGCACGTAGAACGCGGCGGCGTCGGCCGCAGGGGCGGAGGTGCTCGACCCGCCGAGCACAACCTGCACCTTCTGGACGTAACCGCGCGTCTCGCGATAAGGAGGCACGCCGCCGTAACGCGCCACGGCGCCTTCGCCCGCGTTGTAGGCGGCGAGCACGAGCGTCACGTCGCCCGCGAACTGGTCGAGCAGGATCCGCAGGTACTGGCTGCCGCCGAAGATGTTCTGGCGGGCGTCGAAGGAGTCGAGGACGCCGAGCCTGCGGGCGGTGGCGGGCATGAGCTGCATCAGGCCGCGCGCGCCCTTGGAGGACACCGCCCACTGGTCGAACTCCGACTCGACGCTGATCACGGCGCGCACCAGGTCGGGGCTCACCTGGTAGAGCCGCGACGCGGCTTCGATGTGATGGTCGTACATCGACGAGAGCGCGCGGTTACGCTGGAACCCGCGCGAGTGGATCAGCGTGCCCTTGCCAGGGTAGGTGAGCCGGAAGCCCGCCTCGTCGGGGACGTTCGTCGCCTCGACGACCCCGTTCGGGTTGACTCTGGTGTAGACCTGCGCATTCCCCGTGCTGGCGCTCGCCATGCTCGCCAGGAGCGCCAGCACGATCTGAGCCGGTCTTTGGCTCGTGAATGCCCCCCCCGTCCTGACCATGGGGCTCCACCTTGTTGCCATTTCAGGCGGCCCCTTTCAGCAACTCGCGCGCCTTCTTACGCAGTGCCTCCACGTCCCCGGGCGCGACCCCGCCCCCTTGAGCAAAGTCCGGCCGCCCGCCCCCTCGCAGCCCCAGCTGCTTCAGCACCTCCGGCGCCTTGAGCGAGCCCGCGAGGTCTGGCGACACGGCCGCGATTACGCTCACACCCTCCTCCGCGACCGAAGTCGACACGAGCGCGAAGCGACGCCCCTTGTGACGGTTGCGGAAGTCGTCGACCACTTCGGCGTGCCCCTTGCGGTCGAGCCCCTCGTGGCGCGGCGTCCACACCAGCGTTCCACCCACGTCGGAGAGATCCTCGCCCGTGGCAGCGCCCGCGCCGGTGGCGAGCTTCAGGCGCAGCGCCTGGATCTCTCGCTCCCTGGCCTTGAGCTCCGCGCGCAGCTTCGCGTATTCGTCGACCAGCTCACGGCGATCGACGCGGGCGGCCTGCTCGAGCTCCTCGAGGATGCCCTGGTCGGCCTGCGCGCGTCCCATCGCCGCCTCGCCGGTGAGCGCCTCGACGCGACGGGTGCCGGCCGAGACGCCCTGCTCGCTCGTGAGCAGGAACAGCCCGATCTCGCCGGTCGCGCTCACGTGCGTGCCGCCGCAGAACTCCTTCGAGAAGCCCGGGACCTCGACCACGCGCACCCGCTCGCCGTACTTGTCGCCGAAGAAGGCGAGCGCGCCGTAGGCGAGCGCCTCTTCGCGTCCCATCACCTTCGACTCGAGCCGGGCATCGCGCAGGATGAGGGCGTTGACGCGGTTCTCGAGGTGCCGCAGCTCGCGCGCGCTGACCGGGGCGTAGTGGCTGAAGTCGAAGCGCAGGCGGTCGGGCGCCACCAGGCTCCCGGCCTGCTTGACGTGCGGCCCCAGCATCTCGCGCAGCGCCGCGTGCAGCAGGTGGGTGCCGGTGTGGTGGCGCATCGCTCCTGCGCGGCGCTCTTTGTCCACCTCGGCGCGCACGACCATGCCGCGCTCGAAGCCGCCGTGGCTGACCCGCACGTTGTGGACGTGCAGCCCCGGCAGCGGGCTCGTGGTATCGGTCACCTCCGCCGCCGAGCCATCCGAGGCGATCACACCATGGTCGCCCACCTGGCCGCCCGCCATCGCGTAGAACGGGGTCCGATCCAGGACGATCAGGCCCTCCTGGCCGGCGTCGAGCCGGCGAGCAAGCTGTCCGTCGCGCAGAACGGCGAGCACCCGCGCGTCTTCGACCGAGAGGCCGGAATAGCCGAGGAACTCGCTCTGCGCACCCTCGTCGGCGAGCTTGACGTACACCGGGTCGCCCTTGACGGCGCCCAGCTTGCTCGCCTGCCGGGCGCGCGCCTGCTGAAGGGTGAGCTCACGCTCGAAGCCTTCGACATCGACGACGAGCCCCCGCTCCTTCGCCAGCTCCTCCGTGAAGTCGAGCGGCAGGCCGTAGGTGTCGTAGAGGCGAAAGGCGTCGGCGCCCGCTATCCTCGGATGCGCTTCGGCCCCGGAGAACGAGCGTGACCCGGCCTCGAGCTCGGCAGCGACGTCCTCGAATGCCGCGAAGGCCTGCTTGAGCGTCGTGCTGAAGCGCTCCTCCTCGACCGCCACGACGCGCGCCACAGACTCCTGGTGCGAGACGAGCTCGGGATAGGCGGCTTTCATCCGGTCGACCACGGCCGCGGCGAGCCCGCTCAGGAAGGAACCCTCGATCCCCAGCTTGCGGCCGTGGCGGAGAGCGCGGCGCATGATCTTGCGCAGCACGTAGCCGCGGCCCTCGTTGGCGGGCAGCACGCCGTCGGAGATCAGGAACACCATTGCACGCAGGTGGTCGGCCACCACGCGCATCGACACGTCGTCGGCCGCGCCCCTCCCGTAGCTGCGGCCCGCGCGGCGGGCGACGGCTTCGAGCAGGGGGGTGAAGAGGTCGCTGTCGTAGCTCGAGAGCCGGCCCTGCCTCACCGCGGCCACGCGCTCGAGGCCCATGCCCGTGTCGACGCAGGGGGCGGGCAGCGGGTTCAAGGCTCCCTGGCTGTCGCGGTCGTACTGCATGAACACGAGGTTCCAGACCTCGAGCCAACGGTCGCACTCGCACTCGACTCCGAGGCAAGCGCCGCCCGCGGCCTCGCTCGCACAGGGAAGGGCGTTGCCCTGGAAGTAGTGGATCTCGGAGCACGGGCCGCAGGGGCCGGTGTCGCCCATCGCCCAGAAGTTGTCCTTCACGCCGAGCTCGAGGATGCGCTCTTTCGGCACGTGGGCCGTCCAGAAGCCGTGCGCCTCGCTGTCGCGCGGAACGCCGCCGTCGCCCTTGAAGATCGTGACCGTGAGCCGGTCCTTCGCCAGAGCCAGCTCGCGCGTCAGGAACTCCCAGGCGAACGCGATCGCGTCCTTCTTGAAGTAGTCGCCGAAGGAGAAGTTGCCGAGCATCTCGAAGAAGGTGTGGTGGCGCGCGGTGACGCCCACGTTCTCGAGATCGTTGTGCTTGCCGCCGGCGCGCACGCATTTCTGCGAGGAGGCGGCGCGCG
>Ga0247727_10016263_pt1 | contig 12038 bp, 10 predicted proteins | sample WisWelCaveWW1625_FD_202498 | JGI IMG/M metagenome (GOLD analysis project Ga0247727, IMG submission 202498) | Biofilm microbial communities from Wishing Well Cave, Virginia, United States - WW16-25 | ecosystem: Environmental > Aquatic > Deep subsurface > Groundwater > Cave microbial mat | place...
ATGCCGAAAGGATGCCGACCCATGCGTCGCCGCGGCCCAGGAGTTCTTTCGCGACCACCACCGCCAGCACGGTGAGGGCGCCCGCCACCACCGTCTGCGCGCTGAAGAGACCGATCAACAGACGTGTGTCGGCGTCACCCGAGATGGCGCGGAACCCCCCGCCGATGCGCTCGCCGAAGGTCGGGGGGTCGGCGCCTTCGTGCGGTGTGGGGGCGTCGGCATCCGTGCGGATGCGAGCGATCAGGACGGCCGACCACAGGAACGTGAGGGCGGACAAGGTGAACACCGCGGCCGGCCCGCTGATGGCCAGGACCAGTCCACCTATCGCGGGCCCGGCGAATATGCCGCTCGCCTCGATCGTGCTGGACACGACGTTCGAGGCCGCCAGCTCCTGGGGGTTCGTCGCCAAGCGCGGGATGAGCGCGGCCTGGGCGGGACGGAAGGCCGTGGAGATCACGACGCCGGCAGCGGCGAGCGCGAACACGACCGCGGACGCCAGATCGGCCACGATCGCACCGGCCGCCAGGCCTATCACGACGACCCGTCCGAGGTCGGAACAGATCATCACGCGTCGGCGCGGGTAGCGGTCGCCGAGCATGCCCATGAACGGGGCCACGATGGCAGCGGGGATCCATCGGATCAGCCCGACGACGCCGACCGCGACGGCCCCGCCCTCTTGATAGGCGAACACCGCGAGTGCGATGCCGTAGGCCCAGGTGCCCAGGCTGCTGCCGGCCCAGGCGAGCTGGAGGCGCCGCAGGTTGCGGTTAGCGAAGACCGACCTGAAGGAGGAAAGTGACTCGCGCAGGCGCCCGGGCTCCTCGGTCATCGGCGGACTATGTCACGTCGCCCGGCGGGCGCGGCGGCGCGGCGTCCTCGCCTCCCGGTGTGAGCTGTCACACTGCGACCTCACGTCACGTAAGGAGGTCGCGATGAGCACGATGCCCTCGGCCGCGCGGGTGGTGGTGATCGGCGCCGGGATCGTCGGGAACAGCCTCGTCTACCAGCTCGCCCTGCACGGCTGGAAGGACATCGTGCTACTGGACAAGGGGTCGCTGCCGAACCCCGGCGGCTCGACGGGGCACGCCTCGAACTTCATCTTCCCGGTGGATCACTCGAAGGAGATGACCGACCTCACACTCGACAGCGTTCACCAGTACCAGGAGCTGGGCGTCTTCACGAGGAGCGGCGGCATCGAGGTCGCGCGGACGCCCGAGCGGATGCAGGAGCTGGGGCGCCGGATGACCTCGAGCACGTCGTGGGGGATCGGGTCCGAACTCCTGACTCCGGCGCAGGTCGTCGAGCTGGTGCCATTCGTCGGGGCAGGCGTCATCCTCGGCGGGTTCCACACGCCTGAGGTCGGGGTCGTGGACTCTCTCCGCGCCGGCACCCTGATGCGTGAGCGCGCGATGGAGCTCGGGGCGCTGACGGTAGTGGCGGGGGCCGAGGTCACCGGCGTGGACGTCGAGCACGGTCACGTCACGGGCGTGCGGACGGATCAGGGCTCGATCGCAGCCGAAACGGTGGTGATCGCATGCGGCATCTGGAGCCCTCGGATCGCATCGATGGCGGGTGCGTCGATCCCCCTGACGCCTGCCGTGCACCAGATGATCAGCGTGGGACCCGTGCCGCTGTTCGCGGACACGGTCGGGGAGATCAAGTACCCGATCGTGCGCGACGTGGACACGAACATGTACGAGCGTCAGCACGGGGGTGACCTCGAGATCGGCTCGTACGCCCACCGGCCGATCGTCATGTCGCCCGACGACATCCCCTCGATCGAGGCGTCCGCGCTCTCGCCCACCGAGCTCCCGTTCACCCAGGATGACTTCGATCCTCAGATGGAGCATGCCCTCGAGCTGATCCCGAGCGTGCTGGAAGACGAGCGGGTCCAGATCCGCTACGCGATCAACGGGCTGCTGTCGCTCACGCCCGACGGCATGCCGATCCTGGGCGAGACACCGGAGGTGCAGGGGCTCTGGTCGGCGGCGGCGATCTGGATCAAGGAGGCGCCCGGCATCGCACGCGTGGTGGCGGAGTGGATGACCGACGGCTGCCCGGAGATCGACCCGCACGGCGCCGACATCGCGCGCTTCTACGAGCACCAGAAGACCACGTTCCACGTCACGTCGCGAAGCGCAGAGGGCTTCAACAAGACCTACGGGATCGTGCATCCGATGGAGCAGTGGTCTTCGAACCGTGACGTCCGCCTGAGCCCGTTCAACGAACGCGAGCGTGCGCTGGGGGCCGTCTTCTACGAGGCCGTCGGCTGGGAGCGTCCGTACTGGTACGCCTCGAACGAGGGCCTGCTCGGCGACTACGGCGACGCCGTGATGCCGCGCGCGGGCGAGTGGGAGTCGCGCTGGTGGTCGCCCATCATCAACGCCGAGCACCTGGCGCTGCGCGACCGCGTGGGGATGGTGGACCTCACGGCGTTCGCGATCTTCGACGTGACGGGGCCGGGCGCGCTGAACTTCATCCAGCGGATGGCGGTCTCCCAGATGGATGTGCCGGTGGGGCGCGTCGTCTACACGCCCGTGCTCAACCCCGCAGCAGGGATCAAGGCCGACATCACGATCATGCGCCTGGACGAGGACCGGTTCCGCATCGTCACCGGTGGACACTCGGGCATGAGCGACCGGAAGTGGTTCTCAGACCACCTCCCGGCCGATGGATCGGCGCAGCTGTTCGATGCCACTTCGGCGCTCTGCACGCTCGGCGTGTGGGGCCCGAAGGCGCGCGACGTCGTCGGCGCGCTGGCCTCCGAGGACCTGTCCAACGCTGCCTTCGGCTTCGCCACGTGCCGCACGATCGAGATTGGACCGCTGCGGGTGCTCGCGTCGCGGATCTCCTACATCGGGGAGCTCGGGTGGGAGCTGTACCTGCCGATGGAGCAGGGCGCACGCCTCTGGGACCTCGTGCGGGAGGCGGGCCGCGCGCACGGCCTGGTGCCCGTCGGCATCGGCGCGTACGCCGGGACCGCCCGCCTGGAGAAGAGCTACCGGGCACACGGCAACGAGCTCGACCTCGAGCACGACCTGGTGGAGGCGGGCATGGCGCGCCCGACGGTGAAGGACGCCGACTTCGTCGGGCGCGATGCCTACGTGCTCCAGCGTAAGCAGGATCCGGCGCGGGTGCTCTGCACGCTTTCGTTGGACGATGCGACATCTTCGAGCGGGGCGAAGCGCTACATGATGGGTCGCGAGCCGGTCCTGGACATGGGCGGCGAACCGCTCGCCGACGCGTCGGGCCGTCGCTCCTATGTCACCAGCGCCGGCTCCGGGCCCTCGGTCGGCGCGCACCTGATGATGAGCTACCTCCCGCCCGAGTCGGCCGTGGCCGGCACGGCCCTGCAGGTCGAGTACTTCGGCGAGCGCTACCCGGTGACCGTCGCCGTCGCCGGCGGTGCGCCGCTGTTCGACCCCGGCGACGAGCGGATGAAGGGGTGAGCGGGTGAACGTCCTCGTGTGCGTCAAGCGTGTGCCCGCGACGGGATCGCGGATCACGCTGACCGAGGACGAGTTGCACATCGACACGAAACACCTGGGGTTCACGGTGAGCCCGCACGAGGAGTGCGCGGTGGAAGAGTCGGTGCGGTTGGTCGAGGCGCTCGGCGGAACCTCCGTCGTCCTCACGCTCGGCCCCGAGGCCGCGGTCGAGCAGCTGCAGGACGCGCTCGCCATCGGGATCGAACGCGCGATCCTGCTCGAGAGCGACGCCGATGGCTGGGACGCCGCGGCGACCGCGAACGCCATCGTGGAGGCGGTGCGAGAGGAGGAGATGGCCGGCGCGACGTTCGACCTGCTGCTGTTCGGCAACGAGGCGGCCGACTCGGGCGAGTATCAGGTGGGGGTTCGGGTCGCCCACGCCCTCGGGCTCCCGTGCGTCACCGGCGTGAAGGCGATCGAGGTCCTTGGCGAGGCGCTCACGGCTCGGCGCGAGGCCGTCGGTGGCTCGGAGGTCTTCGAGGTGCCGCTCCCCGCGGTCGTCACTGTGAAGGAAGGCATCAACCTTCCGCGTTTCGCTTCCGTCCCCGGCCGGATCAAGGCGAAGAAGAAAGAGGTCGCGCGCCGGCAGCCGGCGCCTCCGGCGCCCCTGGTCGAAACCATCCGCCTGCGGGTTCCGCCGGAGCAGCGGAGCGAAGTCCAGGTCCTGGGGCACGGGCCCGAGGCCGCACCGGCGGTCGTCGACGTGCTGGAGCGCCTGGGGATGGTGGCGCGATGAACCTGGTCCTGGTGGAGCACGAGGCGGGCATCATCGCCGGCGCCTCGCTCGAAGCCCTGAGCTTCGCCCGCGGACTCGGCGCGCCGGTGCACGGGGTCGCGTTCGGCGAAGGCGGCGCCTCGGCGCTCGAGGCGGCCGGCGCGCACGGGGCCGTGGCGGGGACCCACGTAACCATCGACGGCGGATACGCCGCCGCCGCGTGGGCGCAAGCGATCGCAGACCTGGCCGCTGCGGCCGCGCCCGCGGCCGTCGTCGCTGCCGGGACGGACCGGGGGAACGAACTCCTCGCGCACCTGGGCGCCAAGGCGTCGGCCCCGTTCGTGGCGAACTGCATCGCCGCCGAGCAGGGGGCCGACGGCTGGTCCCTCACGCGACAGCGGTGGGGCGGGAGCCTGCTGGAGGATGCGATCGTGCGGCGGCCGCTCGTCCTGCTCTCGGTCGCGCTGCACGCCGTGACGCCCGAACCGGCCCCGGCGGCCGCCGAGTTCGAAGTCGACGAGGTCGCGCCTGTGGTCGCGCCCGAGGACCTGAGCGCGCGGGCCACCCGCGTCGAGACGGCGGCCGCGGGCGCGCGTTCGCTGGGCGGCGCACCGCTCGTGGTGGGCGGCGGCCGCGGCGTCGGCAGCGCCGAGGGGTTCGCGACCCTGGACGTCTTCGCGGCGGCCCTGGACGGCGTGGTCGGGGTCTCGCGCGCGGTGACCAGCGCGGGATGGCGGCCGCACGCTCAACAGATCGGGCAGACGGGTGAGCGGATCGGGGCGGATCTCTACATCGCCTGCGGCATAAGCGGGGCCAGCCAGCACATGGTCGGCTGCCGGGGAGCGAAGAAGCTCCTGGCGATCAACACCGATCCCGACGCCCCCATCCTGGCAAGGGCCGACTACGCGGTCATCGGCGACCTGCACCAGGTCGTGCCCGCCATCCTGGCGGAACTCCAGCGCCGCCGCGGCTGAGGAACCGGTCCCTGCCCGGGGTCAGCCCCCGAACCAGCGCGCGGCCCGGCTCGAGCCGAACTCGGCCTTCTCGGCCGCCGTCTGGATCGACGGCTCGGTGAACGTCCCCGTCGGGTGTCCCGGCGTCGAGAAGAAGTCCACGTCGACCCGTGCGACCTCGTCGCCACCGAACTCGATGTAGCACGCGCCGATGCCGTCGTAGCCGGGGGGCTCGCTCTCGCCGCGTATCCGCGCGATCAACTGATCGGCCACCACGGCCGCCGCGCCCTCGGCGAACATGCCGGCCTTGGGCGTGCCGACGCTCGTAACGTCGCCCACCGCGTAGACACCCGGGAACCTGGTTGCCAGGGTTCGTTTATCGACGGGGATCCATCCGTCCACCGTCATGCCCGAGGCGCCGACGACCTCCGGGACGCAGTGCACCGGTATGCCCAGGAACAGGTCGTAGGGGAGGCGCCGGCCGTCCCCGAGGATGGCTTCCCCCGCATCCAAAGTGACGACCCGCTGATCGGGCACGAACTCGATGCCGCGCTCGGCGAACGCAGCCAGGATCGCATCCGAGGTGGCGGGAGAGGGTGGGATCGGCGTGCCCATCGGGATCACGAGCTGGATCCTTACGGCATCGCGGACACCGCGCTTGCGCAGGAACTCGTCGAGCATGAGCGCGGCCTCGCTGGGCGCGGGCGGGCATTTGAACGACGGCCCGCACACACCGACGATCGCCGTGCCGGCGCGGAACCCCGGGAGCACCTCGCGGAGCCTCTCGGCGCCCGCGACGGAGTAGAACTCGTTCCCCGCCTCGGCGAGGCCCGGTGTCGCGCCCACGTCGTAGTCGGCGCCCAGGGCCACCACGAGCACGTCGGCCTCGTAGCTGTCGAGGTCGGTCGTGACGCGCCTGGCCTCAGGATCGATCGAGGTGATGGTCTCCTGGCGGAAACGGACATTGGGCGTTGTGATGTCCCGGTAGTGCAGCCGGACCGCCTCGGGCGTTCGCTTGCCGAACATCACGTCCAGCTTCGAGAACCCGAACACGAACGCGTCGGCGCGATCGATCAACGTCACATCGACTTGATCGCCGAGTTCTTCGGATAGGCGGGTGGAGAGTTCGAGGCCACCGAAGCCGGCCCCCAGCACGAGCACGGTTGCAGTCATGACCCGAGGATAGGCGTCTAGGCTCGGGGTCGTGGCCGGCTGGACGGATCCCCGCGTTCCCTGAACGGCCGGACGGCAGTGATCCGCCGGGTTGATGATCGCAGCCGAGACCGTTGTTGCCTTCCGCCGAGGTCTGGCGCACCATGTGCGGCACGAGAGGAAGGAGGTGGTCCTACTTGCATAGATCGCAGGAGACCCTCGAGGTGACCGGCTGCTGAGCCGTCCCTCGCGGGCCGGGGGCCACCCCCGCCCGCTATGCCGGGCGACCGGCAGAATCCAACCGGTTCACCGACCCCACGGGTTCCGGCGTCGTCTCACCGGACGGATCCTCGTCAGGGGACCGATGCACCTGTGAGGGGGTAGTGCGCGAACGGGCCGGGCCTGCGATTGGCCCGGCCCTTCGCTACCCGTCGGAGGGGATCCGAGCCTAGGCCGACGCCTCGCGACGCTTCCGCGGCCGGCCGGGCCTGCGCTCCCAGCCCTCGACGAACCGCCGCAGCGTGGAGTCCCTCCACACGGGTCCAGCCGCCAGCGACGCCACCGGCGCGGGGAAATCCGGCCGAACGCGGAGCTCGGCGACACGCTGCCTGCTGACACCGAGTGTCCGGGCGAGCTCGGTGACGCCGAGGTACGTCTCGGGCTCCTGGGCAAGTTCGCGATCAAGCATCTCGTCGGTGAGGACCGTGCCCCGCGCGACGCCTCCATGATCGAGGCCGAGTGACCGGCACGCTTCGTCGAATGTCGCGATGCCCTTGCGGAGGGCGGTCGGGAACGTGAGGGCGTCCTCGGCCCCGTCCGGGACCTCTAAGCCGAACGCCGCTCCGATCGCTCCGGCCGGCCCGCCGACGCTCACGACGGGGCCGATCGCTCCCAGGTCGGCGAGCCGACGTGGGAGTTGGGTGACCACGTCCTCCGGGAACGTCTCCGTGCCATCGCCCCGGGTCTTGATCTCGATCTCGATGGTCGTCATCCCTTCGTCCTCCCGGGCGGCGGCCACATGAAGCCGGGCCGCCGCATCCTTCGAACGGTGCGATCGAGGGCGTGCTCGTCGCTCGATGCGCGCAAGCGATCCATGATCACTGTCGTCGTCCCGTCCGGCGACCGGAGCGCGACCCCGTTCCTGGTCTCATCGACGACCCACCCCTGCCTCTCCGCGGCCCGCCGAACCCTGGGCCAGTCTCGGTCGTCCATCCTCCAGCATCCCTTGCTCGCTCGTCAAGGAAATCGGGGAGGTTGGACTCCCTGTGGGACCCAAGGCTCCGCGATATCCGGGGGGACCGACATCGGCGGCCGGTATCGCCCGGGATCCGATATCGAAGACCCGCGTCGGGCCCGAGCGCTAGCATCGTCAGTGCATCAAGAGAGGCCCGCCGATCGGCGGGCCCGGCAACCTGGGACGCCGAACGGCGGGTCGTCCCTGCGGTCGTTCACTAGATGTCGGACTTGACCGGGAGGGCTCGGCGGGCGTATGCCGGGCACATCGTCGAGGGGAGGAGGATCCAGATGGCGACCGATCTCACGATCTCCGTCGAGGACCGCCCGGGCGGGCTCGCGTCCGTCGGGGAGGCGCTCGGCAACGCCGGGATCAACATCGAGGGGGTCTGCGGGCACGGCATGGAGGGCCGCGGCATCATCCACGTCTGCGTCCACGACGGGGCCGCGGCGCGGCAGGCGCTCGAGGCCGCCGGCATCAACGTGGAGGGCGAGGCCGACGCGATCCTGGGCGAGGCCGTGCCCGGTGCCGATCAGCCCGGAACGATGGGCCCGATGGCTCGGGGGGTCGCGGACGCGGGGATCAACGTCCGCAACGTCTACCTGGCCACGAACTCGCGCGTGGTGATGGTGACCGACGACAACGCGAAGCTGATGGGGCTCATGGCGAACATGATGTGAGCGCCACGTCGGTGGCGGGTGCGACGATGCCCGCATGGCCGACGGGGCGACCATCCTGCACGCCGACGCGGACTCCTTCTACGCGTCGGTCGAGCAGCGCGACGACCCCACGCTCCGCGGCCGCCCGGTGATCGTCGGCGCCGGCGTCGTGCTCGCCGCCAGCTACGAGGCGAAGGCGTTCGGCATCAGGACTCCGATGCCCGGCTCGCAGGCGCGCCGGCTCTGCCCAGGAGCCGTCGTGGTGCGCCCGCGGATGGAGGCCTACAGCGAGGCCAGCAGGGCGATGTTCGACGTGTTCCGCGACACGACGCCGTTCGTCGAGGGCCTGTCGATCGACGAGGCGTTCCTGGACGTCGGCGGTCTGGCGCGGATCTCGGGCAGGCCGCTCCAGATCGCGACGAAGCTCCGCGCCGACGTGCGCGAGCGGGTCGGGATCCCCGTCTCGGTGGGCATCGCGCGGACGAAGTTCCTCGCCAAGGTTGCGAGCCGGGTGGCGAAGCCCGACGGTCTGCTGCTCGTTCCGCCCGACCGGGAGCTGGCCTTCCTCCACCCGCTGCCGGTGGAGCTGCTGTGGGGCGTGGGTCCGGTCACCTCGGCGAAGCTCCGTGAGCGAGGGATCACCACCGTCGCGGACGTGGCGGCCCTCGGCGAGCCCGCGCTCGTCCGGATCCTCGGCGCGGTGTCCGGCCGCCACATCCACGCCCTGGCGCACAACCGGGACCCGCGGCGCGTGCAGCCGGGTCGCCGCCGCCGGTCGATCGGGACCCAGCGTGCGCTAGGCCGGCGTCCGCGATCGTTCGAGGAGCTCGACACCGACCTGGTCGCCCTCGCCGACCGCCTGGCGCGGCGGCTCCGCGCCGGCCATCGGGTCTGCCGGACGATCACGCTGCGGCTGCGCTTCGGGGACTTCACGCGGGCGACGCGCTCGCACACGCTCGCGGAGGCGACGGGCGAGACCGCGATCGTCCTCGCGACGGCGCGGGAGCTCCTGGGATCGGCGGCGCCGCTGATCCGCGAACGAGGGATCACGCTGATCGGCCTCACCTTCGGCAACCTCCACGGCGACGGGGCGATCCAGCTGGCGCTGCCCTTCGACCGCCGGCCGACCGCCGTGCTCGATGCCGCGCTCGACGGCGTGAAGGAACGCTTCGGCGCGAAGGCGATCGGACGCGCCGTGCTCCTGGGCCGCGACGGGGGCATCTCCGTGCCGGTGCTCCCCGACGACGACCCCTGAGCCGGCAGACGACCATGGTTGGACGGGGCATTCACCTGGGAGGCGGCCTGCATGCGAAGCTCCGCGTTGGTCCTGGCTTGTCTGACGGCGGCGGCGAGCCCGCCCACGATCGCCGGGGACGTGATCGCTGAGTAGATCAGGTTCCCCACGCGCAGCTACCGCTTCGCCGGGAGCGTCTCGACGTACGCGATACCCAGACGGACCGCCGAACATCTTCTTCTCGGTCAGCCCACCGGGTTCCTGGAGCGACCTGCTACCAGCCGCCCTCGGCCCGGCGGTCGTGATGCTCGGCGTCACCCAGGTCGAACACGAGCAGCTTCCGCTCGGTGAACGCCTCGAGGAACCACTGCGAGAGTTCCCGACCCACCCCGCTGTTGCCCGTCCCGCCGAACGGCGCCAACTGATCCCAATAGTTGCTGGTCTCGTTGATGTTCACCGTTCCGTGCTGGAGCGCTTCACCGACCCGCCAGGCGGCGGCGAGATCCCGGGTCCAAAGCGAAGCGATCAGGCCCAGCTCGCTCGAATTGGCGATCTCGATCGCCTCCGCGACGGAACCCACCTTCATCACGGGGGCGACGGGTCCGAACGTCTCCTCCTGGGCGATCCGCATGTCCGGGGTCACGCCGGTCAGCACCGTCGCCGGATAGAAGAGCGCCTCCTGAGGCCCGAACTGCTGGATGTCGGCACCGAGCGCGCGCGCGTCTTCCACGTGCTCGACGACGCGTTGCAGCGTCGCCGGGTTACACAGCGGTCCCATCTCGGTCTCTTCCAGCGCCGGGTCTCCGATCCGCAAGGTCGCTGCACGAGCCTTCAGCTTCTCGACGAACTCGTCGTGGACGTCCTGGTGGACGATCAGCCGCTCGGCCGATGTGCACACCTGACCGCCGTAGTAGAAGCACCCGTTCATGGCGCCCTCGACCGCCGCGTCGATGTCGGCATCGGGCAGGATGATGAACGGCCCATCGCCCCCGAGCTCCAGTAGCTGGGGCTTGAGCGCCGCCTTGACGGCGATCTGCCGACCTGTCGCGGTCGACCCGGTGAAGAAGATCCCCTTCACGTCGGGGTGTTCGACGATCGCGGCGCCGACATCACCGAACCCTTGCACGACGTTGATCACGCCGTCCGGGAGCCCGGCCTCGGTGAACAGCTCGGCGACCATCGCGCAGGCGGTCGGTGCGTATTCGGAGGGCTTCCACACGACGGTATTGCCGGCGGCCACGATATGGGCCAGCGCGATCGAGGAGATATCGGTCGGGAAGTTGTAGGGGGTGATGGCACCGACCACGCCGAGCGGCCGGTGCGTCATCACGAGGCGTTTGTTGTTCGTCTGCTCCTGCGTGGAGGGGAACGACAGCCCCCGATGGCGCAGTACCTCCTCGCCCGCCTTGTGCCAGGCCGGAGCCGCGTACTCGTGCACCTCCTCGCGGCTGGCGGTGATCGTCTTGGCGATCTCCTGCACGAGCACGTGGGCGATGGGTTCTGCCCGCTCGACGAAGAGCGCGTTGATGCGGCGGAGCACCTTGACCCGCTCGATGAGCGGCGTCTGAGCCCAGCCGGGTTGGGCTGCGCGGGCGGCCGACACCGCCAGGTCGACGTCGGCCGCAGAGCACCGTGCGATCACGTTCACGAGCTCACCCGAGTACGGCGACCGCACCTCGAAGGTCCCTGCGCTGCCTTCCACCCACCGCCCCCCGATGAGGGCGAGCCGCGGGAGAACGGACGCTGTCTCTACGGTCATGGTCATGTCGATCCCCTCCGTCTGACTCCGCGTCGCCGCAAGGACGGTGCGCCGCCCGCTCGGTCGTGAGCCTCCTGTTACACCAGGCCCCACTGTTCTCGGAGTATTCCCGCGCGTCAAGGCCAGCGGCTCATCTCTCCCGTAGCGCCGGCACGGGATCGCGATCAAAGACCGGGTTGCGCCCGCGCCGACACCGCCAGTTCGGTAACGCGATCGGGTCTCGTACGTCGACGAGTCCGACGATGAACGCGTCCGCAGCGAGGAGCGTTCCAGCCTTGGAGTCGGCTATCGAGGCCGGTACACGCGCTCGCGGTTCTGCGCCCGATGGACCAGGACGACGCGGGCATCCTCGTCGATCTCGTAGATCACCCGGAACTCGCCGCGTCGTGCCGAGTAGAGCCCCTCGAGTTCGCCCCGCAGCGGCTTGCCGGCGCGGTGGGGGTTCTCCGAGATCGACCCGAGGATCGTCTCGATCACCGCGGCGCGGACCTTCGTGGGGAGCCGGTCGAGGTGCCGGAGCCCCTCCGGCGTGATCTCGACCTCGTACACGGGCTAGACGTGGTCCTTCAGGGGAAGGCGCTTACCTTCGGCGGCCTCGCGCCGTGACGTCCGGAGGGACTCGAGCAGAGCCTCGTCCTGCAGGATGTCGACCGTCTCCTCGAGCGATTCGAGATCGTCGGGCGACAGGAGGACCGCAGCGGGAACTCCATTGCGGGTCACGATGAACCGTTCGTGCTCCCTCGAGGTTCGGTCCACGAGTTCGGAGAGATGGGCCTTCGCTTCCGTGAACGGGACGGTCTCACTCATGTGGTCAGGATTCTAACCACTTCGCCTACCCGGCGCA
>Ga0247727_10016264_pt1 | contig 12037 bp, 10 predicted proteins | sample WisWelCaveWW1625_FD_202498 | JGI IMG/M metagenome (GOLD analysis project Ga0247727, IMG submission 202498) | Biofilm microbial communities from Wishing Well Cave, Virginia, United States - WW16-25 | ecosystem: Environmental > Aquatic > Deep subsurface > Groundwater > Cave microbial mat | place...
AGCGGGCTCGAACGGAAGGGGTGTTACGGGAAACCGAAGCGCAATTGCGGCAGGCGCAGAAGATGGAGGCGGTGGGGCGATTGGCTGGCGGCATGGCGCACGATTTCAATAATCTCCTCACGGTGATTCGAGGGTACAGCGAATTGTTCCTTGGTCGCCCAGGGCTCACCGATGACATGCGGAAGGATATAGAGGAGGTGAAGAAGGCGGCGGATCGGGCCTCCGGGCTGACCCGTCAATTGCTGGCGTTCAGCAGGCGCCAGTTCATCGCGGCGAAAGTCCTCGATCTCAATGCCCTCGTCGCAAATATGGACGGCATGCTGCGGCGTCTCATCGGTGAAGACATCATCGAATTCAGCGCCGAACTCGATGCCTCGACCGGCGCCATCAAGGCGGATCCCGGACAGGTCGAGCAGATCATCATGAACCTGGTGGTCAATGCGCGTGATGCGATGCCCAAGGGCGGGCGCCTGACGATCGAAACCACGAATGTGACGATTGGGAAAGAGGCAAGCCTGGACGCCGTGGGGGTAGCACCGGGATCGTATGTGTTGCTGGCGGTTCGTGATAATGGCTCTGGGATGGATGCTGAGACCCAGTCGCATCTGTTCGAGCCGTTCTTCACGACAAAGGAAAAAGGGAAAGGAACGGGATTGGGACTCTCGACCGTCTATGGCATCGTCAAGCAGAGCGGAGGAAGCATCATCGTGGAGAGTGCTCCTGGTCGGGGCACAACTTTCCGGATCTACTTCCCACAGGTCGAACAAGAGGTACGGGGGCCGACGGGGGCGGTCGAAGCGATCGATCCGGCACGTGGCCACGAAACGATCCTCTTGATTGAGGACGAGCCGGCAGTTCGCGGTCTCGTGCACGAAACGTTGCGGCTTCATGGCTATACGGTGCTGGAGGCGCGCCATGGCATCGAAGCCCTGCTCACCAGCGCAAAATATGTGGGGCCCATCCATCTGTTGTTGACAGATGTCGTCATGCCACAGATGAGCGGGCCTGAAGTCGCGGAGAAGATCCTGACCGTTCGATCAGGGATCAAAGTGCTCTATATGTCAGGGTATCCGGACCATCCAGTGTTTGACAAAGGCAGCGTGAACCGCCAGACCGGGTTCCTGCCGAAGCCCTTCTCACCCCACGTGCTGGCGCAAAAAGTGCGCGAAGTTCTGGACGGTGTGAAAGCCTCCTAGCAGGAGGGGGCGGTCTCACAGCCAGGGCATCCCTTTGCTCCCGGAACGCGCACGATGAAACAGTGCTCGTTCGACGGCCGCAGTCGGGATTGCCCTGGCTGCGAGACCTGAGAGAGTGATAGGAGAAAAGAGTAAATACTCAAACGGTGCTCGCCTGGGTCAAGAGCGCGTCTCAGCGCGCTCGGGGTTGGGCGGGTGGGAAAGTCGCGCGCAGTAAAGGGCAGCCTCGGCCACTCCCTCTAAGATAGGCATGAGAAATTGGAAGGCCGCCTGCTTGTCAGTGTTCTGATATCCCTGCCAGATCTCTTGATCTTGGGCCTCGGTTCCGTTTATCGTGCTGCACCGAACCAGATAACCCAAATAGACGAGACAGACGAGAGAGACAGAGCGATGCAGCAAGGACGCGAACTCGACATAGGGCACTATCGAATCACGCAGGAGCCATTCTACGCGGAAGTCCGTGGCGAGATCGGGTTGTTCACGATCGCGGCGAACAGCAAGATGCCGGTCATGCTCAAGGGGCCAACCGGGTGCGGCAAGACCCGATTCGTCCAGCATATGGCTTACCGGCTTGGTCGTCCCTTGATCACGGTGGCCTGCCACGAAGATCTCACCGCCTCCGATTTAGTGGGGCGGTATCTGCTCAAGGGCCAAGAGACGGTCTGGGTCGATGGGCCGCTGACGCTCGGCGTGAAGTATGGCGCGATCGTCTATTTGGACGAAATCGTCGAGGCGCGGAAGGACACGACGGTTATCATCCATCCCCTGAGCGACGATCGCCGCTTCCTGCCGATTGAAAAGAAGGGCCAGATTCTCGAAGCGGCCGACGACTTCCTCCTGGTGATTTCCTATAACCCCGGGTACCAAAGTGTGCTCAAGGATTTGAAGCAAAGCACGAAGCAGCGCTTCATGGCGATTGAGTTCGACTATCCGGTGCCTGACGTGGAAACCACCGTGGTCGAGCGGGAAGCGGGGGTCAGCCGTGACCTTGCAGCCGGCTTGGTGAAACTCGGCGGAAAGGTGCGGAACCTCAAGAATCATGGCTTGGAAGAAGGGGTCAGCACCAGATTGCTGATCTATGCCGGGACACTCATTCGGCAAGGCGTGGCGATCGATCGAGCCTGCGATGTCGCGATTGCTCGCCCGATCACGGACGATCCCGATATGCAGCGCAGTATTTTGGAATTAGTGAAGGCCATCTTCTGATCTCTTCGTTGTTGGTCCCCATCACGGATGAATTTGCTGATAGTGCAGGACACCAAGGACGGAGCGATCCTTACCGTTCATATCCAGCCTAGAGCTTCCACCACGGAGTGCGTGGGCATTCACGGGGACGCGATCAAAATCAGAGTGGCCGCTCCACCGGTCGGTGGCGCAGCCAATGATGAGTTGATCCGGTTTTTGGCTCGCCAATTATCGATTCCTTCTACATCGGTGCGGATTCATTCCGGTGCAGGCGGACGGCATAAACGTGTCCTCATCAAAGGGGCCACCGCGCAGCTGGTAATGGCACGTTTGATCCTTGAAGATGGAAAGGGCTTGGCGAAGCCATGAGGCACAGGGATCTGTCCATCGTCGGGGGATTGCTCTTGCTCACCGCCTGTTCGACAGCGCAGCCTATTCTATATCCCAATGCGCATATGCAGTCGGTGGGGAAAGAGGTCGTAGCGCAGGATATTGAGGCTTGTCGGCAATTGGCAGAATCGGCAGGGGCTGAGGAAGACAGTGGGAAGGCCGGTCGTGTCGCGACCGGCACTGCAGTAGGAGCTGGAGTCGGCGCGGCAGCTGGGGCGGTCGGCGGAGCCATTTCAGGCACAGTAGGCCGCGGTTCGATGATTGGAGCAGCGACCGGGGCGGTGTGGGGATTGTTGACCGGATTATTCCATGCCGTCGCTGGTCCATCGCAACCGAATCAGGCCCACACGAATTTCGTGAATCGATGCCTGCAAGAGAAGGGGTATGAGGTGACGGGCTGGCAGTGAGGGGGGAGGGTCTCGCAGCCAGGGCATCCCTTTGCTCCCGGAACGCGCACGATCAGAATGTGCTCGTTCGACGGCCGCAGTCGGGATTACCCTGGCAGTGAGACCTGAGAGAGCGACAGTACAAGAAGTGTAAATACGATCCCGTCACGAGTTGGTAGAAGGAGAAGAAGATGACTGAAAAGAACTGTCGGTGTTGTCACTGATGTGGCGGCGCGGGATAGTGATCGTCATGGGAATGAGTATTGTGGCCTGTGCGGGGCCGGAGCCGATGTTGCGGTCGAATACGAAGTTCCAGCTGCAGGGACGTGAAGCATCGAAGTTGGATGTGGCAGCATGCCAGCACAAGGCGGAAGCGTCCGGGTTGAAGCCAGGCACCGGCAATCGAAGCAGCAACGTGGCCGCGGGAGCCGGGCTGGGTCTGATTAGTGGCGCCGCGGTAGGGGCATCGGCTGGGCTCATCGGTGGAGTAGCGGGCGTGGCAATTGGGGCAGCAGCCGGAGGCGCGCTCGGCGTCATCATTGGTTCGGTTGGTGGAGCCTACAGGCCGCTTGAGCCGGACCCTCCTTACGCCGATGCGGTGGTGCGGTGTTTGATTGAGAAGGGGTATGAGGTAAGAGGCTGGCAGTGAAGAGCGCCCTCCTTGCTCGCGGAACGCGCGGCCTCAGAAGGATGAGAAGGGAGCCGCCAGACCATCCTTCTTGCTCGCAGAACGCGCACGATGAAACTGTGCTCGTCCGATGCGCGCAGTGAAGGACAGTCCGGCGACTCCCTTAGGAGAGAAAGTGTGATGTTGCAGAGAAGAAAACAAGAGGCCCTCGCTTGGGTGAAGAGCGCGTCTCGGCGCGCTCGGGTGGGCGGGTGAGAATGGGGCGCCCAGTGGAGCCCGACCCCACCATCTCGCATGGGGGCGGTACCATGCCGGTGAGAATGTGGCGTGCAGTCGGGATTGCCCTGGCTGTGAGACCTGAGAGAGTGACAGGATAAGAAGAGTAGCTACTAAGAAGGTGCTCGCTTGGACGAACAGCGTGTCTACGCGCTCGGGTGGGCGGGTGAGAAAGGGGCGCACAGTGGCATAGTCGTTACGAAGTGGGTGAAGACTGTGCCGGTGTTTCGCCCAAGGGTGACGGTGCGGCTGCGGCTTTGTGTTTGAGTGCCCGGCCTTTGTCGGGAGTCGGGTCTGTGACGACTCCGTAGACCTCCCGGCCTTCGTGGTCTTCCGGGAGATATTCCGTGATCGGCAGGCCGTCTTCCCGGACAAATAACAAGCAGTGGCAGTATTTGTAGATCTGCATTTCATCGCAGGCGCACATCCAGCGGCGGAGTTTGGCTTCTGCTTGTTTATCCTTGTAGAAGTTGCAGGGGCAGAGGGGTTTGCCCAGCTCATCCATGTGCATCGCGAGGCCTTTGACCACGGCTTCGGTGACTGCGGGAGTGGGATGCATGGTCGTTCCGCTCTTTTCCGCAAAGCCCTTCACAAACTTCCACATTTTGTCGAGACTCTCTTGCTTGGGCTCGGCCATCGCAACTCCTTTGGCAAAGGGCACGGGCGAGGTATTCGAAAAAAAACCTGCGCCGCAGGGCCATAGTTTACAAGCGCTAGGGCGTCCTTTACAATCTAACCCGCATCATTCAAGAGCGCTTCTGCTGCAATCGCCGATCCGCTGCTACGACGGGCCTTCGGCCGGCGGGCTCGTCCCTCGGACCCTCAACGTACTGCACGAGTACGCATCGGGGCCTCAGGGCTCCGCGCGCCGGTCTCGCGACGCGGCTCAGCGATTTCGCAACGAACCGTCATGAATAATGCGGGCTAAAACTTCCTGCAAAATCCGTCGGATGGGATCGAGAATGGAGATGTCGGATACCCATAAGCAATTGATTGCCAAGTTGGCGGAGGAGCTGGAGCCGGCTACGGCACAGCATCTGGTCTCATGTCTCGCCGACTCCACCGCGAAACCGAATCAGGTGGAAGGTGTTTTGCTGTTGCTCGATGAATTGCTTGAGGTCTCGCCGAAGGTCGCTCGTGCCGCGATCGAATCGTTTCCCGATATGCAACGACGGGATCGGCTCAGCGATGCCGTGGCCTGGCTGGATCTGGGGATTGCGCTGGCCGAATCGTCCGGTGCGATCGGGTTGAAGTTTTTCAAAGAGAGCCCGCTGGTTTTGGGTCTGATCGAGCCACCATCGATCCGGTCGTTGGTGCTGAAAACCGCGCTGGAGCTGGCCGAGCGGGATGCGAATGTTGCGCTGGAATTTCTCCGTGTGTCGCCGGACGTGGTGACGGTCATCTCGCCGGATCAGCTGGGGGCCTGGTTGGAGATCGGGTTCGAACTGATGCAGGTCGATTTTGTCGTCGCGCTGGAGTACATCCGCCAAATTCCCGCAGTCGCCCGAGTGTTGCCGATCCAGGACGCCAGAGCCTGGGCGACATTCGGGTTAAAACTGATCTCCCAGAATAGTTTCGGCAAGACGGACTATTTTGGGACCATTGAATTTCTCCGCACCAGTCCGCTCATCCTCGGCGATCTCGAAGACCAGTCGGTGCGGGCCAAGGTCGTCACGGTCGGGTCGTTGCTGGCTGAACGTGATGCCGGGGCTGGCATTGCCTGGTTATCGGAATCGCCACGCCTGTTGCGTGCCGTACCGAATGAGGCATGGCGGCTAAAAATATTGCAGTACGGGGACTTGGTGGCAGAGCGTGACGCGGCCACGGCGCTGGCCTATTTGCGGCGCGCGCCGGAACTGGTGAACGTGATCGGCGAGTCTGCCGAGGCCACGGCTCGCTTTGAGGCCTGGTTCACAGCGGGGATGGAAGTCCTGGCCTACAGTGTCGAAGGAGCCAGGGCCTATTTTGCGCTGGAGTCGCAGAAGGCGCTGACATCGGTGGAAGCGGCCCTAAGCGGTGTGCCGCTTCGGCAAGTAGCCCGTACCGTGAAGCTTTTCGTGCAAGGACTTTGTGGAACGGATTTGACAATTCAGGCGCTCCCCGATTCGCTGAGCCAGGAGACGACTGCGCGGGCCACGGTGAGCCAGGATGGGCGCATCATTTCGCTACCGGCGCTTCTCCGTCGCTATCCCACTGCCGAGGAGAATACACGTTTGTATCTGGTAATGGCGGCTCACGAAGCGGGCCACGTGGAATTCGGGACGTACCGGCTGACCCTTGAGCCGCTCGCGGACTTAGTCATGTCCCTGCGCCAGAAATATGGTCGTGTGAAACAAGCTGCGCCGGGGACCTTGGCAGCGCTGTTCCGCCTGTATCCTCATCCGGGACTGATCCAAGACTTGTGGATGCTTGTGGAGGATGCGCGGGTAGAGTTTCTGCTGCAGCGGGAGTACCCGGGTCTCCAGCGCGATCTGCAAGGATTCGCGCGGGAAGCGGTCACGATGCGGTCGCTGACGCACGGGCTGACCGTTAAAGAACTCGTCGTCGATCAACTGCTCCAACTGTCGACCGCCGCGTCGCAGCCTGTTGCTATTCACGAGGCTATCAAGGACGAAATCGCTATACTCTGGCCGATGTGCCAGGCAATTCTGGCTCCAACTGCGACGGCAGAAGAGGCCGTGCGCGTAGCCCATGCGCTCTACGTGCGGCTCGAAGAGCTGTTGGCGCCGAAGGGGGCGATGATCCAGGCCGATCCGGCCGATGACGTGTCAGAGGAGCTGAGTGTGGGCCCCTCCGCGTCCGAACAGACGGGTGAGGACTATCGCCCCGCCACCAACTGGGTATATCGTGGGGCGATGAATCCTGAGTTCATTCGTCGGCAGGACCAGAATGAACGCGCATCGGACGATCAGAAACAGTCAGAGGACATCGAACGAATGGCGAGCGCCGCTGGCGTGGCGCAGGAGTCGTCAGCGCAGGGTCAACGGAATCGAGAGCAGACGCACACGGCGACCGAGAGCGACAGACTTGCCGGGGGGCGGCAGTTGCCCTCCCGTGTGGAAGAACTCCTGGCCTTGAAGGTCGAGCAGCCGGCGTCGCTCGATCATGCCGGGTTGGGCGATCGTGCGGTGCGCTATCCGGAATGGGATCAGGAGATCGATGACTACCGCCTCAACTGGTGTCGCGTTGTCGAGCGTGCCGCGGAGGAGGGGAGCGGTGACATTGTGGGCGCCACATTGAGCGCGCACGGGAGCGAGATCTCGGCCCTTCGACGATTCTTCGAAAGTCTGCGTCCGCCGGGGTTGCGGCGCGTGCCGGGCCAAGCCGACGGGGACGATCTCGATGTGGATGCGGCGGTCCGTATGTGCGCTGAGCGGGCGGCAGGGGTAGACCTGTCGGACCGGATCTACGTCAGGAGGGAACGAAAAGAACGGGATGTCGCAGCCGCCTTTCTTGTCGATGTGAGCGGGTCGACCAGCCGCCAGTTGGACAGCGGTCGTCGCGTGATCGATCTGGAGAAAGAAGGGCTGGTGCTCTTGTGTGAAGCGCTCGAGGCGGTCGGAGACCAATATGCGCTCTACGGCTATTCGGGCCAGGGACGCGGGCAAGTGGATTTTCTTGTGATCAAGGATTTTGACGATCAGTTGGGCGGGAAGACGGCGCAGCGCTTGGGCGGACTGGCTCCCATGCAGCAAAACCGGGATGGGGGGGCCATTCGACACGCGACCGCCAAATTGCTGGCACGAGAGGCGCGGACGCAACTGCTCGTCCTCATCAGCGATGGCCGGCCGCTAGATGACGGGTATAAAGACGAGTACTCGCTAGAAGACACCAAGGCTGCGTTACGAGAGGCGCGTCAGCGGGGGGTGCATCCGTTTTGCATCACAATCGATCGAGAGGCCGACGGCTATGTCCGGAGAATGTACGGGGACGTGCAGTTCGCGGTCATCGATCATCTCGAAGCCTTTCCGAAGCGATTGCCGCGGATCTATCAACGGCTGACGACGTAGAAGCGGTAAGGGGTAAGGGGTGTGAAGAATCGATGACGAATTCAATTGAAAGACCAACCGTGCCACCCTGGCTGCACAAACTGTTTACGGGGCATCAGTATCCCTATGTCCGTCGGTTGGCGAAGTTTGCACAGCCCATTAAGCCGGGGGAGGATCGCCAGGAACCGACGAAGGACCTGATCGAGGCCAAGTTTTGGGAGGTCTATCCCCGTTGTTGGGCCAAGATTCTTCAAGAAGTCAAAGTTGGGATGATCGTGGTATTCCACGACCTCGGCGAATATCCGGCGGGAGGGTATCAGGAATTGATCGACGATCCGGACGCCTTTCTGGCAAAGACCTATGGCAAGAAAAAGATTAAAGTCAACTTCTATGACGGGGACAATTTCGTTTGCACAATCAATTTCAAAGTCGCGGGCTGGACGGAACACGAACATACGTGAGGGGTAAGGCGTGAGGCGTAAGGGGATTTGCTCTTCACGTTTCACGATTTACGCCTAACGAGGAGTCGATGATGGGGAGACCGAAGATTACGGTCGTGGGCGCTGGGAACGTCGGCGGCACGACGGCGCAGCGGCTAGCCGAGAAGGACGAGTACGAGGTGGTGCTTGTCGATATTGTCAAGGACGTCCCGCAAGGCAAGGCCCTGGATATCACACAGGCCGGGCCAGTCTGCGGCTATAGCACCCGCGTGGTGGGCACCAACGGCTATGATGAAACGGCCGGCTCGTCGGTGGCGGTGATCACGTCAGGAATCCCGCGCAAGCCGGGGATGAACCGTGACGAGTTGTTGACCACGAACGCGAAGATCGTGAAATCGGTCGTTTCGGAGCTGGTGTCGCAAACGCCGAACATCATTCTGATTCTCGTCACCAATCCGCTGGATGCCATGGTTCATGTGGCGCGTCGTGTAAGTGGATTGCCGAAGTCGCGGGTCTTGGGTATGGCGGGAGTGCTCGATTCCGCCCGCATGCGTGCCTTCATCGCCGCTGAATTGAGTGTGCCGGGTCTCGACGTGGCTGCGATGGTGTTGGGCGGGCATGGTGATACGATGGTGCCGCTGTTGCGGTACACGACGGTGAAGGGGAAGCCGGTCTCGGAACTGATGTCAAAGGACCGGTTGGAAGCGATTGTGAAGCGGACACGCGAGGGGGGCGCCGAAATCGTGGGCCTGTTGAAAACGGGCAGCGCATTCTATGCCCCGTCGGCCTCGGCAGTCGATATGGTCGAGGCGATCGTGAAGGACCAGAAGCGGGTGTTGCCCTGTGCGGTGCTCTGCGAAGGCGAATATGGATTAATGGATGTCGTCGTCGGTGTGCCGGTCAGGCTGGGTCGAGGTGGTGCGGAACAGGTGGTCGAATATGAGCTGACGGCCGAGGAGCGGGCGGAATTGGCGATCTCCGCCGGCGCGGTGCGCGAACTCTGCGCAGCAGTCGATCGGTTGATGGAGTAACGAAATGGTCAGCGGTCAATAGTCACTGGCAGGAACGGCAGGCCTCTTTCCTGCTGTTGACCAATGACAAGTGACCTAGCCCGCATTATTCATGAACACTTCTGCTACAATCACCGATCCGCTGCTACGACGAGCCTTCGGCCAGCGGGCACGCCCCTCGGACCCTCAACGTACTGCATGAGTACGTATCGGGTCCTCAGGGCTCCGCGCGCCGGTCTCGCAACGCGGCTCAGCGATTTCGCGACGAACTGTCATGAACAATCCGGGCTAGACTGACCTGCTCCTTGCTTGACATTCAGAGCAGGCCTACAGTACAGACAGCGACTAAGCAATACATTGAGCAGTACTTTGAGCGAGGAGATACTATGAAATTTCTTGAGAGTCCGATGCAAACCATGGGCGTAGGATTCGCACTCGCCGTGGTTTTGATTATGGGGTATCTCGGTATGACCGGCATGGCGGTCGGTGATGCCGACTGGTTTGGTTTGTTGTTACGCTGGGCCCATTTCTTGGCCGGGATCACCTGGATCGGGTTGTTGTATTTCTTCAACCTGATCAATGCGGCGTTCTTGAAGAGTTTGGATGGCCCTACCAAGAATATCGTGATTCCCAAGCTGATGCCCGCTGCGCTGAACTGGTTCCGTCATGGCGCGACGGTCACAGTGCTTGCCGGAATTGTGTTGTACCTCTACCTGTATCAGAGAGGTGGAACCGGTGCGATTGCGTTGGGAATCGGCGGGTTATTGGGTATCATCATGATGGCCAACGTCCACGCGATTATTTGGCCGAACCAAAGGAGGATTATTGCGGCGGTGACGGCGGCAGCCCAGGGGACCCCTGCGCCGGCGGAAATGGCTCAGTGGAGCCGGACCGCGCTCCTCGCTTCTCGGGTCAATTTTATGTTGTCGATTCCCATGCTGTTATTCATGGGAGCCGGCAGCCACCTCAAGTAAGACGGTGTACGACTGCCGGCAGGAAAACCCGCCGGCAAGTCCGTTCACCTTCCCTGCTTCCGACCCTCAGCGCGTCTGCAATCTGTTCAGATGGCCCATATGCTCAGTTTCGTATAGGGCAGTGGCCCTAAGTCGTTGAGATTCAGGCCTATTATCGCGGCATTGCCTTGACGAATACCGGCCGGGCACCTTATAGTATCGCTCCATTCGTTGAACCAAACGGGTAAGGAAGGGCGCATGACGGCTGCGACTGAACCACGAGTTCTTCAAACACTTGATGGCGCTCCCTGGGATATCGAAGCTTACCGGAAGATCGGGGGCTATGAGGCCTGGAAGAAGTGCGTCAAAGAGCTGAGCACCAACGATATCGTCAATGAACTGAAGAAAGCCGGGCTCCGGGGGCGAGGAGGCGCAGGCTTTCCCACCGGCATCAAGTGGGAAAAGGTCCTCAATCATCGGGTGAAGGAACACTATTTCGTTTGCAACGCAGGCGAACATGAGCCGGGGACGTTTAAAGATCGTTACTTGCTCAAGCAGGCGCCACACCAGCTTATCGAAGGCTGCCTCATCGCGGCCTACACGGTGCAAGCGAAGGCGGCGTTCATCTACGTGAATCATGAGTATCGCGAAGAACGGGAGAATCTGAAGAAAGCCTTGGCGCAGGCGAAGGCTCAAGGGTTCTTGGGCAAGAATGTCCTGGGGAGTGGCGTAGATCTCGATCTACAAGTCTTTGAAGGCCACGGGAGTTACGTGGCCGGTGAAGAAACAGCGATGCTCGAATCCATGCAAGGACGTCCGGCAATGCCGAGACAGAAGCCGCCTTTCTACCCGACGGACTTCGGCCTCTATGGGAAGCCGACACTGGTCAACAATGTCGAAACCTTGTGCAACATTCCGCTGATCCTCCTGAAAGGCGTGGCTTGGTTCACGCAGGTCGGCACAGAAAAATGTCCGGGTACGATGATGTTCTCCCTGAGCGGTGCCGTGAATCGCCCCGGCGTGTACGAGATGCCGATGGGTACCACGATCCGGGAACTCGTGGACAAGTGCGGTGGGGGGGTGCCAGGCGGGCGCAAGATCAAGGCGGTGTTCCCTGGTGGACCGGCGTTTTCGATGGTCACGGCCGATCAGCTTGACCTGACGATGGATTTCGATTCGTTGAAGAAAGCCGGCACGGGGCTTGGGTCGGCCGGTGTGATCGTGGTCGATGATGCGACGTGCATGGTGGCCCTGACGCTCAAGTTTTCCGATTTCTTCAAGGTTGAGAGTTGCGGGCAGTGCCCACCTTGTCGAATGGGGACCATCAATCTCGCCGCGCTCATGACCAAGATTGAGCAGGGAGAGGGGACAGAGAAAGATATGGAGAGTCTCCTCCAGGTCTGTGGATTTGTGAAGGGGACGGGCTACTGCACGCTGGTGACCGGGGCCGCCGTGTTGGTTCAGAGCAGCATGAAATTGTTCCGTCACGAGTTTGAGGAACATATCCGATTGCAGCGCTGTCCATATCAGCCGGTGGCGGTTGGTGTCACGGTGCATTAAGGGGGGGGGGGGGATTCGCGGTGG
>Ga0247727_10016265_pt1 | contig 12037 bp, 12 predicted proteins | sample WisWelCaveWW1625_FD_202498 | JGI IMG/M metagenome (GOLD analysis project Ga0247727, IMG submission 202498) | Biofilm microbial communities from Wishing Well Cave, Virginia, United States - WW16-25 | ecosystem: Environmental > Aquatic > Deep subsurface > Groundwater > Cave microbial mat | place...
TGGGTACGATCCTATCCCTCGCGTCTCGTTCCGTACTGACGACGCCTCACGGGATCGTTTGTGTAGCCCGCTGTTCCTCGGTCAACGACATGCTGACTCACTTCGTGCTCGATTCGAGGCCACTCGCTGGAGATAGGTGCTTCGGCTAGTGATTCTTCACTCCATAATGAATTACAGGGAGAGACCATGACCATGAATACCGTGAAGCCCTTGAAGCCCGTACAGCCACGAACAACCACGGCATGGATCCGCATTCCTGATGGCACGAAGGTCAAGCATCGGCATGAAGGACATGTCGGATTCATCGATGGGCTCACCGAGATCGTCAGCGGACCCAACCGGAATCCGGACGGGAAGACGCAATACCGTATGAATATCGGGGCACCGGATCGGCAGCTCGTAACCGAGGGTGACTTATCTATTTTGATCGACGATGAAGACCTCGTCATCATGCTGCGACAGAAGGCGCCCTATCGCCGCGCTGTCACACAATCGCTGCACAGCGTGCTGGCACCGGATCGCTTCGTCAAGCCGGCCTAGGAGCGCGGCTGAGCCGCGCGGGACGGGTTGATCTGGTTCATCTGGTTAGTATCGTTCAACCAAATAACCAGACAGACCAGACAAACCAAACAACGGTCTTCTTAGGCTGGCGGGCTTTTTCAGCACCCTGCTCGAGTCGGAGGCAACCATGACGGAAACCTGCTACTCCAAAGGCCAGAAAGTTATCTTGGTCACCAGCCAGATCAAGAATGGTAAATGGTTGTGCAAGTTTTCGATTCCGGGGGTCAGCCATCTTGACGGCGGCCTGTACGGCCAGGATTCGTCGAAAGGCTACAAGACGGAATGGGAAGCGAGAACCAACGCATTTCAGCGCGCCAAGTTGCTGCTAGATGGGCCACAGAACATGACGCAGGGGCACCTTCTGGAGAAGGCCTAACCCGCATTATTCATTACGGTTCGTGGGAAATCTCATAGAAGCCCTAGCCTCTGGCCCCATACCTCTCGCCTGAACATCGGCGGTTGCAGTAGAAGCCTTCGCGAATGACTCGGATTAGGCCCAGGTTCGGTGGACTTCGCTGACGTGCTCCATCCCGCCCACGGCGCTAATTTGCCACCGAACATCGTCTGGGATTGCGACCACACGCAACTCTGCGCCATGGCCATTGGCAGCCCCACCGAGTTCCTCCACGACTTGGGCCAACTTCAGGTCATCGCGCGGGATCAGTTTTCCGCACTGATTGAGGCTCGGCTCTCTCGGCGTCGCCGCCTCGGGTCAGTAGGCTCCGAGATCCATTTCCGTGAGCGCGTCCTGCTGCCCCAACTCACGCAATCGTAGAAATGCCTGGTGACTCACGCAAAACGTGTTGTAGCTCTTATTGATCACAATCTTTTTCATAGTTCGATCCTTTCTTCTCCCTCGTCAGGTTCCTCGATGTCGCGCTCTTCATGAATGTGCCTGGGTGGTCAGCCCGCGCAATTCGTCAGGATGCCTTCACCGGATCTGTGTACCCAACATAGTGCCCTGACCAATGGGAATAGCGTCGGTTGGCCCAGGTGTTGACCTCGCCATTCTGGATCGCGCCATAGCGCTTCGCCAGCACGGCTGTGAACGTGCCCAGGTTGCCCTCAATCTCCAGAAGATCCGCATCCGTAATCTTCGCCCACTTCGCTTTGAGTGGTGCCTTGAGTTGGATCCAAAACGCTTTGAATTGCTCTTGATTCATCTGGCACTCCTTTCTCGCGTGACTGATTAGAAACGTGAACACAGAATGACCGATGCGTCCCATCGGTTGGACACAACTACTGCGCTCGCCAGAGACAGCGGTAACGGGCCACAGAACGTGCGGCAACCAATAGGCACCCTGGCGTAGAAGCGGCGGAGACCGGAGAATCAGACGCACGGGAACGTGGGAGGGAGTGCTGTGCGAGAGATGGGACAGTCGGCGTGGCTCAGTACGTCGTATCTACCCTACAGGGCACAGAGGGAAGAGTCAATGCGAGGGAGACAGGAGCTGTCTGTAACGACTGGATATCATGGAGCAATAATTATTCTGTCTGGCCTATCTGGTTGATTTGGTTCATCTGGTTAGTTTCGTACAACCAAATAACCAGACAGACCAGACAAACCAAATAACGGTCTTCTTATGCTGGCGGGCTTTTTCAGCATCCTGCCCCTAGATATCTGGAATCTGCCAGTCAATCGGAAGCAACCCGGCATCGGCAAGCTCTCGGTTGATGTGCGAGAAGCACCGGCTTCCGAAAAACTTTCTGACTGACAAGGGCGAGGGGTGTGCGCAGGCAACCACGGCATGGTGCGGTTGCCTGATCAACGCCCGCTTCTTCTGGGCCTCACGTCCCCACAGTACGAAGACCACCGGCGTCTGCTTCGCAGCAACCAGCTCGATCATGCGATCGGTGAATTGCTCCCAGCCGCGCCCCTGATGCGAATTGGCCTTGCGCGCCCGGACCGTGAGAACCGTGTTGAGCATGAGGACGCCCTGCCGGGCCCAGGGTTCCAGATACCCGTTATTAGGGATCGGGCATCCAAGATCTTCATGGAGTTCCCGATAGACGTTTCGCAACGATTGGGGCAGAGACCGAACGGTTGGTTGCACAGAAAAACAGAGACCATGGGCATGACCAGGGGTTGGATATGGATCCTGGCCAACCAGCAGCACACGGACCTGGTCATATGATGTTGAGGCTAATGCGTTGAAGATGTCCTTGCGCGCCGGCAGAATCGTCTGCCCACCGGCAAGTTCTTTTTTAAGAAACGCATCGAGCGCGCGATAATAGGGCTTGCGCGTCTCCTCTTTGAGCAAGGATCGCCAGCCGAGAGGAATGGGAGGCAGCATGGGAAAGATTGATACCACAGAGCAGAGTGTAATGCTCCCCCAAAATCAAGCCGTACACTTCCCCACCGCACCCGTGGAAGGGACCTGAGACGATTTAATTGCCAGAGACGTGTATCACTCTCACATAACTACCCTCCCCCTCAAAATGATTCACAGGGGTGAATCATTTCCAATTCACGCCGAATCAAAAATGATTCTCCTCGGAGTTGAGTCTCGCCATGTAAAATTCAGAAATCTCAGATTCAGAGCTATGAGCAAGCATTTCCCAGCGCGGCTCGTAATTTGCTTCGACTGTCGGACATGAATCACAGCGACTGAAACCTTTTTCTTACTTCCCCGAACCTGGTCATACGATGTTGAGATTCTTGGCCGCGAATCATATCCCCTCGTACAAAGAAATGGCGCGAGTGAAAGTTCACAACATTATTGCAACTCTGATGATAGGGCCGAACAGCTTCACAAAAAATACTACACGAATTACTAAGTATACGTAATTCACCCCGCTAACGAGGGGATCGACAAATGCATCCATTCTGATATCGTCCCGCGCATCATGGAATATGAAATGATTCCTGATACCCTTCCACATCCCACGCGATCATCAATCGCAACGTTCCGAGCATTCCTCAAGGCTGGCAGTGATCCTAGCCGAGATCGACCAGCAACTCATCGCCACCACAGGAATTCGAAACGCTATCGTCGGCTATTTATTTAGCAAGGAGACAAGAGGGCTCTGACGCTGGGTATAAACCAAGCAAGACGGGCATAACTCAACGGAAGATTTCATGATAGAGATCCAAAAGCAAACAACCGAGAGGGAAACCATTACGATAATGGTTCCTGATACCTTTTCAGTTCCACAAATTAACGAAGGGAGATAGACATGGCTAGATTTAATCCGAACGCGAAAACCTTATCTTATTGCCTCGAAAAGTTGAAAACCGCAAATGCTAAGGCGGGTTTTTCCCAGACAGGAACAATAACTACGAGCCGAGATAATAGCTCTAAGCGTGCAGCACAATTTCTCAAGGTCACCAACGTTCCTAAAGGTTTCAAAAAGTTTATGCTGCCGGTGCACATGGCGGACACATGCGTAATGTACACATCAGTCGGTGCTCCAGATACTAAGGTAGCTACGCATTCGCACGACGAAGGTGATGGATTTCGTTTCATCGTATCTGGCTCTATCATTTACAAAGACCAGGAACTCACGTCGGGTGACTGGATGCACATTCCTGCCGGAAAGAAATATGCGTTTACGGTTGGCCTTCTTGGAGTTACAATGTTCTATTGCTATCGATGTTGCTGCGCATGAAGCTTGAGTCCTTTCACTTGGCCCAACCGTAGCTGATGACGCAAGTAGCCTTCTTCCCTTCTACAGGAGGTAACCATATGCATATCTTGAGTGCAGCTATTGTAGCCCTGTTACTGCTTTTTGTGACAGTCCCATCTTCCACCGCTCACAATGTTTGGTGCCATTGTCCCAAAAAAAACAAGGAGACAACACTGAAGTTTTTCTACAAGGCCGGAGAAGTCTATGAGGCATTAAGCGACGCCATGCTGACGTGGCATTCGGCCAACAGCCCGCTCGAGAAAGGCGTGCTTGCGGAATTCGACAACTCCGTTAAGGGGACAGATTTAAAGCCTTATCACTATCAAGAGACTTACCATGCACTGAATTCGCTGAAGGTAAAGCTACATGTACTTCAGATAAAGTTGACCGAGCTCAGAGCCATCGCTGCGGACGGTGATACGACTCCTGATTTTGATACTGCCCTAACGAAGATTATCAGCAGCAGTAAGAACATTGGTCGACTATCGACCAGTGGAGTCAGGTACGCCGACATTGGAGGCAAGGACGCACAGCAGGGTTCCATGGTCGGCATTGTAGGAATTCTCGATGCACAACTTACTGACTTGAAGATCCTCCTTTCAGTCCTGGACCAAGTCGTTGATGGGTTGCGTGACGCCCTCCCACTTGCGGAAAAGGGCGAGTTCGCCAAGGTAATGCTATCTGGGCGAAACGCATTCGGCGACAAAATGCCACAGTTCACGGATATGATTAGCGGTTACGAGCGGATGTATGTGCAAACCTGTATGTCAACAATCGCTGCAACCATGCAGGTGTACCCAAAGGGCTTTGAATGGTTGAGGTAACGACATGCAAAAGTCCGATTTCTGGATTCGCCTTGCCATGCGCCCCATTTCACTACGATGGCTCTTCGTAGTCTTGCTAATCGGCTCGAGCGTCATTGTATGGGCCGACACTCGGGGATCGATTGTCGATCCGCCAGCGATAGATGTATTTCCAGATCACGACAAGATCGGCTCCTCCGACTACCCCGTAGAACGCGCAATTACCGATGGGCGCAGGCTATTCAAGGCAAAGTTCAATCTGCTCGACGGTGCAGGACGCCCGGAAGCAACCGGAGATTCTAAGCCCACACCGCGCAAGACTCCAGTCGCAGCATTTCAACGAATTGCAGGCCCGGATGCTAACTCATGTGCAGGGTGTCACAATGAACCACAGATTGGTGGATCCGGGGAATTTGTTACGAATACATTCGTGGGCGCCCATCTCTCGGACCCTCCAACTTTTCGCGCATCTGCCGACCAAACAAACGAACGAAACACGACAACAGTCTTCGGTAGCGGCGTCGTTGAACTTGTCGCAAGAGAAATGACCGAAGAACTCCATAGGCAGCGGAATGCGGCGGTAGCTGAGTCGAGATCTTCTGGAAAGCCCGTGACAGCGGAGTTGAGTGGCGGAACCACAAACTTTGGAACGATCACTGCGTTTCCCGAAGGATACGTGAACTATGAGAAGCTTGATGGAATTGACTTTGACCTGATCATTAGACCTTTTGGAGTTAAAGGGGTTGCGGCATCAATCCGGGAATTCACCACGTTTGCACTAAACCAGCATCATGGCGTACAGGCAGTAGAGCGGTTTGGATGGGAGAGGACAGGTCTGACGGACTTCGATGGAGATGGGCACGAAACAGAGTTCACTATCGGCCAGGTCACTGCTTTGGTCCTGTTTCAGGCTACCCTCCCTATTCCAAATAAGATAGACCATTTCCGTGACATGCCCGAAGGATTCGATGCTTTTCTTTCGATTGGTTGCGCAGCTTGCCACACACCAAAGACACCAATTCAATCAAACCTCTTTACTGAACCGGGGCGTTTCAATCGGCCCGGTGCAATGAGTACGAAGGACACGGCGACAATTGTACAAGTCCGCTTGGACGTTCCCGCTAAGAATGGCCAGCTCTTCGTGCAGATGTATTCCGATCTTAAACGACACAGAATGTGCGATGCCGAGGTGAGACACTTTTGCAATGAGGGATTGCGGCAGGATAACGTTAACGAGGAATTATTTATGACGGCTAGGCTTTGGAATCTCGCGACTTCCGCTCCATACTGCCACCGGGGTGATTGTAGCACAATCAGCGAGGCTATTTTGGCTCATGGCGGAGAAGCAAGAGTTGCTAGGGAGAAATTTATTGCCTTAGCTACGAGCAAGAAGAAGTCTCTTGTAAAGTTCCTGCTTGCTCTGGGAATGGAACAGGAGATTGAAGTGAAATAGTGAGGTGCGAGACACCATTTCTCGGCGCGCGGCGGGCCTGCTCAGGCCGATCCCGGCCCCAACTGAACAAGCCTAATATTTCTACAACGAGCTGAGAGTGGGATGTATGAAAACGGCATATTCTGGATTTCTGAATCTCTAGGCAGCCAGCCTGCGCGGGGGCTAATCAGGTAGCGAGAATGATACCGACCGAACCCATAGGCAGCATTCCCAGGCCCCAGGCCTTGATCGAGACCATCACGGCGTTCACGGAACGCCGCTGTTCACAGTCGGCGATGGACAGGGCCTATGACGCCGCGCTTCGCGAGACCATCGCAGAGTTGGAAGCCACGGGGTCTCCGGTGATCACGGATGGCGAGCAGGTGAAACCAAGCTTTGCCACTTATCCCCTCCACGGTCTTCGAAATCTCGACACGGATGGCATCATTATTCCTTTTGCTGACGGCCACCAGCGCCGATTGCCGAGGCTTACCACAGGGCCGTTCCGCTATACCACATATGCGAATCGATATCTGCAAGCCGCGCAACGATATACCCGAACCCCCGTGAAGCAAGCCGTCATATCGGCCTCAGCCTTGAGCCTGTTATACCCCGACAATGGCATCGCGGGATATCCAAGAACAACCTTCCTCGACGACCTGACCGGCGAGGCTGAAACCGATATCCGTCGCTGCTTGGCCGCCGGTGCCCATGTGGTCCAGATTGACTTTACGGAAGGACGACTCTCGCTCAAGCTTGATCCAAGCGGACAGCTCTTGAAAAGTTTCATCGATCTGAATAATCGAGTACTGAGCCGTTTCTCTGCAGCAGAGCGCGCGCGAATCGGGATTCACACGTGTCCCGGGGGGGATCACGACTCGACGCACAGCGCAGATGTTGACTATGCCACGTTGCTACCAAGCTTGTTCGAGCTCAAAGTCGCGCGGTTCTATATCCAGTTGGCAAGCGAACGCGACCGCATCAGAGTGCTCGAACTAATCAAAACATATGCGCAGCCCTACCACACGATCTTTGTCGGAGTCATCAATCCGATTATTCCTCGGATTGAGACGCCGGAGGAAGTTCGAGATCGAGTCCTGGAAGCGGCCGCTTATATTCCAATCCAGCAGCTGGGGACCACCGACGATTGCGGGTTCTCTCCGTTTGGGGATGACACGTCTACAACCAGGGAGATTGCATTTGCGAAGATTCGTGCCCGTGTCGAGGGCACGGCGATGGCCGCTCGTCAACTGAGAGCGTAAGGGAGGTGGCGGGCGACAGGGCTTGGGTGTCGCACGCGCTCAGGCCTGCGCCTCGGCCTCAGCGGCGCGATACGCGTGAGCCTCTCCACAGTGGATGAGTTCACCGCTGACTGTTGAAGGCGTGCGGCCGGAACGGGAAACAAGGGGTCGCCCATCTTGAAGACTCCGGTCAAGAGGCACAGCCTCGCCTCCACCCGACACGCTCCTCATGAGGCGGCAGGTGGGATGTCAGCGTCGCCCTTCTCCCGCTACGCTCGCGTGACTCATCCGCACCCCCGTTGTCAGCATCAGCAGTGTCGGCTCCAACCTGAGCCGCACCAGTCACCCATCAGGATCAAACGCCTGACGGGGTCCATTCGAAGCGGTCCCCTCTTATGCCATGACTGTGATTCTGAAGCCACCTCAGCCTAACCCCATCTTCTCCGTCTCTTGTCATCCTCCAGGTTTTAGTACTGGAGATCGCGAACACACCGTGAGAGCGTGTGATCCGCGCGTCATGGCGACATAGAGATTGCGCATGTCCAAGGCGTCGGCGTTAAGGATTACCGCCACGTCTGCTTCTAGCCCCTTCAATAGCAGGGTGCTGCCAACAGCCCGTCTCGGTAGTGGCCGCCCTAACAGCCGGTGTTGCTCACGCATCTGCAGGGTTGCATCATGGAAGGACAGCCCATCCGTACTCTCACAAAGTGTGAGAGCCTTAATGCAGGCCCTCAGAACCGACGGGCGGTGCCCTCGCACGCCAGCTTCCCGACTAATCTCGACTAGCAGGTGTGCCGCAGCGCGATAAGAGGGTGATTGAACGAATTCAATTGCGGCCCTCTCAACATCCGTCGCCGGATTGCGCGCAGTGCCACGCATAAGCGACTGGACCCGCCGGCCTAGAAAATCTGGGGCGCTTACGTTGGTCATTACGCTTTGTGCGAAACCTGCAAGGCGTTCCAGCATATCAGCCGCAGCAAGATCGAAGTTTCGCGCGAATGAGACCAGGTCTTTCAAGTCCACGGCTTCGACCATAACAGCGCCGGGTGTCTGACTAGCGAACTGGCGCTGACTGTCAGGGCTCGTGCTGTCGCCGATGAGCAGGACACAGCCGTCTACATTTTGAGGCCGCACGCGGGCAGCCAGCAATCGACGTTGGTGGTCATTGGTGCCATCGAGCTCAACCCAGATCACAGAGGTAGGGGCCGAGCGAAGGTCAATGGGCTCACTGCTTAACAGCTTTCTTCGTACGTCGAGTAGCCAGAATCCCAGCGGCTCATTGTTGGCATTGATCCATCGCCACGGCTTGTTTAGTTCGCCAACAACCGGGAAGTAAGTGAGTATCTGTTCGTTCCATTTCGCTAAGCTGTCGCCTCCGAACCCGAATATTGCCTGCATTGGGTCGCCTAGAACACAAGTTGGCAAAATCTTTGCCGCGTAGACAATGGCGAAATGCTGACGGATTGAACAGTCTTGATACTCATCTACTATTAGGCGAGCATAGCTCGCCGCCAGGATATTGCTCACATGCCCCGACTTCAGAAGGTTAATCGCCGCAAGACGGATGTTCTTATAGTCTGTGCTAGGGTTCTGGAGCTTTAGAAGAATGGGGTTGTGGGCGCTCCGTACAGGAAACGTCGAGATCAAACGCATGACCCAGCCGTCGATTGTGGACAGTCGGTAGGCTTTCGATGGAACGCCAGCGCGGTCGAGCCTTCCGCGCAACGCCGCGACTCCGGCATTGGTATGTGTCAGCACGAGGATCGGCTTTGCATCGATATGGCGCTTGAGAGCCTCTGCGATCAGGTGGGTCTTGCCGCAGCCGGCGGGCGCAGTTACCATGGCCCGATCAATTGCCAGGAGGTCAATCTCATTCCCCGGCATTGCCGGCCCACGAGAAAATACCGTCAATAAGCGTTTTAAATCCCGTGTCTGCGCTCACCAGATCGGGGCCGACTATGTCGCTGGCAACGCCCTCCATCCATGAGACGGACTTGAACCACCCAGCCTTCTTCGTCCTTGCAGCTTTGCCTAGGATTAGACGGCTCTCCGGCGTGATGCCGTCGATCAGCACCTCTGTTCTGATGGTGTTCAGATCCTTCGCATTCTGCGACACGGACTTTATATGATCATTAACAAGTTCCTCGCCGTGCAACTCGACAGCGCGGTCAATTAACTTATTTACGGTGTCATCTGTCAGACTCAAGAACAGCTCATCCTCCAACGTGCGCCCGTCGCGCCACGCAATGACCTTGCCGCCGGTTGCGATGAAGGCAGTCTCTACGCCATCGGTCGGCTTCTGGTCATCGTCCCGGACGACGGCGACTCGATATCCCAAAGCACGGAATGCAGCAGCACGCTCGAAGGGATTATCAACGCCACCACCACCGCAATCAACGAGGCTCATCCCTTCGGCAGTAATGGCAGTGTTGCCGTTGGCTGTCCGGTACTGATCGAGGCCTCGCACAAGGCCAACCTCACTAGCGCCTTCACAGACAACAACCGACGCGGCGAGAAAGGCGTCGGGGTATAGGCGGATCGTGCTTTGGATATCATTCGACGTGCCAACTATCAGCACGTCGTGCTTTTCAGACGCAGGTCGCGTGACGAAAAGTTGACTTCCGGCCAGTTCCCGGAGTGCGACAGGGGAATGTGTCGTCATGAAAACCTGAAGCGGCGGCCTCGTCTCTTTTGCGCCCAGCGAGCCGAGAAGCCGTATGATCCGGTGCGGCTCCAACCCATACTCTAGCTCGTCAATCAGAATAATCGTTGACAGTGCCGCTGCCTTCCGCTGAAGGCCTCCGATGAGCAGCCGTGTCGAACCAGTACCAAGCCCCCGCAGCGGTATTCCGTCTTCGTCATGCAGAGAGATGGTCCCCCCGCTGAACGATACAGAGTGCACGTCCAGCATGGCTTTGATGTTTTCGCCTATGGGAATTCCCAGCTCCTTCGCCGTAGTCGCAACAATACCTAGCGTCTCACCTAGTTGACTCTGTGCTTCATCACCAAAGGCGGATCGGGCATCACGGGCTGCTTTTGCGAAAGCCACTGAAGCGTCAATACGTTCCTCCGAAACGCGGTTCAACACAGAACCGCGCCGCCATCCAAGATGGTAGTCTGCCATCACTCCAATCCGCGTCGGCGCAAGCCGTACACGATCACCCCAATTGAGATTCCTGGCCATTCCCTGCCCTTCAGCGCGTTCTGACACCAATGACCATGAGGGTTCCAGGTCGCTTGTGACTGTTAGTCTGACTGTTAGCACGGTCTCGGCTTCTTTCTCCGGCTCATCTACGATCGAGCGGGATTGTGCATCAAAGCCCCTGAGGTACATACCATAGGCGTCAAAGTTCTTCAGGCTCTCGTCAAGTTCACCGAGTGTCACGGAAATAGTAATAGGCGTTTCGACATCTAGCTGATGAAAGTCAGCGTCAGTGAACTGAATGTTGCGACGTGTACCCAAACAGAAATCGATAGCCTCGAGTATGGAAGACTTTCCGCTGTCACCGGGGCCAATCAAGCAGTTGATTCCGGCAGCCGGGAACCACGTGAGTTCCTGAATCCCCCTAAAATGCTTGATTTCAATTTTCCGTATTCTGGGCATCAGTTCATCCGTCCGATGGATCTGTGCGTGCGACGGCCAGTATCCTATGTTTAAAGGAACCGTACCTCAATGAGATAGCCGTTTCAACTTTCCGACAGCGTTTCTACTTCAAAAAACATCTGCCAAGTTCTATTCAAGCGCAGTTTCCAACGGAACGAGCACCTTTCTCACCCCAACGCTGTCTGGTAATTCAAAGGCCCGCTGTTGAAAGACAGCGGGCCTCTCATTTTCTCTACTTGCCGGTGTGCCAAGGCTCAGCGCGACCTGACACCGCAGGAGCGGGGACCCACCGAGACTCGCTTGGGAAGGAAAACTGGAACTGACTGAAGTCCTGCGATCGCATGATCGCAGCTGAAGGAATTCTAGAAGGTTTCCGCCCAACGAGTCCGGAAGGGTCGCTCCGAGAGGTGTGGGAGCCGCTGAGCCTTGGCACCCCTGCCTCTTCATCAGACACAAGAAAAGGCCCGCTGATCTTTCGACCAGCGGGCCTTTGTTGTAACCCGGCAGAGGTCCAAACCTCGCTTGCGCGTACCGCCGCGTTCGATCAACTCGCGGCGGATATCCAATACCACAAGTGATCCGAATGGAAAGTAATAGACGCTGCCGGGGGACAAAAGAGAAGAGCCTGCTCGATTGCTCGAGCAGGCTCTTTTTGTAACCCGGCAGCGTCCTACTTTCCCACTGCCTCACAGCAGCAGTATCATCGGCCTTGGAGGGCTTAACTTCCGTGTTCGGGATGGGAACGGGTGTGGCCCCTCCGGTAAGGCCA
>Ga0247727_10016266_pt1 | contig 12037 bp, 12 predicted proteins | sample WisWelCaveWW1625_FD_202498 | JGI IMG/M metagenome (GOLD analysis project Ga0247727, IMG submission 202498) | Biofilm microbial communities from Wishing Well Cave, Virginia, United States - WW16-25 | ecosystem: Environmental > Aquatic > Deep subsurface > Groundwater > Cave microbial mat | place...
GAACGGTCCGAGCGCCGTGCCGAGGCCGCCGAGGATCGCGGCGAGCGAGAACCGGATCGACAGGTCGACGGAGAACACGTAGCTCGGATCGACGAACCCGACGTACTGCGCCCACAGCGCGCCGCAGACGGAGGTGAAGGCGGCGCTGACGGCGATGGCCGCGACCTTCAGGCGCCGCGCGGGCACGCCGAGCGACAGCGCGGCGTCCTCGTCTTCCCGGACCGCCGCGAGCTGGAAGCCGCGGCGCGAGCGCTCGAGATAGACCTGGACGAGGTAGACGAGCACCGCGAGCGTCAGGATGATCCAGACCCAGATGCGCTTGTCCGCGATCCCGAGCGTCCAGAACCCGGGACGGAACGGGACCGGGATGCCCTCGGAGCCCGCCGTGAAGCCGCGCCAGCGGCTGGCCCCGATCAGCAGCACCTGCGAGAACGCGATGGTGGCGAGCACGAAGTACGGGCCGCGCAGCCGGTTCGAGAGGAAACCGATGACGACCCCGGTCGCCGTCGCGATCAGGGCGCCGACCACGAGACCGAGCCAGGCCGAGAGCTCCCAGCGCGTGGCGAGGAGCGCCGCCGCGTACGCGCCGAGGCCGAAGAACGCCGAGTGGCCGAGCGACACCTGGCCGGCGTACCCGCCGGCGATGTTCCACGCCGCGCCCGCCGCGCCCCACATCAGGATGAGGACGAGGCTGTCGAGCAGGAACGCGTCCCGCACCACCAGGGGCGCGAGCCCGGCGACGGCGAAGAACACGAGCGCCGGCGTGTAGGCCTTCACGTGCCAAGCGCCTCGGCGCCGCGCTGACCGAAGAGCCCGGCCGGCCGCACGATGAGCACGCCGATGAACAGGAGTAGGTAGAGCACTTCCTTCCACGCGGTGCCGATCACGTACGAGCCGACGACCTCGACAGCGGCGACGATGAGGGCGGCGATGAGCGCGCCGGCCATGTCGCCGAGCCCGCCGAGCACGACCGCGACGTAGGCGATCAGGACGAACTGCAGGCCGGCCGTCGGATACACGGGATAGATCGGCGCCAGCAGCACGCCGGCCACGCCGACGCAGGTGATGCCGACGGCCCACGTGACCGCGTAGACGCGGTCGGTGTCGATGCCCATCAGCGCGGAGGCGTGCCGGTCCTGCGCCGTCGCGCGCATGACCTTGCCAGTGTATGACCAGCGCATGAACACGAACAGCGCGGCAGTGGCGACGATGGCGATCGCGAACGCGACGATCTGCGCGACATTGAACGCCGCCCCGGCCAGCCGCACGATGACCGCGTAGTAGTCGGTGCGCACGAAGCGGGCGTCCGCGGTGAAGAGCACCAGCGCGACGTTCTGGAGGGCGATCGACAACCCGACGGTCGTGAAGATCTGGACGTTGTGCGACGCCTGGATGACCGGCCGCATCACGGCGCGGTAGCTCACCCAGCCGACGGCGAAGAAGAGCGGCAGCGACACGACGAGCGTCAGGTACGGGTCGAAGTGGAGCAGGGAGAACGCCCAGAAGGCGAGGTACATGGCGAGCATGAGGAACTCGCCGTGCGCGAAGTTGACGACGCGCATCACGCCGAAGATCAGCGTGAGCCCGACGGCGATGAGCGCGTAGATACCGCCGAGCAGGATCGTGGAGACGATCAGCTGGGGGATCGCGTCCATGTCAGGCGAAGACGCGACGCCCCGGGGGTGGCCCGGGGCGTCGGATCGGACCGGACAGCGGCGTTAGTTACTTCCGCTGGCCCCAGGGGCCGAGCGGAATCCACTTGGCGCGGTTGGTCGTGAACTCCTCGGGCCACACGGTGACGAGCGACCCGTTCTGCCACTGGAGCATGTAGTGCTGCACGCGCGCGTTCGAGTTCTGGCCGGTCTCGTCGAACTTCACGCCCCAGCCGTTGACGGCGGAGCCGACCGGCAGGTCGAGGCTCATCACGGCGGCGCGGAACTTGTCGAGGTCGTCGGTCTTGGCGGCGTCGAGCGCGAGCTTCAGGACCCAGAGCCCGCCGCCCGCGAGCTGATGACCGCCGGCCAGCACGTCCGAGCCGGTCTTGGCCTTCACGGCGTCGCGGAAGGCACGCTCGACCCGCTGGCCCTCGGGCCGGAACTTCTCGATGATCAGACCCGGGCCGGGCTCGAGCAGCGCGAAGGGGCCGTTGGCGTCGTTGCCGAACGCCTTGCCGAAGCCCGGGTTGCCGTAGCCGGTGGCGCCGGCGTGCACGACCGCCTTGACCTGGAAGTTCTGCTCGCGCGCCTGCCGCCAGAAGAGGATGGCGTCCTGGTCGCGCGCGATGTGGTGCAGGATGTCGGGGTTCGCGTTCTTCAGCTTGAGGATCACCGCCGTGAGGTCGTTCGTGGTGAACGTGTAGTACTCGAGCCCGACCTCCTGCATGCCGAATTCCTGCTTGGCGCGCTGCCGCGCGGACTCCGTCACGCTCTGGCCGTACGACGAGTCCTCGGAGAGGTACGCGATCTTCAGCTCGTTCGTCTTCTTGCCGAGCCGGGGCGAGAGGTGCTTGGCGATGAACTCGATGTTGTACCAGCCGAACCCGATGCCGTCGATCTCGGTGCGGAACACGTTCTTCAGATTCCGCCGCGTGAACCGCGGATCGACGCAGGACGTCTCCCAGTAGATGACGTTCTGCCGCGAGGCCGCTTCGCTGGCCGCGCCGCAGAGCGTGGAGGAGAACGTGCCGGTGATGATCTTCACGCCTTCGCGCGTCGCCAGCCGGGTGGCTTCGGAGGTGGCGGCGGTGGGATCGACGGCGTCGCCGGACACGAGGACCAGCTTCTTGCCCATCACCCCGCCGAAGCGGCTGTTGATGAGGTCGCGCATGATCTCGTAGCCCTCGAGGTGGAGCCTCCCCTGGACGGCGAGGTTGCCGGTGAGGGGCTCGAGGACCCCGATCTTGTACTCGCCCTGGAGCTGCTGCTGAGCCTGGACGGCGCCGACGCCGAGCGCCAGCGCGACGGTTCCGACGACGACGACCCACTTCGCGTTCCTCATGGCCCTGACTCTCCTCTCGATCGATTGACGACGGGTACGGCAGCGGACATCACGGCGCAGCGCGATGCGGCGGAGAATGCCCCTTTTCCACGCACTGGGCAAGGCGGTGCGGATTCCAGGGGGCGGTCCGGAGCGCTCGGCGCGAGCGGCCCTCAGCGACCGCTCGACCGCGCCGCGAGAAAGATCCCGCCGAGCAAGAGCGCCATGCCCGCGAGCTTGACGACACCCACCGGCTCGCCGAGCAGCAGCCAGGCAAGGATCGTCGAGCCGATCGGCTCGCCGAGGATCGCGAGCGCGATCAGCGTCGCCGAGAGGTACTTGAGTGCCCAGTTGAAGCTCGAGTGACCGACGAGCTGCGGCCCGATCGCGAGCGCGAGCAACATGAGCCAGGACACGGGCGCAAAGCCGCCGAGCGGTGCGCCCGCCGCGACCGCGGTGATCACCAGGCAGACGGCGGCCGTGGCGTAAACCACCCCGACGTACGCGATGAGCGACATCGCGCGCCGCAGGCGCCGCCCGATCAGCAGATAGCCGCAAACCGTCAGCGAACCGGCAACTGCGAGCGCATTGCCGAGCGCCGGCGCGCGGCCCGCCGTGCCGGCTTCGCCCGCGTCCGAGAGGAAGATCACCGCGCTGCCGCCGATCGCCAGCGCGATCGCTACCGTCATCACCGCGCCGAGCCGCTCGCGAAAGAGCAGCCAGGACGCGACGCCGATCCAGATCGGGTTCGTCGTCACGAGCGCCACGCTCGAGGCGACCGAGGTGTGCTCGAGCGACAGGATCCAGGTGGCGAAGTGGGCGGCGAGGAACGCGCCTGAAGCGAGCGCGAGGACCCAATCGCGCGGCGCAAGCCGCGCCAGCTCACCCCGATGCCGCGCGAGCACGAGCGGTGCGAGGATGAGCGCCGCGAGCGCGAGCCGCCACGCCGCGATCGAGAGCGACGGCACGCCTGCCGCCTGCAGCCAGCGGATGAGGATCGAGGCGGTCGAGACGACGAGCACGGCGATGGCGAGCACGGCGAAGACCGTCGCCCGGGAAGGGGTCGCGTCGTCCACCGCCCGGCGCCTACCGTACTGCCACGGCCTTGTGCTCGAGCCGCGAGATCACCCGCACGATCGGCCACAGCAGCACGAGGTACATCAGCGCCGCGATCACGATCGGCGTGGGGTTGTAGGTGAGCGCCTGCGCGTTGCGTGCGGCATTGAGGAGCTCGGGGATCGCGACGACGCTCGCCAGCGTCGTGAGCTTCACCACCTCGAGCGTGTTGCTGATCAGGTCGGGCAGGACATTCCGGCTCGCCTGCGGGACGACGACGTGGAGCATCATTCGCGCCCACGACAGCCCGGTCGAGCGCGCCGCCTCCCACTGCCCGCGCGGGACGCTCTCGATGCCGGCGCGGAAGATCTCGCCGTAGTAGCTCGAAGTGTTGAGCAGGAAGCCGATCGCGACCGCGAAGATCGCGGGGATGTCGATGCCGATGAACGGGAAGCCGAAATAGATGAACAGCAGCAGCACGAGCGGCGGGAACGCGCGGAAGAAGTCGACGTAGCAGATCAGAAGCCAATTGAGCCGGCGCCGTCGCAGGCTCCACAGCACCGCGACCGCGAGCCCGCCGGCGAGCCCGAGCGGCACCACGAGGAGCGACAGCAGGAACGTCGTGCCGAGGCCTTGCAGCAGGTACGGAAAAACCTTCGCCGCGATAGCGGGGTTGAGAAACTGCTGGAAGATCGCTTCCATCTCACCGCTTCCACGCGAAGCGCGTCTCCACCCACCGCCCCAAGATCACGAACGGGATGAAGAGCACGAGGTAAGCGATCGCACCGAGCGTGAGCGGCGTCGGATTGCCGGCGAGGCTCGAGGCCGAGTGTGCTGAGCCGAGGATCTCGGCCAGCGCGACGACCGAGCCGAGCGCCGTGCCTTTCGTGATCGCGATCGTGCGGTTGGTGAGCGGCGGGATGGTCAGCCGGACCGCCTGCGGCAGGATCACGTAAACGAGCGTCCACCCCGCGCTCATGCCGGTGGAGCGCGCCGCCTCGTATTGCCCCTTGGGGATCGAGATGATCCCCGCCCAGAAGATCTCTTCCGCGAACGCGCCGAGCACGAGCGAGAGCGAGAGCCACGTCGCGACGAATGCGCTCATCGGCAGGCCCGCGTACGGGAACGCGAAGAACAGGATGATGATCACCATCAGCGGCGGCAGCGCCCGGAAGGCGTCCGCGTAGAGGACGATCAGCCAGTTGACCGCGCGCTGCTGGAACGAGCGGAGCATCGCCAGCGCGAGCCCGAGCGCGAGCCCGGTCGCGATCGTCGCGAGCCCGAGCCGCACGGTGATCACGAAGCCCTTGACGATGTCGGGCCAGTACTCGCGCGCGATCTCGAGGTTGAAGAACGTGAAGACGAGCCGATCGAGCTCCATGTTCCCGCGTGGCGTGTGCGCGATGACAGCGCGGCGAAGCGTACGCGAGTCGGCGCGCGCTAGCTAGCTGTTCCCTGGCCAGTCTTCGGCGTCGCTATCGTGCTTCCGATGCGCTGCGCATCGGGCTACCGAGTGTTCCCGGCATCTCCGCAGCTCAGCGGGGAGTGACTGCGTCTACTACCCGGCAGTTTCTTGGCCTGTGCTTCGCACCCGCTGATGCCGTCCCCATGGCCCGTCCTCCGCCGCTACTGCGAAGGGGGCGAATCGAGCCGAACGACGATCCCTTTCAGCGCGTCGGACGCCGCCGGATAGCGCGCCATTACCAGCGGATCATGGCCCGGAATGATGTGCTTCGGAGAGTCGGCGAGGCGCCGCAGGATCTGGTAACCCTCGATCGTGTCGCCGACGTTGAACACGGTGGTGAAGCAGCGATTGGCCTCGAAGTGCTCGTAGTAGTGACTCGCGTCGGATGCGACCACGACCCACCCGCGCCGGGTGCGCACACGGACGCACTGCAGTCCGGCCGTATGTCCGCCGATGCGGTGGAGGCTGATGCCGGGCGCGAGCTCGGAATCGCCGCGGTGGAACACGACGCGATCGCCGAAGACCAGCCGCACCATCCCCACCACGTCCTCCACGTCATAGCCGTGGTTGAACCGGTCGTAGCACATGTAGCGGCCGGTCGCGTAGCTCATCTCGTCATCCTGCAGATGGAACCGCGCGTTCGGATACGAGAGGAAGCCGCCGACGTGATCGTAATGAAGATGGGTCAGGATGACTTCCCGAATGTCGGCCGGCTGGATGCCCAGCTTCGCCAGTCCCTCCAGGGGCGAACGCAGGTACGTGCGCTTGCGGCGTGCCGCGGTTTCCGCCGTGAAGCCGGTATCGATCAGAAAGCATCCCTGATCGTTCCTGGCGACCCACAGGAAGTAGTCCATGGGCATCGGCGCATCGTGCGGGTCGCCGCCGATGAAATTGCTGCTGCGCCTGGCTTCGCGCGTGGCGTAGCGGATCGCGAAGAGATCGTAAACCGGTGTCGTCATAGCTGTCCCGCTCTCGCGTTGAATCGCTCATCGACCGAGAGCGCGAGCATCCAGGCATCGCGAACACACGTGAGGAAGTCGCCCGGACGGTAAGCATCCCCCGCCAAGGCGTATTCGACGCCTGCCGCCTCGATCGCGGAAACGACATCGCGGTTAGGCACGGGGCCGATGGCGATCATCAGAAAATCGCCGATCTCGAGGTTCGCGTCCTCCTCGTTGAACGCCCGCACCACGAGCTGCGTGCCCTCCGCCTTCAGCACTTGGGTGTTGATGTACAGCTTGGTGCCGCGCGACTCACGCCTACCAGCAGTACGCATGCAACTAGAGCTTTCGAGAGGTTCCGGATCAGGCCTTTTCCTTTCCCTGCCCTGCCGGGGTAATGGTGCCCTCCCGAGGCGGCGCGAGCCAGAGCGCGATCAATTTTGTCCGAGCCATTCCCCCGGCACGCGAATCGCTTCGGCCAGATCATTGAGAAAAACCGCGGCTTGAGCGCCATCGACAACTCGATGATCACCCGAGAGCGTAAGGGTCATCATTGGGCGGACCCCGGCTTGACCATTCACCGCCACCACCCGATCGGCAATGCGCCCAACTGCCAGGCTGGCAGCCTGCGGGGGGGCGATGATGGCGCTGAAAGCATCGACGCTGTACATGCCCAGGTTGGTGAGGGTGAAGGTCCCGGCGGCCACATCCGTGGGCCTCAGACGTCCGCTCCTGGCTCGCTCGGTCAGGTCTCGTCGCTGCAGCGCGATGTCGGCGAGCGCCGCGAGGTCCGCGTTGGGAATCACGGCTCCGACGACGCCATCGGTCACCGCCATGGCCACACTCATGTTCACTTGCGGATTCAGCTGGATTGCATCGCCGGCCCAGCTCGCGTTCAGCTTGGGATGTTTTTTCAGCACTCGTGCCGCGAGCGCGACGAGAAGATCCGTGTGAGTGAGCCTCACTCCGCGGTCGCGTTCGATGGCAGGTCCCAGTTGCTCCCGAGCCTGCAGAAGAGCTCCGGCATCGACTTCACGCACGAGAAAGAAGTGCGGTACCTGCGTCCAGCTCTGCGTGGTTCGCTCGGCCATTAGCCGGGCGATGGCGCTGAGAGCCACGGGCGCCTGGGCCGGAGCCGCCGCGAGCGCAAGAGCTTCCGCTGCCGCCAAAACGTCTTCGCTGGTAATGGTTCCATCGGGACCCGTTCCGCGGATGCGGTCGATGTCCACGCCGCGCTCTTTGGCCAGACGCCGGGCCTTGGGTGAAATTCTGGCGCCGCCGTCGGCGGGTGCAACCGTTGCCGAAGCCGGAGTCGGGCGAGGCGCCGCGGGCCGCGGTTGCTCGGTGATCTTGCGTGCGGATGGAGCGGCAGTGGCGGATTCGGCTGGCGGCTGCTCTCCGGGTGCGAGGATCCACGCGATCGTCACGCCGACGGGCACCACGTCGCCTTCGTGCGACTTGACGCCCGCCAGCACCCCATCAGCGGTCGCCTCGATCTCGACCACGGCTTTGTCGGTTTCCACCTCGAGGAGCGGCTCGCCTTTGCTGATGGCGTCGCCTTCCTTCTTGAGCCACGAGACGATCTTTCCGGTCTCCTGCGCCATTTCCAGCGCAGGCATGACAACGCTCGCAGCCATATCGTCTTTCGGGATAGCGGTGGGGTTCTAGCCGCAGAGTGCCTTTGCCGCCTCGAACACTGTTTGCTCAGTGGGGACGGTCGCGTCTTCCAGGGGCGGAGAAAATGGAATGGGAACATGCATCGCCCCCATCCTCCTTACGGGTGCCTCCAGATTGAAGAATGCGCCTTCCGCAATGACCGACGCGATTTCCCCAGTCACGCCGTAGCGTCCATAGCCTTCGTCAACAACAATGGCGTGCGACGTCTTCTTTACCGATTCGACGAGCGTCTTCTCGTCGAGCGGCCAAACGGTGCGCGGATCGATGACCTCCGCGCTGATGCCGGCCTGCTCAAGCAGCTTCGCCGCGCCAAGCACCACCTGAACCATGCTGCTCGTTGCGACAATCGTGATGTCGGTGCCGGCGCGCTTGATGTCCGCCACGCCGAACGGAATCGTGTAGTCGTCCGCCGGCACGGGCCCTTTCATCCTGTACATCATCTTGTCTTCGAAAAAGACAACCGGGTTGTCGTCCCGAATCGCCGTCTTCATGAGCCCCTTGGCGTCGTAGGGCGTCGAGGGAAGCACGACTTTCAATCCCGGGATGTGGCAGAACCACGCGTGCAGCGACTGCGAGTGCTGCGCGGCCGAGCGGCGAGTCGCACCCAACGTGGCCCGCATGACCATTGGGACTTTCCACTTCCCGCCCGACATGTAGTGGATCTTGGCGGCTTGATTGACCATCTGGTCCATCACCAGGGTGGAGAAATCGCCGAACATGATGTCGACCACCGGCCGCATTCCGGTCATCGCTGCGCCAACGGCCATTCCAGTGAACCCCGCTTCCGAGATCGGTGTATCGAGCACGCGCTCGGTGCCGAATTCCTCGACCAGGCCGGCAAGCACCTTGTACACCGTTCCCGCTTCGGCAATGTCCTCACCGCAAATGAAAACGCGCGAATCACGCCGCATTTCTTCCGCGAGCGCTTCGCGGACCGCTTCTCCCAGGGTCAATTCACGAGTTTCAGGCATAGACGTCTTGATCCACCTTGTCCACGCTCGGATATGGCGCCGATACCGCAAACTCGACCGCCTTCTCGATCTCTAACTGTACTTCGGCCTGCATCCGATCCAATCGAGCGCGCTCGGCGAGCTGCTCCTTGGTCAGCCAATCCGCCATCAGCTTGAGCGGGTCGCGTTCGGTTTTCCACATCTGCTCTTCTTGCTTGGATCGGTAGTACTCACGGTTCACATCGCCGACATGGTGCCCCATGAAGCGGTACGTATTGCAGACAAGAAAGGCCGGACCCGCCCCCCGACGGACGCGATCGACGATTTCTTTGGCCGTTGCATAGACCTTTCGGACGTCCTGCCCATCGACGCTCTGGCCCTGAACACCGAAACCAGCGGCTCGCGTCAAGATGTCGCCGGCGAGCGTCTCCGAGTTGTGCGTGTACTCGTTGTAGAGGTTGTTTTCGCAGACGTAGATCACCGGAAGCTTCCAGAGCGAGGCCATGTTCATGACTTCGTAGAGCAGTCCCTGTCCCATTGCGCCGTCACCGAAGAAGCAGACCGCGACCTGGTCCGTCTTCAAGCGCTTGGCCGAAAGCGCCGCACCCGTGGCAATTCCCGCGCTGCCGCCAACGATGGCGTTCGCGCCGAGGTTGCCGGTATCCGGATCGGCAATGTGCATCGACCCGCCCTTGCCTTTGCAGTAGCCCGCCTCCTTGCCGAGCAGCTCGGCGAACATCCGGTTCAGTTCGGCCCCTTTGGCGAGGCAATGCCCGTGGCCGCGATGAGTGCTCGTGATGTAGTCGTCGGGCTTGAGCGCCTCACAGACGCCAACGGCCACCGCTTCTTCACCGATGTAAAGGTGGGCCAGGCCGGGCATCAGGGCGCGGGTGTACAGCTCGTTCACCTTCTCTTCGAACAAGCGAATCATGAGCATTCGCCGATACATGCGGAGCAGCTGATCGACGTCAATTCCGGATGACGTCTTTGATGGGGCTATGGCGGCTGTCATTTCGCGACTCCACGCACCGGAAGAGGTGCCCTTGTACCATATACCGCTTCGGATCGGAGGCGGAACATGGGAACGCTGAGCGGCAAGATCGCGTGGCTCACTGGCGCCGGCAGCGGCATCGGCCAGGCGGGTGCGGTAGAGCTCGCGAAAGCCGGCGCGACGGTGGTGATCTCGGGGCGGCGCGCGGAGGCGCTCGAGGACACGCGCAAGCTCGTCACCGCGGCGGGCGGTGAGGTAGATAAGCTCCCGCTCGACGTCGGCGACAGCAAGCAGGTCGCGCGGGCTGCGAAAGAGCTGCTCGACCGCCACGGCCGCTGCGACATCCTGGTGAACAGCGCCGGGATGAACGTGCCCAGGCGTTACTACAAGGATCTCGTGCCGGAGGATTGGGACAGGGTGATCGGGATCAACCTGAACGGGGCGCTCTATTGCATGAGCGCCCTGCTGCCGGCGATGCGAGCGCAGCAGGACGGGCTCGTCATCAACATCTCCTCGTGGCTCGGCCGCTGGGTCGGCTATCTCGGCGGGGCGGCCTACGGCGCGAGCAAGCACGCGCTCGCCACGCTTACCCACCACCTCAACCTCGAGGAGGGCATGCACGGCATCCGGGGCTGCGTCATCTACCCGGGCGAGGTCGCGACGCCGATCCTAAAGATGCGGCCGGTGCCGCCGGCGCAGGAGGACATCGACCGGATGCTGAAGCCCGAGGACCTCGGCCGCACCATCCGCTTTGTCGCCGAGATGCCGGCGCACGCCTGCCTGAACGAGATCGTGATCACGCCGACCTGGAACCGCATGTACCTCGGCGGCAAGGAGCTCCCGCTCGCGCCGCGGGTCGGCTGACTACTTCCTGTCGCTCAGCAGCTTGAAGGTGCCGATCGCCTTGGCGAGGCACCGACCGTCGCCCAGCCTATTTCGCTCCTGCGAGCTGCTTCAGCGTGAAGATATAGCTCACGTTGTCGAGCGGCTTGTGGCAGGCGAGGCACTCGGCCTGGTTCACTCCCGGCCGGTGCTTCTTGTCGAGGGTGAAGATGGCGTAGTTCCAGTCCGCGTTGCGCAGCATCTCGGGGATGTCCTTGCCCCAGCCCGCTCCCCGCGCCATCGCCGTGTAGAAGAGGAGCTTGTCCGCCACGAAAAAGCCGTCGCCGCCCATGACCGGCTTCTTGTCGGTGTCGAGCCTTGCCGCGTAGACCTCGGCGAACAGCACCGAGCCGTCGGGCAACGCCTTGCCATCCTTTGCCGCCTGCACGGCGGCCTTGTTGGCATAGTAGTAGCGCACCTGCCGGGTCGCGGGGAAATTGATCGTGTGGTACTTCGTGAACGTGTCCTTGTAGCCCTCCGGGAAGGTCACACTGGTCTTCGCGACGTTCGGCAGGAAGCTGGACTTCTCGCCCGTCTGGGGGCCGGGCTGCAAGGAAAAGTACAACGCCACGTCGGCCATGTCCGCGGGGCTCAGCTGGGCCGCGATCGCATTCATGATGAGGTTCTTGCGCGTGCCGTCCTTGAGCGCCTTCAGTTGCGCTTCGAGGTAGCCTGCCCGCTGCGACGCCAAGTGGGGTATGGCATCGCTCACACTCACCCCGTTCGCGCCGTGGCAGGCCGCACACACGGTGGCGACCTTCGCTTTGCCGGCCTCGAGATCTGCGGCTTGCGAAACCGGCGCGACGGCCAGAACGATGAACAATCCGAGCACTTTTTCACGGGGCTTCTCCTGTAGTGGGTGGATGGCGTGGGGTGGGCCGCGTACGGCCTCGGCGGGGAAGTTAACACTTTCCGGGGATGAGTGATCAGGATCGGAACACCCGGTTGTATTCGAAGAGGCGCACGACCTTGGCGGTGATCTTGGAGGCTTCCGAGTGCCGAGGGTTGATGAGCGAGGTCCATTCCTCTGGCAGGCCGCAATTGGCCGCTGGCGACCAAGCGTACCGACTCAAAGCGGTCGTTGATCATGGTTGGATAA
>Ga0247727_10016267_pt1 | contig 12037 bp, 12 predicted proteins | sample WisWelCaveWW1625_FD_202498 | JGI IMG/M metagenome (GOLD analysis project Ga0247727, IMG submission 202498) | Biofilm microbial communities from Wishing Well Cave, Virginia, United States - WW16-25 | ecosystem: Environmental > Aquatic > Deep subsurface > Groundwater > Cave microbial mat | place...
GCACGATGCGCGTCCTGAGTCTCACCTTGAGCCAGGAAACACTGAAACGGCTCGACGACCTCTTCCCCGGCCCGGGCGGATCTGCACCAGAAGCCTACGCCTGGTAACCACAGCCCAGCCTGCCACGAGCTGTGCACGTTGTGCTCCCGGGGTCATTGCTGGACCTTGCATCCTCGATCTCGGTCCTCCTAGAATACGCCTCCCTGCGAGACCTCTATGCCCTTCACGATTCGTCCTTACCGTCGCGTTCCTGTACCATGCTCTGTGGCCAACAACGCGGGTTCATTCCCCAAGCTGCTTTTGGCCTACCTTTTGGGGTTCTGGTTACTGATCACGCTCCTGGTGTTGAGTAGTGGAGCAGTGTATGCGGGGTGGGTGTTGACGAGTGGCGACGACGAAGCAGGACTCACTGTGTACGTCGATCCGGACTCCATTCGACAAAAGGGGAATTTGGCGAAGATGTGGCAATTGTACAACTACAAGACTGTACAAACCGTGGCGGGGGATTCGCTTTTGTCTTTCAAGCGATACAACGAATACGATTGTACGGAAGCGCGCACACGCATGCTTGCGTATACGTGGTTCTCGGGCAACATGGGAAGTGGTCGCGTGGTTTACAGTACCCCAGACGAGCAACAGTGGGAACCGGTTGTACCGCGTAGCATCGATCAAGCTCTGTGGAAAGTGGCGTGCAGTAAGAAGTGATCCTGCCTGAGGGCACTAACGTCAATCACACGCTAGTTAAGAACGGTTGCTGCAGAAGAAGATTCTGCCGTGAGGGAAGCATTGGGATCATTGCTTGACCTTGCACTTCACGCCCTGACGGACTGTCCTTCACTGCGCGCATCGAACGACCGGCATCCACCTAATTGCTCCTTCCAAGCTCGCTTGCTTCCTCTCTCTTGGAAGGGCACCCATGTTGGTCTACATGCGGCCGTCGAACGAGGCCCTTCTCAGGGCGCGCGTTTCGGGAGCACAAGACCAACATGGGTGTCCTTCCCATCCTTTTCATCGTGCGCGTCCCGCGAGCAGGAGGACGACCAGGATGCCACGCCCCTCCTGGCCGCTCCCTTCCCCATCCTGCTATGATACTGACCCCATGAGCACTCGTTCCGAATCGGGCCAGACCAATCTGATTGCCATCGGGGTTGTCGTCGGCGTCGTGATTGCCGGCGTCTGGGTATGGAAGCGTCTGTCGCTCGATACCCAGGAGTATGTGATCGATCAAGCCGTCCCCATGGCGTTTGCTGGTCTCGTGATCGCGGCGGGGCTGTGGATGTTAGTCCGGGCGTTCAACCGCCGCAGGGCGCAACGGCGTGAACGTGCGAAGTTGCTGGCCGAGTTCGAGCGGGCCACGGTACAGGAGAAGAAGCTGGAGATCGCCTTTTCGCTGATTGACGTGAATGGGTACCGGGCCGAAGGGTTGGAGTCTGTGACGCCCGCGTTACGGGACCTCTTCGCGTCGACGTTGCAGCAGGCGCTTGGTGACAAGCAGCACCGTATTCGCGGGATGGCAGCCAGTTACCTTGGCGTCCTGAACGATAGGACCGTGATCCCCCTTCTGCTGAAGGCGCTGGAAGATGACCATGCCTATGTACGTTCCTGCGCGGCGTTGGGATTGGGCCGGTTGCGCGCCAGTGAGGCGAAGGAGAAACTGATGACTGTCATGGAGGAGGATTGGGATCAAACCGTCAGGAGCCGATCGAAGGAAGCGCTGGAACGGATCAAGTAGTCATGAGTCAGGGTGGTACGCCTCTTCGTTGACCCATTCAATGCAGGCGATTTCCGGTGTGCAATTCAAACGCAGGGGAAGAAACGACCATCCGAGCCCACGATTGATATACAACCGGCGACCAGGCTCTCCGTGATGCCCATCGATCCGGCCGTTGCATCCAGGCGGAAGCCAAAACGTCGGCACACCTGGTATGTGCCACTGGCCTCCGTGGCTATGTCCGCAGAGGATCAGATCGACGGCGTGGTGGTCTTGCAACTGATCGAGGATGTTCGGCGCATGGGCCAGCAAGAGGGTGAAGCGATCCGGTGCGCGCGGTGGCAGACAGCTCAAGTCGGCCCGATGCAGCGAGGGATCGTCGACGCCGACAATGGCGATCTCGCCGCAGTCCGTGGGAATAAAGGTGGCCTGATTGATCAAGAGGGTGATCTTGTGGCGATCAGCGAGTTCGCAATACTGATCGATCGGCACGCCACTGTAGTGATCGTGGTTGCCCAAAGTGATGAAGACTGGCGCAATCTCCCGCAAACCAACGAGAAATCGAAACACGTGCGGCAATCCCTCCGGCACGTTGAGCAGGTCACCGGTAATAAAAATCCAGTCGGGGCGGAGTTCGCCGATGGTTGCGACGATGAGATCATGCCGTGGCTGATAGCGGTCGAGGTGCAGATCGCTCAGATGGACGGCCCGCCGGCCGGCCAAGAGGCCGTGCACATAGGTGAGCCGGGAAATCTCGTGTGTGGATAGTCCGAATTCCCACCGGGGAACGAGATTAAAGAACCGATAAAGCGGTTCGCTCAGCCAATGTCCAATGAAGGAACGGGCTCGATCGGGCCAGGACCTTGTGCATCGTGTCATCCCATCACCCGATCCAGCTCGACGCGATCGGAGGGGGTCACACGATAGCCTCGTTCATAGAGATCGCTCATGCCTTGCATCAAGGCGTCCATGTTGCGGCTTCGGTACCAGCTGTCGAACCGCTCCGTGAGTGCCCTAACCTGGTTCGGGGTCGAAGCCCTGTCACTGTGCGAGAGGGTGAGGGAGCGGAGCAAATCTTGAAGTTCGGCGGGGCCGTAGATCGCATCGTCGTTCCGGTCGGCGACCAAAGCGAATTCGTAGAAGGTCAGACTGACTGAGAGCAATGACTGTGTCTTGGCAAAATCAGCTCGCGCCTCGTCCATCCCCCTTGGATAGTTGCGAAGACAATCCGCTTCGAGCTGGGATGAAGGAGTGCGGTTCCAGCTGATTCCCTGTACGGCCGGGGGAGGCGTCTTTTTCAGCTTATAAAACCACGAGACGCAGCTGTTCGCTTGCGAAAAGGCCTGTTTGTCACTGTGGATCTGCCGACCGATGTGCTGGGTGAACTGTTGAAAGATCGTATTCTCTCTACCAAACGAGTTCCCTGGGAAGAGAGCACACATCAGAACGGCGAGGAACAGCCCTGCCGCTAACAGGCGTGCCTCAGGCCGTTGGGCCATCACTGGACGAGAAGACATAGGGAAAGTATACCATGCGAGTTATATCACCCCTCATAGAGATTGAGTGAGTGATGAGGAAGATTACGTGCGAATGAAGAAAGGGCCGATTGCACCATGACCATGCCTTTTTTGACAGCATCATTGCCTGGCATCGGCGGGCAGATGCGGACTGTTCCAGAAGACTTCCAGGTCGAAGAACGTCCGCTCTATCTACCCTGTGGAAAGGGTGAGCATCTCTACGTCAAGATCAGAAAACGCCTGCTCTCGACTCCGGATCTCGTTAAGCGACTGTCTGCGGTCTTGGGTGTGAAAGCCCAAGCGATCGGTGTGGCTGGTCTCAAAGACGCCAGGGCCGTGACCACGCAGATGGTCTCGCTTCTCGGCGTCACGCCTGAACTGCTGGATCGACTGAAAGTGGACGAGCAGCTCTTGTCTGTGGAAGTGCTGGGTCAGCATCGCAATCGGTTGCGTCCCGGGCATCATGCAGGCAATCACTTTCGGTTGGTGATTCGGGATGTCGCCACGCACGCCCGCGAGACAGTGCCCCTGGTCATGGACATGTTGGTGCAACGAGGCGTGCCGAACTATTTCGGCCCGCAACGGCAAGGGCGAAGCGGACAGAATTTCCTGACCGGAGCCGAACTACTGGTAGACCCTACTCGCCGAAACAGACTGAGCCGGTCCAAGCGCATGTGGTACCTCAACGCCTATCAATCGCATTTCTTTAATGACATGCTGGCTAGACGCCTGGATCGACTCGATCGTGTGTTGGTCGGAGACTGGGCCATGAAAATGGAGAACGGAGCCTGTTTTCTGGTCGAGGATGCCGTGAAGGAACAGCCCCGGGCCGACCGGTTCGAAATCAGTCCCACCGGCATCCTGTTTGGGTCGCGCGCCTCGTGGGCCGTCGGAGAACCGGGCGAGATTGAACGAGCCGTGGTCGCTGAGAGTGGGGCCACACCGGAAAGTCTTACCGAAGCCGCGAAGGCCTGCGGGTTTCGTGGTGAACGGCGCTCACTCCGAATCCCTCTTACCGATTTTGAATGGGCGCTGGAGGGCACAGTGCTCACGCTCTCCTTTTCACTACCACCCGGTGGCTATGCAACCAGCGTTCTACGCGAACTGATGAAGGTGGGCGAGGGGCCAGTGGCGAGGGGCAAGGGGTAAGAGGCAAGACGGCTCGAAGTAGAATTGGGGTTGTCGTTCATGAGTGCGTGCTATCATTACTTGGCATGGGCATTGGCTCTGGGCGACGTAGTGCTTCCCTCTCGCCCCTAGCCTCTGGCCACTAGCCTATCAGGGAGTTTGATGTGACCCAGACTCAAGAAACCGTTGTATTGACCGGCCATATCATCGATTCGTTGATCCTGGCGAAGGTTTTGGACAGGATTCTGATGATGGGCGGAACGTTCGACATTCAAGATATGCGGATCGGCAAGACCCGCGAGGAGGCGTCTCGCGCCAGAATCGTCGTGCGGGCCCCGTCGGCGAAACTGCTCAGCGAGATTCTCCATGCCATTCAACCCCACGGCGCATCGGTCGAGAATGAACGGGATTGCCGACTGAGTGCAGCGCCGGCGGACGGCATCTTTCCCGACGAGTTTTACGCGACAACCCATTTATCTACCCAGGTGCGAGTGCATGACCAGTGGGTTGAGGTGGAGGGGATCGAGATGGATCTTGGAATTCTCGTGAATCCGGCTCGTCCGACTGCCAGGACTGTTCCGATGGGAGAGGTGAAGCGAGGCGATCTGATTGTGACCGGCCGTGACGGCGTGCGGGTCATCCCGCTTCAACGGCCACGTGACCGCGATGTGTTCAGCTTCATGGAATCACAGGTCTCGTCTGAGCGTCCCCATGGGCGTGTCATCAGCGACATTGCCAAGCGCCTCGTGCAGTTGCGAACAGGATTCCGGGAGGGGAAAGCGGGCAGCAAGGTGCTTCTGGCAGGAGGCCCAGCGATCGTTCACGCCGGAGGGCGCGAGGCGCTGGCATGGCTCATCGATGAAGAATTCATCCATGTCTTGTTTTGTGGGAATGCGCTGCCCGCTCATGATATGGAAGTCGATCTCTACGGCACATCCCTCGGTTATGGGCATGCGGCAGGTCGCGTCGTGCCGCATGGGCATGAACACCATCTGCGGACCATTAATCGGATCAGGGCTATCGGCAGCATCGAAGCAGCGGTCAGGTCGGGAGTCGTCAAAACCGGAATCATGGCGGCCTGCGTCAGGCGGGGCGCCCACGTCGTGATGGCCGGCACGATACGCGATGACGGCCCGCTACCCGGCGTGATTACGGATTCGCTGGAAGCTCAGGCAACCATGCGTAGGGCAATTCCCGGTATCGGACTGGCCTTGCTCGTTGCCTCGACGCTGCATGCGGTGGCGACGGGCAATTTGTTGCCCGCCACAATCCCATCCGTCTGCGTCGATGTTAATCCAGCCGTCCCGACGAAACTCGCGGATCGAGGAAGCTTTCAGGCTGTCGGGCTGATCATGGACGCCGCGTCGTTTCTGCGCGAGCTGGCGCGCGAGCTAGGGTGGAAGCCATGAGTCGCCTATTGGTCTGCCCGCCAGACTATTTCGGCATCGAATATGAGATTAATCCCTGGATGCGCCGTTCGAACGCCGTCAATTCAGACCAGGCCATTCGCCAGTGGCATCACCTCATGCAGGTGCTCGAACAGGATGTGGGCGCGGTCCTGGAACGGATGAGGCCGGTGCCGGGACTACCCGACCTTGTGTTCACGGCAAATGCTGGTGTCGTCGTTGGAGGCAAAGCGGTGCCGAGCCGTTTTCGCTATGCCGAACGCCAGAAGGAAGAGGCGTATTTTGAGAACTGGTTTCGTGGGCAGGGGTACGAAGTCGTCACGCTGGATCCGGGCCGCTTCTTCGAGGGGGCCGGGGACCTCTTGGGATTTCCCGACACCTGGTTCGGAGGCTATCGACAACGATCGGATATCGATGTGTTCTCGACTCTCAGCGACTGGTTTCACCGGGAGATCATTCCACTCGAACTAGTCGACAAGCGATTCTATCATCTCGACACCTGCTTGTGCCCCTTGAGCGGCGGTGAACTCCTGTATTTCCCTCCCGCCTTCGATCACTACGCGCAAGAAGCTCTTGCCGAAAGGATCGCTCCTTCCAGACGTCTTGTGGCGCCTGAGGCTGAGGCTCTCAGGTTTGCCTGCAATGCCGTTTGTGTTGGGAAACACGTCGTGCTGCCCGTCGGCTGTCCGGAAACAGAATCCCTGTTGACCTCGCGCGGCTATCTCCCTCATCCAGTCCCTCTCGATGAATTCATGAAATCGGGCGGCTCGGCGAAGTGTCTAACTCTCGCGCTAGACTGAGGCACGCTATCCATCGCTCGTCGAAGCCCCGGAAGTCTCAACGTCTTCACGTCTAAAAGTCTGGGGCATGACCTGATGACGTTTAGACCTGGGACGTTCTGACTCGACTTCAGGGTTTGCTTCGAAACAGAAACGAGCCGTAGAGCCCGGCGATGGCTATGGTGACGAGTTCGATCGTCAGCAGCAGTCGGCTCACAATGGCGTCCAGTGTGGGAGGCGTTAAGATGAAATGCAGGCCAAGGAATTCGGGAGCTTGTGACGGCGGGGTTTCCCAGGGTGGGAATAGGATCGCAAGGGACAGCATAGCTACCATGCCGTACAGAACTTCGAGATTCAGCCGACCCGCTGGTGGTTCGACGCGGCGGGGCGGGAGCGGGGAGAGTTCAACTGGGTCTGCATGAAGCCGTTGGCCGCACTGCGAGCAGTAGCGGCTAATCTCCTGGAGTTCATGCCGACATGAAGGACAGAGTTTCATGGGCGGTTCTGTATCTAGGCTACACGGAACTGAGATGGTTTGCTAGCGTAGTTCCCTGGCCCTGGCATTGCATGACGAATTTCAAAGACCGTCTCCCATTCATTGACAGGTGAAAGAACCGGTTCCTATAATCCGCTCGCCCTTGGCTGGATGATGAAAATCCCCTCCGGGGGCGTTCTTGTGTCGCTCTCAAAAAATGTGAGACGTGAAAGGTGAAACGTGAAAGGTAGGATTGCCGAATGCTCTTCCTCCGAAACGTTTCACGTTTCACCTTTCACGAACGACAAGGCCAGCCTTTTTAGCATCCTGATACCACTACATGCAGACTATTAACCGAATAGGAGTCATCGGGGCCGGTGCTTGGGGCACTGCCCTGGCGAAACATCTGGCGGAGAAAGGTCTCGAAACTCGGCTCTGGGCTTATGAGCGAGAGGTCGTGGATGCAATCAATGGGAAACACGAGAATCCGGTCTTTCTGCCCGGCGTGGAGCTCCCCCCATCGCTGGTCACCACCGGATCGTTGGTGGACCTCACCGAGCAGTGCGAGGGACTGCTTTTCGTGGTGCCGTCCCATGTTGCACGTCCTGTGCTGCGCGAGCTGGTCCTGTCCCTTTCCACCCCGATCCCGTTCATCAGCGCGACGAAGGGCGTTGAAGAAGATACGTTGAATTTGATGACTCAGGTCATGACCGACGTACTTCCTCCTGCCATGCAACGTGACGTCATGGTGTTGTCAGGGCCGAGCTTCGCGACAGAAGTCAGCGCAGGGAAACCGGCGGCGCTCTGTTTAGCAGGGAGCAACAAGGGACTGGTCAAGACCTTCCAGGCCGTGTTGATGACACCGGCCTTTCGTGTGTACGCCGATAGCGATGTGCTGGGCGTCCAGCTCGGCGGCGCGCTCAAGAACGTAATGGCGCTCGCAGCCGGCGTGGTGGACGGATTGGATCTCGGTCATAATGCGCGGGCTGCGTTGATTACGAGAGGATTAGCTGAAATGGTGCGGTTGGGCGTTGCGATGGGCGCGGATCCACGAACGTTTTACGGTCTGTCCGGCGTCGGCGACTTGGTGTTGACCTGCACCGGAGCCTTGAGTCGGAATCACACGGTCGGCGTGAGACTGGGGAATGGCGAGCGGCTGGAGACAATCCTCGGCAGCATGCAAGCCGTGGCCGAGGGCGTTCGGACGGCGAAGGCGGCGTTGGGATTAGCGCGACGTCATCGTGTCGACATGCCGATCGTGCAAGAGATCAACGCGGTGTTGTTCGAAGGCAAGTCGTGCCGCAAGGCGGTGACCGATCTGATGGAACGCGACGCAAAGCCGGAGAAAGGGCAGCCGTGAATCCTGAGGCGCTTGAACGACTGCTGACCAAGGTGCGAACGGGCACTCTGTCTATGGCGACGGCTATCGGGCAGCTCCGCACGTTGCCCTATGAAGATCTGGGGTTTGCCTCGATCGATCACCACCGGTCATTGCGGCAGGGATTCCCCGAAGTCATTTTCTGCGAGGGGAAGACATCGGCTCAGATTCGCGTCATTGCGAAAGCGTTGTTGAAACATCATCGCCCGTTGTTGGCGACGCGCGCGACTCGCCGGGTGGCCACCCTCATCAAACAGCTTGATCGTCGAGCTGTCTATCATGACGAGGCGCGCATCGTGGCGATCCGTGATCCCAAGCGGCGACAACGGGGACATGTCTTGGTGATTACAGCCGGCACCTCGGATATTCCTGTCGCGGAAGAAGCGAGAGTGACGGCGGAGGTGATGGGGAGTCGGGTTGAGACGCTCTATGACGTAGGCGTGGCCGGCATCCATCGGTTGCTGGAGCGTCAGAGCCGGCTGATGCAAGCCCGGGTGGTCGTGGCGGTCGCAGGGATGGACGGAGTCTTACCAAGCGTGGTCGGCGGGTTGGTTCCCTGTCCGGTCGTTGCCGTCCCGACGAGTCGGGGATACGGCGCGAGTTTCGGTGGACTCGCTGCGTTGTTGACGATGCTGAACTCCTGCGCGGCAGGGGTCGGCGTAATGAACATCGATAACGGGTTCGGGGCCGGCTGTCTGGCGCACCGGATCAACGTGCTGGAGTGGGCGTGAAATGTGAGACGTGAAAAGTGAAACGATAAGAGGTGAGTTCTTGACGAACACCTCTCACGTTTAACGTTTCACTTTTCACGGCTATTATTTCACTTCCACCGTTCCCCGTTTGGGCCAGGCAACCATCTGCGTCCTGGGACCTTTCTCGCCGTTCGCCAGCAACTTAGCTCGCACTTCGAATTGATAGAGCCCTGCTCCCGACGGGATTTTCTTCTGGTCCAACCCGTCCCACGTCAGGAGGACAGAGATTTGCGGAGGAACGGCGCCGTCGGCCGAAGCGGCGTGCGGCTCCAGTGGCTTTCGCGTGGTCAGAAAACGGAGCGAATTTTTCGACGGCGACGTGATGAATGAAGACACTTCCAGCAAAGTTGCGCCGTTCAGCTCCTTGGGTAGCTGGACCAAGGCAGAAAACTGCAATGGTCCGGACGAGACCGTATAGGGGTTGGGGGAGACGTTCAAATCGAGGATCTTGAGTTCCGGTTCGGGGCGCGGAGCCTGGTGGGGTTTCGCTTTTGCCGAAGCGGTTGGCGGGGTCCAGAGAAGCAGTGCGGCGCAGAGCAGTGCCCAGGCGACCCGCCCACTCCACGATTCGAAAAACTCCGAGCAGGACGTGATCAAGGACCGGCAGATCGTCATAGGGCTATATGTATTACCAAACTGTCGTGACGAAGCGCCTTGTCCTTAGATGAGTCCAGCCCGCATAATTCATGAGCGCTTCTGCTGCAATCGCCGACGTTCAGGCGAGAGGCGCGGGGCCAGAGGCTACGGGCGACCAGAAAGAATGCATTTCCTCTCGCCTCGTCCCATTTGCCCCTCGCCTAGCTTCTATGCGATTTCGCGACGAACCTTTATGAATAATGCGGGCTCGTGGGGATAACACACCGTCGGTAGCCTGTCAATGTTCCGAGTCAGCGAGACGGGCGGGACTGGCGGGAAAAGCGCGACTGGCTTGATATGAAGGCTGAAGTCCGAAGGCTGAAGGTCGGCGTTCGGAGTTCCGAACACTTCAGCCTTCAGCCTGCTAGACTTCTGAACTAATTGCCGTTCGCAGGCGCCTTGGGTAAGATGGGCGCGGTTTGAACGTTGCAGAGAAAGGACGCACGTGGGCGCGCATCTCCATTTTGATTGTTATTCCGGCATCAGCGGCGACATGATCCTCGGCGCGCTCGTGGATGTGGGAGTCCCCTTTCCCGACTTGGTGAGCGGGCTGAAGCGACTCCGACTTTCAGGGTTCACGCTACGGAAGCGGCGGGTGCATCGAGGGGCGATCCATGCCACGAAAGTGGACGTCGTGATCACGTCAGGATTGCGCAAGCCGCTCTCGCTTCATCGGATCCACGCCATCCTCTCCGCGAGTCGAATTCCCGACAAGATTAGACAGCAAAGCCGATCGGTGTTCGATCGGTTGGCCGAAGCGGAAGGGCATGCCCATCGTATGGCCAAAGATCACGTCCATTTCCATGAAGTGGGAGTCCTGGATTCGTTTGTCGACATCGTCGGTGGGCTGATCGCCTGTGATCTGTTGGGCGTGACGCGTGTGACGGCCTCCCCAGTCAATGTCGGAACGGGGATGCTGCAATCGGCTCACGGGATCCTGCCGGTGCCTGGTCCGACGGTCGCCATTCTGGCGAATGGGATTCCGATTTACAGTGCTGGCCCTCCTCGTGAACTCACCACGCCGACCGGCATGGCGCTGTTGCGCACCCTGACATCGGAGTTCGGCTCCATGCCGCTGATGACGCCGACAGCCATCGGCTATGGAGCGGGCGATGCTGATCCCAACGGCTGGCCGAATACCTTGCGTGTGTTGCTCGCGCGGCCGTCATACCGAGAAGCGCGCGAACGGGATGCCGTGCTGCAGGTGGAAACCAACCTCGACGATGTGAACCCGCAAACGTATGAGTATGTGATGGAACAGTTATTCGCGCATGGGGCACTCGATGTGACTCTCGCACCAGTCATCATGAAACGTGGAAGACCCGGCATCGTCCTGACCTGTCTTGCGGCCCCGGCACAGCTGGATCAGATTCTTGACGTCTTGTTTAAGGAAACGACGGCATTGGGAATCCGGATTCGTGAGGTGCTGCGACAGATCCTCCCTCGGCGGTTTATCTCGGTGAAGGTGCGTGGGGGAGTCGTCCGGATGAAGATCGCCGATGTGAGTGCGACGACGGCCAAGGCGGCTCCGGAATATCTCGATTGCAAGCGGATTGCCGAACGAACGGGCCGTCCCGTGAAGGAAGTGCTCGAAGACGCAGCCCTTGCCTATGCCAAACAGCGGGTGGCTCGGCCGACGGACCGGGGATGACGGTCCTCCTCTATACCCTCCTATTTCTCGTATCCGTCGCGGTGACGCTGGGCGCCTGCACCCTATTCACGAACGCCATTGAGTGGGTGGGCAAGCGATTTAATCTGTCCGAAGGCGCGGTCGGCGGTGTGCTGGCAGCCATTGGCACCACACTTCCTGAAACGTCGATCCCTATCGTTGCCATTGTCTTCGGGGCCGGCCGTGCCGAAGCGGAGGTGGGGTTGGGCGCGATCCTCGGCGCTCCCTTCATGCTGAGCACCCTGGTGATCCCAATCTTGGCCATCTTGCTGATGGTCTACGCCGGACTGGGGAAGCGAACCGCCGCCTTCCGATTGAACTATCATGATGTGAGGGGCGATCTCTCTTTCTTTGTAGTGGCCTATAGCGCCGCACTGGCCTGTGCGTTTGTCCCGTCTCGACCGATGCACGTCATAGCCGCCGTCGGGTTGACGTGCCTCTATCTCTATTATGTAAAGGTGAAGTTCAGTGAGTCTGGTGAGGAGGGGGGTGAGGGTGGGCTTGAGCCGCTGCTTTTTGCCAGAAAGGCGGCAGTCCCGTCGTTTGGACTTATCGGTCTTCAAGGAGTCCTTGGCTTGGCCGGGCT
>Ga0247727_10016268_pt1 | contig 12037 bp, 12 predicted proteins | sample WisWelCaveWW1625_FD_202498 | JGI IMG/M metagenome (GOLD analysis project Ga0247727, IMG submission 202498) | Biofilm microbial communities from Wishing Well Cave, Virginia, United States - WW16-25 | ecosystem: Environmental > Aquatic > Deep subsurface > Groundwater > Cave microbial mat | place...
CGTGCTCATGCTCGCCTCCAACGAAAAAGAAAAACCGACTCGCGTCGGCTTCCTTCTAGCGCTTTCCGCAAACCCGGGGCTAGGCTCCGACTACTGACCGCTTACTTAGTGGCTGCCCACGACTCGTTTATGGAAGCGTACTCATCGCCCCTAGCCCTAGCCGAGTCGGAGCCCGGTTAAGTGGTTAAGTGTGGTACGCGCTGACGAGGTTATCGGGAGATATGCCGATCCCGGTGTTCGAGCGGAGTGGATCAGCATGCTCAAGCTGTGCTGAGGAGGTAGCCGGTGTTCTTCGTACAGACCGGTGAGCCGGGTTGGTTTGGCAAAAAGGCGATACCGCCCGAGAGGCAAGTGGTGCATGTCGAAGTGGAGGAGCGTGAAATCTTCGACACTAACCATTGCTACAAGAAGACCGTCGCCAAGTGCGGATTCGAGGTAGAGAACTGTTTTATCGACGGACGCAGGCTGCCAACGGAATATGGCAAGTCGTTGAAGATGTGTCCGGCCTGTCTCGCAACACCCGGGGTGAAGCGACGGGTGGACCGGCACATTGCGCAAGTCCAGTTTCAGGAGAAGCGCGAACAAGAGCTGCGGCAACAGCAGGAGGCCTTAACGAATGGGCTCGAGCAGAAGCATGGCGAAGTGGCAAAGCGGCAGATCTCGGCCGCCGATGTGGCGTCAGCCCCTCTTGTCGCTTTGCATGCTGTGCCGTTGGGTGTGTTTCTGAGTTTGTTTGCGGTATTTGGCATTCCCGTGGCGCTTGGTTGGACGGCCGCAAACATCTGGCATGACATCACCGGCCACCCAGAACGGAAAGAGCCTTGGGGTACGGTAGCCGGTGTTCTTGGGATGGGCGTACTAGGCGTGCCGTCGCTGCCATCACAGCCGCAAACTTCATCGTCGGAGCGGTCATCATCGCTGCGATAGCGCTCGTGTGCTTTCTCGTTACAGTGTTCCGCGACGGCGGCAGTGGTGGCCGGCATTCCTGAACCTGCTGAAAGTGTATGTCGACGACCACCTGGCCATGTGCGCGTAGGGCAGTCTTACGACCGCGTTCGCTGATTCCCAGGCTCCTGTGCGTCGCACATGCTCGCTTCGCTAGACGTTGTATCGCGGGGCGACGACGGCTGCGGCCTTGCAGGAAGACGCTCGCTGACATTCGACACGGCCTGCGTTCTTCCCCAGATTGACGATTGGTGTATCACTTGTTGACAAGTGCAGCCGAGCACCCCCGGGCCTCACGGCTTTGGATTGACTGCCCGCCGTTGGCTCGTTCGATGCTTTTTTCTACCCCGGTCACCGTGGCGGCGACACTGCCGTCGGGATTGCGAGGGTGAGCTGTCTATGCCGCGGTTCTTGATCTACGAAGACGTTCGCGAGACGCGAAAGTATCTCGTCGAGGCGAATGACTATGGCGCCGCGCTCGTCGCCTTGGAGAGGGCGCAGGAGGGCGGAGATGAAGGTTCATTCGTTGCTGCAAGTACGATCGGCTTCGAGGTGCAGCGCCTCGACGAGGCCGGCAACACCGTAGAGACCTACCCCGCCGTCTCAGTCGAGTAACCACCAAGCCCCTGCAAATGACGGCCGGAAGCGGGGGCCGTCCCAGTCCCTTGACGTCAACACCGAACCACGAGACTCTGCACCGACATGCCGATCAACCTTGATAAGCCTGCGCTCTGGAAGGCCGACATCGCGGCCTCCGTAGCACAGTTCAACGAATGGTTTCTTGCGGCCGCGCCAAGGGCGTACCGTACCGAACGTAGCAAGGCCCTCGACAGCGTCCGAAGCGCATTCGTGTACACGAACGATCACCGCTCATGTACGCCCGAGATCCTTCGGGTGAATCCAGGAACCCTCCCGGTACTGCGCATGTCCACTTCTCCCCCGCTTGCTGTTGATCGCCTCATCGGCCTGGCTGAATGTTCACCAAACCTGGTGAAAGTGATGGAGAAGCACAAACGCCTCCCGCCACAAATGCCAGCCGTAGAAGTTGATTGAATCACCCCGGTTTCTCCGGAGACTTTGTTATCAGGGTCCGGCGACGCTCGCCAGAGCCGGCTGATTCCGATAGTACGCCTCTTCGAATTCTGTCGGCGGCATGTAGCCGATCGGCTCGAGCAGCCGGCGGTTGTTGAACCAGTCGACCCATTCGAGCGTCGCGTACTCGACCGCATCGAGATTCCGCCATGGTCCCCGACGTCGGATGACTTCGGTCTTGTACAGGCCATTCACACTCTCTGCGAGCGCGTTGTCGTACGAGTCTCCGACACTACCCACCGAAGGCTCGATCCCAGCTTCCGCCAAGCGCTCCGTGTACCGGATCGAGACGTATTGCACGCCCCGGTCGCTGTGGTGCACGAGTCGGTCGATCGTAGACCGGGCGCAGAGCGCCTGTTCCAGCGCATCCAACGCGATGTCGGTCCGCAGTGAGCTCGACACCCGCCAGCCGACGATCTTCCGCGCATACACGTCGATCACGAAGGCGACGAAGACAAAGCCGCTCCACGTCGCCACGTACGTCAGGTCCGCTACCCAGAGTTCGTTGGGGCGTGTCGCCGTAAAGTCACGTCGCACAAGATCCGCTGGACGGATCGCCAAGCCGTCCCCAATCGTCGTCTTGAATTTTCGGCCTCGAACCACGCCCTGCAGGCCCATTCCCCGCATCAGCCGCTCCACCGTGCACCGTGCTACGCCAGTGCCCTCGCGTCGCAGCTGTCGCCATACCTTCCGCGGCCCATACACCTTGAAGTTGTCGTCCCAGACCCGGCGAATATCCTCACGCAACACGCTGTCGCGCTTCGCACGTGCTGGAAGTCTTTCAGGATCGGCCTCGCGTGCCTTCATCTCGTAGTACGTCGACGGGGCGATCGGCAGCACCCTGCAGATCGGCTCGACCCCATACAGCGCGCGGTGTGCGTCAATGAACGACACCATCACTTCGGTCGACGGTCGAGCTCCGCCTGAGCGAAAAAAGCGGACGCCTTCCGAAGAATCTCGTTGGCCCGACGGAGCTCGCGATTCTCACGCTCGAGCTCCTTGAGTCGCTCGCGGTCGTTGCTCGTCAGACCGGGCCGATCACCCTGATCGCGCTCCGTCTTTCGAATCCAAAGCCGCAACACTTCAGGCGAACACCCGATCTTGTGCGCGACTGACGTGATCGCCGCCCACTGCGACCGATGCTCGCCTTGGTGATCCAGGACCAGTCGAACCGCGCGCTCCCGAACCTCTGGAGAGTAACCAATGCGCTTTTCCATGACTCCATCCTCTCAAGAATTGGAGTCTCCGACAATCCCGGGGCGGTTCATGATCGGGGTCTCGCTCAAATCTGCGCAATCCTTGGCCGCTTGCTCGACGTGGACCTGTTCCCGTGGGTGAAATCCAATGTGGCGCCATCAAAGGAGGACCGGACGTTGGCCCTCACCGTAGTAGCCGACCGTCTTTGCGGCGCCACCGCCAACCCGATCGTTCGCAACGCTCAAGAAAAACGGCAGCTTGAACTGATTGGCAAGTACCTTCGCGACCGTGGCTACACTGAGAAGCACCCTGGCGCCCACCCAATCTCCAGCATGACTCCTGGGACGTATGCCTTCCGACTGAACATGGCCGTGGGCACCACTCGAAAGGTCATGATTCCGATCGATGTCGTGATCCAGCCGAAGACGCCGCGGCCAGGTAGGATTCCGATTCTGATCGAGGCGAAATCGGCAGGCGACTTCACGAACACGAACAAACGACAGAAGGAAGAGGCGCAGAAAACTCGCCAGCTTCGTGAGACGTATGGCGTGGACGCGCACCTGGTACTCTTCCTCTGCGGATACTTTGACGCTGGCTACCTCGGCTACGAGGCCAGCGAAGGCATCGACTGGATCTGGGAGCACCGCATCAGCGACCTTGACCAGCTGGGGATCTAGAAATGCAGCCGATCGAAACCATCGAACGTTCGCGCCAAGAGCGCCAAGTCGAGCTCGACGGAATGAAGAGCCAGGGCGAACGGAACCGCCTCGGCCAGTTCGCCACACCTGAACTGCTTGCCCTCGACATGCTGAAGCTTGCTCGCGAGCTCTGGACACCGGCATCCGAGAAGCTGCGCTTTCTCGATCCAGCACTGGGGATCGGATCCTTTTACTCTGCGCTCCGCCGAACGTTTCCCAAGCGCTTCATCGAATCCGCTGACGGCATCGAACTTGACCATACTTTCGGCCGGACAGCTCGAGAGCTCTGGGGAGAAGCGGGCCTCCAGGTTCGCGACGCAGACTTCACGCGACTCACGCCTCCACAAGCTGGTAAGCGTGCTACCCTACTCGTCGCGAATCCACCCTACGTTCGGCATCATCATCTGAATGGCTCCGACAAACTTCGTTTGCAGTCGGTGGTTGCCTCACGCCTCAGCATGAAGATCAGTGGGCTGGCCGGGCTCTACTGCTATTTCCTCCTGCTCTCGCACGACTGGATGGAGGATGAATGCCTTGCGCTCTGGCTCATCCCATCGGAGTTTCTCGATGTCAACTATGGAGTCACGCTTCGTGAGTACCTCCGTCAGAAAGTTACTCTTCTGCGCCTGCATCGATTCGATCCCACCGAAGTCCAATTCAGCGATGCGCTCGTATCTTCCGCGGTCGTCGTGTTCCGCAAGGTTCCACCAACTGTAGGCCATCGCGCGCTGTTCACTTTCGGTGGAAGCCTGACCAAGCCGCGTCGTCGCCAGGAGCTCAATCTTACGAAGCTTCCATCGTCAATGAAGTGGTCCGCATACCCACAGTCGCGAGGGGCCAAGCTGACGGGTGATCTCGGCCCACACCTGTCGGATTTTTTCTCCATCAAGCGTGGGATTGCTACCGGCGCCAACGAGTTCTTCATCCTGCCTCGCAGCCGCGCGCGCGAGCTCGGAATTCCCGATGAGTTCCTCCGTCCAATCCTACCGAGCCCGCGACACTTGCATGAGACAGTGATCGAGGCTGGCCCGGACGGCTATCCTCTGTTGCCGAAGCAGCTCGTCGTCATCGACTGTGCGCTTCCTGAAGAGCAGCTGCAGGCCACCGCACCCGGTCTCTACTCCTACTTGCAGACCACAAAGACCGCGGGACTACTCGATCGCTACCTCGTTCGCAAACGCTCACCCTGGTATCGTCAGGAACAGCGAGCGCCGGTGCCGTTCCTCTCGACGTACATGGGCCGCGGCACAGGCACCGCCAAGCCGTTCCGGTTCATCTGGAACAAGTCCAATGCGATCGCCGCCAACGTCTATCTACTCTTGTACCCGGTTCGTGACATGAAGCTCGCACTAGCGCAAGAGCCGGGCCTCTACCCCGTGATCTACGACCTGCTCCAAGCAATCGGAGGCGATGCGCTTCGCGCCGGAGGCCGCGTGTACGGTGGCGCACTTCACAAGCTCGAGCCGAAGGAGCTTGGCGGCTTGCCGGCTGCGGCGTTCGCACAGGCTATCGCTGCACACGTTCATCGGCCGGAAACCCTTTTCGATGCACGAGTTCTTTGATATCACAGATTGTGATATCAAGTTTGGGGGCCACGGGCCCCGCCGAATCACTTCTCACTGTCGCCGAGTACACGTTCGAACGAGTTTCGGGAGGTTGCAGAACATGAAACGATTCGCCTTGGTCGCCCTCGTATTTTTGATGGTGGGCCTGTCGCTGGTTCCCTCATCCTTCGCAACACCTCCTCGGCTGCAATACGACTGCCCCGATCCCGACTTCAACAGCACTGGCGATGACGACGCTCCGAGCATCACGCTCGAACAGCCAGCGACTTCGGTCGAGACTCCGGCCTTCCGTGAGGAACTGCGTGTCCCTGAAGACAGCCGTCCGATCTTGTGCAGGATCCGCTTACTCGTTCGAGAATTGGTGCTCCGAATCCGAGGCCTATTCCGTTGAGGCGGTCGAGCGATAACCGATCGGAACAATCGCTTGGCCGATCGCCCTGGCTCTCTGGCCAGGCCACCCTCTTGAGACAGTCGGTCGGCGACATCGCCGTTGACAGTTGCGGCAACCCAAGGTGCCCCTCATCCTTGGCACTCGCCCCCCTGCTGTTGGAACTGGGACAGAATCCTTACAACCCCACACAGCCCACCGTTCGCAGGCTTCTGGCCTCCTCGTCGGACTTCCTGTATCGAACCTACCTTGTTGACGACCGTAGAGCCTCGGGAGTAGCCTCCTCGGACCTCTGCAAGATGTCCGCTGCGCGTGCGTTTCGCGCACCGTGACCCGAGGTTCGCTGGTGGTGGGGCGGTGGTGGAGAATTCCGGGAGGTTGCGGGATATGAAACGATTCGTTTTGAGCGCCCTCGCGTTTTCGATGGTGGGCTTAGCGTTGGTCCCCTCGTCCTTCGCGACACCTCCTCGACCGGTCTATGACTGCCCCGATCCCAACTACAACAGCGGTGATGACGATTCTCCGAACAAGAATCTAACGGCTCAGCCGGTTACTGCACCGTCCCTCGGTTCCAATCCCATCCGAGAAGCCGACCGGGAACCTTCTGCCTACAAGACTATTCAGCACACATTCCTCAGCCTTCGCGAGCGACTCGCATTTGCGGTGGCAACCGTACGTGACAGGATGCTGCAATGAACAGCGCAACGGTGGGCATGACATGACGCACGCGAGACAGAGTTCTCAGGCCCTCGACGAGAGGGTAAAGCGCCTTCATTCTCGTGTTGCCCGGCTGATCGAGGAAGAAAGAGCCTCCCTGGCTGTCGCAGCCCTTCGCCGGATTTCTCAGTTCCCTGTTTCCGACGATCTTCGCCTACAGGCTCGTATTCTCTTAGCAGAGAGCCGACTTTCTTCCCGTGATATTGCTGCTTTTGAGGGCGATGTTGCGCACCTGCGAGCAGGCGAGTGCTCTGCTGACCAGAAGAAACGCATCGATCAGATGCTGGCGCACTACTATGCCCTGATCGGCAGGTCTCGAGATGCGTTCCGAATGGCCGCGGCGGCCTTGAGGTGTCCGGGTGCCGAGCCCCTTGATCGCGCACGAGGATTCTGGACCGCCGGTCTCGCCATGTATCGAGCCGGTCACTACTCCTGGGCGCGAGAACTTTATCAAACTGCATCGGCGCATCTTCGGCTGTTGAGGAAAGACATGCTCCTCTCACAGGTCTTGGTCAACCTCGCGTTGGTTGCCAAGAGCGAGGGGAACATGCCTTCAGCACTAGCTTACTTCGACGAAGCCGCGGCGATGCTTCCGCGTCGAGGCTACACAGAGATCTGGCTGCGCCTGCTCATCAACCGTGGAGTTTGTCTTTATAAGACTGGGCAGATCGACGGTGCTCGAAGCTCCTTCATGGAGGCTCGGTCCCTGGTCTCAGACGCCAGCGATTCAATTCATCGCGCCATGATCGACAACAACCTGGGCCTCGTGTTCCGTGCGCAAGGGAACTTGGCAATTGCGGAGGAATACCACCGCTCAGCATTTGATTTGAGCAACCATCGAAACCTGCCCCGACAAGAGAGCTTGTCTCTCGAGTTCCTCGGTGAGGTTCTCACAGAACAGGGCAGGTACGTGGAAGCTATTTCGGCGCTGGATCAAGCGCTTGCGATCGCGAAGGATCTGGGCATTCGTGGCGACGTCGTGATGGAGGTACTGCGTCGCAGAGGAGAGGCGCTGATTCGCGCTGGCTCAGTACCGGCAGGAATGGACGACCTCCGTGAGTGCATGAGGCTTTGCGAGGCTCGCGGTGAAGCTCGAGAACTCGCGCTCGCAGAACGCTCCTATTGGATGGCATCCATCTTGCCCGAGCCCGAATTCGAGGACAAGATGCGGCGCGCTGTGCAGCGGATCGACCGTGCTGGGGATCGGTTCGAGTTCGCCCGAACAATCTGCTTGATTCTCGAGGATCGGAGACTGAGTCAAACCTCCTGCCCCTGGCTAAGGGAGTCTGCTGCGGCAGCGATCCACTATCTCAATCAAATGGGCAATCGCGCTTGGAGTGAGCGGCTTCAGGCCTTGCTGTATTCTCAACAAGATCCCACGCCACAATTGCCCTCGGCGGGATCGTCGCCGCGCATTGCAACCAACAGCAGCTTGTACGAGCAGGCGCTGGGGTGCGCGAGGCTCGCGGCGCGCAGCGACCAACCGGCACTTGTACTCGGAGATACCGGTTCCGGCAAAGAAATTGTCTCGCAGTTGATTCATCAGTGGGGTGCACGGAAGGACAAGCCGTTTGTCGCCATCAACTGCGGTGCACTTCCCGAGAACCTCTTCGAGAGCGAACTGTTCGGCCATGTTCGTGGTGCCTTTACTGGAGCCGATCGCGACAAGATGGGACTCCTCGAGATGGCGGACGGCGGCACGGCATTCCTCGATGAAGTCGCTGATTTGCCACCTCATACTCAAGTCAAGTTGCTTCGATTCCTAGACTGCGGAGAACTGCGGCGCCTCGGCGATACCAAAGTGCGCAAATTGGACGCCAGGATTATCGCTGCGACGAACAAGAGTCTGCAGGATTTGGTGCGCCGTGGACGGTTCCGCGAGGATCTCTACTACCGGCTCAACGTCTTCCAGGTCGATGTTCCTCCGCTGCGGATGCGGCGCGAAGACATTTGGTTGCTGGCGCACGAGTTCCTCGTGCAGGAATCGCACAGCCGACTTCCTATCCGTGTCGCGGAAGATCTCAAAGCCTGGATGCAAGCGTACGACTGGCCCGGCAATGTTCGTGAGCTACGTAACCTTTGCAGGTATCTGAGCACACACGCCTGGGGCAAGCCCGAGATCGCACTGGCTGACCTGCCGCCTAATCTGCGGTCGACCGCTGTTGTTGCTCCCGAAGGCGCGACGACTTTCGAGCGCGAGAAGAGCGACTTCGAGCGCGCGCAGATCCTCAAGGCACTGCAAGAAACAGGCGGCAGCATCTCAGCCGCCGCCAAGCTCCTCGGCGCCGGGCGCAATCGCCTCGCCCGCCGCATACGCGACCTCAACATCGCGCGCGAAGACTTCCGACTCTAACCGACCGCCCTCGGCCCGCACCGACACAACTGCAATGACACTGCTTTGCGATGTCCGTTCGTATCTCGATCGCATTGGATACCAGGGGTCGCTTGAACCCACGTCGGGCTCTAGCGACGCCATGACGCGCGACCTACTTCAGCAGCACGATGCGCTGGCTCGCCGATTCGCCATTGGCGGTGCCTTGTACCACGTAGACACCCGACGCGACACGCCTGCCGGCGTCGTCACGGCCGTCCCAAACGTGGATGTGCTCGCCTGCCGGCTTCGACTCGTGGACTAAGAGTTGACGGATGCGGCGGCCTGCGAGGTCGTAGATCGCGAGGTCGACGATGCCCGCTGCGGCCAGTTGGTAGCGCAGCGTCGTCGATGGATTGAACGGATTCGGCGTATTGGCGAGAATCCGCAAGATCGGTGCGCCGGGCGCGAACACGACTGGATCCGGCGCATCGGTCGGAACATCAGCGCTCTGCAGGCTGATCCCGACCAGGTTGCCAGGGCCTGCATCTTGGCCTGCGTAGTAGAGGCAGACCTGGTCGGCAGCGAACGCTCCTCCGGTACGTGTGATCGCCCGCGTTTGCGATCGTGGTGCTTCGCGAGTGTCGCCGAGTAGCGCGTCGAACGTCAGGCCAAGCTGGTGCATGCTCAGATGCGCTGTTTGCGCACTCGAAGTGTTCTGGATCGTAAGCATGTAGTCCTGATCACCCACTGCGGCGGCAGGGATGGACGCGGCCTGGCCCGGTGGCACCGTCAACATCCAAACGGCGCCGGTGGGGTGAGAAGCGGTGACCGTCAGATCGATCGCCGTCGTCCCCATGTTGACGAATTCGGCGCCCTCGAAGCTCTGAATTCTTTCGTAATTGAACGACAGTTGCTCGCTGGGACGAACCTCGACCTCGCTGTTGCGCTCGATCGCGAAATGGATGCTCGCGGTCGGTGTCGCAAGCACCTGCGCCGTCGCGAAGAGCCGCATGTCGCCGGCCCCGGCCACGAGATCGTTGTCGAGGAGGCCGGCGCACGCCGCCCTGCCCGTCCCCCACTGCGTCGACAGACCCTGCAACGTGACGTAAGGGCCGGGGGGGCCCGGCGGCGGCGGTGCGAAGATGTCGGCGTCGCACGCCGCACGCCCAACTTGGAGCAGGTCACGGCCGGTGCCGGGGCCATCGCCTTCCGCGGCGCCCGGCGGGTTGTCCTTGATCCGCACTCCGAACCAGGCGGCATAGACCTCGCCGCCGAGCGCAGAGGCAGATCCCAAGCCGGTCTTCTGTGCGCTCGTGGTGCTGCCGCCCTTCACCCCGGTCGCCGGGAAGCCGCCCGACTGCAAGCCGTCCACGAACCCGTTGCAGAACGTGGTCTGCAACGGCGCTGGGGGGCCGACGTCGATCCACGCCTGCAACCCCAACGGGACGTCGCGATTTACTTCCCAGCAGTCTTCGCCGACGATGTCGCGCACGCACTGGTTTTGCATGGCGCCGTGAGCGAGCTTCACCCAATCCATGGCGTTCGTGACGTGCTCAGGATCGAAACCGTAGCCCATGCCGGATGGATTATTCATGTAGGTTCCGGACGACAGCCCGAGCTGCGTTTTCTTGGCATTCATGATGTCGGCGAACTCGGTCAGCGTCGTCGTGTAACCGCTCCAGACCGCCGTCTCGCCGGTCATGATGTCCCCCAGCGCATAGCCCGCATCGTTCCCGGACCTGGTCATCATGGTCTTCATCAGATTGTGGAACTCCATCTGCTCGTGCCAGTACAGAGGCACGAGCGAGCCGCCGATGTTCGGGGTGCGCGTCCAGTCGACGGTGTATTCGTAGAATTCGTCGACGAAGCCAACCTCGATTGCCTCGCAGGCGAGAAGCAACGTCAGCGCTTTCGTCGTCGAGGCAGGGTTGACCGGGTCGAATGGTCGCTGCGCGTACGCGATGTTTTGATCGCAGTCCCAGACGACGGACGAGCGATGCGGTCGACTCGTCGGCTGCCGCCAGGGAGCGGAGATGTACACGGCGCCCGCATCCGAGACGTGGGTGCCGCCGTCCAGGTAAGACTCGTAGTCCCTGCCTGGCGCCCCGATCGCAAGCGCCGCTTTCCCCGAGTTGTCGAACCGCCCGAAGCAGAGCGCCGTGCCGAACGTTTCGCCACCGATCGTGTGATCGTTCTGCGTGTCCACGTCGAGGACGCGGAAATACCCCATCCACGCCATCGGGCCGCTCGGCCATCCCGTGTAAACCGTCAGCGTGCCGCTGAAGGGCAGGGTACCCAGGCCGGGCTGCGTGATGGCGTCGAAGGGGGCGGCGGCGGCGATCTCGTCGAGCGCGTCGCCGGTGTAGTTCCCCGAGGCCAGTGCGTAGCCGAATTGATCGCCGGGTTCGGCCTGCTCATTGCCGTTGACCCCTTGTCGCAGGATGTTGATGGCGGTCGGCGCGGACTGCACGTAGACGCCGCTCTCGCTGTCGGGTTTCACGGGCGGCGGGTCGAGCCGGAGAACGAGGGCGCGTCCGGCGTCGATTTGGCTGCTTTGATCGAACTGCGGCTCGCCGATCGCGAGGTCGTGCGAGGCTTTCGTCGTCCAATAGTTCCCCGACGTCAACGACCAACCAAAGTAGGCGTCGCTCTCGGCTTCGAGGCCCAGGCCGAGCGCGTCGTACCGGACGACGAAGCTGGGGTTGAGTCCCGTGGCGGTGCTGAACAGCACGTACACACGACCGGCGTTCGTCAGACTGGCGACGGTTCTCTGCGGCGCGCCGATGGCGAGATCGTCGGTGCCGTTGCCGTCGAAATCGTTGGCTTCGACCGCGTAGCCGAGCCAGGCGTTGGCTTGCGACACGTCACCCAAATCGGTCAGCTTGACGAAGCCAGCGCCCGTCGTCGTGACACCGGTCGCGTTGCTGTAGAAATAGAAAGCGATGCCGGCTCCGCCATCTTCGCCGATGGCGCCGACCGCGAGATCGGGATAGGTGTCGGAGTTGAAGCGACCGGTGGTGAGCGACCAACCGAAGAGGTCGTCGGCCTCGGCCGCGGCACCCGCGACCATCGACTGGTCGAGCATGGTGCCGGCAGCGAGCTGCAATCCGCTCGGGCTGCC
>Ga0247727_10016269_pt1 | contig 12037 bp, 14 predicted proteins | sample WisWelCaveWW1625_FD_202498 | JGI IMG/M metagenome (GOLD analysis project Ga0247727, IMG submission 202498) | Biofilm microbial communities from Wishing Well Cave, Virginia, United States - WW16-25 | ecosystem: Environmental > Aquatic > Deep subsurface > Groundwater > Cave microbial mat | place...
CCGAGTTCCAGAGCTCGCCCTTGAAGCCGCACCCGATCTTCCGTGGCTTCGTGGCAGCGGCTCTCGGTTCGCGCGCGCGCGCCGGGAAGCCCGACCTCGTGCCACTGGAGTCCGAGGCATGAACCAGCCCCGTGCTCCTTCGAGCCGCGCGGATGCGGGCCAGACGGCCCCGCGCACGGCCGCGGACCTGCCGCTGCCCGGCGGCAACTTCACGCTCTTCGTCCAGAAGCTCGGCTACCAGGCGCTCATGACCCTGGGCGTGGTCGAGAATCCCCTGACCAAGAGGCGCGAGCCCAACCTCGCTCACGCCCAGACCGTCATCGACGACCTGATGATGCTGCGCGACAAGACGCGCGGGAACCTCGCGCCGGAGGAAGAGCAGCACCTCACGCAGGTGGTCGGGGAACTGCAGCGGCACTTCGTCCTGCTGAAACAGCAGGGCTAGCCCGGATTATTCATGAGCCCTCGGCTGCAACTTCGCGACTGGCTGCATCTGCAGCGCTTTTCTCCCTGCGAGGAGGTCTCGACGACCTGCCAGAGGTCGTCTCCGCTGCACACGCAGCGCAAATCGCTGCATCCGCAGCCATTCGCGAAGTTTCGCTCGAGGCCTCATGCATAACCCGGGCTAGGCCTGAGCGCCATGTCGCTCGCACCGCGCCTCGCTTTCTCGCTGGTCTTCGTGGCCGGGGCATTCTCGCTCGCGGAGCAAGACCGCGCTCCGATCCGCCTCCAGGCCGGGGCGCACGCCTACGAGTGGGTGCGGGGCTGGGGCACACTGCCGGGCGGGAAGGCGCTTGGCAACACCCACGGCTGCATCGTGGTCGATGCGCAAGACCGCATCTATCTCTGCACGGACACCGAGGACGCTGTGGTCGTCTTCGATCGCGACGGCAGGGTGGTGAAGACGTTCGGCAAGGAGCTCGCCGGCGGTCTGCATGGACTCGCCCTGGTCACGGAGGCCGGGCAGCAGTTCCTGCTGATGGCGCACATCGGCCGGCACCAGGTGCTGAAGACCACGCTCGACGGCGAGATCCTGTGGACGCTCGACTACCCGGAGGAGTCGGGCCTCTACGAGAAGGCGGAGCAGTACCTGCCGACCAGCGTGGCCCCGCTGCCCGGCGGCGGATTCCTCGTGGCCGACGGATATGGCCGGTCCTGGATCCACCGCTACGATGCGGAACGCCGGTACGTGCGCTCCTTCGGCGGTCCGGGCACGGAGCTCGGCAAGCTGCACACCCCGCACGGAATCTGGGTCGACACGCGCGGCACGGAGCCGGTGTTACTCGTGGCCGACCGCGAGAACAACCGCGTGCAGGTCTTCGATCTCGAGGGCAGGGCGCTGCGTGAGGTGAAGGACCTGGAGCACGACCTCCTGCGACGGCCCTGCCACATGCACCCCTTCGGGAGCGAGCTCGCGGTCGCCGACCTCGCGGGGCGCGTCACGCTGCTCGATGCCCATCTCGCGCTCGTCGGCCACCTGGGCGACAACCCCGATCCAAAGAAGCGCGCCCGCAACGACGTGCTGCCGCCCGACTGGCGCGACGGCGAGTTCATTTCGCCGCATTGCGCCAACTGGGACTCGCTGGGCAACCTGTACGTGACCGACTGGGTCTCGAGCGGGCGCATCTCGAAGCTCCAGCGCGTGAAGTGACGGAGCACTCCGCGGGTGCAGCTGGCCTCCGGCGAGAGCCCGGACCCTCGGAGCCTGAGCAAGAATCCCCCGCCGCCTGCGAGCTCAGGCCGGATGCGCCGTGGCGTTGTTGCGGCTCCTCCGAGTATTTCTCCGTTAATACGCGTTGTCGCCGCGCCTAGCCACGACGCATCCAGCTGGCTCTCGGCTGGCGCGGGATTCTTGCTCAGGCTCTCAGGCCTTCTGCACGTGCACTCGCATCTGGTCGAAGTCGAGCGCGGGCGTCGTGACCGGGTGGCGCTTCACGCCGTGCCAGCGGAAGCCCAGCGCGTCGAGAATCGGGCGCAGCTCGTCCTCCCTCCAGAAGCGCATCTCGAACGTTTCGTTCTCGGGGGGATCGACGGGTGCGCGCGGGTTCCATTCGGGCACCTGGAACAGAAACCCGCCCCCGGGGCGCAGCACGCGGAAGGCCTCGCGCAAATAGCCGTGCGCCACGGGACGCGGCACGTGCTGGAAGACGATCAGCGAGTAGATCGTGTCCGCGCTCGCGTCGGAGAGCGGCAGCGAGAAGCCGTCGCACTCCACGAACGTCACGTTCCCTAGGTGCTTCAGGCGCGCCCGGGCCTGGCGCACCATCTCGCCGCTGACGTCCACCCCCGTCAGGTGCTTCACGCGCGGCGCGAGGAACTCGTCCATGCGCCCGATGCCGCAACCGATGTCGACCAGCTCGCGCTCGGGCCCGAGCAGCTCCTCGACTCCCTCGAAGAAGTGGCGCACGTCGCGCTCCCCTTGCGCGCGGAAGACCGCCTCGGACTCGTAGTTGGTCGACGCGATGAAGTACCGCGCGTTCGTGCGGGCACGCGCGTCCCAGTCGCGCTTCATGTCCAGGTCCGCCGCTCCGCCTTCGCCCGTGCCCATGGCTCCTGCCGCGCTACCAGCCCAGCGTCTCGGCCTCGTGCTTCTCGTTCAGCTCGAGCGCCAGGCGCAGGGCTTCCTCGCGCGTCTGGAAGAGCTCGATGCGGCGCGTGTTGAGCGCGTTGGACGACTTGTGCGCCTTGTCCTTGCCGGCCCGGAAGGCATACTCCTGCTTCGACTGCGTGTCGTGCACGGCGAAGAACGGACCCAGGTCGCTGACGACGAAGCGGCGCTTCTTCGGGGAAGTGGTCATCGCGCGCGATGAGCCGATACTCAGCGGAACGCCGAGATGTCCGTCAAGGCCTGGCCGATGGCCAGCGTGTGGATGTCGTGCGTGCCCTCGTAGGTGGAGACCGACTCCAGGTTGCACATGTGTCGCCCGGTGTGATACTCGAGCGTGATCCCGTTGGCGCCCAGCACGTCGCGCAGCGCGCGCGCGGTCTCGAGTGCCATGGCCACGTTGTTGCGCTTGGCCATCGAGACGTGCCAGTGCTTCATGCGCCCCTGGTCCTTCATGCGTCCCACGCGTAGCGCCAGGAGCTGGGCCATGCTGATCTGCGTGGCGACGTCGGCCAGCTTCTTCTGCGGGATCTGGAAGGAAGCCAGCGGCTTGTCGAAGACGATGCGCTCCTTCGCATAGCGCAGGGCCTCGTCGAAGCACGCCATTGCCGCCCCCATCGCGCCCCAGGCGATGCCGTAGCGTGCCTGCGTCAAGCAGCCCAGCGGACCCGAGAGGCCTTTGGCGTCGGGCAGGAGCGCGTCCGCGCCGACACGCACGTCTTCGAGCACCAGCTCGCTCGTGATCGAGGCGCGCAGGCTCCACTTGTGCTTCTGCTCGGGCGCGTGAAAACCCTTGGCGTCGCTGGGCACGATGAAGCCGCGGATGACGTCGCCGTCCTTGGCCCACACGATGGCGAGGTCGGAGATCGTGCCGTTCGTGATCCACATCTTGCGGCCGTTCAGCACCCAACCGCTGCCGTCCTTGCGCGCGACTGTCGTCAGGCCGCCGGGGTTCGAGCCAGCGTCGGGCTCTGTCAGGCCGAAGCAACCGATGAGCTCGCCCGCGGCCAGCTTGGGCAGGTACTTCTTCTTCTGCTCCTCGCTGCCGTAGGCATAGATCGGGTACATCACGAGCGAGCCCTGCACCGAAACGAAGGAGCGCAGGCCGGAATCGCCGCGCTCGAGCTCCTGGCAGATCAGCCCGTAGGCCACCGAGTTCAGCCCCGCACAACCGTACTGCTCGGGCAGGGTCGGCCCGAAGACGCCCAGCTCGGCCAGCTCGGGCGTGAGCTCGGTCGGGAAGGTGCCTGCCTCCCAGTGCTGCATCACGAGCGGCATCCAGCGCTCGGACACCCAGCTCCGCACCGTGTCGCGCACCATGCGCTCGTCCTCCGAGAACTGGTCGTCGAGCTCCAGGAAGTCGAGCGGGCGATACGGATCCATCGGGTCGCAGGGGTCGTGGCGGTTCGGGCGTGCGGGTGTGGCGATTCTCCACGCCCGGCGCAGGGAGTCGGGGGGCAGCCGGGATTCTATCCTTAGGGTCCGTCCAGGAATAAGTTCGCAGTTTCGGCGAGCCATCGTCGCCGCTGGCTAGGCGCGGCGACGACGCGTATTGGCGAAGGAATACTCGGAGGAACCGCAACCATGGATTCCCGGTGCGCCGCAGGCGCAGCGAGGCGATCCTGCGGATCGCCGAGCAGGGAAGACCCAGCGGCGACGAGGGCCGTCGCAACTGCGAAGTTATTCCTGGACGGACTCTTGAGGCCCGTGCCCGAGTCCGCCCACGGCCGGGGACGCGGCGGCGATCCCATTTGATTCGCGTCCTGGCACGACGATCGCTGAGAATGGGCTCCTCAACGGCCGCTCTCTTCCATGCAACTCGCTCGTCACCCCGGGGCGCACCTGGCCGGCATCGCCTCGGCCTTTCCGCCCAACGTCGTGGATCAAGAGATCACGATCCGCGGCCTGTGCCAGCTCTTCCCTGGCGAGAGTCCGGCCTTCATCCGCGGGTTGGTGAGCCGCTCGGGTGTCGCGACCCGGCACATCACGCCCAGCGTGCCAGAAGTGCTCGCGCCCAGCGACTTCACGCAGCGCAACCAGCGCTACGTGCGCGAGGCGCAGGCGCTCACGCTGCAGGCCACGCGCAAGCTCCTGGACGAGACGCGCACGGATCCCGAGCGCATCGATGTCTTGATCGACGTCTCCTGCACCGGCCTCACGATCCCGGCCCTCGACGTCGCGCTGGCCCAGGAGCTCGGCCTGCGTCCGGACGTACGACGCATCCCGATCACCGAGGCCGGCTGCGCGGCCGGCGCGCTCGCGCTCGGGCTGGGCGCTTCCCTGTGCGCCGGCGGCGGAGCCGCGGTCCTGATCGCCGCCGTCGAGCTGTGCGCCTTGACCCTGTGTCCGGGCGACTCGTCGCGCACGAACCTGGTGTCGGCTGCGCTGTTCGGCGACGGAGCCGCGGCCGCGCTGCTCCTGCCGGGCGGGAGCGGACCGCGCGTCCGTGCCGCAGGTTCCTACCTGATCCCCGGCTCGCGCGAGGCGATGGGCTTCGACGTGGGCGCACATGGCCTCCGGATCCTGTTGCAGAAGGAGCTGCCCGAGCTCGTGCAGCGCGATCTGGGCGCCGTGATCGAGGGCTTTTTCGCTCAGCACGGCGCGCGCCGCGCGGACGTCGAGCTCTACCTCTTGCACCCGGGTGGACGGCGCATCCTCGACGCCTACCGCGACGTGCTCGGCCTGGACGAGGAACAGCTCAAGTTCTCACGCGAGTCGCTGCGCCGCTACGGCAACCTGTCGTCGGTCTCGATCCTGACCGTTCTCGAGCTGGCCCTGGGCGCGGGCTTTCCGCTCGCGCCCGGCAAGGATGCGCTGCTGCTCGGGGTCGGGCCGGGGCTGTCGCTCGAGCTCTTGTTGCTCACGCGCGAGGCATGAGCCCGAACGCGCACTGGACCCTGGAGTTCCTGGTGGGCGCGACCGCGCTGCAGCGGCTGCTCGAGCTCGCGCTCTCGCGCCGCAACCTGAGGCGACTCCCGGAGGCGGCCCGGGCGGCCGATTCGGACGCCAACTGGATCACCTTGGTCACCGCGCAAGTGCTGTGGCTCGCCGGGTGCGCGCTCGAGCCCATGCTCCGCGGTCAGCCGGCCCCGGCGTTCTGCTTCTGGACGGGTCTCGTGTTCTTCCTGGCGGGCGAGAGTCTGCGCGTCTGGTGCATGCGGACCCTGGGAAGCGCCTGGAACGCGCGCGCGCGCGTGGATCCTGGCCAGCGCGTCGTCACCCGCGGTCCCTACCGCTGGATTCGCCATCCGAACTACCTCGGCGTGCTGCTGGAGCTCTTCGGCCTCCCGCTCGCCGGCGCGGCCTGGTGGACGCTCGCGTTCTCCCTGCCGCTCCATCTGGTGGTCTTCTTGCGCCGCATCCGCGGCGAGGACGCGCTGCTCTTCGCGCTGCCCGGTTACGCCGACAGCATGGGCAGGAAGGGCGCGCTGGTTCCGCGGCTAGGGTCGCGTCCCCGAAATGCACGGAACAGACCGGAGGTCCGCAGCGGTGCTGGCTAGGCGCGCCGACGACGCGTATTGGCGGAGGAATACTCGGAGGAGGCGCATCAACGCCAGCGCCGCGAGGACCCCGAGTTGTTCCGTGGATTTCGGGGACACGACACTAGGACGGCGGTGAGCACCTGCTTCGACCTCGCCGTGATCGGAGCGGGTCCCGCCGGAGCCGCGGCGGCATTGGCCGCGTCACGGGCGGGCCTTTCGGTCGGGCTGTTCGAGCCGCAGACCATGCCGGACAAGCCGTGCGGAGAGGGCATCCTGCCCTCGGGCGTGGCCGCGCTGCGCGAGCTCGAGCTCCCTGGTCTCCTCGGGCGCGCCCACGCGCTCGCGCGCATCCGGTACGTGCTCGCTTCCGGCCGCGCGCTGGAGGTCGCCCTTCCCGCCGCCGGCTGCGCTCTCGAGCGTCCGGTGCTCTCCGCGGCCCTCGCACGAGCGCTGGCGCGCGAGCGCCGCGTCACCTGCTTCCAGCAGCGCGTGTCGAGCCAGCGCTGCGCGCGCGGCTTCCGGCTGCAGGGCGCGAGCGAGTCCTGGTCAGCGCGGACCCTGATCGCGGCCGACGGCCTGGCCGGGGAAGGGGCCGTCTGGTTGCGGGGTGCGGGTGCGTGCCGCAGTCCAGCCCGCTACGGACTGCGCGCCCGGGCCGAGGCGCGCCGCGCCCTCGAGCACGTCGAGGTCCACCTCGGGAGGACGAGCGAGGTCTACCTGACTCCGCTCGGCGGACGGCGCATCAATGTGGCCGTGCTCCGCGCCGACCTGCCTGCCACCGAGCGCTCCAGCGCCGCCTGGCTGGAGGCCGCCATGCGCGAGCATCCACGCGCCGCGCGGGTCCTCGGCGATTGGATCACGCCCCCCGAAGCGCGCGCACTGAACAGTGCTCGCCCCCTTTGCGTGGCGGCAGCCGGCGCCTTCCTGGCAGGCGACGCGACCGGCGGCGTCGATCCCGTTCTCGGCTGCGGAGTCGCGATCGCGCTCAGCACCGGTTTGATGGCGGGCCGGGCCGCCTGCAGGGTCCTTGCACAGGGGTCGGGAGAACCCGAGCACGATTACGCCCGCTTCGTACGACACGAGACCGCATTGCGGCGCGCGCTGGCCGACGGACTGGTCTACCTGGCACGCCATCCGACCCTGCAGGAGCTGCTTGCTCGGGGTCTTCGCACCTGGCCGTCCGTGGGCGCGCTGCTCGCGAGGAGCGTCGCCGGCGGACCAGGCAAGGACTCGACCGACGCTACGCGAGCCTACCCGGCGGAGCGCGGAACCACGGCAACCTCCCCCTGATCGCGCGCGCAGGAACCCCGTTACAGATCAGGCGAGCTGCTTCAGTCCCTTGCCGACGCGGAAGCCGACGCGCTTGCCGGCCTCGATCTGGATCGGCTCTCCGGTGTGTGGATTGCGGCCAACGCGGGGCTTGCGGTTCTTGACCTCGAACGTCCCGAACCCGGTGATCGTGACCGTTCCTTCCTCGCGCAGCCCCTTGCGGATGCCGTCGAGGACCGTGTCCAGGAGATGCGCGGCCGAGAGCTTGGAGGTGTGCAGCTCGTGCGAGATCTGCGTGACGAGGTCGCTCTTGTTCACGGTGCGAGTGGTGGGATACCGGATAGGAAGAGGCCTGGTCCCTTGGACCGGGGACCAGGCACTGTTTCCGACTCAGCCCTTTCGGCGACCCTTCTTCGCAGCCTTCTTGGTCGCCTTCTTGGCCTTCTTCTTCCGTTTCGCCATGTGTTGATGAATCTCCTTGGGGCTTTGTCCCAGTTGGGCGCAAGCAGAGCGCCCTCACCACGACATCAAGCTCTCCATCGGCGGACTTCCGAGATGTCTTTCCCTTCTTCCGGCAGTTTTTTTTGGTCGCCATCGCATTCCTGTGCCCGAACGAGCATCGGATCCGGGCTCCGGCGCGGCGCGCAGCGCGCGCCAGAGGGCCCGTGCGTGGAGCGAGCTCCAGTCATTAACTCCTGCGCGAGAAAGGAGCTTACGTCGAGCAGCCGGCACCGCAGCGCTGGCGGGCCGGCTCGCGAGCAGGGCCGTCAACCCGCCTTGACGCGCGTGGGCTTGCGAATGCGCCCGCTCTTGATGCAACGCGTGCACACCGTCATCCGTCGCACGCGCGCACCATCCTGGACCTGCACCTTCTGGAGGTTCGGGTAGAAGCGTCGCTTGGTGTGTCCAGTCGTCTTCAGACCGACGCCGCCCTTGCGCTTGGGCAGACCCCGGCGGGCGATCGCGCCGCCGACTCTCGTTCGCTTCTCGCAGATCTCGCAGACTCTAGCCATGGGTGACCTCGCGCCGGGGACGCGCTCTCGCGCCGCAAAAGGGCCGAGAGCCTAGCCACCCTTGGCGCGCGGCGCAAGCCGTGCGGAAGCTCGGCGAGCGTCCGAGAAGGAAGCGGATCAGAACAGCTTGTCTAGCGCGTCTTCCGCGCGGCTGCTGAAGTCGGCGTTGAGGTCGGCGCTACGGTTCTGCGAGTGGATCTCGTGCAGGACGTCGGTGATGCGGCCGGCCGTCTCCTGGGCGTAGAAGCGCACCATCCCCAGGTTCGTGCGTCCGTCGAAGAGCGTGGCGAGCAGCGTGCGCTCGCCGATCAACTGCAGCTGGATCGAGTCGCGCGTGCCCTGATGGAACAGGATCGCGAACTCGTTCTCGCCCAGGAGGCGCGCCATCTCGCGCGTGGCCGCGAACGAGCCCGCGATCAGGGCCGAGACGGTCTCCTCGGAGGTGCGCACGGGCTCGCCGCGGCGCGTCACCAGGTGGCCGTCGCGGTCGACCAGGAGCGCGCAGCGCGCCTTGGACAGCTCCAGGAAGGTGTCGATCTCGGCATTCAGCCGCTGGACGTCGTTCTCGTAGAAGACGAGGCGTGAATTGCGCAGGTTTTCGTCGCGGGACATGGGCTCTCGGCTCATTGGCTTTCCCTCCTCAGAGAACGTTCATCAGCACCCAGGCCAGAACCGCACCCAGGCAGGCTCCGCCCATGATCAGGACCGGCGTGAACTTGCCGGACGAAGTCTTTTGCGGCTCGGCAGGCTTGGCCTTGGAAGCATGAGCGCGTCCCTTGCCGGCCGCCGGTGCCTGGGTGGTCGCGGCCCGTTGGGGACGTGGAGCCGGCGCGGGCGGCGCGCCGGGCTTCGCCACCGTCAGGCTGAGTGCGGGACGCGGCTGCGAGCGCGTCTGCGACAGCGCGTGAGGCGTGCCCGTCCCGTATGCACCCGGCTGGGCGAGCTGCATTCCACCCGGCGCATGGGCATGGGGCGCGTGCAGCGGCTGTCCGTGTCCCATGGGCGGCGCAGCCGGCGCTCCGCCGTAGAAGCCGCCCGCCATGGGGGCCGGCGAGGAGAGATGCGGGTAGCTCGGCTGCAGCCCGTGCATGGGCCCGGGCGGATGAGCTGCCGGCGGGAAGGGCGCGGTCGGGCGTACTGGCGCGGGCGCGTTCGGACGCTGAGGCACACTCGGGCGAGCGTGGGGCGCACCTGTATGGGGCGCCGGCGCGCTCGGGGGCTGGTAGGCGGCCGCCTTCTGCCCGCTCTCGTTCATGATGTTCTTCAGCACGCTGGCGGCCAGCGCCTTGAGCGTCGGGAAGACCCCCTGCCCGGTGTTGGCGATGGCCTCGAACATCGGTGCGTTGTGCGGGTTCAGGAGGCGCCCCAGCTCCTCCACCGGCATGGCGTCCGGGAGGTCGCGCTTGTTGAGCTGGATGGCGTGCGGGAGCGTGGCCAGGCTCTTCCCGTACTCGTTCAGGTTCTCCTCGAGGTTGCGCAGCGACTCGAGGTTCTGGTTGACCATCGAGGCCGAGGAGTCCGCGATGAAGATGATCCCGTCGACGCCCTGCAGCACCAGCTTGCGGGTCGAGTTGTAGTAGACCTGTCCGGGCACGGTGTAGAGCTGGAAGGCCGTGCGCATCCCGGCCACGGTGCCGAGGTCGAGCGGCATGTAGTCGAAGAACAACGTCCGGTCGCCGTCGGTCGAGATGCTGGTCAGGTCCCCGCGGTTGCCCTCCGGGGCGCGCTGGTGGATGACCTCCAGGTTGGTCGTCTTCCCGGACATGCCTGGTCCGTAGTAGACGACCTTCAGGTTGACGGACTTCTGCGCGAAGTTGATCTGGACCATGGTTCAGTTTCCCGGGGGATGCCCAGGGCGCGAGGCCGGGCTCAGGTCTTCTTCGACCGGCGCCGAGCCCTGGCGGTAGGGAATCGGCGCCGGAGGCGCAGGCGTGCGTTCTGCATGCGCTCGTCCATGCCGCGCGCGCTCGATCCGAGCCAACGTACCGTCCATGGAGAGGCGCACGTCCTCGGGCGAGGTCTCGCGTCCGAGGCACACCACCAGGGAGGCGCTCTCCGAGCGCCGCAGGACGAGCGTGCCGCGCGCCGCACGCAGGCAGGCGCGCCCGGGCGCGTGCCACCCCAGCGGCGCCACGGCCTGTCCGATGTCGTTGAGCCAGGCGGCAGCCAGGGCGGCGAGACTCTCCTCGTGGGGCGCTTCCGAGCTCCGGTGCACGTGCGCGATGGGAACGCCGTCGTGGGAGATCAGGAGCACGAACTCGACGCCCGGCAGGCGCGCGAGGGGTTCGAGCAGGGCGATCACGGCCGCTCGCCTCCGCCGCCCGTCGCGGCATTGAGCCCGGCCATGCTGAGCAAGGCTTCCTCGCGCGAGCGCCCGAGCGGTCCGCTGCACAGGATGGCACCGGCGTCCTGTTCGCCCGGAGCGATCGAGAGCGTCCCGAACGAGCCCTCGAGCTGGATCTGGAACACCTGGCCGAGCCCGAGGCGCCGAGCCGTCGAGCGCGAGCCGGCCAGGATCGACTGCACCGAGCGCGCCGTGCGCTCGGCCGTGGCCCCCTTGGGTCCCTGCACCAGCGCGGTGGAGCCGCGCACGTACAGCACGGCTTGCACGTCGGGCTGGGTCGATAGCTCGCGCAAGAGCGCCTGCACGCTGCCGGCCGAGGTGCGCGCATCCCGCAGGGCGTCCTCGCCGACCAGCTTGCCCGAGCGCTCGACCTCGTACAGCGCGCGCTCGAAGGGCGGAGAATCCTCGGCCCGCGCCGAGAGCGTGCGGAAGCGTCCCTCCAGCTCCAGCGTGCCCGGCTCGGCCGCCAGGCAGCGAGCAGCGCAATCGCGCGCGTCCTTCCAGGCGCCGAGCTTCGTCAGGAAGTCGAGCTTGGCGCGCAAGGGGCGCAGGTCGCCGGGCAAGTGCTCGATGGCCGTGTCCAGCGCGGCCAGCGCGGCCCGCCCCTGCTCGCGTCCGCGGTCGGCGTAGAAGCGCGCCAGGAGCACGCGCGCCAGGAGGTAGCGTGCCTCGGGATCCTGGTCGCGCGCCAGCCAGCGCGTGAGCTCCTCCTCCGCGCGCGCGAGCTCGTCCGACTCGATCAGGATCTCGCACAGCTCGCGCCACAGACGCGCGCGCGGGGCCTGGGCGAGTTCGCGGTGCAGCTCGCTCAGGCGTTGCTCGCGCTCGGCGCGACGAGTGCGCTGGTGGTAGCGCGAGAGCTGGATGTTCTCCGGGAAGGCCGCCAGACCCTCGACGCAGGTGCGCTGGGCATCGCCCGTCCGGCCGGCCAGGGCGTACTGCTGCGCCAGCATCAGGTAGTTGCGGGGCGTCGGGTCGTCCGCCAGGGCGCGCCGGGCGCGGCGCACGCGGCCGAAGGACAGGAGACGGTTCAGGAGGTTCATGGCTGGTTCGGCGAGCTCGCCTCCAGGTCCGCGACGTCGCGGGTGACGCGCTCGTGGTGGGTCCATTCGGGGCCACCGTGCTCGAGGGCCTCGCGGAAGGCGGCCAAGGCACCGTGCACGTCGCCGGCCTGGATGTGCGCCAGGCCGCGCGCGCGGCAAAGATCGGCCGCATCCAGGCGTTCCCGCACGGCCCGTTCTGCGGCCTCGCGCTCGGCCTCGGTCTTGGCTTCCAGGACCGCGAGCTGCACGCGCAGGGTCGTGCGCTCGCTCAGCACCTGCAG
>Ga0247727_10016270_pt1 | contig 12036 bp, 13 predicted proteins | sample WisWelCaveWW1625_FD_202498 | JGI IMG/M metagenome (GOLD analysis project Ga0247727, IMG submission 202498) | Biofilm microbial communities from Wishing Well Cave, Virginia, United States - WW16-25 | ecosystem: Environmental > Aquatic > Deep subsurface > Groundwater > Cave microbial mat | place...
CCAGTTGGAAAGCATGGGGGTGCAACGTTTGCATGCCCGCACCAACCCTGGCTTGGAATTGAAAGTCCTGGCCTCGCTTATCGCCGTCGCTTGCACTAACACCAACTAGCAATCAGCGTCAAATACAACTACTCCTCTTGAGACAACGGTAGTCGAAGTTTTTCATTCTTTCCCGAGCAAGGAAGACAAAACCTACATCGTCAATGCCTTTTTTGAAGATGACCGACACCCGTTGACTGTTGAGGAAGTTGATATTTACTTCCGGCTTTTAGAGCCTCACAAGCCGGTCTGTTGCTCATCCTGCCCCGAGAGTTGACGCGTCCGATTATCGGCATTGTTGATCACGTTGCTATCGCCGAGTGGTGGTATTTCAACCGATTAGGGATGAGTCCTGCGCGCCTGGCGCTGCCCGCCGATCCAATCGCCAAACTCAAAGCTGTGCGCCAAAATACTTATGCACAACTATCGAAGCTGATCGGTGACACGCAGATCGTAACTTTGATTGACGAGCAATGGTCGGCGCGAAAAGTGCTGCGCCGGACATTGTGGCACGAACGCGATCATACGCAACACATTGCGAAGCTGATCCAAAAGCTATGAAAACTTATCTCGTCGCTGCCGCCCTCATTCGCCATAATGGCGATATTCTGCTCGTCCAACAGCAGGGGGCGGATGATCCAATCCCGGTCTGGTCATTGCCCGGCGGCGTGGTCGAGGCTGGTGAATTACTCACGGAGGCCGTCGCCCGCGAAGTGCGCGAAGAGACCGGATTGGAGGCAGAGGCTGTTGCAAAACTATCCGTTTCGCCCGATCCAACGATGCGAGACCCGATCCTGGCGTACCTTTACGGCGAGGTCAGCCACGGCGCTGTGTGGTTGTTTCGGGACGACACAGTCATTGCTCGCTTTGGGTTAGCCGCCCCTTGAGCGCTGAGTATTCTGAAATTTGATAAGCCGTTCCCATACCCCCGCTGGATATCCCGCCATCTTCGCCACATCGCCCGTCACCCGGATGATCGGAATCCACGGGATGGCGGACAACGCTCCCCGCCGCATCAATCTCTGCAAAGGCCGCCGCATATAGGCCAGCCCGGCGAGGAGGCCCAGGCCCCACAACCACGGGGAAACCGTCACTGCCGCATAAACCAATAGTGGCGCAGCGACGAGATAGGTGAAGTAGCGGATGAAATGAATCCTCGGCCACAGATTAGCCTTGCCATCGCCCTTCGCGTAATTGAAGTATTGTTTCGCAAACGCCCACAGCGACGGGCGCGGGCGAAAATGGGCGATGGCCTTCGGCGCAAAGATGAATGCACCGAACGTCTCGCGCATCTTCAAATCGAACACCACGTCTTCTGAAAAATCCAGCCACTCCGGGTAGCCGCCGACCGCCGCCCAGGCCTCTTTGCGAAAGGCCACACTGCGGCTCGACGGCAAGAACTTCGCCGGATTGATTTCGTTCACCTCCGGCAGAGTCGTCGCTCCCAGTGCAATCTCAAACTCGTTTTGGGGATCGGACTGATAAAACCCTGCTATGAGCGCCACCTCCCTCCTCTCTCCTTCCTCCTCCCTCCACGGCCCGGTCAATTCTTCTAGCCAGCGATCTTCGAGCCATACCCCGGCATCCGTCACCGCTATCACTTCACCGCCCGCCGCCGCAATCGCCACGTTTCGCCCGCGCGAGATATTGGCCCCTGGCTCGGACATAATCTTCAACGGCAACCGATCGGCGTATTCCTGAATCACTGTGACTGTATTATCGCGCGACCCCCCATCGCACACCACCACCTCGTCGGGTGGCCGACTCTGCTTGCCAACCGAGTCCAACAATCGCCGGACATGCTCACCTTCATTCAATACCGTCAGTATCAAAGAAACCTTCATGGACGGCATTATAATTCGTCAATCTCATCAAACGTCAAATGTGAATTGACGTTTGTCGTTTGCTGTTTGTCATTTCATGCCCATGCCCTTCGACCTCACCCTCACCACCCTGTCCAACGGCCCCGATGCCATTGGCCGCCACGAAGGCCGGGCGGTGTTCGTGCCCTTCGCCATCCCCGGCGAGACGGCCCGCGTCGAGATCGTCGAGGAGAAGCCGACGCTGGCCCGGGCGCGTTTGCTCGAAGTGCTTTCGCCCTCGCCGGATCGGGTTGCACCGGTGTGCAAACATTTCGGTGTCTGTGGCGGCTGTCACTTCCAGCACATGAGCTACGCCGCCCAACTCAAATGGAAGCGGCAAATCGTGATCGATCAACTCACTCGCATCGGTGGCCTCGAAAACCCCAACGTCCTTGAAACCCTCCCCTCGCCCGACCCGTTCCGCTACCGCAACCACCTCCAATTCTCGCAAGACGCCGACGGCAAGTTGGGATTCTTCTCCATCCCCAAGCCGGGCGAACATATCGGTTCGGGCGAACACAAGGGTTCGCCCCTACAGATCCTCCCCATCTCCGAATGTCCCATCGCCCGCCCGGAGATCACGGAACTGTTCAGCCAGATTGGTGTTGAAAAACTGGAGGTGGATCGAATCGGTGTTCGCGTGGGGGCTGGGGGAGAGATGATGCTGATCTTCGAGTCCGAGTCCGGTGAGCCGCCGGACGTGGAACTTGAACTGCCTATATCTGTCGCTACTGTGAACAAGGTCGGTGAGGCCTTCACGATGATCGGCGACGATCATTTGATTTACGAAGTCAATGGCCGCGCCTTCCGTGTCTCGCCCGGCAGTTTTTTTCAAGTCAATACGGTGCAGGCCGAAGCATTGGTGAAAGTGGTGATGGAAAGGTTGGGGATGAGGGGCGGCGAAACCGTCCTCGATCTGTATTGCGGCGTCGGGTTGTTCTCGGCCTTCATCGCTCCTATTGCCGCCCGGGTGGTCGGTGTTGAATCGTTTGGGCCTGCTGTTCGCGATGCCGAGGTCAATCTCGACGAGTTTGACAACGTTGAACTTTATGAATCCCCTGTCGAACTCGCAGTTGATCACATTGCGGCGACGCTTGCCTGTGGAGCGTCCGATCTGCGCGTCCTGCTCGATCCGCCCCGCGCCGGATGCGACAAGTCTCTGGCCTCCAGTCTCGTCCAACTCGCTGCGCCGCGCATCGTTTACGTCTCGTGCGACCCGGCCACCCTCGCCCGCGATGCCAGACGGTTGATCGTCGGGGGTGGTTACCGCCTCGTCTCCGCCCAACCCCTCGATATGTTTCCGCAGACGCATCACATCGAGATCGTTGCCATGTTTGAGAAATAACTGATTATGCGTTTAGAGTAGAATAGCTCCTGATGCCCCTCTCCCCTTCTGCTCAAAAAGTTCAAGAGGCGCTCGCCGCTCTGGGCTTTCCCCATCAAGTGATCGAACACGAACAGACCACCCGCACCTCGGCTGAGGCGGCGCAGGTGGTGGGCTGTGAGGTGGGGCAGATCGCCAAGTCGCTGATCTTCAAAGGCAAGCAAAGCGGTCGCGCTGTCCTCGTCATCGCCAGCGGCGCGAACCGGGTGGATGAAAAGAAACTGCGTGACCTGCTCGGCGAAAAAGTTGAAAAGCCGGACGCCGATTTTGTCCGATCCCGTACCGGGTTCGTCATCGGCGGCGTCCCCCCGTTGGGACATGTCGAACCCTTAATCACGTTCATTGACGAAGACCTGATGCGGTACGACTCGATCTGGGCCGCCGCCGGAACGCCCAATGCCGTCTTCCCCCTTACCCCCGACGACCTGTTGAAAATGACAAATGGAAAAGTAGCGGTAATGAAACCATGAATGCAAAATTACAAGAACTCAAGAATTATCTGGCCGAAGCTAACGATCTGGACTCGGCGGCGAACGTGTTGGTGTGGGATCAGACAACTTACATGCCCTCCGGCGGCGGCCCGGCCCGCGCCCGGCAACTGGCCACGCTCGAAAAACTGGGCCACGAAAAATTTACTGACGTGGCAGTGGGCAAGCTGTTGGATGAATTGCGGCCCTACGGGGAAAGTCTGCCTTACGACTCTGACGAGGCTTCGCTGATCCGGGTGACGCGCCGTGAATACGAGCGCAAGATTAAAGTGCCTGCCGAATTCGTCGCCCGCTTCAGCGCCCACACTGCCGAAACATACGACGCCTGGACTGTTGCCAAACCGGCCAATGACTTTGCCACGATGAGGCCCTTTCTTGAAAAAACACTCGACCTCAGCCGGGAATACGCCAACTATTTCCCCGGCGGTGATCACATCGCCGATCCCCTGATTGACCGCCACGATCACGAGATGACGGCCTCCGCAGTGCGGCGGCTGTTTGCTGAATTGCGGACTCGGCTGATGCCGCTGGTGCGGGCCGTCCTGGCTCAACCGCCCCTTGACGATTCTTGTGTCTACCAGCATTTCCCTGAAGGAGAACAGTTGGCATTCGGGGCGCATGTCCTTCGGCGATTAGGGTACGACTTTGAGCGCGGACGGCAGGATAAAACCCATCACCCCTTCATGATCCACTTCTCGCTGGGCGACATTCGCATCACCACCCACGTCAACGAGAACGATGTGCGCGATGCTCTGTTCAGCAGTATCCACGAGGCCGGGCACGCGATGTACGAGCAGGGGATTAATCCGGATTTTGAAGGCACGCCCCTAGCCGAAGGCACATCCGCCGGAGTGCACGAGAGCCAGTCGCGGCTATGGGAGAACCTCGTGGGTCGGCGCCGGGAGTTTTGGGAATACTGGTACCCACCATTGCAGGCGGTCTTCCCGTCGCAGTTGGGGTCGGTGTCGCTCGAGGCGTTTTATGGCGCGATCAACAAAGTCGAACGCTCCCTGATCCGCATTGACGCCGACGAAGTGACATACAACCTGCACGTCATGTTGCGTTTGGATTTCGAACTGCAATTGCTCGAAGGCTCGCTATCCGTACGCGACCTGCCCGAAGCCTGGCACGAACGCATGGAGACTGATCTTGGCCTTGCGCCCAAAAACGACACGACCGGCATGTTGCAAGACGTTCACTGGTTCTCGGATCACATTGGCGGCGCATTTCAGGGCTACACCCTGGGCAACATCATGAGCGCCCAATTTTTCGAGGCCGCGTTGAAAGCCCATCCCGACATCCCGGCGCAGATGCGGGCCGGTGAGTTCGGCGCCCTGCATCGCTGGTTGAAAGACAACATCTACCGGCACGGCAGTAAATTCACCGCCGCCGAACTGGTCGAGCGGGCGACGGGCGGGCCATTGAACATTGAACCCTACATCCGATATTTGCGGACGAAGTTTGGGGGGCTGTATCAACTACAGGAGGGGCTGTGACCGATAAAACTCCGAACTGGGAAGAAGCCGGGCTGACGCATGAAACTGTATTCGAGGCCGAGAAGGCGATGCCGTTCTGGCTCAAAGCCCCGGCCTGGTATTTGGTTCGCACCCTCGCCTCTGAAATCCGTCACGGGCTGGGCAACGTCAAAACTACGCTTGACCTGATCGCCAACGATCCTCATCTATCATCGGTGAAGGTGACGCAGTTGGGCGGGATGCCATTGAGTGAGGCCTGCGAATTGATGAGGGGGCGGGTGGACAAGGCCCTCAAGATTTTGGCCTTCGCCGCCAAGTATGCCAGCGCCCAACGTAAAGCTCACAAGTAACGATTGGTCAAATGGCAACGGGGAAGCCGCCGCTCCTTTGGGGACTTTTCACACTTGACCACCCTTCCCCCACCGTGATACCATCCCGCTCGATGCAACCCCGACCCCTCACCACCACTACCGGTACCATGACCATCACTACGACTTCGCAGGCGCGAAGGCCGTTGCTTCCGGTTGGGTGAGTTTGGGACAAACATACGTAAACCTAAACCTAAACGCGGAGCCAAACGGCTCCGCGTTTTTGGTTAACTCTTTAGGTGGCTGTCACCGGGAAAATGTCCGAATTTCAGCGCACAGCGTTGCTCGATGACAGTCACCTTGTATGAAGGAGGCTAAATGAAGAAGACTCTCGTTATGAAATTCGGCGGCACATCGGTCGGCAGCGCCGAAGCCATTGCCCAATCCGCCGCCATCGTGCGCGCGGCGAAGCAGGAGTGGCAACAGGTCGCCGTCATCGTCTCGGCCATGAGCGGCGTGACCGACTTGCTTCTCAAGGGCGCGCATACCGCGGCGGCTGGTGATGGTGAAACCTATCGCGCCGTTGCGGCGCAATTGCGCGAGAAACATGAAGCGGCGATCAATGATTTGCTGGAGTCGGCAAACGACAAACGACAAACGTCGGAAAAAGTTTCGCCCTGCCTCGTCGAATTTGAAGCGCTGTGTCACGCCGTCAACATTCTCGGCGAGGCCTCGCCCCGCGCCATTGACGCAATCTCGTCGCTGGGCGAGCGCATGAGCATTCATCTGATGGCGGCGCGACTGCGACAACTGGGCCTCGACTCTGAAGCCATTGAGGCCAGCGAACTGATCCTCACCGATGATGTTTTCGGCTCGGGCAACCCGCAAATGGATGAGACAAAAGCGCAATGCGAAGCCCGTTTGCGTCCGTTGATGGAGCGCGGCGGCGTCCCTGTCATCACCGGCTTCATCGGGGCCACCCAGAGCGGCGCGGTGACAACGTTGGGGCGCGGCGGCAGTGATTACAGCGCCGGGATCCTCGGCGCGACGTTGGACGCCGACGAAGTTTGGATTTGGACCGACGTGAATGGGGTAATGACGGCTGACCCCCGCGTGGCCGCCGACGCCCGGACCCTGCCCGAACTTTCCTTTCGCGAAATTTCGGAACTGGCCTATTATGGCGCGAAGGTTCTGCATCCAAAAACGATCCGACCCGTCGTCGAACGCGGCATTGAGTTGTGGATCAAAAACACATTCAATCCGGGCCACCCCGGCACGTTGATCGTCCCCGATAACGGAAAGGGTCCTGAGCGGAGCGGCGAGCGCCCTTCGACTACGCGCGACGGAGTTACACTGTCGCCTTCCGCTCAGGGTGCTCGCCGCGTAGTCGAAGGACGCGGCATCAAAGCCGTCACCGCCATCAAGGGCCAAAGCCTGATCACCATTGAAGGGCGCGGGATGTTGGGCGTCCCCGGGGTGGCGGCCCGCACCTTCGGGGCCGTCGCCCGCTCCGGCGTCAGCGTCACTTTGATCACCCAGGCCTCGTCGGAGCAAAGCATTTGTTTTTCGGTGCCCTCGGCCTCATCGCCAAAAGTGATCGCCACCCTCGAGGAGGAATTCAGACTCGAACTGGCGCGGCGCGACATTGACAGCATCGTTGCCTATATTGACGCCGTCATCGTCACCGTCGTCGGTGCGGGCATGAAATACACGCCCGGCATCTCCGGCAAAATCTGCACCGCACTCGGCGACCAGAGTGTCAACATCATCGCTATCGCCCAAGGCTCCTCCGAATGTTCCATCAGCCTCGTGGTGGATGCGAAGGAAGCGGAGGCGGCGGTGCGCGCAATTCACAACTTGATCATCAACCCACAAACGAGGTGATTAGTGATGAGTTATTGGTTATTGGAATAACTACTAACGAATAACCAATCACATAAACAACTATGCCAAAGATAAAAGTCGCCATCCTGGCCGCCACCGGCGCTGTCGGCCAGCGGTTCGTGCAATTGCTCGATCAACATCCGTGGTTTGAAGTGACCGCCCTCACTGGCAGTGACCGCACCATCGGCCAGACCTATGCCGGGGGGTGTCGCTGGATTCTGCCGGGGCCGATGCCGGAGTACGCGAAGAACATGAAGGTCGCGCCCACCGAGCCGGGATTGGACGCCGCCATCTGCTTTTCGGCCCTGCCGGCCGATCAGGCCAAAGAACTTGAGCCGTCGTTCGCCAAAGCCGGACACTTCATCGCCTCCAATGCCTCGGCCCACCGCATGTGGCCCGATGTCCCGCTCCTCATCCCCGAAGTGAATCCTGATCACACTTGCCTCATCAAAACCCAACAACAGAATCGCGGTTGGAGCGGCTTCCTCACTACCAACCCCAACTGCACCGCCACCGGCTTCACCATAGCGTTGCGTCCCTTGCTCGATGCTTTTGGCCTTAACCGAATCTTCGCCGTTTCGATGCAGGCCGTCTCCGGCGCGGGCTATCCCGGCGTGCCTTCGCTCGACATCACCGACAACGTGGTTCCCTACATCGGCAACGAGGAAGACAAAGTGGAGACCGAGCCGCAGAAGATGCTGGGCAGATTTGTGGATGGGGAAGTGGTCCCCGCCGATTTTAAAATTTCGGCTCACACCAATCGCGTCGCCGTCACCGACGGCCACACCGTTTGCGCCTCGGTGGAACTGGAGCGCAAGGCCGACCCCGCCGAAGTGGCGCAGGCGATGGCCGAGTTCAAAGGCCCGGAGATTGTGCGCGGTCTCCCCTCTTCACCCAAGACCCTCATCGAAGTGCGAAGCGAAGCCGACCGCCCCCAGCCGCGCCGGGACCGCGATGCAGGGAAGGGCATGACAACCGTCGTCGGGCGCGTGCGGCGCGACCCGTTGTTCGATGTGAAATTTGTGGTGCTGTCGCACAACACCATTCGCGGCGCGGCCGGCGGCTCGTTGTTGAATGCGGAGTTAATGGTGGCGCAGGGATTGGTGAAGTAATGCAAGCTGACAACGGACTGGAAACGGACAAACAGATGGGTGGCCCGTGAGACAAAAAGACTTCCGAAGTTTCAGGCGAACGTGCCATTCGCACAACTTCGGAAGTCGGTGACGGTAGAGGCCCATAAACCGGGTTTCGGGCCTTATTGTGATTGGGCCTGATAGATCTGGATGAGGTTGCCGCAAGAGTCATTGAATACGGCCGTGGTTGTCATTCCCATGTTCGTTGGCTCCATCGTAAACTCCACACCCAGCTTTTTCAATCTAGCATACTCTTTTTGGATGTCATCAACTTGGAATGTTGTGAACGGCATACCGTCCTTAACAAGAGCTTCTTTGAGCGCCTTCATTGCTGGGTAATCGGCGTTTGGCTCAAGAAGCAACTCGGCGCCGTCCGGCTCTTCGGGTGAGACAACTGTTATCCACCGAGCGCCTTCTCCCAATGGGATATCTCGCTTTTTCACAAAGCCCAAAACCTCTGTATAAAACCTCAAAGCTTTGTCGTAGTCGTCTATAGATACACTGGTTAGTTTAATCTTCATACTCATTTATCCTTTCCTCAGAATTTGAGTGGCCGCTTTGCAACTGAGTTGGCGGAAATCACTGGGACTGAGACCGAACTGCTGTTTGAACGCCTTGCCAAAGGCCGCATGGGTGTCGTAACCGGCGGCAAGCGCAACCTCGGTAATGTCCACTGCCCCCATCCGCAGTTTTCGCCCGGCGCGTTCCATGCGCACCCGACGGACATGGCCGGCAATGCTCTCGCCTACATAGGCGGTGAAGAGGCGATGAAAGTGGGGGACAGAGAAACCGGCGACTGCCGCCAACACTTCCCGATTGAGCGGTTCGTCAATATGCTCGCGGATGTACTGCTCGACATCGTTGAGGCGTTCGTAATAGTTTTGGCCGCTTTGTGGGTCAGTCACCATAGGCGCATTATAATACATCAGAACGTCCGTTCGCTATTCTAAATGTATCATCGTTCAACTTCCAACCGGACGCCGTAGTGTCCTGTATTGCCATCTGTGCGTTTCCAGCCACCTTTGATTTTCGCCGCACAATGTCCACTTGTTTATTGTCGTGGGGGTTACTGTCTTCCGTTTTGTGCAGTGGTGACTTTGACAGCAAGAATCGGATAGACGGCGTTTGCGCTTTGTTTTATCATGGCCGTTGTGTTGGGTGATCCGGCACAGCGGCCTTGTTTCAGTAGCGCGAATTGGCAATTCGCGCTACAAGGATGGGATAACATGAACGACGAAGGACGATGGCAACTGGTGCTGGCGCGGGACTTTCGGGCCGATGGCAAATTTGTGACGGCGGTGAAGTCCACCGGAATCTATTGCCGCCCGTCGTGCCCGGCCCGGCATCCCCTGCGAAAGAACGTGACCTTTTACGCCACGCCGGCCGAGGCCGGGCGGGCCGGGTTCCGCCCCTGCCGCCGCTGTCGGCCCGACGAGGGCAATCAACAGGCGGAGATCATCCAGCGCGTATGCCGCTACATCGAAACGCATTTGGACGCGCCTTTGACGCTGGAAGCGTTGAGCCGGCAAGCCAATTTGAGTCCGCATCACCTGCAGCGGAGTTTCAAAAAATTCGTGGGCGTGTCGCCGCGTCAATATACCGAGGCCCAACGGGTGAAGCAGGTCAAATCAAAGTTGAAGGGCAATGGCACGGTGACGGCGGCCCTGTACGAGGCCGGCTATCAATCCAGCAGTCGGTTGTATGAGCGCAATCAATTAGGCATGACGCCGGGCGATTACCGGCGGGGAGGAAATGGAATGAGGATCGGATACACGATTGTCAGTTCACCGCTGGGGCGGATGATTGTGGCCGCCACTGAGCGTGGGGTGTGCTTCGTCGGCTTCGGCGACGACGATCAGTTTTTGCAGGGCGAGTTGAGCAAGGATTATCCGTCGGCGGAGATTCGGCGCGACAAAAATTTCGGGCAGTGGGTGGATGCGATTTTGAATAACTTGAGCGGCAAACAACCACATCTCGATTTGCCGCTCGACGTGCGCGGCACAGGCTTTCAGCAACAGGTGTGGAACGCGCTGAAACGAATCCCGTATGGCCAGACAAAATCGTACGGCGAGATCGCCGAGTCGCTGGGCAAGCCGAACGCGGCGCGGGCGGTGGGGCGAGCGTGTGCGACCAATCATGTGTCCGTCGTCGTCCCCTGTCACCGGGCGGTGGGGAGCAGTGGCAGCCTCACTGGCTATCGCTGGGGAGTTGGGCGGAAGGAAAAGTTGCTGGCGAAGGAACGAAGCGGCGAATGAGTTTGATCAACCTGGACAGACAGAAGTCGGTTTGGGAGTCAATAGCGGAGGGGCTGGCGGCCTTGCTGGCCCCCATCCGCAACAACGGCGGCATCATTCTGGCGCTGTTGGCGTTGTACGTTATCTGGGGATCAACGTATCTGGGCATTCGCTTCGCCATTGAAAGTTTCCCGCCATTCTTGATGGCCTCGATCCGGTTTTTGATCGCCGGCGGTTTGCTGTACGGCTTCCTGCGGATGCGCGGCGAGCCTGCGCCGACTCGGGCGCAGTGGATCGGATCGGGGATCGTGGGCGCGTTGCTCCTCGGCGGCGGCAACGGCGGGGTGACGTTTGCCGAGCAGTGGGTGTCGTCGGGGCTGGCGGCAGTGTGGATCGCAACAATGCCGTTGTGGGCGGCGTTTTTCGGCGGGCTGTTGGGGCGTTGGCCGTCGCGCTGGGAGTGGCTGGGGATGGCGCTGGGGTTCATTGGTGTGGGGCTGTTGAACTTTGAAAGCAACCTGCGCGCCAACCCTCTTGGCGCAGCGGCGCTCACCATTGCCACGATCACCTGGGCCCTCGGCTCGGTGTGGAGTCAACAGCTCTCCCTGCCCAAAGGGATGATGTCGAGCGCAGCGCAGATGTTGATTGGAAGTGCGGTGCTGTTCACTCTGAGTCTGATCACCGGCGAACGACTCATGGGGATACCGACGATTCGATCCATGTCAGCAATCTTGTACCTTGTCACCTTCGGATCATTGATCGCCTTCAGTTCCTATGCCTATCTTCTGCGCCGGGTGCGGCCGGCTTTGGCGACGAGCTATGCGTATGTGAATCCCATCGTCGCCGTCGGACTCGGGGTGGCCCTGGCCGGGGAGCGCATCAGCGGCATTGGCTTGCTGGCGATGATGGTAGTGTTATGTGGGGTGGGGTTGGTGGTGTTGAAGAGGAAGTGAAGGGCGCGACGCGAGCCAGAGGGCGCGATTGAAATCGCCCTTGAGGGGCGTGGCCGCCGACCGTCCACCTGCGTGGACGGCATCGCGTCCGCAAAGGCGGACGCTCAGCCGCAGGCTCCTGCGACCCGACTTCAGTCGGTGCGGGCCAAGGGGCGCGACTAAGGAATGAGAATTAATTAACTGTCCGATTTGCACTTACATTTTCGGGCTGGCGTTGTCTGGTTCAAAGAGTTACGCTTCACAGTAGTCCTTAGACCTGCCGACGTGATTTGGAGC
>Ga0247727_10016271_pt1 | contig 12034 bp, 16 predicted proteins | sample WisWelCaveWW1625_FD_202498 | JGI IMG/M metagenome (GOLD analysis project Ga0247727, IMG submission 202498) | Biofilm microbial communities from Wishing Well Cave, Virginia, United States - WW16-25 | ecosystem: Environmental > Aquatic > Deep subsurface > Groundwater > Cave microbial mat | place...
AAGGGCGCACGTCGGGTCCCTGATGCTGTCGATGGTGTTGCGCAATTCGAGCCACATCTGTTCGATGTCGCGCTTGCTTCTCGGCACGAACGTGTCCGCATCGTAGCTGCGCGGGTCGACGGGCTGGATGGCGTTTTCGTCATCGACGCCCAGATCTGGCCTGCCGGCGTATTCGCCCACCCTGCCACGGACGCGCACCACAGTGCCTTCCGGCAGCGCGGTGTGCAGGTTGCGGACGCGCGTCTCATCGCCGCCGCCCCAGAACTTGAGCATGATGCTTCCCGAATAATCGCCTATCTCGAGCTCGAACCGGAAGCCCTTTGCGTAGGGCACGACGGACTGGCGCTTGCGCACTGCATAGACGTCGTCGACCATGTCGTCGCGCTTGAGCGACCCTGCAGGAATGCGCTTGCCCATTGTCAGGACAGGCCGTGGCGGGTATAATATGCTTTATGCACGACTCAGCAGAACTCGCACACGTTCTTCTTCGCCTTGATCACTTTCTTTTTCTTCGCCATTGTGTTTTTCGTGATGTTTTCCGATGCCCTTTTCCTTTCTCTGGATCAGATGACGTTGATGAGCGCAAGGATGCCTGCGATGAGGAAGTACAGGCCGACGAACCAGCGCAGGAATCTTGGGAACGCGATGACCAACACGCCGAACACGATGGAGATGACCGCTGCGACGAGCCCTGTGCCTATCATGAGTACCATGCTTTTTCAGTGCACGAACCCCTGTAAATACTTTTCGACAGCCCCCACTCCCGTTCTGGTGCCTAGAATCCACAAACGTTTTACATAGCGGCTGTGGCGTGGTCTTTTCATGGACATCGGACGCCTTTGGCTTGATGGCAACCTGCTCCTCAGCCCTATGGCAGGCTTCTCAGACGTCGCGCTGCGCGTGCTGTGCAGGCGTGCTGGTGCTGCGATGGTGTGCTCTGAAATGGTGCATTCGAGCGCTGTCGTGCACGAGAATGCGCGGACGAAACAGCTGATGCGGATGCTGGAGGAAGAACGCCCTGTCTGCATCCAGCTCTTTGGTCATGATGTCGAGCAGGTCGCGGCGTCCGCCGCTGCGGTGAAGCACTGTGACATGATCGGCTTCAACTTCGGCTGTCCGGCGCACCAGATCAAGGCAGCAGGGTGCGGCGCGGCGCTGCTCGACGATCCGTCGAAGATTGCCTCGCTTGTCGAAGCGTTGCGCTCATCGACCTCCCTCCCATTGCTCATCAAGATGCGCATCGGCAACATGAAGCGCGCTGATTACGTCGATATCGCGCGGCGTATCGAACGTGCTGGCGCTGATGCGCTCATCGTACACGGCCGTACTGCCGCCGACGGCTACAGCGGCCACGCGGATTGGAGCGCCATCAAACAGGTCGTCGATGCGCTTTCCATCTCTGTCATCGCCAACGGGGATGTCGTCGACGGTCCGAGCGCGAAGAAGTGCCTTGTCGAAACAGGCGCAGCAGGCATCGCCATCGGCCGTGGTGCACTGGGTGACCCTTCCATTTTCCGACGGATACGCGCCTATCTTGATGAAGGTGTCGTGCTCGCCACGCCGACGCCTGCCGAGAAGCTCGCGATGTTCCGCGACTATCTCGACATCGCAACGGCGTGCGAGCTTCCTTCACAGCAGATACTCCAGCAGGCGCTCACGTTCACCAAAGGCATCCCGGGCGGTGCCAAAGTCCGCGAGAAGCTCGCGGGCGGCGCAAAGGACATCGGGACGATAATGAGTGCGTTGGCTGCTGTCGATGTGTAACAGCGCGGTCGGCGGAACTTTTCTCGCGCAACAACGAACTCAGTCGGTGAAGAAATCATCGATGAAGCTGCCTATCGCGCTCTTCACGCGATCGATGATGATAGGGCCGACGTCGACGGTGTCGCTGAAGCGGACGTCGCGGCTGCCGACGAGCGGGATATCGAGCGATGCGGTGCCATCGACGGTGATGTTCGCGCTTCCTATGAGTGCTACGTCGACGAGCAGCGCACTGCTTTCCGCCAATCGTACCTCTTGCGTGAGCGGGATGACGGAGACGCCACGTGCGCCCAGATTTGTCTGTGGCACGCTTCCGTGCCCGAGCAACGTGCCCTTGTAGGTGACGTCGTAGTCGAGTTGTCGCAGCGGTACGCTGACGATGCTCGGGTTGTTGACGCGCAGCTCACCTGTGAGAACCAATGCTTCCGAGCCCGCGCCCTGCACGCCGGTGATGTCAAAGCCTTCGACGGTGATGTTCGCGAGCCCATCATACATCCATACGAGCGCGGCGAGGACGACAAGCGCGCCGATGATCCAGTAGAGTACATGTCGCGAGAGCGATGGTATTGTGCTCGTTATCGTTCTCGTTATCGTTCTCGTTGCAGGCGCCTTCGTGACGCGCTTGGCCGTCGACCTCTTTTTCGGCATCATTGTGCTATCATCCTTGTTCTATATTAATGCTCACGCTTCGTCCGCATCCGCAAGTTTTTCGGTTTGGGTTGGATTCTTTCCGAGATTTGTCGAAATAGCCATTTGAACAAATCATGCCTCTTTCCTCTCGGCATCATGGAGGTGCTTTATGGCAGAGGAACGCAAGTACAACATCGGTTCGTTCATGTGTGGTGCTGCGATCGGCATCGGCGCGGTGGTCGGCTACTATTGGGCGCGTGACTCGGGTAAACTTCCCAACACAGATGTCCAGCAGGGCTACGTCCGGCCTGCAGAACTCGAAGTGATGGTCCGCGACCTTTCGTGCGACGGCAAGAACTATCCTATCGTCCGCTACAAGGGCAAGGCCTACCTGCTCAAGGAAGGAGAGGACACCCGACCGACGCTTGTGCAGTACAGCATCACCGAAGAACGACGCTGACCGGAAAGTTTAAAAACGGATGAGGGACTGTTCGTGGTAGAACGTCGCAAGACAATCGCGACCAAGACTCGTTCTTGGTCAACGGGGCAACGACCCCAACGCGTCAGAATGCGCCTGTCCACCACGACAGTTGAATTCTGACAACCGGCACACGAAACAACGTTTTTGGGCCGGTACCGCGTCTTGCGGTTCAGCGTGGTAATAGACAATACGGACAGTGCATCAATGAATTTCACAGAACTGGGCGTGCCTTCCCAGTACGTCAAGGCACTCGAAAAGCAGGACATCACCGAGGCAACGCTCTGCCAGGAAAAAGGCATCCCGATCCTGCGCGAAGGCAAGGACCTGGTCATGCGCTCCAAGACCGGCAGCGGCAAGACCATGGCATTCCTGCTTCCCATCCTGGAACGCATGGACCACACCAACCGCGCGTTGCAGGCAGTCATCATCGCGCCAACGCGCGAACTCGCCGAACAGACATTCACGGAAGTCAAGAAGCTCGACCCGCACACGAAGGCAGTCACCATCTACGGCGGCGTCGGCATCGAACCGCAGATCGAAGCGTTACGCAAGTGGGCGCAGATCTGCGTCTGCACACCCGGTCGCTTGCTCGACCACATGGAACGACGCACGATCGTGCTCGACCACGTGCGCTTCTGCGTTCTGGACGAAGCCGACCGCATGTTCGACATGGGATTCATCGACGACATGCGCGCCATCCTCAAGAAGCTGCCGACAGAACGGCAGACCATGCTCTTCTCCGCCACGATGCCTGACTCAGTGGCCAGGATCGCCGAGGAATTCATGCGTTCGCCTGAGAAGTTGATCCTCGAGCAGGACGAAGTCGCCGTCGACAAGATCCGCCAGCACATCCTCGGCCTTGGCCAACGCGACAAGCTGCCGATGCTCATCGACATCCTGCGCGACAAGGAAGTCAAGCGCTGCATGATCTTCTGCAACACGAAGTCATGGGCGTCAAAGCTCGGTGAGATACTGGAACGCAGACGGATACCATTGATGGTCATCCACAGCGGACTCTCGCAGAACAAGCGCAACTCCGTCTTGCAGGAATTCAAGTCAGGCAAAGTCCGTGTGCTCATCGCGACCGATGTTGCAGCACGTGGACTCCACATCGACGACGTCACGCACGTCATCAATTATGACCTGCCAAGGAATCCCAAGGACTACGTGCACCGCATAGGGCGCACCGGCCGCGCGGGTGCTGAAGGCGACGCCATCAGCTTCCTCACGACACCGGACGAACCGCTCTTGCGCAACATCGAACGCGAAATCCAGCGCTACCTGCCCATCCAGCTCCCTGGTGGCACAACACACCAACGCGAAGCGCACGACCTCAAGGCACAAATGGAAGACACCGGCATCGGCGGACCCTACACCAAAGAGATCAAGGCACGCATGAAATCCGCCGACGTCTCGGAAGAGGTCAAGAACGTCGTCGAAGCGGTCGGCGGCACTGGCTGGGATAAATGGGACTGAAACCCACGCTGCTCATCGTGGAAGAGAACGCTCAACGCATGCTGGTCTACCAGGCACTGTTCAATGACGGGTACAACGTCGTCTACTATGCCACGATGCCTGACATCGTCCTTGCCAACATGGCCGTCAAGCACACCGAAGAGCTGGCGCAACGCCATCCGGACGTCCCTGTCTGCTACGTCAACGGCACAAGCGATCACGAGATCCCGATGGTAGAACACCGTTGCGTGCTGCCTGCAACGGCACGGCTGAGCGAACTCGAGAACGCTGTCGAGAAACTCCTCAAGAAGCACACAACGTTTAAATAAGAACTACTGGACAGCCGCAACCACACGCAACACGAGCCCATAGTTCAATGGCAGAACGCCTCGTTGACGTCGAGGAGGTTGTCGGTTCGATTCCGGCTGGGCTCAGTTTGGACCTTTGCCAAAGCTCCACCAAACTGGTGCAATCTCGCTTCGCGAGATTCCACTAAGTATCATCACATGTTCTACATCAATTCCGCGTAACTGAAGAGAACACCGAAGGGCACGCACCAGACAAGGACTTTGTTGTACTTCGTCGTGTCCGTGCCTGACGGAACTTCATAGTTGACGTTGCCCTTTGTTGCCCGGATGGGTCCAAGGTCGACGTAGTCGTCATCACCAAGCGAGCTTGCGAGGTAGATGCGCAGGTCCGGGCCGTTGATGGTCTCGAACTCCTCGAAGCGGAGCGTCGTGCGGCCGTCGGATTCCACCAAGAGCGCGGTACCCGCGACGTCGTGCGCCGCCGCTTTGAAGGTTCCTGAACGCGTGCTGGTCGCGGCAGGCATCGCGTCATCCATCGTCTTGACCTCGTCCTTGACCGCCTCGACCTGCGCGTCAAAGGCGGCTTTCGTTTCGGGGTCCATTCCGCCCTCGTCCTTGCTGACGACTGGCGCGGCCTCGTTGAGCTCGACCGTCTTGAACGCAGGAGAAACAAGGTACCACGCTGCGCCTGCGAGAACAACGACCGCGACCAGAATCCAGAGCAACCTCATACTTGCTCTAGTACCATTGTCCCTTATTATACTTGTCCTGCGACATCTTTATAAACATAGAACGGAGTGTCTCGTCGATGAAAAAAGAGGACCTGATCCGTCTAGTGTTCATCGGCCTCTTGCTGGCGCTGCTCGTGCTGAGCTTCTTCATCGTGCGCCCGTATATCGAGGCCATCCTTGCGGCAGGCGTGCTTGCCTACGCGTTCTATCCTGTCCAGCGTTTCCTTGTGCGCAAGAGCAACGCTCCCAGCATCAGCGCGCTGCTCGTCTCCATCCTCATCATCCTCGTCCTCATCGCCCCCATCGTGTTCGTGGTGGACAACGCGACGGACGAGGCACGTTTCGCTTACGTGCGCGCGACGCAGGTGCTCGAGACAGGTCAGATCACGGAAGGCGAATGCAAACCCGCAGAGTCCGCCATCTGTCAGGGTCTCGAGAAGGTCGGGGGATTCATCAAGAATCCTGAGAACAAGGTCTATTTGCTCGATGCGTTGGGCAAGAGCGCGAGTTTCGTCATCGGCAGCGTCACAAGCGTGCTGCTCGCGCTACCATCCATCGCCGTCAACCTCTTCATCATGTTCTTCACCACGTTCTACCTCCTGCGCGACGGGCACGCGCTGCTCGAGAAGCTCAAGCGCCTTCTGCCTGTCAGCAAGACGCACCAGAACCACATCACGGCACAGCTGGGCGAGGCGACGTACGCGCTCATCTACGGCTCGCTGCTCATCGCGCTCATCCAAGGTCTCCTGGGCGCGCTGGGCCTCTGGGTCGCGGGCATCGGTTCACCCATCCTCTGGGGCGTCGTGATGGCCGTGCTCGCGCTCGTGCCGTTCCTCGGGACAGCGCTCGTCTGGGGTCCTGCGGGCGCCTACCTCATCATCAGCGGCGTCAACACAGGCGAGACGATGCTCATCTACAAGGGCATCGGCCTGCTCGTGTACGGCGCGCTCATCGTCGCCAGTGCGGATAACATCCTCAAACCCAAGATCATCGGCGAGCGCGCCGGCATCCATCCCGTGCTCGTCCTTGTCGGCGTCATGGGGGGCCTCGCGACGTTCGGCATCATCGGCTTCGTCATCGGGCCGCTGGTCATCGCGCTGCTGCAAAGCATGCTCGCCATCTACGAAACGGAGACACGGCACCTATGAAGCTCCGCGTCAAGGACATGGACATCGCAACAGGCGACGTCCAGGTCGTCATCATCAACAGACAGGATGCCCAACTGCTCGACCTGCACCCGGAAGACCGCATGCTTGTCCGCCGTGGAAAGCACAGCACTGTCGCCATCCTCGACATCGCGGAGAGCGCCAAAGCGGTGCCGCGCGGCGAGGTCGGCATGTTCGAGGAGGTGCTCGATGCGCTGCACGCAAAAGAGGGAGACGTCGTCGACATCTCGCTCACCGAAAAACCCCGCAGCATCAGTTTCATCAAGAAGAAACTCGATGGGCACACGCTCAGCGCGTCCGAACTGCGCGAGATCATCAACGACATCACGAAGAACAACCTCTCCCAGATAGAACTCACGAGTTTCGTGACCGCCAACTACGCAAACGGCATGACGATGCGTGAAGTCGTCGACATGACCAAGGCGATGGTGGCGACCGGCGACAGGCTCAAGCCCAAGTCGCGTATCGTCGCGGACGTGCACTGCATCGGCGGCGTCCCTGGGAACCGTACTACGCTTATCATCGTCCCCATACTCGTCGCTGCGGGGCTCACGGTGCCGAAAACCGCCAGCAGGGCGATAACGTCCCCTGCAGGCACGGCAGACACGATGGAAGTGCTCTGCTCGGTGACGCTCTCGAAACAGAAGCTGGAGCGCGTGCTGCACGAAGTCGGCGGCTTCATCACGTGGGGCGGCGCCATCAACCTCGCACCCAGCGATGACAAGATCATCAACGTCGAACACCCATTGAGCATCGACGCGGAAGGACAGATGCTCGCCTCCATCATGGCAAAGAAAGCGACTGTCGGCGCGACCCACCTATTGATGGACCTTCCCATCGGGCAGGGCGCAAAGCTGCGCGGTCTCTCGGAAGCGATGCACCTGCGACGCCACTTCGAACAGTTGGGCCGCATGCTCGGCATCAAGATTCGCGTCATCGTCACAGACGGCTCACAGCCCATCGGCAACGGCATCGGGCCTGCGCTCGAAGCGCGCGACTGTCTGTGGCTGCTCGAGAACGACAAGCGCGCGCCCGTCGACCTGCGCCGCAAGAGTCTCCAGATGGCAGCGCAACTGCTTGAATTCACCGGCAAGACAAAGACCGGGATGCAGCTCGCCACCAAGCTGCTTGAGAGTGGTAAGGCACACGATGCCATGGTGCGCATCATCCGGGCACAGCACGGCTCGATAACGCATGGCGACGACGTACCGCTGGGACAGTTCCATGCCAGCGTCAAGGCAAGCAAGAGCGGCAAGGTCCGTTCTATCGACAACCTCTTCATCGGCCGCGTCGCGCGCCTCGCAGGCGCGCCACATGACCATGGCGCAGGCATCTACCTGCACGTGCACAAAGGCACCAAGGTCAGGAAAGGCACGCCCCTCCTGACGGTCTATTCCGAGAACCAGCTCAAACTGCGCTACGCGCTCGACGAAGCGCGGTGCAAGGAGTGCATCAGGATACGATGAGACTGCGCGACCGTTTCCACCTCAGCGAGCAGGACAGGGCATTCTTGCTATCGTTGGCCTATGCGACCGGTATCATCCTCTTCTGGCGCGGCATCTGGGAGGGGTCGGTCGAGATACCAATATTGGACAACCCGTGGGTGTCGTTGTTCCTGGGGCTTGCAATCCTCACGTTGACGGGCTGGATTTACCGCGAGTTCGACGCGTTCTCGCTGCGCGCGTCCAAGCTCCTCAACACTCTCACGAACGTCCTGCACGACACCAAGCGCGGCACGCAGCACAAGATTTTCTATTATGACGAAGTGAGCAAGAAACACCATGCCATCTCGGCGCACCACGTCAAGAAAGTCGAACAGCACCACATCATAATAGAAAAGGACGGGCGCGAGGTGTTCATCCCGCTGCACCGCATCAGCCACATCACACGCGGCAAGAGCAAAGTGTGGTACAAGTGAGACGGACACCAACGAAACAGAAGGCAGGTCTTTCGTCGTCACACAAGCAACTCGACCGCATCGAGCACGTCGTGGTCAAGGCGACGCCGTACGTGATGGTGGCGCTCGCGTTGCTGCTCGTCGCCGAGTTCACCATCGACACGCATTCATACGAGCCCTGGGTGACGCTGCTCGACTGGTGGATCATCGCGTTCTTCGTGGTCGATCTGTCGTTCAAGTATGCGCACACGCGCAACGTGCTCACGTTCGCCAAGCTGTATTGGTTGGAACTGCTCGCCGTCTTCCCATTCTACCTGCTCTTCCGCGTGTTCGCGGCATTCGGCACGGTCGGCGAGGTCGTGACAGACGCGCAGAAATTCGCGCACGAAGCCGCGCTCGCACGCGAAAGCGAGATTGTCAGCAAGGAAGCGAAAGTGCTGCGCGAGACACGCCTCTTACGTGACGTCGAGCTCTTCGGTAGGGAAGCAGGCGCTTCTGGACGCATCCTGCGCTTCTCCCAACGCCTCCTCCGGCTCGTCGCGGCACGACTCAAGCTCGGCTACACTGCGCTCGTGCATCACGGGCAAACACATCAGAAGTAGTGCGCTTCGATGCCCGCATCATTGAGTGTCGATCGAAGATGGTAGCGGTCAGCATAGTGCTCCGGTCCGACGACGACCAAAGAACCTGATGGTCCTTGTCTGATGCGACGCGCCCACTCCTTGACGCGCTCGTGCTCGAGACCGTCGGTCCGTTCATCATGCATGCTTTCGTCGATGTGCTCTTCCAATGCCTTGTCAAGTTGGTCCTGCACGTGCAGGGGAGCTGTCGGCCCGGATAGCTCGTTTACACCTGAAGCATCATACAATTCCGTCACGTCCTCGATGAACTCATCTTTGACGGCGGCCGAGCGCGACAGAATCTTGAGGTATGCTGCGTTATCGTAATCCAACTTCGTGACGGGCACTTTCCTTTCTTCAGCATAGGCCTCGATTACGCCACGCTCGACCCCTTCAGAAAAGAGTGCAGGGGTGGAGTCGACGGCTTTCATGATTGCGTCGTACGACTCACGGCATCCTGGAACAATTCGTTCCATCCTCTTGAACACCGGTCGCAGATACAGCGTGCCGGCACCCTCGCCATACGCGCGGAGAAGAGCGGCGCGCGCATGTTTCGTGACCCCATCCCACCATTCCGAGGTCGTCACAATGACGGGGGTCATCAGGGCATCCCTTATGGCGGCATCAAGGAGGGTGCGCAGCACATCATCAGACGCGCCGCCAACCATCAGTTCGAGAGCCGAGCGGACATCGACGCCTTGCATCACGTTCACATGCATAGTATCACAACCCGAAGCTCTTGGTGAATTCCCTGAGTTGCTGGAAGTTCTGCAGGAACTTGTAACCGTCGTCCGTGAGCTGGTAGCGTTTCTTGCCTGCCTTGTCCTCTGTCTCGGCGATGAAGCTCTTCTGTATGAGCTCGTCGAGGTATATCTTGAGCCGGTCGTGGCTGAGGTTCGAACGGTAGAGCAAGTGCGTGGGCACGATCGGTTCCTTCTTGTCCCGCATCGCGGACAGGATGTCGTGCACGATGTCGAGGTGGGTGCGTTTCTTGTCGCTCATTTGCGGACCACCTGGGCGAGCACGCCGAGCAGCACGAGGTAGCCGATAACGTGCGCCACGTAGCCGCCGACATACCACTGGTTGCTGATCGGCGCGAGCAGCAACGCAAGCTGCGAGCCAAGGATGAGCATGAACCCGACGAGCACTTCCCACGCGCCGGCGGTGTTCTGTTCGCACGCATTCATGTAGAAGCGCAGGCAGACGAACGCAAGCAGCGTGACGCTCAAGAGCAGCACGACGGGCTGGCTCGTGATGCCGATGATGGCGAGGAAGAGCGCGAGCGCGACGACCAATGCGACGTGCAAGTGCTCCTTGATCCTGAGCGCCCAGAGCGCGAGCACGATGAGACCCGATATGGTCAGGAGGACGTACGCAGCATGGCCCACATAGGCCAACTCGGTTATTTCGACGATGTTCTGCAGGACGCCTTCCTTGACGCGCTGCCAGATGGCAAACGATGTCGTCAGTTGAGCGATGAAGCCAAGGAAAAGGAGCAGGAAGCCCCAGCCCAGCGGTGCATATCTGTTGTCCTTCGCCAGCTTCGCGTAACGGAAGCACGCAAGCACGATGAGCAGCGCGATGACGCCTGAAACCGCCTCGAGCACGGCATCGATGCCTATGAACCAGACAGGACCGGAGATGGCGATAGGAACCATTTCACTACCGACCGGCAACGTCCTACTAAAACCTTATGCATAGTGTGTTCGGACACCCTGTTCCGTCCGTATTTAAGCGCGGCAGCCATACACTTCCTTATCGCCAAGGAGGTTGAGAGATGATGTCAGACACAGACAAGGAATGGCAGCGCTGGGAAGACGAACAGGACGTCGAGCAGGGCTTCATCGACGAACTCATCGCCCGCGGTGAGATAACGATGGACGAAGCACGCTACCTGCGCTCACGCAACGTTTGACAACGTTGACCTGACCAAGCATCTTCACTGACAGTCACGGGCCGGGGGAGGTTCGCGCCTCTTTTCCTCACCCGCCCTGACATATTTTCTGACGCTTATTTCCAAAGGCCTGTCTTGCCTTGTTTCGCTTCGTCCTGCGCTTTCTTGAAGACATCAGCGCGCGACGTATCCGGTTCATACGGGAACGCTTTTGCGAACCCTTCCTCGACCAGGACCTCGTTCACGAAGACATCGTCTGCGTAGACAAAGCGGAGCAGGCGGTCGTAGCGGTCGGTGTCCGACACGTCCTTCTCGAACCTGATGGTGGTTCCGTTGAGTAGTTCAATTGTCCTTGATGTGGCTTCATCGTAGCCCGTCTTGCCACGCTCAGGCGTGTCGATGCCGATGAACCGCACGCTCTTGCCGTCGTCAAGACGCACGGTGTCGCCGTCGATGACGCAAATCACACGCTCGCCTGACGTTGTGATAGGATGATTGCACGGCAACGGGGCTGCACAGGAGATAAGAAGCAACAACAATGCTACGCTGGACACGATACGCATGATTCTTCTTGCCTCTACGTCGATATAAAGGCTACGGCCGCAAGCAATATTAAGACAGGCAGCACGGCCGATAGGTATGGCGATCATCGAGAATTTCAAGGCGCTCTCCTCGCTCACCGAGCAGCTGGAGAGCATCCGTGGTGGCGTGCAAGCGTGCCTCTCGCAACTGACCGAATTCCAGAAGGCGGTCGCGATGCTACGCCAACAGGCCGAGGATGCCACACGGGCGCGGGACACCGCGCGTGATGAGCAGCGCAAGTTCATCGAGACGGCAAAGAAAGAGATGGATGAGATAGTCACCGTCCGCTATCAGCTTGCACGCGAATTGCAATCTTTCGAGCAGATGAAACGCGAGTTCGGCGTGACCGTCGCGGCACGCCTTGAGAACGAGCTGCGCTCGTCCATTACAGAGGCGACCAATGTCCTGCGCGGCAAAGCGACGGACCTCACCGTCGCCAAGGAGAACCTCGAGAAGCTCAGCACGCTCGCCATCCGGGCGCAGCAGTCACTCGAAAGGTTGCACGGCGT
>Ga0247727_10016272_pt1 | contig 12034 bp, 10 predicted proteins | sample WisWelCaveWW1625_FD_202498 | JGI IMG/M metagenome (GOLD analysis project Ga0247727, IMG submission 202498) | Biofilm microbial communities from Wishing Well Cave, Virginia, United States - WW16-25 | ecosystem: Environmental > Aquatic > Deep subsurface > Groundwater > Cave microbial mat | place...
TTAACCGTTTTGGGGAGTTTGCTGGGATGTGAGGCGACGTGGCGCACGCTTCAGCGTGCCGGCGTGGGCTTCAGCCCACGCTGCGTGGTTTCACCCGCACCCTTCGGCGAGCTGAAGCTCGCCGCTGCACGCTTCAGGAGCTGTGAAAGAATCGCTCAATGCCGGCGGTCCCGCGATGTGCTATCGTCAGTAACATAGGCATTCTTGCCTGTCGGGTTGCGCTGCCAATGACCATCATGGTCGAGAACCGGATCTCGGAGATCGAGCGGGTGGGGCGCCTGTTCGGGGGGTTCTGGGCCGAGCACGGTCTGCCGCCGGATCTGAAGAACGACGTGAACCTGGCGCTCGAAGAGGTGCTGGGCAACGTCATTCTCCACGCCTACCGGGACGAGGGGGAGCACCAATTCCAGGTGCGGCTGTCGCTCGAGAACCGCGAGGTTAAGGTCGAAATCGAGGATGACGGCGCGGCGTTCAACCCGCTGGAGGCTCCCGAGCCCGACATCAGCGGACCGCTGCGCGACCGTCCCATCGGCGGGCTGGGCATCCACTTGGTGCGGCGGCTGATGGATCGGCTGGAGTACCGCCGGGAGGCCGGCCGGAATCATCTCCTTTTGCGAAAGAGGCTGCCCAGCTCATGAAGCGCCTGTCGCTGGGGCTGTTCCTGATCGCCGCCACTTCCGGCGTGCTGCTGCTTTCGGACTGGCGCCAGCGGAAGGCCGGCCGGGGGAGCGTGCCGCGCGTGGCGCTGGTGCAGCACGCCACCCAGTCGATCCTGGACGAGGGGGTGGATGGGATGGTGGAGGGGCTGGCGCAGAACGGCTTCGCCGACGGCAAGACCGTCGTCATCCGCCGCTACAACGCCGAGGGCGATATAGGCACTGCGAATGCCATCGCCCGCGAAATCACCGACGGCCAGTTTGACCTGCTCCTGACGGCCACCACCATGAGCCTGCAAACGGTGGCCAACGTCAATCAGAGCCGCAAGACGCCCCACGTCTTCGGGTTCGTGTCCGATCCCTTCAGCGCCGGAGTGGGGATCAACCGGGCCAACCCCCTGGATCACCCCCCGCACCTGACCGGCATCGGCAGCATGCCGCTGGTGGCAGAGAGCTTTCGGGTGGCGCAGCAGATGTTTCCCGGGCTGAAGACCGTTGGGGCGCCATGGAACCCCGCCGAGTCGAACTCGGTGGCCAACATGCTGCTGGCGCGCAAGGTCTGCGGGGAGCTGGGCCTGGAGCTGCTGGAGGCCAACATCGAGAACTCCTCGGCGGTGCAGCAAGCCACGGCCTCGCTGATCGCGCGCGGGGTCCAGGCGCTCTGGGCGGGGGGCGACCTGACCATCATCATCGCGCTGGATTCGGTGATCACGGCGGCGCGGCAGGCGCGCATCCCGGTGTTCACCAGCATTCCGGGCAACGTGAAGCGCGGGGCGCTGTTCGACGTCGGCGGCGATGCTGCCGAGATCGGGCGAAACGTCGGAGAGGTGGCGGCCAAGATCCTGCGGGGCGCCGATCCGGTGACCATTCCGGTGACCAACTACCGGACCGAGAGGCTGGTGGTCAACCCCAAGGCCCTGGCGGGCCTGAAAGACCCCTGGCGGTTGTCCGAACCGGTCCGGGCCCGGGCCGTGCTGCTGGGCAAGTAAGGGCGGGAGACCATGGAGATCACCCGGCACACCGCGGGCGAGTTTGTCGAGCTGAGAGTCAAGGGGCGCCTGGACGGCTACTGGGCCGATCACCTCGGCAAGCAGCTGGAGCTGGTGATCCGCGGGGGCGCCCACCGGTTGCGGCTCAACCTGGCCGAGGTCTCGTATATCTCATCCATTGGCATCCGGGTGCTGGTGCAGTTCTACCAGCAGCTGGTGGCCATCCAGGGGGTGTTCGTGGTGTCGACGCCCTCGGAGGCTGTCAAGAGGGTGCTGGCCATGGCGCGTTTGGACGAGCTGCTGATGCCGGAAACGCCGCCGCCCGCCGCCCAGCAGACGGCCGAGATCCCCCGCCCCTACGACCATGCCCGGGCCACGCTGGCGGTATACAACAGCGAGCCGGGAGCGTCGCTCGAATGCCGGGTCTTTGGGGATCCAGGGCTGCTGGGAGGTTGCCGGTTCGGAGCGGAACACAGCCGCACGATGCTGTTTCCGGAAACCAGCCTGGCGGTGGGGCTGGGGGCCTTCGGGGACACCTTCGAGGATTGCCAGGGGCGCTTTGGGGAGTTCCTGGCGGTGGCCGGGGCGGCCGCCTACCAGCCGACCGACGGCAGCAACGTGCCCGACTACCTCTTGGCAGAAGGCAGTTTCGTGCCGGAGCTGCAAGTGCTGTATGGGATGACCTGCCAGGGCGGTTTCGCGCACCTGGTGAGGCTGGACGCCAAGCCCGAAGCCGGCGCCGTGAGCCTGGGGGAGCTGGCCGGGGCGGCGCTTCAGGTCGCCGGAACGGACGCCGCCGGCGTGGTGCTGGTGGCCGAATCGGCGGGCCTGGTGGGGGCGGCGTTGCGGCAGTCGCCTGCCCTGGGCGCCAGCGACGGGGCGCCGTTCCAACACCCCGGCGTCCGGCAGTGGCTGATGTTCACTTCCGAGCGCGCTTACAGCCACACTTTGACGGTGGCGGTCGGGATCGTGGCTCGAGAGCCGGGCCCGGAGTTGACCCCGCTCGTGCGACCCATCAGCCCCGGCGGCCCGCAGGGCCATTTCCACGCCGCGGCCTTCTCGTATCGCCCGCTGAAGAAGGGGCGGATCGACCTGGCCCAGACCATTCGCTCGCTGTTTGCTCACGAGACCCTGCACGGGGTGCTGCACCTGCTGGCCGACGAGCGGGAGGGGGCCGGCGCCGGGCAGAGCCAGTTCGTGCGCGGGGCGTGCTGGGTCAGCCCCATTTCCCGGGTTGTCTCGGAGAGTGCCTGATGAGCCTGTTGATCGGCGCCATGACCATCGGTTTTATCCTCTCGCTGCTGGCGCTGGGGGTCTACCTCAGCTTCCGGATCTTCGCCTTCCCCGACATCACCGCGGAAGGCTCCATCACGCTGGGCGCGGCGGTGACCGCCACGCTGCTGGTAAAGGGCTACGGGCCGCTGGCCGCCACCGCCGCCGGCTTTGTCGCCGGCCTGGCGGCCGGCACGGTCACCGGCCTCCTCTACACCCGCTTCCACATCAACGGCCTGCTGGCGGGCATCCTGGTGATGACGGCGCTGTACTCCATCAACCTGCACATCATGGGCAAGAGCAACCTCCCGCTGGTCAATTTGCCAACCGTGGCGAGCGAAGCGGAGCGGGCCGGGGTGAGACTGCTGGGGCGCGACGCCGTCGAGCTGCTGGGCTGGCAGGTTTCGGCCCGGGACCTGTCGGTGCTGGCGGCGGTGGCGGCGGCCATCGCGGTGCTGGGGGTGCTGCTGTATGTCTTTTTAGGAACCAACCTGGGGACCGCCATGCGGGCCACCGGCGATAACGTCCAGATGATCCGGGCCCTGGGGGTCAACGACGGCGCCATGATCACGCTGGGCCTGGCGCTCTCCAATGGCCTCATCGCGCTGTCGGGCGGGGTGCTGGCTCAGTATCAGGGATTCACGGACGTGCAGATGGGCATCGGCATGGTGGTGTGGGGGCTGGCCAGCGTGATCATCGGGGAGGCCCTGGTGGGCACGCGGCAGCTGGGTTACGCCATCACCGGCGCCATCCTGGGGTCTTTGCTGTTCCGGCTGCTGGTGGCGGTGGCCCTGCGGTGGGGCCTGAACCCCAACGACCTGAAGCTGATCACGGCCGGCTTTGTGTTTCTGGCGCTGGTGCTGCCCGGGATGCTGGCTCGGCTGGCGGCACGGCGGGTGAGACATGCTTGAGGTCCGCAGCATCTCGAAGACCTTCAACCCCGGCACCCCCAACGAGGTGCGGTCGCTCCAGGGCGTCGACCTGGAGATCGAGGACGGATCCTTCGTGATGGTGATCGGGACCAACGGAAGCGGCAAGTCGACGCTGCTGAACGCTGTCGCCGGGACGTTCCTCGTCGACTCGGGAACCATTCGGCTGGAGAACCGAGACGTGACGCGGTGGCCGGAGCATCGCCGGGCGCAGTTCATGGGCCGGGTGTTCCAGAACCCGTTCAGCGGCACCTCGCCGGCGCTGTCGATCGCCGAGAACCTGGCGCTGGCGGCGCGGCGGGGCCGGCGGCGGGGACTGGGCTGGGCGCTGCCGGGCCGCTTGCGCGCCGGGATGCGCGACGCCGTCCGGCGTCTGAACATGGGGCTGGAGGACCGGCTGGACAACGCCATCGGCAGCCTCTCGGGCGGCCAGCGCCAGGCCCTGACGCTGCTGATGGCTACCTGGCTCAAGCCCCGGCTGCTGCTGCTCGACGAGCACACCGCGGCGCTGGATCCCAAGAGCGCCGACCAGGTGATCCAGCTGAGCGAGGAGATCATCGCCCGAGACCGGCTGACGGCCCTGATGGTGACGCACTCCATGCACCAGGCGGCCGGCCTGGGCGACCGGCTCATCATGATGCACCGCGGGCGGGTGATCCACGATTTCCGGGGCCCCGAGAAGCGACGGCTGAGAGCCGGCGACCTGCTGGCCCGCTTCGAGGAGGTGCGCCGGGCCGAGCAACTCGACGAAGCCGCCGCGGCCATGCTGGAGCGAGTGTATGTGTAGCCCCGGACAGGCAGGAATGCCTGTGTTACGGCCTCTTCTCGCTCGAATAGCACACCGGCTCGAGAGGGCATCGCTCGCAGGCCGGTTTGCGGGCCGCGCAGACCTGCCGCCCGTGGTGGATGATCTGGTGAGAAAACACGATCCACTTGTCCTGCGGGAGCGCCCTCACCAGGTCCTGCTCGATCTTCTTGGGGTCTTTCTCGGTGGTCAGGTCGAGGCGCCGGGCGATCCGCTGCACATGGGTATCCACCACCACGCCGGTGGCCAGGCCGAAGGCCGTCCCCAGCACCACGTTGGCGGTCTTGCGCGCCACCCCAGGCAGCCGCAGCATCTCTTCCATGGTGCGGGGCAGCTGGCCGCCGAAGTCTCTTAACAGCGTCTGGGCGGCTCCGATGAGGGCTTTGGCCTTGTTGCGGAAAAAACCGGTGGTCCGGATGTCCTGCTCCAGCGCCGTCTGCCGGGCGGCGGCGAAATCGGTCACCGTGGGGTACTTGCGGAACAGCCCCGGCGTCACCAGGTTGACGCGCTTGTCGGTGCACTGCGCCGAGAGGATGGTGGCCACCAGCAGCTCGAACGGGGTGCGGTGCCCAAGGGCGCACTGGGCGTTGGGGTAGGCTTGGTCGAGGCCCTGGAGGATCTTCTGGATCCGCGCCCGCCTCTGGGCCGCGGTCCGGGGCTTGGGGATCCTGCGGCGGGTCATCTTCAGCCCAACGACTCGATCATGCCGTCGACGCTCTTCAGAATGCAGGTGAAGATCGGGGTGTCGCGCAGGGTGTAGCGGCTGGCGTCGGCCTCCCGCAGCTCCATCACCAGGTCCACGAAATCCTCCGGGTGGTCGCTCTCAAAGGCCACCACAAACTCCTGGTCGTCGAGGCCGAACGAGTAGGTGGTGTTGAGCTTGACCCGGGGGTACTTGTGGCCGACGGTGATGTGCTCGTTCATCATCCCCTGCCGGGCGGGCATGTTCAACCGGTACCAATCCCGGGTCTTGACGAAGGGATAGATGAATAAATACTTGAATTTTCCCGGCACCAGGGTGCCGCGGGAGTCGGCCTGCCCCTCGTGGACGTGCTCCAGCACATAGGTGGAGCGCTTGGTCATGGACAGGAAGCTGTGGCTGGTTCGCAGGTACCGCCCCAGCCCGGTCTGAGAGACCTCGGTCGACATCTGCTGAAGGTCCTCGAGCTGGTAGCAGATGCGCCACAGCATGATCTCGCCGTCGGCGCGCATGCCGACCAGCGTATAAGGCAGGATCAGCATCCGTCCCGGCTGCATCCAGGAAGTAATCAGGCGGCACAGTTGCTCCCGGTCCTGTTTTTTCTGCTCCTCCGGCAGCCGGCGCCAGGCGGGATCCAGCCGGTACATGACGAAGTTCACCACCTGGCGGCGCGGTTCACTCGACTGAGCCATAATGAGGTCTCCGAACGCCCATCATATCATGATCGGATTGCTCGCCATTCTGCTGTTGGTATTGCTGGTGTATGGGCAGAGCCTCTGGTTCCCTTTCCATTTTGACGACTACTCGTTGTTCTCCGATCCGCTGGTCAACGATTCGGACGGCTGGCGGGGTCTGTTCGGACTGGAGCGAACGCGTCCCCTTACGTATCTCACGTTCTGGCTCAACGATCGGCTGGGCGGGCGGCTGGGCGGCGCCGGGCCGTGGGGCTACCACGGAGTCAACGTCCTGCTGCATGCCGGGGCCTCCGCGGCCGCCTGGTCGGTGACCCGGCGCCTGCTGGAGACGCCGGCTGCTTGGGCGGCAGCGGCAGTCTTTGCTCTTCACCCTCTCCAGACCGAGGCGGTGGCCTACGTCTTCGCCCGATCCACCGTCCTGGCCGGGCTGTTCTGTCTGCTGTCGTGGGGGGACTGGCTGGCCCAGCGGCCCTGGCGTGCCTGCGCCTGGTTCCTCGCTGCCCTGTTGGCCAAGGAGGAAGTCGTAGCGTTCCCGTTGTTGCTGGCCCTTACCGCCGGGCCACCCCGGCGGGTCTGGCGCCCTCTGGCCGTCATGGTCGCGACCTCGGCAGCGGCCGGCCTTCGGTTGCTGTATGCGGCCGCCCATACGCCCGGCTCGGGCGTAGGGGGGGACCGGCTGGCCTACGCTAGCGCCCAGCCGGGCGTGGTCCTTAGCTATCTTCAGCTTTTTGTTTGTCCTATCGGGCAAAACTTCGATCACGATGTGAAGGTCAGCCTGGTCTCCGCGCTTGCTCTGGCCACCCTGGGCGGCTTACTTTTGTGGAAACGCCGCCCGCTGGCCATCTGGGTCCTGGGCTGTCTGCTTTTACTGGCCCCGACCTCCAGCGTCTTCCCGCTGGCGGACCGGATGTTCGAGCACCGCATGTACCTGCCGCTGTTCTGCCTCGCGGTCGCCGTCGGTCCTGCTTTGGCCCGCCTCCCCCGGGCGGCGCTGGCAGCTCTGTTGATCGCTCTGTCAGTAACCAGCTTCGCCCGGACCCGCCTCTGGGCGAGCGAGGAAGCCCTCTGGTCCGACGCGGCCGCCAAGTCCCCCCAAAAGGTTCGCCCGAAACTCCAGCTCGCCCGAGCCATTGCCACCACCGACCCCCAGCGAGCCGCTGGCTGGCTCGAGCAGGCCCGCCGCCTCGATCCGTCGCACCCGGAAACCTACACCCAGCTGGGTATCCTGCGCCTGAACCAGAACCAACCCCAGGCGGCGCTGGGGTCCTTCGAGCAGGCCTTGCGCCTACGGCCCAAATCCGCCGAGATGCTCAGCAATCGCGGCACCGCCCTCTACCTGCTTGGGCGCAGCGCCGAGGCCGAGGCCGATTTCCTCAGGGCTTTGGAAATCGACCCCTGTCATCCCAACGCCAGACATAATCTCCGGCTCCTGCGTCCCGACTCACCCCCCCCACTCGAGGCTTGCCAAAGCCGGCCGGCAGTAGGACAATAGCGCCACAGGCCTCCGATGGAGCTCACCGACAGAATCAGCCGCCTGCTCGAGCACAAGGGCCGCGAAGTCTGGGCGGTGGCCCCGGAAGCGTCGGTCTTCGAAGCCATCGACATGATGTCGGAAAAGCGGGTCGGCGCCCTGCTGGTCATCTCCGATGGCGAGCTGGTGGGGATCATCTCCGAGCGGGACTACGCCCGCAAGGTGATTCTGAAGGGCCGATCGTCCAGAGATACCGAAGTGCAGGAGATCATGACCAGCCCGGTGATCACGGCCACGTCGGACCTGACCGTGGATGAATGCATGAGGATCATGACGGCCCATCGAATCCGCCATTTGCCGGTGGTAGAGCAGGGCCGGGTAGGGGGCGTGTTATCCATCGGCGACCTGGTCAACTGGATCATCTCGGCGCAAGAACAGATGATCCAGCACCTTCACGGGTATATCAGCGGCAACTACCCGGGCTAGAGTAGTGCACGCCCGAGCGCAGCCGGTGTCATCCCGAGCGCAGCCGGTGTCATCCCGAGCGCAGCGAGGGATCTGCTGTCGCCCCGGCGCAACAGCAGATCCCTCGCTGCGCTCGGGATGACAATTGCGGGCCAGTGCTTAGAAGAGACCGGGCGTATGCTACCCTCACGGAAGACCGAAGGGGGGATCGCATGAAGTCTGGAAACTGGAAATTTGCGGCAACCGCCGCGGCGTGTCTGTTAGCTGCTGCCGGACCGGCCGGGGCCCAGGAGCTGCGGGCTTCCATAACCGGCCGCGTCTCGGATCCGAGCGGCTCTTCGATTCCGCACGCCCGAGTGGTGATCACCAACGTCGACACCAACGTGGCTGCGGCCACCGAGAGCAACGAGGCCGGCCGCTACACGCTTCTGTTCCTGCAGCCGGGCCGCTACACCCTCACGGTGGAGGCCGCCGGGTTCAAGAGCTTCGCGCGGGAGAACCTGGTGCTGGGCACCTCCGAGAAGGCCGGTCTGGACGTGCCGCTGGAGGTCGGCCAGATCGCCGAGAAGATCACCGTCACGGCGGAAGCCCCGCTGCTCAACACCGAGTCGGCTTCGCGGGGCAGTTCCGTGCTGGCTCGCCAGATCGTGGATCTGCCGAACAATGGCCGCAACATCTACCAGTTCGCCTGGGCCGCCCCCGGCCTCATCAAGGCCAGCCGCTCCTACGGCTCGATGAACAACATCGCCCACAGCAACGCCAGCGACGTCTCCATCAACGGGGGGTTCCGCGGGGAAAACGAGTCGGTGCTCGACGGGGTGACCAACACCCAGCCGATCACGCGCAACGTCACCTTCATGCCGCCGCTCGAGTCGGTGGCCGAGATCAAGGTTCAAACCAACAACTACGACGCCGCCTACGGCCGAACGGGCGGCGGCGTGGTGGCCATCGCGACCAAGACCGGGACCAACGCCTTCCACGGCACGCTGTTCGAGTTTTACCGCGGTTCGGCCCTGGCGGCCAACTCCTGGGAGGCCAACTCGCTCGGCAATCCCAAGACCCGGGCGGTCGACAACAATTTCGGTTTCCATACCGAAGGGCCGATCTTTCTGCCGAAGCTGTTCGACGGCCGCAACCGGCTCTTCTTCCTGGTCTCCTACGACGGCGCCCGCAGCCGGGGCGTCGACGCCGAATCGGCCGTGATGCCCAGTGCCGCCATGCGCAGCGGGGATTTCTCAGAGATCCCGCTGCGGCTGTACGATCCCCTCACCACTACCCAGCAGGGCGGCAATTTTGTTCGCGAAGCCTTTGCCGGCAACCGCATTCCGGCCAGCCGCACCAACAGCGTCTCGCGCCGCGTGATGGAGTTCATCCCCCAGCCCAACCTGGCCGGCCGCGCCTTTGGTCAGGAGAACTACGCCAACTTCGGCGGCGCCCGCACCGGCTATGACCAGTTCCTCGGCAAACTCGATTACCGCATCAACGACCAGAACAACGTCTACTTCAGCTACGGCCGCACCCCCTATCAGGAGTATGCTGACATCCTGTTTGCGGCCGACAGCCCGGCCGAGACCAGCCGCTCCAACCCCACCGAGCGGCGCTACTACCGCTGGGCGCTGGACTGGACCAACACCCTGAACGCCCGCACGGTGCTGAACCTGCGCTGGGGCATGGCCCGCTATATCAACACCCGCGGCAACCCCTACGCGGTGGGCTATGACCCCCGCCAGCTGGGCTTTTCCGACAACCTGGTCCGCCAGTTCGGGGCCCTCAACTTCCCCCGCTTCGACCTGGGGCCGAACCGCTACACCTCCATCGGCAGCAGTATCTACAAGGACCTCAACATCCGGGAGTCGTCTTCCTATCAGCTCAACCTGAATCGCAGCCAGGGCCGCCACCAGTTCAAGTATGGGGCCGAGTTCCGGCTGTTCAACGAGAACACCGTGGCGCCGGGCAACTCCAGCGGCTATTATCTGTTCACCAAGGACTTCACCCAGGCCAACCCGCTACGCGCCGACGCCGCCTCGGGCGACGAGTTTGCATCCTTCCTGCTGGGCTACCCGACGCCCGCCTCCAGCCGCGTCGACACCTTGATCGATCCGGCCCGCCAGAGCCGTTACTACGCCCTCTTCGTGCACGACGATTTCAAGATCCACCGCCGCGTGACGCTGAACTTGGGGCTGCGTTGGGACTACGAGCAGCCCTACACGGAGCGTTACAACCGCATGGTGCGGGGATTTGCCTTCGACCAGCCCAGTCCCATCGCGGCCGCGGTGCGCGCGGCGCCGGCGGCGGCCCTGGCCAATTGCCCGGCCTGTTCGAACCTGCGGGGCGGGCTGCTGTTCGCCGGCTCGAGCGGGGGCGAGCGCCTGTCCTACAACCCCGACAAAAACAACTTCCAGCCGCGCGCCGGCGTGGCCGTGCAGCTCGGCGCCAAATGGGTATTGCGAGGGGGCTACGGCCTCAGCTACCTGGGCGCCCTGGGCCCCCAGGGATCTACTGGCTTCTCGACCAGCACCCCGGTGCTGGCCTCCAACGATACCGGCCGGCCGCGAGCCAGCCTCGAGAATCCCTTTCCGGATGGGCTGCTCAAACCGCAGGGAAGCAGCCAGGGCCTGGCCACCCTGCTCGGCCAGGGCGTCGGGGCCGGCTACCTGGACCGGGTTCAGCCCTACTCGCACCAGTTCTCCTTCAGCATCGAGCGGGCCCTGCGCGGCAACATGGTCGTCGAGGCCGCCTACAGCGGCAACCAGGTGCGGCGCTTCTACGGCGGCACCGGCGTCGGGGGCGTCGGCGCCAGCCTGAACGTCATTCCCGCCGACCAGCTAGGTCGCCCCGATAGCTACTACACCGAGCGGGTGGCCAACCCCCTGGCGGGCCTGCTGCCGCTCAACCCCACCCTGAACGCCGCCACCGTCCAGCGGCAGCTGTTGATGGTTCCGTTTCCGCATTTCAGCAGCGTCGGCCTGAGCGACCTGCCCATCGGCAAGAGCCACTATCACTCCTTGCAGGTGCGCCTCGCCAAACGCTATTCCCAGGGCATGACCCTGAACGTCTCCTACACCGTCTCGAAGAACCTGGAGGAGATCAGCTTCCTGAACCCCCAGGATTTCAACCTCAGCAACATCGACGCCTCCCGGCTCGACAAGGTCATCTCGTTGTGGGAAGCGCCCCAGAAGCTGGCCGGTCTGTGGACCTACGAGCTGCCCTTCGGGAAGGGCAAGCGGTTCGGCGCCGCCGCCCCCGGTCCTCTCAGCAAACTGGTTTCCGGCTGGCAGCTCAACGTGAACGCCATCGTGCAGTCGGGATTTCCGATCAACTTCCCCAACGCCCCGCCGCTGCAGGCCCGCAGCGCCAAGCTGCCGGCCTCCCAGATGGACGTGTTCAACGCTTTTGACAAGACCCTGTTCCCGCGCCGGGCCCCCAGCCCCTACACGCTGCGCAACTGGTCCTCGCGCTTCCCCGATGTCCGCAAGTATCCGCTGAAGAACGTCGACTTCGGGCTCACCAAGAAGACCCTCCTCACCGAGAGCGTGGCTTTCGAGTTTCGGGCCGAGTTCCTGAACGCCGCCAACCACCCCTGGTTCTCGGAGACCGACAGCCAGGTGAACGTCGTGACCAGCGCGCGCTTCGGCTGGTTCGAGCGGCGGGCGCGCAACGATCCCCGGATCATCACGCTGGGCGGGCGGTTGACCTGGTAGCGGAGCGGCCTGCGGCCGCAGGCCACTCCCTCGAGTTCGGACATTTTCTCAGGCAGGGAACGGGCTTGGTGGGGCGGCCCCCCTGGGCCGCAGCCGGGGGCGCCCTCTGGGCCCTGGCCGGCTCCTATCGCCTCAGAAAACTTGAAGGGATTGAATCTTTGTAAGCTTTTCGAGACGATTTCAGGGTGAGTTCTTATCAGCGACGCCTTCCCCATTGACACCCTCTGGGCCAACCGCTCTTCCTGACCTGGCGGCTCCACCGCTGCCCCCGCACCGATCCTTTCCCCCCGCCAGCCTGACCTCCGGAAGGGCTTTCGTCACCATGGATCGGCTCCTGGACCAGGCTCGAAC
>Ga0247727_10016273_pt1 | contig 12033 bp, 10 predicted proteins | sample WisWelCaveWW1625_FD_202498 | JGI IMG/M metagenome (GOLD analysis project Ga0247727, IMG submission 202498) | Biofilm microbial communities from Wishing Well Cave, Virginia, United States - WW16-25 | ecosystem: Environmental > Aquatic > Deep subsurface > Groundwater > Cave microbial mat | place...
GCCCATTCCCCCCGCGCCGAGCCACGACACGATCTCGTGGGGGCCGAGCCGAGCGCCAGGGGCAAGAGACGTCGCGCTGGGGGAAGGGGTCGTCATCTACTTCTTGAGACCGGCCGTCCAGTTCAGGACGACCGTCATCGTGGTGGGTGCCGTGTCGACCGGCGCGAGGACGAGGAAGCGCTGACCGTCGGCCGTGACCGCGTAGTGATCCGACAAGGCGGGCCTGAAACCGGGGGAGAACAGCTTCCGAGGGACACCCGGCTCCAGCGCGGCTCCGGCTTTCACGTCCACGGCCATCAACGTCCCCTCGGGGGTGAGATAGATGAGCTCTCGGCCGCTCTCGTCCAGCGCGGCACCTGCCCACCCTCCGTCGAGAAGCGAGCCCTCGCGCCCCCAGACGGGAAAGCCTGGACGTAGACCTCGAAGCGGCCTGCTTCGTACGCCATGTACGCCAGGAACCGGCCGTTCGGCGAGAGCTGCGGCTCGTCGTTTTCGACAGGGCCGCCCCGGACGAGCTGAAACGGCTTTCGTTCGCCGACTAGGGCGACGGCCCACAGGCCGTCGCGGCCGCCGATGCCGGCGCCATAGAGGAGGAAGCGGCCGTCCGGTGACCAATCCTCGACGAAGGCCCAGCCGACCGATTCCGGCAGCATGCGTTCGGCGGGGCCGGCGCCCAGGGCCTTCTGGAAGGGGGCCTGCTGGGGCTGGCCCTCGCCCCGCGCGGTGAAGGCGAGCCACCGCCCGTCCGGGGACCAGACGGGATCCGCCTCGGTCCCCGGATCGGAGGTGAAGCGGGAGTGCCGGCCCTGCGCGAGGTCGAGGAGCCAGATGTCCCAGGTCTGGAGACGTGGATCGAGCCGCTGGACGGCGGCGTGCCGCTCGTCCGGCGAAAGGGTGATCTGGAGATACGGCCCCGGTTCCCCGACGGTTCCGAGGGATCTTCCGCTCCGGTCGAACCAGAGCGCTTGGCCAAGCGGCTCCGCGGAAGGAGTCGCTCATGCGGTGGATCCGATATTCCGAGGCGAAGCCCTGGTCGAACGCCGTTACCCGATGCGTCCTGCCCCTCACCCTGGCCGTAACGGCCCCGGCCTCGGCCCGCGAGGCCCTGGTTCAGAACCTGACCCTCCCAGGCAACCAGAACTTCATCCTGCAGATCGATGACGGTGATCACTTCACCCGCCTCGCCGTCCACATGGCGATCGGCGGCGCCTTTCGCCGGCTGGCCTCTCCCGCATGCGGACAGATCTTCACTGACTTCACCGATGGCAAGGGCCGGACGTTGCAGGAGAACCTCGACGCGACCGGTCAGACGGCCCAGGCCTACCTCGGTCTTCTACGCTACGCGAACGGCGCAGGTCAGGGTCCGTGTGCGCGGGCGGGCATACTGGCCTTCACGTCGCCGGGCTGGCGGATCATCCATGTCTGCGGCGGTTTCAGGAAGAAGTTCCTGACGCTGCGGCTCGAGGAGCGCGAGGATCTGGAAATCGCCCTGCTCCACGAGGTACTGCACACTCTCGGGCTGGGGGAGAACCCACCCACCCAGGAGCAGATCACGGACCAGGTCCGCCTCCGATGTCACAAGCGATGAGTCAGTAGAGCAACGCCGTCTTCCGCTCGGCCCGCCATTGCTCGATGGCGGGCGCCTGGGCCGCCAGGATCGCGTCGACGGAGTCGCCGCGCTCGATCGCGGCGCGCACGGACCTGGTGCCGGTCAGCGTGTCGAGCCAGACGCCCTCGCGGACCCACGCGAACTCGGAGTGGTGGCGCAAAGCCACGAGGAGGCGCAGGCCGAGCTTGAAAGGCTGCGCCCCGGCGGCGTCGGTCACGCGCACGCGGACGCCGTGGCACAGGGCGTCCTGGTGCTTCGGTTTCGGGGCGGCGGGCGACGCCACGGGCGTGAACGTGGCCGGCTCGAGCGTGAAGCCCGCCGTCGCAGCCTCCCGCGCGAGCGCGTCCGGCTTGACCCACGGCGCGCCCACCAACAGGAAGGGCGTGTCGGTTCCGCGGCCCTCGGAGGCGTTCGTCGCTTCAACCAGGCAGGTTCCCGGATACGCCAGCGCCGCCTCGGGGCTGCGGAGGTTGGGTGACGGGTTGACCCACGGGCGGCCGGTGTTGCCCCACGACATGCCGCGGCTCCACCCGGTCATCGACACCACGCTGACGCGGCCCGGTTTCGGTCGCCGGGTGTTCGTGAGCCGGGCCATCTCTCCCAGCGTGAGCCCGTGGACGAGCGGGCCCGGGGTCATCGACACCAGGCTGAACGGCATCGCCGGATCGCGCTCCGGCCCCTCCACTCGCTCGCCGCCGATCGGGTTCGGACGGTCGAGCACGCTCACTTCGATGCCCGCGTCGGCGGCTGCCTCGAGGCACAGCAGCATCGTGCTCGCGTAGGTGTAGAAGCGCACGCCCGCGTCCTGCAGGTCGATCACCAGCGCGTCGAGCCCCCGCAGGTCTGAAGGCGTCGGCTTCGTGCGCTCGCCGTACAGGCTCACGACCGGCAGGCCGCTCTCCGCGTCCACCCCGCCCGCGACCTTTTCGCCCGCGGCCGCGAGCCCGCGCAGCCCGTGCTCCGGGCCGAACAGCCGCACGATGCGAACGCCCGCTTCGCGAAGCACGTCGATCGCGTGGCGCCCATCCGCGGCGACGGACGCCGCGTGGCCCACCAGCCCGACACTGCGGCCGCGCAGCGGGGCTCCCGTCTCGGCGAGGACGCGCTCGAGCCCGACCTCGACCCGTGGCGTCGCCGCTGGGCCTGGGGACGGGGGCCCGCCCGGATCGGACAGAGCGCGCCGAGAGGCGAGCGGGACGGCGGCTGCGGCCAGGAAGGCCCGGCGCTTCACGGCTGCTCGAGCGCGCGCACGGCGGCGTCGGCGACATCGGCCCGGACCGCGCGGATCTTGTCGTTCTCGCGGGTCGGGTGCACGCGGTTCGTGAGCAGGATCACGTAGAGCTCGCGCTCGGGGTCCATCCACATCGAGGTGCCGGTGAAGCCCGTGTGGCCGAACGAGCGTGGGGACATGAGCGTTCCCGCCGACGTGTACCCGGGTGCGCCCGGCGTCGAGCTGCGCTCCGCGGTCTCGTTCGCGGGAGTGTCCCAGCCGAGCGCTCGCGAGGCGAGCGGCACGCCGGCACGGGCCGTGAAGAGCTCGAGCGTCGCGCGCGAGACGAAGCGCCGGCCCTCGAAGCGGCCCTCGTCGAGCAGCATCGAGGCGAAGCGCGCGAGGTCGGGGGCGGTGCCAAACAGGCCCGCGTGTGGCGCGATCCCGCCGAGCGCGAACGCGTTCTCGTCGTGCACCTCGCCGCGCACCACACGGCCACGCCAGGGGTCGTTCTCGGTCGGCGCGATGCGCGGCACGAGCTCCGCGGGCGGGCGGTAGAGCGTGTCCTTCATTCCGAGCGGACCCGTCACGCGCCCTTGCGCCAGCTCAGAGAGCGGTGCGCCTCCCTGACGTTCCACGATCTCGCCGAGCAGGATCAGGCCCAGGTCGCTATAGACGGCCTTCGTGCCGGGCTCGTAGGCGAGGTCCATCGCCACGATCCTCTCGAGGTAGGCCGCCTTGCCCTGCACGTCCTTGTAGAGCGGCGCCCACCACAGCAGTCCGCCCGAGTGCGTCAGGAGCTGACGCACGGTTACGCCGTCCTTCCGCCCCCCGCGAAAGGCGGGGATGAACGTGGACACGCGCGCCTCGAGGTCGAGCTTCCCCTCGTCCACGAGCATCATCGCGAGCGTCGTGGTGACGACGACCTTGGTCAGGCTGGCGAGATCGTAGATCGTGTCGGGCCGGACTTCGGTCGCGCCCTCGTCGTACGCGAGCCTGCCGAAGGCGCGCAGGTGCGCGAGCGAGCCGAAGCGTCCGATCGCCAGCACGCCTCCGGGGAAGGCGCGGGCGACCACGGCGTCGCGAACGACGGCGTCCACCGCGTCGAGCCCGCCGGGGCGGAACCCCCTCGGCAGAGCACTCTCGGGGCTGGGCCCGGCGGACACGGCCTCAGGATAGCGGAAGTACGCGAGCGCGGCCGCCGCCGCTCCCCCGAAGGCCACGCGCCGCCGCGATACGGAGCGCGGCGCAGGGCGCGTCATTGTGAGCCGGCGGCAAAGCCCGCGAGACCCGCTTCGGGAGCGGTCACGAGCCGCGCCCCGAACGCCCCGTCGCGAAGCGGCCGGAGGTCGCCTGGCGCGAGCGACTCGTGCGAGAAGAGCACGACCCCCTGCGCTCCGGCCCGGCGCGCGAGTCCCACCTTCTCGACGATGCCGGCCACGTCGAGCCGGTAGGCTCCGATGCCCGCCCAGAGCGGCTGCGCCGCGCCGGTGCGCTCGCGGGCCGCCTCGATCTGCTGGGTGAAGAGCCGGCTGTCGGCCGTGTAGGCCATCGGGCAGAGCGCCTGCAACACGCCGCTCGACAGCCAGCGCGGCCAGTCCTGGAACTTCTGGCTCACGGCCTCCGCCTCGTCCGGGGCCACTGCCGCCGACAGCACGAGCCCCGGCCGCTCCGCGCGCGCGGCGTCGGCCAGCCGCGTCGCAAGCGCGGTGAGGACGTCGCGCCGATACGTGTCCCATGCGCCGGGACGGTGCGCCGGCCCGGCGATGAGGTCGCTTCCGCCAGTGCTGTGGCGGAAGCCCTCGAGCGAGGCCTTGGAGTGATCGAAGGACGGGCCCGGGTAGCGGATGAAGTCGAAGTGCAGGCCGTCTATGGGATAGGCCCGCACGATCTCGCGCACGACGCCGTCGAGGTGATGGGCCACGGCGGGCAGGGCCGGCGACAGGTAGTAGCCCTCGACGTCGCCTTCGGCGCGGCCGGCGGCCGCGATCAGCTGCAACCGGCGCGGCCCGCTCGCCACCAGCGCGGCCGTGGCCACCGACTTCGGCACCATCGCCCAGTCCGGATGCTTGTCGAGCACGTGCCCGCGCGGCAGCGGCTGGCCGAAATGCGCCGCGAGCAGCACGTTCACCCAGGCGTGCACCTGGAGCCGGCGCATGCGCGCGCGCGCGATCAGGTGCTTCAGCGGGTCGAACTCGCGCGGCTGGCGCTCGATCAGCGCGCTGCGCGGGGCGAGCGACGAGCGGTAGAAGGCGTCGCCCCGCCCACGGACCTGGACGAAGAGGGCGTTCAGGCCCGCCTCGGCCGCGTCGTCGACGACCCGGTTGATGGCCTGGGGCGAGACGAGCGCGGTCCTTACGACCCAGACGCCGCGCAACTCGCCGGGTGCGGGAGCCGCCGAGGCGGGGGCCGGCCCAGCGTTGGCCGCTGCCCGCACGAACAGGATGGCGAGCATCCCGCTCGCGAGGGTGCGGCCAGCCACACGTCATGGTAGCAGGCAGCGCCGTCGGCCGGCAAGCGGAACCTCCCGTCCCCCAACGGTTTGCGCTATGATCACCACACTGACCATGCGCGCCGCTCTCCTCGCCGGTTTCCTCCTCGCGGCCCCGGGGGCGCCTCCCGAGTCCGACATCGCCCGCGGTCTCGTTCGCGCGATCGAGCAGCACAACGCGCGAACGGCGGACGTGGTGGCGCGTTTCTCCCAGAGCTACCGGTCCGGCCTCCTGGGGCGCGAGATCGTCGAGCGCGGCATCGTGCAGATCAAGCGGCCGGGCCGGATGCGCTGGGAATACAAGGACCCGGAGCCCAAGCTGTTCGTGAGCGACGGACGCAGCTTCTACTTCTACGTGCCGGCGGACCGGCAGGTGGTGGTGAGCGAGCAGGACGCGACGCGCTCGCTGGCGGCCCGGCTGCTGTCGGGCCAGGGCGGGCTGCTCGACGAGTTCACCGCTTCGCTCGACGAGCCTTTGGAAGAAGGCGTGCTGCGGCTGCGGCTCGTGCCGCGACAGGCGCAGGCGGACGTCGAGCGCGCGCTGGTGGACGTCCAGCCGCGCGGGCGAATCCGCGCCGTGCTGCTCGAGGACGCACAGGGCAACCGCACGCGCTTCCGCTTCGAGAGCATACGGGAGAACACGGGCCTCACGGATCGGCTCTTCCGCTTCGAGGTGCCGAAGGGCGTTGAAGTGATCCGCGGATGAGGCGGCTTTTGTTGCCGCTCGCGCTCCTCGCCGCCGCGGGCTGCGCCACGTCCTCCGCCTTCCGTTCCGGCGAAAACGCCGAGCGGCTGCAGGACTACGACCGCGCCGTGGTCGAGTACCAGCGAGCGGTACAAGGATCGCCCGACAAGGTGCAGTACCGCCGCGCCCTCGAGCGCGCGCGCCTCCGCGCGGCGACCGATCACACGAACCTGGCCCGGCGGCTGTCCGGGCGCGGCCAGTACGACGAGGCGCTGAACGAGTACCGCCTCGCGCTCGAGCTCCACCCCGGCGCGCCCGGCGTCGCGGAGGAGATGCGCGACGTCGAGGCGACGCGCGCGCGCGGGCGCACGTCACTCGAGGAGCTGAAGGCGCGGGCCCGCGAGCGGGCGCTGCCCGGGCTCGACCTCGGCGCCGACGCGCAGCAGCCGCTCGGGCTCGTGTTCCGCGGCGCCAGCCTGCGCGAGGCCTATCTGGCTCTGGCTCGGGCCGCCTCGATCAACGTCACGTTCGACCCGTCGTTCCAGGACACGCCCGTGACGCTCGACCTGCAGGAGGTGGGCTTCGACCAGGCGCTCGCCGCCCTCGGCGCGGCGGGGCGCACATTCCACCGCGTGGTGGACGCGAAGGTCCTGAACGTCGTGCCCGACACGCCGTCCAAGCGCAGCGCGTTCGAGCAGCAGGTGGTGAAGACGCTGTTCCTCTCGAACGCCGACCTCAAGGAAACCATCGACCTGCTGCGCGTGGTCCTGGGGGCGCGGCGGATCGCGCCGGTCCCGGGCAACAACGCGCTCACGATCAGCGACACGCCGGACAAGGTCGCCGCGGCCGAGCGCATCGTCGAGATCGTGGACAAGCGCCGGGCCGAGGTCGTGGTCGAGGTCCGCATCCTCGAGGTGGCCCGCAACCGGCTCAAGGAGTACGGGATCTATCTCACATCGGGCCTGGACGCGCAGGGCATCGAGGGGATCGCTTCCGGGATCTTCCCCGACCCCACCATCACCAAACCGAGCGACAGGCCCTACGACAAGGACAACCTGTTGGTCACCTCGCTGCCGGGCGCGGTGCTCCGGCTGCTCGAGACCGACTCGTCCACGCGCATGCTGGCAAACCCGCAGCTCCGGATCTCGGAGGGCCAGACGGCGCAGGCGCGTTTCGGCGACCAGGTGCCCGTCCCGGTGACGACGTTCAGTGCGATCGCGACGGGCGGGCTGCCGCAGCAGCCGATCACCTCGTTCGAGTACAAGAACGTCGGCGTCAACATCGACATGACGCCGCGCGTGCACCACGACGGCGAGGTGACGCTGCAGCTCAAGCTCGACATCTCGGCGGTGGGAGTGCCGGGCTACCAGGGCCTGCCCACCTTCAACAGCCGCACCGTCAACTCGACGATCCGCCTCCGCGACGGCGAGACCAACATGCTCGCGGGTCTGATCCTCGACAACGAGAAGCGCGGGCTCACCGGCCTGCCGGGGATCGCCAGCATCCCGTTCATCGGGCGGCTGTTCGCTAGGAACAAGGAAGAAGACACACAGACCGACATCGTGATGACGCTGACGCCGCACGTGATCCGGCGCAGCGACATCGCCGAGCGCGACCTGCGCTCGTTCCTGGTCGGCGGCGAGGCCTCGCCGTTCCTGTTCGAGGTGCCGGGGCCGGCCCTCACGCCCATAGCCCCGGCCCGGACCGACCCCGCGCGCATCGAGCCGATCCGTCCGCCGGCCGCAAAGCCGCCACCGAGCCCGTAACCACACCCAATGGACGCGGCTACCGGTCGGCTGCCCCCTTCTTGGAACCGGGGGGTTCCACCCCTCGGACCTGGGTCACCGCCAGACCGTCGACCAGGGTTGGCAGTTTCTCGATCTTGACCTTGCTGACTCTGTTTCTCTCGACGTCGACCACGGTGAAGCGCCAGCCCGCGACCTGGACCACCTCGCCGCCCTTCGGGACCGAGCCGAGCTGCTCCAGCATGAAGCCGGCCACCGTCTCGAACTCGCCTTCCGGCAGCGGGATCTCCTGCGCGTCGCGCAGCTCGGCGGCCGAGACGGTGCCTTCGACGACCATCGAGCCGTCGCGCAGCCGCTCGACCGGACGCTCCTCCCAATCGTACTCGTCCTGGATCTCGCCCACGATCTCCTCGATCAGGTCCTCGAGCGTCACGAGGCCGGTCACCGAGCCGTGCTCGTCGACGACGATCGCCAGGTGGCTGCGCCGCTTCTGCAGCTCCTTCAGCAGCTCGCCCACCTTCTTTGTCTCGGGCACCAGGTGGACCGGGTGGAGGATCTTTCGGATCACCACCGGCTGGCGCTTCTCGAGCAGCCGTAGCGCGTCCTTGATGTAGACGACGCCCACCACGTTGTCGATCGAGCCCTCGTAGGCGGGGATCCGCGAGAAGCCGCTCTCGACGATCAGCGAGCCCACCTCGCCGGGCGGCGTGTCGGCGTCGAGCGCGAAGATCTTGGGCCGCGGGATCATCACCTTGCGCACGGTGGTGTCGGTGAACTCGAAGACGCTGTGGATGATCTCCATCTCGGTCTGGTCGAGGACGCCCTGCTGGCGCCCCTCCTTCACGAGGTGCTTGATCTCCTCCTCCGAGACGAACGTGCGCGGCCCGAGCCCCTTCAGCCCGAACAAGCGCAGCACCAGGCGGGTCGAGGCGGCCAGGAACTCCACCAAGAAGCGCGACCAGCGGAACATGAGACGGAAGGGCGCGGAGACCAAGAGCGCGATCCGCTCGCTGTAACGCAGCGCGAGCGCCTTCGGGACCAGCTCGCCGAGCACGAGCTCGACGTAGATGATCGCGACGCCCACGGCGGCGCTCGCCAAGAGCGCCGCGGGGACGAAGCGTGCCAGCGTGCCTCCGGCCAGGACGGGCTCCAGGTAGTGCGAGGCGAGCACGCCGCCCAGCACGCCGGCCAACGTGCCGCAAACGGTGACCCCGATCTGCACCGTGGCCAGGAACTGGTCCATGTTGTCCTGCAGCTCGCGCACACGCTTGGCGGCCCGGTTGCCCTCTTCGGCCAGGCGGTCGATGCGGCTGCGGCGCGCGGAGATGATGGCGATCTCGCTGCCCGAGAAGAGGCCGTTGCCCAGCAGCATCACCAGGATTGCCGCCGCGATGTAGAGGGGCTCCGACATGGTGAGGGAGTCTCATCTTACCAGACCGAACGGGCTCGCCTTGTCACGGCCCGGTCGGCTCTGGTAGCGTGCGCTGTTGCGACGCGCGGCTTCGCGAGGGCCTCGCGCGACAGCAGGAGGACAGCTTTGGCCAACGGCGAGATCTTCGACGTCACCGTGATCGGCACCGGCCCGGGAGGCTACGTCGCCGCGATCCGCGCGGCGCAGATGGGTCTCAAGACCGCGATCGTCGAGCGGGATCCGAAAGGCTGCGGCGGCACCTGTCTCCTGCGCGGCTGCATCCCCACGAAGGCGCTGCTCCACACGGCCGACCTCTACGAGGATTTCCAGAACCGCAAGGAGTTCGGGATCCTGGCCGAGAACGTCTCGCTCGACTTCCCGACCGTCATGTCGCGCAAGGACCGCATCGTGACGCGGCTCAGCAAGGGCATCGAGACCTACCTCTTCAAGAAGAACAAGATCGCGCTCTTCAAGGGCCAGGGGCGCCTCGAGGGCCCGAAGGCGGTCGTCGTCAAGGGCGACGCGGGCGAGACGAAGCTCGACACGAAGAACGTGCTGATCGCCACCGGCTCGAAGCCGAAGTCACTCCCGGGGATTTCGCCCGACGGCAAGCAGATCCTGACCTCCGACGAGATCCTGCTGCTCAAGGAGATCCCGAAGAGCCTGATCGTGATCGGCGCCGGAGCGGTGGGTATGGAGTTCGCGTCGATGTTCGCCCGCTTCGGCTCGACGGTCACGGTGATCGAGATGCTGCCGCGCATCCTGCCGCTCGAGGACGAGGAGATCTCGGCCGAGGCGCACAAGGTGCTGGGCAAGCAGATGACGATCCACGTGGGCGCGCGCACGGAAGCCGCGCTCAAGACCGCGAACGGGGTCGAGGTGGGCTTCCGCACGGCACAGGGCGAGGCGAAGACGGTGACCGCCGAAGTGCTGCTGGTCGCGGTGGGACGCGGGCCGGTGACGGACGGGCTCAACCTCGAGTCGACCCGCGTACAGCTCGACCGCGGCCACGTCAAGACCAACTACAGGATGGCGACCGACGAGCCCACTGTCTTCGCGATCGGCGACGTGGTGGCGCTAGAGGACCGCCTGCATCCGCAGCTCGCCCACGTCGCGTCCTTCGAGGGCATCGGCGTCGCCGAGCGGCTGGCCGGCCACGCGACGGAGCCGCTCGACTACGATCGCGTCCCATCGGCGACGTACTGCCGGCCCGAGGTGGCCGGCGTGGGCCTGACCGAGACCGAGGCGAAGAAGCGCGGCTACGACGTGCGTGTCGGCCGCTTCAACTTCGGCAACCTGGCGAAGCCGCGCATCGTCGGGCATCCCGAGGGGCTGGTGAAGGTCGTGTCGGAAGCGAAGTACGACGAGGTGCTGGGCGTGCACATGGTGGGCCCCCACGCGACCGACCTGATCTCCGAGGCGTGCCTGGCGCTGCGGCTCGAGGCGACCAGCGAGGAGATCTTCCGCACGATCCACCCGCACCCGACGCTGCCCGAGGCGCTGATGCAGGCGGCCGAGGCGGTGTACGGCCACGCGATCGACGCCTAGAACGCCGAGCGAGCGAGGAGAGCCATGGCCGACGTCATCATGCCCCAGATGGGGGAATCGATCGCCGAGGGCACGGTCACGAAGTGGCTCAAGAACCTCGGCGACCGCGTCGAGCGCGACGAGCCGCTGTTCGAGATCTCGACCGACAAGGTCGACGCCGAGATCCCGTCGCCGGCCGCGGGGATCCTCAAGGAGATCCGAGTCGCTCCCGGCACGACCGTCCCGATCAACACGGTCGTGGGAGTGGTCGCGGCCGAGGGCGAAGCGCCTACGCCTCCAACCGTACCGCTCACAGCGGCTCGGTCGGCAGGGACAGTCACGCTGCCGCCCATTCCACTTCCTGCCCCTCCCGCCGCTCCCCCTGCTCCGCCAGCCCCTCCGCCTGCCTCGACCGCGCCGCCGCCGCCCGTCGAGTACCACATCGAGGGCGAGCGCCAGGCCCCGGCTCCCTCGCCGCCCGATAGGCCACGCGCCGAGATGACCGCCGAGGAGTTGCGCCTGACGCGCTCGTCTCCGGTCGTGCGCAAGATCGCCGCCGAGCACCAGCTCGACATCAGCGCGGTCGCGGGCACCGGGATCGGCGGACGTGTGACGAAGCAGGACATCCTCGGCCACATCGAGGGTCGCGCCGCCACGCCGGCGAGCACGGCGACACCGGTGTTCTCCGTCCCGGCGCGTGCGCCCGCCGCGGCTCCCGCCCCGGCCCCGGCGGCCCCCGCCTCCACCCCAGCGGTCATTCCAGCGGCCACCCCAGCGGCCGGCCCACGCGTGCAGGTTGTGCCGATGTCGCCGATCCGGCGGAAGACGGCGGAGCACATGGTGCTCTCGAAGCGCACCTCGGCCCACGTCTCGACGGTGTTCGAGATCGACTTTACCCGGATCCACCAATTGCGCCAGAAGCACCGAAGCTCGTTCGAAGAGCGCGGCGTGCGGCTCAGCTACATGCCCTTCGTCCTGAAGGCGGTGGTCGACGCGCTCTCCAGCTTCCCGGTCCTGAACGCCAGCATCGACGGCGACACCGTCGTGTACCGCAAGGACGTCAACCTCGGAATCGCCGTGGCTCTCGACTGGGGCCTGATCGTCCCGGTGATCCACCACGCGGACGAGAAGAACGTGCTGGGCCTGGCGCGCGCCGTTCACGACCTCGCCGAGCGCGCCCGCGCCAAGAAGCTGAAGGTCGAAGAGGTGCAAGGCGGCACCTTCACCATCACCAACCCGGGCGTCTTCGGCAGCCTGTTCGGCACGCCGATCATCAACCAGCCGCAGGTGGCGATCCTGGGCCTGGGGACGATCGAGAAGCGGCCGGTCGTGCGCGACGACGCGATCGCGATCCG
>Ga0247727_10016274_pt1 | contig 12033 bp, 14 predicted proteins | sample WisWelCaveWW1625_FD_202498 | JGI IMG/M metagenome (GOLD analysis project Ga0247727, IMG submission 202498) | Biofilm microbial communities from Wishing Well Cave, Virginia, United States - WW16-25 | ecosystem: Environmental > Aquatic > Deep subsurface > Groundwater > Cave microbial mat | place...
ACATGGCGGGGGTGGTGCGAACTTTGGAAACGGGACTGCCGCGGCTGGCGGCGGATCGAGACCGGGTGCGGAGCATTTGTGCCTGGCCTTGGATCGTTAGTCTTAACTTGAACGCGAACTAGAATTAAACGTGAAGTGACCGATTGCGGAACTTCATCGAGGCGTTGTTGTCTCACCGGAAGAGAGGAGTTATTCGATGAGACGAGCCTTGATGTTCTTGGCATTCGCGGTGGCTGGCAGTGTGCGCGGCGAGAACGACATTCTGCCGCGTCCCCCGCGACGGGGTGGCAACGGGCACGAACTGGCGGCATTGATCCGCGACACGCGCGTGGGCGGGCCGCAGCACTACCGGCACTTGGTGGTGTACCCGCTGTTCACGGAAGGCCTGGCGCGGATGGATTATCTGACGTTGGATCAAGCCCTCGGCAAAGGTTGGTTGGTGATCACAGAGAAAGGCGAGGGCAGCGTGCCGGAGTTATTGGTCGAGAATCGCGCGGATGAGCCCGTGTTCCTGCTGGCGGGTGAGATCGTGCGCGGCGGCAAACAAAACCGGGTGATTTCGCAGGATGTGCTCCTGGCGCCACGCAGCGGACCGATCAGCCTCGGGGTGTTTTGCGTGGAGGAGGGACGATGGACAATGGAGTCGGGCCGCTTTGCGGGCGAACGGGAGATGGCCCACAGCAATCTGCGTCAGACATTGAGCGCGCCGGCCGTGGCGCAGGAGCGCGTGTGGGGAGAAGTCGCACGGAAAGCCGAGGCGGTTGCGCCGGAGGCTGGAGGCGGCTCGAAGTACGTCGGTCGGGTTTACGCGGCGGACGAGGTCCAACGCGATGTGGCGGAATACACCAAGGGGATTGTGCTGCCCCGCGGCGCGAACGGCATGGCGGTGGTGATTGGGGGGCGAGTTGTGGGCGCGGAACTGTTCGGCGATGCCGGGCTGTTCGCGAAGCTGCGCGACAAGTTGCTGCGGTCGTATGCGCTGGACGCGATCGAATGCAAGTTCGGCAGGCGAGCGTTGCAGGACGGAAGGATGGTGGAAAGATTCTTGCAGCGAGCGGCGACGGCGCGGTTGATGGCCGAGCAAAGCGTGGGCGTTGGCCGCTACTTCAAGATTCAAGGCGGTGGTCTGTACGGATCGGTGCTGACGTGGCACGAGCAGGACGGCGCGCACGGCGTTGTGCATGCCGGCCTGTTTGACGAGCAGCCGGTGGTTGCGCCCGTGCCGATCAGGCCGCAACCGCCGATTGTGCCGTGGGAGCGGTAAACAATCGGATACGGCAAAGCTCCGACAAGTCGGAGCACTCCAAAGTTCAGGCGCGGTTGAGATACTTGCCGGTGCGGGTGTCCACTTCGATCGTGTCGCCGGGGTTGATGAAGATGGGGACGCCGACTTCGAAGCCGGTCTCGACCTTGGCGGGTTTGGTGACGTTGGTGGCGGTGTCGCCACGGATGCCAGGCGGGGCTTCGACGACTTTGAGTTTCACCTTCGGCGGCAGTTCGAGTTCGGCGATCTTGCCTTCGACTTCCATAATCGTGACCGGCAGGTTTTCGATGAGATACTTGGCGTGGTCGCCCACGAACTCCTCGTTGAGCGTGACGGTTTCGTAGGTTTCCGGGTCCATGAAGTGGAAGCCGCCCTGGTCCTTGTAGCTGAAGTCCACGCGGCGGGTATTCATATTGACCGGTTCGATGGACTCGGTGGAACTGAAGCGGACGACGGACGATTTGCCGGAGCGTAAGCTCCGCAGTGTGGCCTGCACGAACGCGCGCAGGTTGCCGGGCGTGCGGTGCTGCATGTCGAGCACGACGCACACGTCGTTGTTGTACTTGATGGCCATTCCTTTGCGCATGTCATTGGCTGACGGCATTGTGATGAACTCCTCTTGGTTGCGATTACATGATCTTGAACTTCGGCAGGTCTTGGGAATCGACGATGCCTACCGGACGGTGATGGTTGTCCACAACGACGAGGTCGTCAATCTGTCGTTGCTGGAAAATGTTGAGGGCTTCGACGGCGAGGGCGTCCTGGCGGATGGTGATCGGTTTGGGCGTCATCACGGTGCGCAGGGGGGCGTCGAGCACGGCGGCGTCGCGGGAGATGTGGCGGCGGAAATCACCGTCGGTGAACACGCCTGCCAGTTTGCCGCGTCCATCCACCACGCTGATCGTGCCGGACTTGGCCTGGGTCATCGCCAGCAATGCATCTTTTACTGTGCGCTGCTCTCCGATAATCGGGTTGCGCTCGCCGGTGCGCATGATGTCTTTGATCTGTACCAACATCGCGTGGCCGATCGAGCCGGCCGGGTGCAGCTTGGCGTAGTCAGCTTTCTTGAACCCGCGCGCTTCCAGCACGCACATCGCCAGCGCATCGCCCAACACCAGCATCGCGGTCGTCGTCGAGGTCGGCGCGAGATTGAACGGGCAGGCTTCACGAGTGACGCGCACGGGCAGCACCAAATCGCTGTAGCGCGCGAGGCTCGACTTCGCCTGACCGGTCATCGCGATCACCTTCACGTCGAAGCGCTTGATGGCCGGTAGCACGCGGAGCAATTCCTCCGTCTCCCCTGAGTAGCTCAAGGCGAGCACGACGTCGCCGTCGCGGATCACGCCGAGATCGCCGTGCAGCGCATCGGTGGTATTGAGCAGGACGCTGGTGGTGCCGGTGCTGGTGAGGGTGGCGGCGATCTTGTGGCCGATGTTGCCGGATTTGCCGACGCCGGTGACGACCACCTTGCCACGGTTGCGGAGGCAGCGCACGATCAGGTCCACCGCCTCGGCAAACCCCTGGCCCAGCCCGGCGCGCGTGCGACGCAGCGCGTTCAACTCGATGTCGAACACCCGTTTCGCTCGTTTGAGGTGATTCATGGGAATCCGGCGCGGCCAGAATAGTGAAAGCGCGCCTGCTTGGCAAGGCGGGCGCGTGGCAATTTCACGCGGATTGACCGACCCCCGGCGGGTCGGGTATTCTCTCCGCCTCTGGAATGGCGATGAGACGAGCCGTGGACACGAAGAAAATTGAGCGCGCTGTGACGATGTTGCTGGAGGCGATCGGCGATGACCCGAACCGGGAAGGGCTGCGCGAGACGCCCCAGCGCGTCGCACGCATGTACGAGGAAATTTTTGGTCAAGGGGAGCAAGACCCGCGGCAGGCGTTGCGCAAGAAGTTCGACGAAGATCATCACGAGATGGTGTTGGTCAAAGACATCCCGTTCTTCTCGATGTGCGAACATCATCTGATGCCGTTTTTCGGCAAGGCGCACGTGGCGTACATCCCCAACGGCCACGTCGTGGGCATCTCGAAACTGGCGCGCGTGGTCGAATCGTTCGCCCGCCGCCCGCAGGTCCAGGAACGCATGACCAGCCAGATCGCCGATGTGATCACCGAGGAACTCAAACCGCAAGGCGTGGCGGTGGTGTGCGAGGCGGTGCACACGTGCATGACGATGCGCGGGGTGAAAAAACCGGGCGCGGTGGTGATCACCTCGGCCATGCGGGGCGGCTTCCGCAAGTATGTCAGCACCCGCACGGAAATCATGGCGTTGATCTACGGCCGGCCAACGGTGTGATGAAAACAGTCTTCATCAAAACCTACGGCTGCCAGATGAACGAGCGCGACAGCGAGGCGGTCGCCGCCATGCTGCGCGACCGGGGATACCGCACGACCGGCAGTGAGCGCGACGCGGACGTGATCTTGCTCAACACGTGCAGCGTCCGCGACCTCGCAGAGCAGAAGGCGCTGGGCAAGATGGGCACGCTCGCCCACCTCAAACAACAAAACCCAGGCGTGGTGCTCGGCTACATGGGTTGCATGGCGCAGAGCCGGGGCGCGGGGCTGGTGGAGAAGCAGCCGTTTGTGGATTTGGTGGTCGGCACACAGCGGTTTCATCACGTGCCGGAGTACCTCGACCGACTCACGCACGGGGCCGGTCAGATCGTCGACGTCGCCGAGGAATCCGGCAGCGAGTCCACGATCAAAGATCACGTGATCGGAACGAACGGCGACCGGCCGGTGACGGCGTTTGTCAGCATCATGCAGGGATGTGACATGTATTGCTCGTTTTGCATCGTGCCGTACACGCGCGGGCGGGAGCGCAGCCGGCCGATTCCGGAAATTGTCGAGGAAGTCGAGCGACTCGTCGCGGGTGGGGTGAAGGAAGTGACCTTGCTCGGGCAGATCGTGACCAGCTACGGGCGCAAAACGGCTGGCAAGTCCGGGTTTGCGCGGCTGCTCGAAGCGGTGAACGAGGTCAAAGGTCTGGAACGGATTCGGTTTACGTCGCCGCATCCGAAAGGTTTCGGCGACGACTTGGTGGCGGCGTACCGGGAGCTGCCGAAGTTGTGCGAGCACGCGCATCTGCCGGTGCAGAGCGGCTCAAACCGGGTGCTGAAGTTGATGAATCGCGGGTACAGCCGGGACTGGTATCTGCGCATCATCGAGAAGTTGCGCGCGGCGCGCCCGCGGATGGCGGTGAGCACCGATCTCATCGTGGGTTTCCCGGGGGAGACGGACGAGGATTTTGCGGAGACGGAGTCGTTGATGCGCGCCATCGAGTTCGATCAAGCGTACATCTTCAAGTACTCGAAACGGCGTGACACGCCCGCCGCGGCGCTGACGGATCAGGTCAGCGATGAGGTGAAAGATCAACGGAATCGGGCGCTGCTGGCTTCGCTGAACGAGACGATGCGGCGCAAACATCAGGCGTTGGTGGGGACGACGGTCGAGATTCTGGTCGAAGGCCGCAGCGCGAAGGGCGGGAAACGGATGTTCGGGAGGACGCGCCGAAACCAGATCGTGGTGTTCGACGGCAGCGAACGCCATCGGGGCGAACTGCTGCCGGTCCGGGTGGAGCGGGCGACGACCACGACGCTGTACGCCAATCCCGCCATTCACAATCTATGAGTCCCCTCGCGATCGCGGCGCTGGCTTTGGGCATTTTCATCATCGCCACCCGGCTGCCGGGGGTGCTGGCGCCGGCGCGCTATCGGGAAGGGTTGTTGAAGTTCCCGCGAGCGGCGATGCCGGGGCGGGTGTTGATGGCGGTGGTGGCGGTCTGGGCGGGTTGGGCGTTGTTTGGCGCGGCGCGGGCGGCGGCGGCCGAGGCGGCGATGAGTCGCGGGCCGGCGGGGTTGTGGCCGTTGGCGCCGCCGGCGGTGGTGATCGGGATCCCGGTCGCGTATTGGTTGGTGATCCGGTACGCGGATCAGTTCCTAGCGCTGCGCGGGGTGGCGGCGTTGATGTTGCTGGTGGGGAATGTGGTGGTGCGAGTGGCCGACCGGAGCGATTCGCCGTGGCGGTTGGTGGTGACGGTGCTGGTGTATCTGTGGGTGATCGCGGCGATCTGGATGGCAATCGCGCCGCATCATTTTCGCGATCTGATCCAGTATTCGATGGACACCGATCGCCGGTGCCGGACGGTGTGCGGCGCGGGGGTGGCGGTCGGCGTGGTGCTGATCGCGTTGGGTCTGTTGGTCTATTGAGTGCCGGTCACTCGCGCAACCAGTCAATCGCGTCCGAGGCGCGCTGGCGGATATCGGGATCGGGGTCGGTCAGCAACCGCTGGAGATGGGGCAAGGCGCGGCGGTCGTCGAGATCTTCCAGCGCCCAAATCGCTGTGTCGCGCACTTCAAACGGGTACCGGGCATCCAACGCCCGGACGATGATGTCAAACGCGCGGGGATCCTCGTTGTCCATCAGCTCGGTGATGAGATTACCGGCGGCGTCCATCGCGGCGAGCCGCACTTCGTCGGACTCGCTGGACTCGAACACGTCAAGAACCGGGTCGAGAGCGGCGCCGTGCCGCATAAACCCAAGTTCATCAATGATCGCCGTCTTGACCGTCGTGGTCGGCTCGACCCGAAACAGTTCGGCCAGCTTCTTCGCGGCGGCCGGGGCCACGGCGGGGTCGGCCGCGTTATTGCCGATGGCCGAGACCGCCGCCAGCCGCTGTGGTTCATCCAGCGCAATGTACGCTTGGAGGTTGGTGAGGGCGGCGGGCGGGGGTGGGGGCGTTGTGGGCGCCGGCGGAAACGGCGGGGGCCTGACCGCCGTGGGTGCCGGTTTTACGGACGGTGCCGGTGGCGGCTTGACGTGCGTTTGGGGACTGGCCGGAGCGGGCGGTGGCGGGGGAACCGGTTCTTCCCGCCGCCGGCAACTCGTCGCCACGAGCAGGGTGGTCGCCAACAGGACTGCGAAAACGGATCTCATAACGCCCCCATAGTTATGCGCCAGTGACGGTTCTGTCAAACGCACAATCGAAAAAGTGTGCGATTCGAACTGGCGGTCACGTGTGTGTACCGCAGCCGTCCCCGGCTGCGGGTTCCCGCATCGTCCCGGTGCGGCGGGTCTGGCGGCGGGACGCCGGCCGAACTCGCAGCCGGGGACGGCTGCGGTACGGTTCTCGTGCGTGCCTGACCGACGCTTATCGCACCCGTCAAAAAGATTTGAGATGCGCGCCGCGGCCGGCTAGCATGGCGCGCGATGGCAGACCTCCCGCGCACGCGCCTCGGCATTTTGGGCGGCACCTTCAATCCCATTCACGTTGGCCATCTGCTCATCGCCCAGGACGCGCTCGAACAGGCCGGCCTGGATCGCGTCTTGTTCATCCCGTGCGCCACCCCGCCGCACAAGGTCGCCGCCAAACTCGCCCCCGCCCGGCATCGGCTGGCCATGGTGCGGCGCGCCATCCGCGGCGACCGACGGTTTGCCGTGGACGATCTGGAAATCCGCCGCGGCGGCCGGTCGTACTCGGTGGACACGCTCGCGGAACTGCGTGGCCGGCATCCCCGCGCGGAATTCCACTTCATCATCGGCGGGGACAGTCTCCCGGAACTGAACCATTGGCGCGACATTGACCGGCTGGCCACACTGTGCCGGTTCGTGGTCGTGGGACGGCCGGGCTTCCAACCGCCGGCGCGCAACCCGTACCGCGTGCGGATCGTGCGCGGGCACGCTTGCGACGTCTCGTCCACCGACATCCGCGCCCGCTGCGCGCGCCGGCAATCCATTCGCTATCTTGTGCCGGACGCGGTGTTCCGCTATATTCGGGCGCACAACCTCTATCGGTGAAACACATTCGCTCGAATCCCACCCTCACGCTGGCCAAACTCTGCCGCGAAGCCGCACTCGATAAGAAAGCTGACGACGTCATCCTCCTCGACATGCGGAGCATCAGCGCCGTGGCCGACTATTTTCTAATCTGCTCCGGCAACTCCGAACCCCACCTCAAAGCCATCGCCGACGAAATCACCCGCCGCCTGCGCACCGACCACGGCATCCGCCCGAACGGTCGCGACGGTTTCCCCGCCAGCCGCTGGGTCGTCTTGGATTACCGCGACATCCTCATCCACATCTTCCACCCCGAACTCCGCCAACGCTACGCCCTCGAACAACTCTGGGGCGACGCCAAGCGGGTGAGGTGACACGCCCCAACCAGCCAGGAGCGCCATCCCCACCGGGATCACCGGCGGACCCGATTTACAAGGATCATGAGTCACGTGACTCATGATCTTTGTAAAAGGCTGGCGACGGCGGGGGGCACGTTGGCGTCACTTCGTTCGCCACCCGCGCCGGCGGAAGGCGTGGCGGCCGGGCGGACGCGTGCGCCCAATTTGGGCCGCTTCCGAACGTATTGACAACGCGGCAACAACTGTGCGAATACCCCGACCTGTATGACGCAACAGGTGCGAGCGGTGTTGGTGGGGTGCGGTGGGATGAGCCACGCGTGGTTGGACGCGGCGGCCAAAATTCCCGCCGTGAAGATCGTCGGATTGGTGGACATCAACGATGAGGCAGCCCGCACGCGGCGTGAGAAGTTCAAGCTCGACGACGCCGTGGTGGGGACCGACTTGCCGGCAGTGGTCGCGAAGGTTCGGCCGGATGTGGTGTTCGATTGCACGGTGCCGGAAGCCCACGCGCCGGTCACATTGGCGGCATTGCAGCACGGCTGTCACGTGCTCGGCGAGAAGCCGCTGGCCGATTCGATGGAGAATGCGCACCGCATGGTCGCGGCGGCGAAGAAGGCTGGTAAGATTTACGCCGTCATCCAGAACCGCCGGTATTATCCCCACGTGCGGCGAATTAGAAATTTCTTGTCGCTCGGCGCGATCGGGCCGATCACGACGATCAACAGCGACTTTTACATCGGCGCGCATTTTGGCGGGTTTCGCGACCGGATGAAGCATCCGTTGGTGTTGGACATGGCGATTCATACGTTTGACACGGCGCGGTTTTTGACGGGCGCGGACCCGGTCGCGGTGTACTGCAAGGAATGGAATCCCGCGGGGTCGTGGTACGATCACGCGGCGTCGGCCGTCGCCACATTCGAGATGACCAACGGCATCATCTACAGCTACCGGGGCGGCTGGTCGGCCGAAGGACTGAATTCCGATTGGGCGGCGGACTGGCGGATCATCGGCACGCGGGGCACGGCCAAATGGAATGGCCAGGAAGTTTTCCAGGCGGAAGTCGTCACGAAGACCGAGGGCTTTACCTCCGAGTTGCGCGCGGCGGACTGGCCGGACTTCGATCCCGGCGAGAAAACGGATGGGCATGTCGGTCTGATCCGGGAATTCGTTCGCTGTGTGCAGGCCGGCGAGACGCCCGAAACGATTTGCACCGATAACATCAAGAGCCTGGCCATGGTGTTCGGCGCGATTGAGAGCGCCGAGACCGGTCAGCGCGTGGAGATCAAACTTTGAACAAGAACCCGCTATTGGACATTCGCATTGGCACGCTGGTGAAGGCGGACCACAACGCCGCGCGTTACATCCACCAGATCAAATCTCACGGCTTCGAAAGCTTCGCGCTGACCTTCTGGCAGAAGATCGGCGACGTGGATCTGAAGAAGCTCGCGCAGGAAGTCCGCGACGAGATCGGCGACGCCGACATCCGCATCAACTGCCTCGGCATGTTCGGCAATCCGCTCGGCGACACGCCGATTGACGAGGAGACGCGCGACGGTTGGCAGAAATGCATCGATGCCGCGCCGCTGTTCGGCGCCAACGTGGTCGCGGGCTTTGCCGGCCGGGTGCGGAACAAGCCCGTGCCGGATTCGATGAAGCGGTTCAAGGAGGTCTTCGGCCCACTGGCCAGGCGCGCGGCCGACAAGGGCTTGCGACTCGCGTTCGAGAATTGTGACATGGGCGGTGACTGGAACACCGGCGACTGGAACATCGCCTACGCGCCCACCGCGTGGGAGATGATGTTCAACGAAGTGGCCGACGAAAACGTCGGGCTCGAATGGGAGCCGTGTCACCAGATGGTCAGCCTCATTGACCCGATCGCGCAATTGCGGAAGTGGGTCCACAAGGTCTTTCACGTCCACGGCAAAGACGCGACGGTGATGTGGGACGTGATCAAGTCCGTCGGCATTCGCGGTGGCCAGACCTACGTCCATCATCGCACGCCCGGCTTCGGCGACACCAACTGGTCGGACGTCATCACCATCTTGCGCTTGGGCGGATTCAAAGGCTCGATTGACATCGAAGGCTGGCACGACCCGATCTACCGCGGCGACCTCGAAATGACCGGCCAGGTGCGCGGGCTGAACTACTTGAAGGAGTGCCGGGGCGGCGCCGCGTTCGCCCCTAATCCGTCCTGACCGGCATGCGCATTGTCATCCTCGACGGCCACACGCTCAACCCGGGCGACAATCCGTGGGACGCCGTCGCCAAACTCGGCGAATTGACGATCCACGACCACACGCTGCCGGGGCAGATCGTTGCGCGCGCGCGCAACGCGGACATCATCATCACCAACAAAGCGCCGTTGTCGGCCGAGAGTCTCGCCCAACTTCCCAAGCTGAGATTCATCGCCGTCACCGCGACCGGCTACAACATCGTGGATGTCGCCGCGGCTAGGCAACGCGGCATCCCGGTCGTCAACGTCCCGGAGTACGGCACGGACTCCGTCGCCCAGTTCACCATCGCCCTGCTGCTGGAGTTGTGTCACCGTGTTGGCCAACACCACGCCGCCGTCCAGGCCGGGCGATGGGGCGCGCAGCCGGATTTCTGTTTCTGGGACACGCCGCAAGTCGAACTGGCTGGCAAGACCATCGCGATCATCGGCCATGGTCGAATCGGTAAGCGCGTCGGCGAAATCGCGCGCGCGTTGGGGATGGAAGTGCGCATCGCCAGCCGCGACCGCACCGTCGTATCACGGGCGGACGTGGTCACGCTGCACTGTCCGCTCACCGCCGACAATACCGGCCTCGTCAACCGCGAGTTCCTGGCGCGGCTGAAGCCGACCGCGTTCCTCATCAACACCGCCCGCGGCGTTCTGGTCGTGGAGCAAGACCTGGCCGACGCGCTCAATGCCGGCAAGCTGGCGGGTGCCGCAATGGATGTCGTCTCCGCCGAACCGATCAAGCCCGACAACCCGCTGCTGCAAGCGCGGAATTGCCTCATCACGCCGCACATGGCTTGGGCCAGCCTCGCCGCGCGCCGCCGTCTGATGCAGACCACCGCGGAAAACATCCGCGCCTTTCAAGCCGGCAAACCGGTGAATGTGGTCAATCCGTGATTACAACTTGTCGCCGTACTTCTCCCGAAACCAGGCCATCCACTTCGCCGGATCATCCTCCATCTTCACCCCGGCCATGAGGGCGACCTGGCTGCGGAGTTCGGGGGAGGCGTCCGCGCCGAGTTCCTGCCACGTTTTGATGAGGTGGAAGATCATCCGCGGGTCTTTGATCTCCGCCACATACCCGCGCAGGTGCGGCGCGATGTGCTTGACCTGAAACAGCCGGGCCAGGGCGGGGAACGCCCGTGGGCCACCGAGCCGCGTCAACGCAATCATCGCGTACACGCTCTGGCGATTGTTCTCGCGGTTGCAGACAACGATCAGCGCCGGCACACTGCGCACGCCCAGCGTCGTCAGTGCCTGGAGGTTGGGATGATCGCTGCGCGTGACCGGTTCGAGCAGCGCGTCCACTTCCCGCTGCAGCGCGGGATCGACTTCGGGCACGCCGCGGAACCCGATCTTCGCGAGAATCTGGCGCGCCCGTAGCCGGACTTCGGGATCGGGCGCGTTCACCGCCTCGCCGAGATACATCGCGGCCGGCTCGCCCAACGCGATCAGTTGCCGCGTCGCTTCCTCGCGAGTGGAAAACTTCGGACTGCCGAGGTCGGCGATGAGCTGTTGAATCCGGTTTGAATCCGCTGTAGCCGAAGCGTGCGCTTCGGCGCCGAAGCTCACGCTTCGACTACAGAGAAGTAGCAGACAGAGACCGACGCACTTCACCAAATGCCGAGCCGCTTTTTGCCGGCCTCGGTGATCATGCTCTGGTTCCATGGCGGGTCCCACACGATCTGCACGTCGGCGTCCTTGACGCCCGGCACTTCGAGCAGTTTCTCGCGGGCTTGGTTGGCGATGGCCGGGCCCATGCCGCAGCCCATCGCGGTCAGCGTCATCTTCACATCCACGCGCGATCCGCCGGAAGGCTGGTCGGTGAGCTTCACGTCGTACACCAAGCCGAGGTCCACGATGTTGACCGGAATTTCCGGGTCGTAACAGGTTTTCAGAATCTCCATGACCGCTTTGTTGTCAGCGGGTCCGGTGTGTTCGGTCGCGGCAGTTGCGGCCTGTTCCGACGGTGCGGCCACGGGCTGTCCGTCTTTCAACAACGCGTCCAAATTGCGGCCGGGCACCTGCACCAGTCCATAAGCCGGTATCTGCAACGTGATGTTGCCGCCCAACGTCTGCCCCACGTGTGCCTCGGTGCCCTTCGTGATCGAGACCTTGTTCCCGCTCGGAATCTGCGTGACCTCGCAGTCCCGGCCGAAAGTGACCTGATCGTAATTTTTCAGTTCAACCGTGCTCATAATGTTCCTCCCAAAACTCGCGACCGCCCCAATCTAGAAGCCACCGCCCACGCTGTCCAGCGGTTTTCCTGTCTTAGACCCGGCCTGGGCGCATCTCAACTTTTCGGGGGGTGTGGTAGCATCGGCGCCAGCCGTGCCGTGTCAGGGCAGTCGCCGGCGGGCTGTGGGGACAGTCCGTGCGCAAACGCGATTGCCTGAGCCGACCGTCATGGC
>Ga0247727_10016275_pt1 | contig 12033 bp, 8 predicted proteins | sample WisWelCaveWW1625_FD_202498 | JGI IMG/M metagenome (GOLD analysis project Ga0247727, IMG submission 202498) | Biofilm microbial communities from Wishing Well Cave, Virginia, United States - WW16-25 | ecosystem: Environmental > Aquatic > Deep subsurface > Groundwater > Cave microbial mat | place...
AAGTGGAGACGTGGCAGATCCGCAACCGGTTCGGCGGCATCGTTGCCCGGCCCGACGAGCAGATCAACCTGGCGGAGGCGGCGCTGCTGATTGCCGCCGAGGAATACCCCCATCTCGACATCGGCGGCTATCTGGACCGCATTCGTCGCATTGCTGAACGGATCAAGGATCGGGTGGGTCTCGAGCTGGAGCCGGTCAGATTGATCCAAGAACTCAACCGCTCTCTCTTCGATGAGGAGGGGTTTCGGGGGAATTCCGAAGACTACTACGACCCCAAGAACAGTTTCCTCAACGAGGTGATCGATCGCCGGAAGGGAATCCCCATCACCCTCTCCATCTTGTACATGGAGATCGCCTGGCGTCTCGATCTGCCTCTGGTCGGAGTGGGGCTGCCGGGGCACTTTATCGTCAAGTACGAGGCCGCAGAGGGGGAGATTCTCGTCGACCCATTTCATCAGGGAGCGCTCCTCTCCGAAGAGGACTGCCAGCGCACCTTGGACCGGATCTACGATGGCAAGGTGGTCTTCCATCGAGACCTACTCACGCGAACCCCCAAAAGACTGATCCTCGCCAGGATGTTGAACAACCTCAAGGGCATCTACCTTCAACTCAGGGACCTGCCCCGTGCACTCGGCGTCGCAGAGCGACTAGTGCTCATCGACCCCGACTCCCCGACCCTCCTCAGGGATCGAGGCCTGATCTATGGCGAGATGAACAAGTTCGCTCAGGCCGTTGCCGACCTCCGACGCTACCTCGAGGCTGCCCCGCAAGCAGAAGACCGAGAGGCCATCACCGAGCGTCTCCGGCACCTCCAGATGCGCCACGCGTCGCACAACTGAACTCGACGACCGAGGCGAGGTTCATGGTTCAGAGTTCGTGGTTCATGGTGAAGATGAGAATCTCGGCCGTTAACGCCTGAACCATGTACCCTGAACGGCGAACCAGGCCGCGAGCCTGGTTCGCGGGGAATTGTATTGACCCTTGGGCAGATCTTCACTAGCATATGGGCCCGTCCATCAACGAAGCCGGATTGCGCGTCATAGAGGCGCAGATCACTCTCCCTGTGGAATCCTGAGTCTTGGGAGGCCGTGGTATGGATGCACGAGCCTTGAGCGAGGTGGCGGCGGCGTTTGGGGGCGATGCGGCACAGGCCGAGGCAGCAGTGGCCGACCGCTGGCAGGCCCTGAAGATCGTCGATCCCACGGCGACCCGCGAGGCAGCGATAGAGCAGCTCGCGTGGGAATTCGCCTCCCGAACGATCGAACACGTCTTTCCGGGGGATAACTGGTACTTCATGGTGAAGGCGGCCCAGTCGGCCGCCCACATCCTCCTCCTAGACCTTGAAGATGCGGTCGCCACGACCCGCAAGCACGTCGCCCGCACCGTTCTCATCCTCTTGATCCGAGCGCTCCGGGGTCAGGCCATAACGGCAGAGGAGCTGGAGTTCCTCAAGACCCATGCCCTGCCGGCGGGCAAGGCAGAGCAGCTTGAGCAGCAGTTTGTCCGGACGGGACAGGGGTTCACGATCAAACCGGAGAACCGCTTCCCCGAACGGCAGATGATCCTCGTCCGGCCCAACAATCTCCGGACCAAGTGGGCGGCGGGGGACTACTTCCACGTCATCCGCGCGATCGGGGACCTCATCGCGGGGATTTACCTGCCCAAGGTCGAGGGGCCGGAGGATGTCCGGGTGGCCATCCAGATCCTCCGGGCGCTCCAGCAGGAGCGAGGGTGGGCCCTCGGAAGCCACAAAGTCTTTGTGTTGACCGAACTGCCCGGCGCGATCCTGACGGCGCAGGAGATCCTGGCGGTGGCCCCCGAGGTCGAGGAGGCCAACCTGGGCGTCGTGGACTACACGGCGGCCACGGGAGGCCGCAGCATCGTCCAGCAAGAGCAGTACACCTACATGCGCTACCCGCTGCTCAAAATAGTGGAAGCCGCCCGGGCGACCGGGAAAGCGGCAGGAACGGGGATAACGGTGAAGTTGAACGCGGATGATACCGAGGTGGACACCGTTCGGGCCATCGCGCTCGGGATCCATCGCAAGTGGAGTGTGCACCCCGCGCATATCGAAGGAATCGCGCGGCATGCAGCGGAGTTTCCCCCTGTGCTCCGTAAGCGGATCCCATTCCCCGACATCCCGCCCTTCGATCTCTCCAGGCTCGAGCGCTTGGCGCAGGAGGAAAAGCCAATCCTCCCTCCGCTCGTCTTCGTCCCTCGGCCTGTGACCCTGTGCCGGTCGGTGGTCTCGGTCGCCGGGAAGGACGTTCATGGTCTCAAGACTGCGCTCACCTCGCCGGCTGACATGGTGATCGTCGATGTGCAAGACATCCTCGGACCGGAGGGCCGCGAGGCACAGCACACGCTGGCCCGGCTTTGCACCCAGGCAAGGCGCCCCTCCCAGGTGCTGGCGCTTCAGCTCGACCTGGAGCAGCCCGAGGCGGCCCAGAAGCTCCAGGCCTTCTTCCCGCTCCTCAAGGAGCAGGTCCAGGCCCTTATCCTTCCTACCGTCGATCAGGCCCGCGTTATCCGGCATGCCGCCGGTCTGCTCACTACGATTGAACGGGAGGGCGGCCTTCCCATCGGCTCCCTTGCCCTGGGGGCGCGCATTACGAAGTCCGAGGCCGTCGAGCGCGAGGCCTACGCCATCGCCACCGCCAGCCGGCGGATGATGTGGCTGTTCCTCGACCTCGAGTCTCCGCAGCCGAAAGAGGACTTCAGCGATCCGAAGACGAAGGGGTATTACTACTACCGGTCGGCGCTGGCGGCCGCCACGGCCGCGGCCGACATCGACGCCGTGGATGCAGCCAGCGATCTCGCTCGGTTGGACGAAGAGTCCCTCTTTACCGCCAACCTCGGCTTCCACGGCAAGGTCGTGGGGCCGCAGCAGGCCGAGCGCGTCAACGCCATTATGAATCCTCCGCGCGCCGGGCAGCGACCGGCTGAGCCCAAAGGGCCGGCGGCTGACGCGTTCAACGCCCGCTGGATCAACGCGGTGGAGCGAGCATTGGAGATCCTGGAACTCTACGCCACCGCCGATCAGGAGCGGAATCTGGGGGCGGTCGCATACAACGACCCGGTCACGGGCCAGGCCGAACTGGTCGATGCCGCCACGGCGCGGATCTACTACCGCCAGCTGGAGCGCGCGCTCAAGGCCAAGCATCTCAGCGACGCGGAGGCGAAGAGGTATGTGACGGCCCGGGAACGCCTCGTCCTGGCGCTCCGACCGGGCGGGATGGACCAGGTAGGCGAAGCAGTCTTTATCGGGGAGAAGCTCCAGGGAGATGCCTTATCCGTAGCCCCCTGGATGGTCCAGGCCTTCGCCAAAACCTCGGGGGATCGGAACCGCTACCACCTCGACCGGGCGTATGCAGAACACTCCAGGTTCCAGGGGTTGGTCGCCCACGGACTGTTCACGGTTTGCCATCTCGTGGCGAGCCTGGGCCGCCTCCGGCCGGCCTATGCTGTCGAGGCCCTTGAAGCTCACTTCCGGGCGCCGGTCACCTTCGGGGACAGCCTCACGCCGCTCGCCGAGGTCCAGGAGGTTTCGCAAGGGGGGGAGGCACGTCTCCGGCTCATCGCGGTCAACCAGTCCGGCAAGGTTGTCTGCGAGGGGACCGCCACATTGCGGCCGGAGAAGGCGGGTGAGATCCTCCCCACGCCCCCCGCAGAGATCGCCTGGGTCCGCCAGTGGGCCCAGGATGTCACGCCCTCGGTGCCTCCGGGTGTGCACGACTTTACCGACCCGGCGAGTCCCCGCCACCAGACCTTCACCAAGACAATCACCGCCGAGCTGGTGCGCGCCACCCAGGCCCTGTTCGGCCCCCTCTATCCACACCAGGTGAGTCCCCTGCTCGGTCTCGGGACGCTGGCGATGACCTCGGCCGAAAGCTCACCAGGTCACCTCCTCCTTACGGCCCGGGTGTCGCAATTCGGAGCGCCCATCGAGCCAGGAGATCAGCTCAGCATGTCGGCCTCAGCCCCGCCACCCGACCAGATCCGCCGCTCGCAAAAAGGCAAAGGGCCTCCGATCGTCCCGCTCGATATTGTCATCACCAATCAGCGCGGCGCAGCCATCCTGACCGGCCAGGTGGTCAAGCTCATGGAAGAACAGCAGCCGGCCTCCTGACGAATGCGAAGCTTCAGCCTCGGGATTGCATTTTCCTCTTGACACGGGTTGTCATGATTCTTTAAAGAAGAGGTGTCTTGTAGGAGACCAAGCAGTTCTTGTTTTTTTCTATGCGCAGATCAGCCGGGTAATGAAACCATGAAACCGGGGTAACCCTAGCCCTCCAGCCCGCCTCTGGCACAAATAGCTGGCGTACCAGGCAATCAGACGCCCTGTCGGGCAAGGCACGGCCCGAAGGGCGTTTTAATTTTGGAACCGGCAATGGACCTTAGGATCGACGACAATGGAAGGGTCAGCTCCGGGACGGCCGGTTGAAGGCCAGACTGGTTGGCACACCACCGGCGAACTTCTCAAGGCGGGCCAGTACGAGCGAGTCGCCGAGCTTCTTCATGAAGCTCGGGTCACCAGTGAAGATGCGGGTGACGCAATCCTCGCCGAGATTCTGGCCGCAGCCCACCAAATCTGCCGCGCATGCAGCCAATCCAGAGAAGAGATGGAGTGGCACCAGCGAGGCCAGGAGGAGGCCGTTCGAAGAAAACGGGAATTGGAGCGGCAGCTTCAGGAAATCCTTGATCTTATCTTCAGATACAGCACGCCACCCCCTATCGCCACTGCCGAGGTCAACCCACCTCAACACAACGTTCCCGAATCTGTAGAACGCCCCACCGCATGGCAACGCATCCAGAGCGTGTTAGGGCGACGATCAGGCCCTCGATCGGCTGGGCGTGTGGCACCCATCCCGCGCTCCCGCAAGGAGGCCGAGGCGCCCGCTGGAGCCTCCCCTGAGAACGAGGAAAGGGGCGGCCCACCGTCAGTAGCCGTATACTGTCTCGGCTCTTTCCGCATCTACCTATACGACAGAATGATCACTAACTGGCCCAGCGGGAAAGGGAAGGGCATCTTCAAGTACATGGTAGCCAACCGTGGCCGGCCCATCCTCAAGGATATTCTGATGGATGTCTTTTGGCGCAATGCCGACCCCGAGGCTGCCCGTAACAACCTGAACGTCGCCATCTATGGCCTACGGCAGGCCTTGAGGGCCGCCCGTCCCGATTTCCCCTACATCCTCTTTCAAAACGGTCAATACCTCCTCAACCCAGACATGGTGGTATGGGCAGACTTTGAGCAGTTCATCCAACGCTATGAAGCGGGACAGCGTCTGGAGAGGAGGGGAAAGTTAGCTGAGGCCCTGAGTGAGTACGAGACAGCCGAAAGCCTCTACCAGGGGGATTTCCTGCAAGAGGACCTGTACGAGGATTGGCCCATCCCCCAGCGGGAGAGCCTCAAAGATAGGTACCTCGTCATCTTGGATCGATTGAGTAGGTACTATCTGGAGGAAAAAGGCTACACGCCGTGTATCCAGCTCTGCCAGAAAATCCTGGCCAAGGACGAATGTCGGGAGGACATCCATCGCCGCCTGATGCGGTGCTACAGTCGGCAGGGCCAGCGCAACCTAGCCCTCCGTCAGTATAATATGTGCGCGGAGGCTCTCACACGGGTGTTAGACGTATCGCCGATGCAGGAGACGGTGTCCTTGTACGAGCAGATCCGCAATAGAGAGGCAGTCGATGTCTGATGCCCTTATGGACCCCAGGTCGAAATCTCACCGAGAACCGCCTTCACCGCTGGCCCCATTCAGTCCCGAACTGCTGCTAAATCATTCCCCTGTTCTGGATTAATCAGAGGTTAACTGCCGATTAAGTAGCACGTTGGATATTTCTGATAAGAAAGGGGGTGGTGTGTGATGAGGTGAATGTGGTCAGTCTTCACAGTACAGGGCGGGTAAACGAAGCTGTAATCGGACAAAATCTGCAATTTCCTAAGGAGGTCTACGATGCCTGGACAAGCACAACCAGATGCGATGCCATTCCTGAGGTTCCGTTTGGACGCGGTTGTCTGTGTCGAGCCGGCCGGCCTTGGTCCGAGCAGCGTGATTACCGCCGGGAATACCTTCACGTTGCGCACGGAACTCGGCTTCGACGGCCTGTTCGTAGCCCTACTCGGTGGGGACACGTTCAACGTTTTCCACCACGTCCAGAACGTTGAAACCGGGGCGACATCTGTCCTACCACTCGCAGGAGGCACTTTCACAGTGCCGCCACCGGGGGCGGCCGCCCACATCGCTGTGGTCTGTGGTCCATATACCACAGGGGCTGGGGGAAACCTGCCGATTCCCGCTGGTTTTGCGGCCGGTACCTACCGCATCCTGACCCACGTTCACGCTGTCTCCGGGGCCATCGCCCCGATCGTGGCCGCCTTTCATGATGGGCTTATCGTCATGGTCACTTGAGGCCTAAGCGGCAGCATGACTCGGCGCCGCATGGGTCAGGCAGTGAGTACACAAAGCGGTCGTACCCGAAACGAACTGGGCAGTTCACTGGCCTCGAAGGTGTCAGGTCCTGGTATTCACCTTCGAGGCCAGCCTTTTAGCGTGTAGGAAGACGCCAGTCACAGACGGAGGAACGATGGCTGCGCAAGAGGGTCCCAAACGTAAGGGTCCGGCTGAGAGGCGAGAAGAAGAGTCCAAGGCTGCGATTGAAAAGGCCAAGGCCGAAGCGGCCCTGACACGCGCCAAAGAAGAGGAGAAGGCCAGACTGAAAGCGGAAGAGGCGCTGGCCGAAGCCCGGGGAGCGCTAGCAGCGGCTCAGGAAAGAGTTGAACAGGAGCGGCTGGCACGGGTGAACGCCGAACACACCAGGGCTGAGGCCGAGACAGCCCTGGCGGAGACAAGGAAAGCCATTGGGGTCCCGACAGAGAACATGAAGACACCCCTGAGAGCGCCCGGGGAGGAAGGGGAGCAGCGCATTTCCTTCATTGTACGGCTCACGGTTGACGAGCGGGGTCAACCTCGGCGGACGGAGGTCGAGCACGCACAGACCGCTAAAAAAGAGACCTTTCCCGCCCTGGACCTCCAACGGCTAGCCGCCTTCATAGAAGTGTGCACTAGACCCCCTGTCGTGCCGGAAATGACTGTCCCAGCGGTACCATCCCCTGTGACACAAGAGACTCTAATACCAGGTCCGCTTGGGCCAACGGCTGGTCTCACCGTTTCGGACGTACACCTATTCCGCATGGGGTTTCTCGGTGTTCGTACTCTACTTCTGAACCCCGGTGAAGGCTTTGTGGTTCAGGTGCGCTGTCGACTTCACGGCCCAGAGGCCCGGTCTCTCACAGTCCAGGGTTCCTCCTTCGACACTCGGGTCTATGCCCGCGAAGTGACCACCAGCGCGTTTACATTGCTGACTAGCCATAGTGAAAACCTGGTTGCGGACGTCCTAGAATATAGACTCCAAGAACTGGTGCCGGGCTTGCCGCCGGGCCTTTATCGTCTGGTCACCGTGGTCACCCTCCAGGGACCCACCAAGATAGCAGCCCACTACGACGGGCCCGTCGTACATGTTTTCGAGAATCAGCCCTCTGCCAACCCTGCTCCGCTGCTGTATGGTCCTCTGCCCCAGTAAGCCCTGCTTCCCGGTGCTCTGGAGAAACCGAGCGGAAATCGAACTCCCGGGGCCCGGAGGGTGCATGAAATCCGTTCGCACCTTTGTGGCCGATCCCACGCCATAGTCACTCACCCGCTCCTCGCCCTTAGCCACCCCTCCTCGGGGGCATGGCCCCTAATCCTCCGGGTCAACCCGGCCTCTGACGCGGTGGCTTTTTCCTCCCTGTCCACGACCTGCCAGATCCTCCACCCATACTCCCGTGAATTTGTGGCTGCCAGACCATCGCCTGGCACGGTTCGTGCAAATCCCGATGGACAACTATCTCACCAAATCCGCTTAACGCCATGGAGAGGGCTCAGGGACACAACGCCGGATGCCCCAACGGTAGGCAGGTGGGCTTGTTCCTGCTGCTCTCTTGACGCCGAGACAATCAAAAACGACGAGGAGCTTCGAAAAAGGGGGGTGTATCAAACATGAAGCCGTACACCATTGGCGAGTACAATACTATGGAGCCACACTCGACGTGGTACGATGACGACCGCCAGACCTTCCGATGTGAGCAGTGCGGCTATGAGATACAGCTCAATGGATCGACTCCCACGGTTATGGAGGCAGGTCGGCAACTCTTGCTGGAACTCCCCAACGGTTGTCTCGTCCTCGTTCCATTTAGGCACCGGGGCAGTACGGGGGGCCTGAGGATTAACGACATCAACGTCTGGTGATCAGGAATCATTGGGCGTGGGGTGCGCATCAAGCAGTTCTTCGTGACTCCGCTACAACAGCGACCAGGCCTCGACCAGCGTCCGTTTGGATCCCGCGATAACCGTTTCGGAAGACTCGCCGGGTAAGGGTTTCACTTCGAAGGCGACGATGGGTCGCTTTCCCTCGCCGAGATAACCGATCTGGAAGAGCCCCCGCAGGAACTCCACCACCTGCGGAACATCATTCTCGCTCCCCTCAAGGCCGAACCGGGGGTGCTGATCGCCGTAGGCGGGGTGTCCCGGCTTTGTGACGCAGTTGCCGATGTGCACGTGCGCCAAGTAGTCCTTGGCACCCTGAAGCGCCTCCTTCGATGTCTCCCCCTGGAGCGGAAGGTGGCTCAGATCGAGTAACAGGCCAAAGGTGCGATCGACCTTGCGGACCTCGGCAGCGACCTTGACTGCGTCGGAGGTGGGGCCGATGAGGCAGCGTTTATCGACCTTCTGATCGAAGGTTTCGAGAAGAACCCGGAGGTTCCCTGTGGACCGGACATAGGCGCAGATCTCCGTGAGCGACTGGATGAGGAGCCGCATGGCCTCGTCCCGCCGCTCTCTTGGATCGGGCCCGCTCAAAAGCGCCAGAGCCCCGGCGCCCAGCGTGTACGCCTCCTCCGCGGCCTCCTTGACGGCCTGGACCGCCTTGGCCCGCTCGGCGGGCTCAAAGGCGTTCAGATTCAGCTTCCGGGTGAGGAGTATCGGCTGCGCCCCGAATCCCACCGCGAGACGATTCTCCTCGAGGATCCGTGCAACCGCCTCGCGGGCCTTCGGATCCTTAATCGTGGTGACCTCGACCGCGGAGAAGAACTCATCCTCGGCGATGCGGCGGATGGTTTCAACGATCGGGCCCTCCCCCGTGAGGGTCTCTGGATAGGCCATGAAATGGACGATGCCCACCCTCATGTATCTCTGGAGGCTCTCTCTCACCGGCGACGCGCCTTCCTGGGGCTGAACGGATCTGATGACTCGATCCCCGCCTGATAGCCGAGCCCAGCCGATACCCGCGGACCCCAACGACACAGTCCAGGCCCATTGCCTGACCGTCCGCATTGCCCGCAGACTCCTCTGAGATTGCCGGCCAAGGAGGTATGGTGAAGGTGAGGATGGTCGAGCGAACTTATTGGAGCCCCTGCAGGATGTCCTGCGCCCGCCGCGCATCCCCGGAGTTGGGGAACTTGGCCTTAAGCTCTTGGAGCACGCGTTTCCCCTGAGCCTTCTCGTTCAGCTCCAAATAGGCATTGCCCTGCTTCAGCATCGCGGCGGGAACCTTGGCGCTGTCGGGATACTCCTTGATCAGCTTGTCAAATTCCCGGATTGCCTCCCGGTATTTCCGTTGGCTGTAGTAGGATTCGCCAAGCCAGTACTGGGAATTGGGGACCAGGCTGGTCTTGGGATAGAAGGTCAGATAGCTCTTGAAGCCGCTGATGGCCAAATCGTAGTTGCCCTTGTGGTAGTCATTCAACGCCTTCGTGTACACCTCCTCCGGTGAAGGGAGGGATCCCTGCATCACCGGCTTGTCCGGAACGGTCGCGCCCGGGGCCTGCGGCAGCGCGGAGGCTCCACCCCGCGGAGGCAGGGGCTGGCCAGTCGAGGGACCAGGCTGCCCCGCCCCGGGCGATGCAGCTTGGGGTGCAACACCCGGGAGGGGAGCGGGGAGCTGACCTGTCGCAGAGGTCCCACCGGGTCTCACCGCCTCCCCCGAGAGGCGGGCCACTTTCATCTCGGTCGCATCCAGTCGCTTGCCGAGCTCCGACAGCCGGTAGTTGGCCTCTTCCAACTGGCCCTGGACCATCCGGGTCTCGACCGCCAGCTCCTCCAGGCGGGCCACGAGATCGGTCGGCCGGGCCCCTCCATCACCCCCCGCCCGTTTCGCCATGGCGTTGACTTCCCCCCGAAGGTTTCGGACGTCCTGCTGAAGGGCCTGGAACTGTTCCGTCTTCACCATGCAGGCATTGCTCAGCAGGGCAGTGCCGACGAGGAGGAGCCAGACGAAATACCTCACCATCATCATCTCCTCATGAGATCACCCGGAATACGGGTGTGTTTCCCTTGCGCGGAGGAGGGAGCGACGTGCGCTCCCTCCTTCCGATTGTCTTCCGCTGCCTCGGCTACTTCTGTATAACGAAGTGGCCCCGGCGGTTCCATTTCCAGGCGGCTTCGTCGTGGCCAAGGACAAAGGGCCGCTCCTCGCCGTAGCTGATCGTCGAGATCCGCTTGGCATCGATCCCCCCGGCCACCAGGTAGTCCCGGACCGTCTTGGCCCGGCGGTCGCCTAGTCCCAGGTTGTACTCGTTGGTCCCCCGCTCATCGCAGTGCCCCTCGACCATGGTGCGCGCGGCCGGGTTGGCCTTGAGCCACTGGATGTCCTCGTTCAGGGCCTGCTTGGCATCGTCTCTCAGAACGGCCTTGTCGAAATCGAAGAAGACATCCTTCAGCGGGCCCTCCCCCGTTGGCCTCGCCCCGGGCTGTACAGGAGCCTCTGTAATCGGCTTCGCCGGGGTGACCTGCTCCGCGCCCGGACCCCCCGCGGCCCCTGGGCCACCTGCTCCCACCTCCGGCTTCTTGGGACAGCCGGTCAAGAGCAGGGCCGCGCCCACAATAAGAATCGGACCCCAAAACCTCCCTCCGGACCACCGCTGTTCTTTCGCCTCTCTCCCTCTAACCATCCTCTCCTCCTTTCTGTGATATGACACCCCCTCGCCGGCATCCCAGATCGTCAGGGCGACCAATCCGGGGCAAAGCTCTTGGAGCCGCTTCGCGTCAGGCGCTTTTGTCCCGATCCATCGGCGTGCATGACGTAGATATCTTTTTTCCCGCTTCGATTCGAGGTAAAGACCAGGTGCCGCCCGTCAGGCGACCACGCGGGGTCCTCGTTGACCCCGACGGTGGTGATCTGCTGCACTCCGGTTCCATTGGGATTCATGAGGTAGATCTGGAAGCCTCCACCTCCCCGGTTGGAGGCAAAGGCGATCTTGTCGCCTCGCGGCGACCAGCGGGCGGACGCATTGTACTCCCCCTCAAAGGTCAGTCGCTCGAGATTTGCCCCCTCGAGATCCATCATGTAGATCTGCGGAGAACCACCCCGATCCGAGGTGAAGACGATCTGCCGCCCGTTGGGAGAGAAGGAGGGAGACACCGAAATCGCGAGGCCGTTCGTGAGGCGCCGGAGCCCCCCGCCCGTCGGCCGCATCAGGTACAGGTTCGTCCCCCCATCCTTGCTCAAGGACAGGGCGAGCCACTGGCCCGTTGGGGACCAGCCGGGGGAGATGTTGAGCCCGGGCAACGCCGATACCTTGTCCCGCCGTCCCGTCTCGAGATTGAGGAGGTATAGATCCGGATTCCCATCCCGGTAGGACGTATATGCGAGCAGCTTTGCGTCAGGCGAGAAACGCGGTGAGAGGTTAATGGATCGGTTCCCCGTGGCGATCGTCGGGTTGTGGCCATCGTAGTCCATCAGATAGAGTTCGGTCGCACCCTTCTCGGCGTTCGCGTAGGCGATCCGGGTCGAGGCAACTCCTCGCTCGCCGGTGAGCCGCAGCACCACCTCGTCGGCCAGTCGGTGAACCATCGACCTGATGGCCGTGACTTCTCCGAAGTAACGCTTGCCGCCGAGAAAGACCCCGCGGCTCACGTTATAGACCCGCCCCTCAAGGGTCAGGTCCTTCCCCCGCTGCGTGAGCTCCGCCACCACCATGGCCTGGACCTT
>Ga0247727_10016276_pt1 | contig 12033 bp, 8 predicted proteins | sample WisWelCaveWW1625_FD_202498 | JGI IMG/M metagenome (GOLD analysis project Ga0247727, IMG submission 202498) | Biofilm microbial communities from Wishing Well Cave, Virginia, United States - WW16-25 | ecosystem: Environmental > Aquatic > Deep subsurface > Groundwater > Cave microbial mat | place...
GGGTGACCAGTCACTTTGAGCAACAGCCAATGTCGCAGGGAGTCCCGTCATGCATACGAGAAAGAGAAGTAGAACTTGAGACTTCATAACAAGCTCCGGGAAATGATATTGAAGGAGATTACTCATCCAACAGTCGGTCAGAGGGCTTGTTAGTTTCATACGCCGCTGATAGCTGGAAATCTTGTGAAATTGGAGGAAACGGAGGGAGAACTACCTGAACACTACACAAAAATCCTCTATGGGTCAACAACGGAAGGGCGGTAATCACGTGACCTCGCTTGAGTCCGTGACGAAGAACAACGCATCAAACCTACGCCGCCACATGGAGAGAGGAATCTGACTCCCGGGACGGCGCGAGTTTTCAGGTGCAAGATGATGTTGCCCTTTCAGGGCAATGGCGTGGCTTGTGTGAAACTCCAGGGGCTCCGCCCCTGGTTGAAACATCCAGTCCCTTTGGGACTGTGACCTCGTTGTCGCTTGCGTTGTTTTCAAAGTATCATCCGAATGTCGCCCGTAGCATGGAAGCAACATACGCTTGTGAACTTCCATGATGGGTTGCGGCGGGGAGCTACAACGGATGCCAGAGATTCAGAGAAGCCGCCGTCTTGTGCCATCCATATTTCTTTTTCCCTGAAACATCGTGGCACGTGCTTTGCTCTTGGAGTGCAAAACAAACAATTTGTTCCCCGATCCCCAAACAGGTGGTCTTATGAACACCATCCAACTTTCGAAATATTTTGTGATGAGAGCAGCGCTCGCTCTTTCGATTTCTGCGTGCGACAGTGGTAGCGATGCGATACCCGTTGCGTCTGATCAATCAATTTCCGGAACGATCGCAAAAAGCAGCGACGCAGCACAATCCCCTATCGAGGCGGCGCATGTGATAATCACCGCTTCCCTCGCTGCAACAACGGTCGATCCTCTCGCCTCAGGTACTGCCCGATGGGAGAGCAGGCCTGATCGCATAACTTTCACCTGTGAGGTCGAAGACGTCACAACATCAGGAAGTCACGAGGTGAGAGTCAATGGAGTGACCGTCGGATGTGTCAATGTTGCCGCCGGCCTTGGAGACCTGGACATTGACAGCAGGAATGGCGACTCCATCCCGACGATGAATGTTGGAGACCGCGTTCAGGTTCTCAACCAAAGCGGCAGGGTGACCCTGCGCGGAAGGTTCTGATTGAACTTGACGACGGTCTTCGATTGTCCAACTCCAGTTGTCCAAGCCTCGTCCTTCTGTCCTGACGGGGCTTGGGCTTTGTTGCATCGTCCTGAGCGATCGTCCGCTCCGGCGAGCGGAGCGAGACGAGAAGCGAGTCGAAGGACTTTACACTCAACCCTGATTTTGTTTTCTTATGCCGGAGTTACCACCCACATTCAACCTAAAACACCATGGCCATCCGCGTCTTCGTCACCGGCGGTACGTTCGACAAGGAATACAACGAGCTCGAAGGAACCCTTTTCTTCAAGGAGACACATCTCGCGGAAATGCTCTCATTGGGCCGGTGCAAGGTCGATGTTGCAATCCGCACCCTTATGCTTATCGACAGTCTCGACATGAAGGATACTGACCGCAATATTATCACGGAAGAGTGTAGAAAGACAGCGGAAGAGCAGATCGTGATCACCCATGGGACGGACACCATGGAAGTGACGGCGCGTATTCTGGGTGAAGCTGGGTTGCAGAAGACCATCGTCCTGACCGGCGCGATGATCCCTTACAAGTTTGGAAGCTCAGATGGGTTGTTCAATCTCGGAAGCGCTCTCGCGTTCGTGCAGACACTCCCCCGCGGAGTCTACATCGCGATGAATGGCCGCTGCTTCAACTGGAACAACGTGAGAAAAAACCGCAGGTCGGGTGAATTCGAAGAAATCCGATGAGGGCCTATTCCACCAGCGTGGGAACAAACAGAAACGATATCGCAAACGAAATCACTGAAACAATCAGCCCGTACATGAACACATTGTAGCAGAGGCGGAGATACCGGTATTTTCTTTCAAGTACCTGCCCCAGAAAATAGAGGTCCTTGATCATGCTCCCGTAAAGATATTCCCTGTCGCTCATCATCTCTCTCATTCCCCACTCAAAATCCTCGAGTGGAACGCTGTGGAAATTCCCAAAGAAGAGAAGATTGACCTTCCTCTCCATGATGTCCTGGCGTGTGAACATTCCCGTCGTCACCTTCGGCCTTGTCGCGAGAATGGCAAAGACAATTGCCGTAATGCAAACTCCGAGCAGGAGGAATGTAGGGATCACCAGATGGGGGTTGGTATCGAGCTTGCTGATTAGAAGGCCGAACACGATGGAAACGATGATGGAATTCGTGCTCAACATCAGGTTTGCCTTGTTGTCCGCAATTGCGCTCAGCTGCAAGTGGTTGTGCGGAACAACCCGGAACATTGTCTCGATGCCACGCTCGGGCCGTTTTTCCTTCTCACGTTTGGCGGCAGCTTTGTCCTTCTCCTCTCCCCCCTTATTCTCCGCTTTCGCGGCACTCGCCTCCGCTTCTCTCACCAACTCCTGAAGCGCCAGGAGATTCTTCTCCCTCCGTTTTCCGTACTCGGCCCTCGCATACTCCGTGAACAACTGGTTCTTCGCGATGAACTCGAGGTTGGTGTTCAGCCATTCGAGATCGGTGTAGGTCTTGCCGTTCCGCTTTTCCAACTCGAGTCTGAGAAGCTCGCTCTTCGCAATGAAGCTCTTCTTCCCCACATGAATTGTGTCGGCATCCCGGATCACCTGTTCAATCAAACCCTGGGGCTGCACAGACATCCGCGTCGCAAGGATGCACGCCGCGACCTGGTCGAGTCTCGACTGAGGATAGTTCTGTCCGACAAGGAACCGACGCGCAATTTCCACGCCCACTTCTTCATGTCCATCAACGACCTCCGTATATCCGGCGTCGTGAAACCAGCCCGCCAGCATGAGCACCTCAAGGTCCGACTTCGGCAGCCTGGAAGCCTGTCCGATCTCATCACATGCCGAAACTACCTCGGAGGTGTGCTCAATGCTGTGGTAGAGCGACCATGCAGGAAGCCGGTCTTTGAACAATGCTGAGACATGTTCCTCAGCTTTCTTAAGGATGTCGTTCGATATTGCCATATGGGAACTGGAAGTGTGCAGGAGTTCTCAGTTGATGTAAAATATGAAAATGGTTGAATGAATCCAATGGATGATGGTACGGTGCCAACAATCCCCCTCAACCAGCACCCGGGCTCGGAAGGTTAACGCCAATCTGCGCCCATTTCCCCTGCCGAAAACGTACGAACGAGAGTCCGGCACGTGCCGAATGCCCCAAAAGAATCGCCAGCCAGACATGTTCCGCTTTGAGTTGCCCTAGGGCCTGCATCACCGTGCAGAAACCAAGCGGGATAACCATTTGCGAAACAATGGAGATGTAGAGCGGGCCACGCGTATCACCGGTCCCCTGAAGGCCGCCCGTGTGAACAAGTGCAACGGTGACGAAAAGGCCCGAGATCGCAAGAAACCTCAGAAGCTCCGTTCCGATGTCAAGCACAACGGCATCGGCGATACCGAAGATGCTCAACAGCGCTTCCGGAACCACCATAAACAGAAAGCCAATCACAGCCGCAACCATCAGTCCGACTCCGGAGGCACTCCTGACTGCACCAGCACTCCTTTCAGGTTTACCGGCGCCAAGATTTTGTCCGGCAATTGCCGCCGTTGCCCCCATCAGTCCAACCGACGTCCATGTAATCAGCGAGAAAAGCTGCGTGTAACCGACGGTGTACGCGGCCTGTGCTTCTGCGCTTGTTTCAAGAGAACCGATGAAACGAAGAAGAAAGACTCCTGCAATGTTCATGGCGATTCCCTGAAATCCCGCAGGAAGACCGAAGCGGAAAAGCGAGCGGATGATCTCCACGTCCGGTTTCAGACTCATCGACCGGGCAAAGTGGATGACCGTTTTGCCGGAAAACAAAAGCCAGAGCCCGATGCACCCCACGATTGCCGAGGCGATAACAGCTCCCATGGCTGCACCTGTTGTTCCGAATGCCGGAATCGGGCCGAGTCCGCCGATGAAGATGACGTTCAGCGTCATATGAAGAAGAGTGAGAAGCACGCCAAGGCGAAGCGGGGTTTTCGCGTCTCCCGCGCTGCGCAGTGCTCCCCCGAGCATGAAGAACAGCAACATCCCGATGCTGAACACCAGCATGATTCTGAGGTACGGCAGAGCTTCCGTCTTTACGGCAGCATCTGCGTTGACGAGGTCGAGAAGGTCCGGCGCAAAGATGTAGCCAAGCGGGGCGAGAATGAAGCATCCCAGCACCATTGCTGTGAGAAACGCCTGATACACTACACGGTTGACACTCGATGAATCATTCGCCCCTGCAAATCTCGCGACAAGAACACCCATTCCCGTGAAAATGGAGCTGATAAAAACGAGAACCACGAGAAAGATCTGCCAACTCACTCCGATCGCAGCGTTACCATGATAGCCGACATAGTGGCCAACCATCGCGTGGTCGACAAATCCCTGAAGTCCGGCAATCATGTTCTGGAGCATGGTTGGCCATGCAAGTTTCCAGACCGCCTTGAGGATCGGACCTTCAACGAGGGATCGATCGAAGGAACGCCCGGTGGAGGAAGACATCTATCCGCAAGAAACGAGTAAGTGGGGTTTTGGGTCTACGACCTCGTAGAGGTGAAAGGAGAACGTCAGAGTCGTTGTGTACCCTCTGGGGACAAAACAGGTTGTCAAGGCCGTCAGTAGCGTTCTACGCGCAGGGATGATGCGCCTGCATCAAGGGTCACGAGGATTGTTCGCTCCACGCGGCCGAAATTTTTCGTGCGGTAGAGCCCGGATTCAATCTTCTCAAACCCTGGAAAGCGCTTGCTGGACAGGGTGGCATCGACCTGCAGCTCGCAGGCGGCTCCTTCAGGAACCTCTAGTCGCACGCTCGCAGCACCGGCCTCCACGTCGACACGGCTCTCTGGAACGTTGGCCCCAACGCGGAGGATCACCCGTGCTGCGCCTGCGTCGATCATCACGGACTCGGTCCTGATCTCGCTGAGATCGGCATCGAGACTTGCAGCGCCCAAGTCGAAGGAGAGTTTCCAAAGCGGCCCTGGATTCAAGCTCAGTTCGAGCGAGTTTTTCGCGTTACTGAACGGCCGCCACCCCCCCTTCTCCATCAACAACGTGAGGTGTCTCGCCTGGTCATCTCCTTTTGATGAAAGCACATATGATCCCGTATTTGAAAACGTGGTCGCTTCGAGAAGATTTCCGGCGTTGCCCCTGACTTCAATGCTTCCTGTCGCTACATCCACCTTGAGATCCGCGTAGCGAATATTGCCATCGAACGCTTCGACAATTTCCTGTCTGTTCGGTGTTTGGCCGTGCACAAACACATCCTCGTCAGGCCAAAAGAGCCCGAGGAAAGAAGCAATCAAGAGGCCGAGGCAGAGTGCTGCGATAATGATTGCCACAGAGCGGATGATGAGGATCCTGGAAATTGCCGCGACGCCGAATCCGACCAGAATCAAAGGCCAGAGATCCATGGCGATATGCCGCGAAATGTGCATGACATCCGCTTTCGAAAGCAGGAGGAGAACTCCCACCACGAGAAAGAGAGAGCCCCAGAACAAACGGGAATACTTCATCGCATGTTATCTCCCAATGATTACAGTCTCGACCGAAGAAGAAGACTAACGCCGGTGGCAATGAGGATAAGAGGCCAGTAGTCCGAAAAGTCGAACCCGGGAAACAGGTTGTTGGCGAGAAGGAGCACGCCGATGGCGATGAGAATGATTGCGCCGGTAAGATTGTCTTTCCGGCGATAGTTGTGAAGCGACGAAGATGGTGAATCAGGTCCTTTCGGCGCTTCAGTTGTTGGAGGTTGTTCCATGGAGGGTCCTTGATTTTGCTTGTGTCGTTACGGGTCTACAAGGGGGAAGTTGCGCGGGCGGTTCCTCACCAAGAGAAGCCCCGGGAACGGAGTGCCTCCTGTGCACTCTCCAGGCCGAGCCTGGCTGCGCGACGCATGGAGATCATTGCTTCTTCTTCTCTCCCTAACCTCGAGCACACGACGGCGAGGTCGAAAAAGGCCTTTGATCGTGTTGAGTCGAGCTCCACCACCTTCTCAAACGCCACCGCCGCTCCCACCTCGTCACCCTCAAAATACAAAACATGTGCGAGAGTGTAAACTGCGTCGGCGTTGGTAGGATCTGTCTCAACGGCTTTTTCCAACAATGCGCGCGCTTCGTCAGGCCTGGCCTCCTCAAGCAGAACCGTTCCAAGATTGACGTACGCGTCCAGAATACCCGGACTGGGGGGAAACTGGCTGACAACGCTGCTCCAGAGAGTCTCGGACGTTTTCCAGATGACCGACTGCCTGACAGTCAGCACGGATAGCAGCGTCAGGAGACCTATCACTCCCCCAAACACGAGAAGCCGGACGCTTCGAGTGCGTATTGCCCAGGCTTGCGAAAGAGCGCCTCCAATGAGAATACACAGACCAACGGTTGCAGCATACGAGTAGCGGTCTGCAATTGGCTGCGCACCAGAGGAGAGCCCGAGAACGATAGGAATAAGGAACACCAGGTACGAAAACCACGCGAGAAGCGGTCCGCTGTTCCCCCGACGCGCAAGGAACCAGGTCAGACCGGAAATACAAATAATGGTGATCAGCCCAAGAACAAAGTCCGTGAAAACCCCCGATGGATAGAGAGGAGAAAGTGGTGAGGGAAAAACAAGTTTGCCAAGATAAAAAGAGAGAGAGAAAAATGGATAGAGCCATTGTTCAATGCCCTCTAGATGGGCAACCGCGTAGGCGACTTTTTCGCCCGGGGCAAGAACAAGGGAGACGATGGCGATGACAAGTGACACGATTACAAATGGCACTTTTCCCCTGAGCATGGAAGCAGGCCTATTCCGGGAATTCATTTTGGACCAGATCAGCCAGTCGATCATGAGGAGGAGCACAGGAAAAACGATAGCAATTGATTTTGAAAGGACTGCGAGGACATAGAAGAGAAACGTTCCCGCATACCAACGTGGCGCCTCAGGTGTACCTCGCTGCGACGCATATTGAAGATACAGAAGGAGTGAAGGAAGCAAAAAGAACAGGAGGAGAAGATCTTTCCGGTCGGATATCCATGCAGCTGATTCGGCACGCAATGGATGCAGCCCAAAGAACAGGGCTCCTGCCATCATTCCAACAACTTCCGGAGCCGTTGCGGTCAGGAACGAGGATCCGAAAGAGTGTGGCCCCCGGAGTATGTCCCGGCGGGCTACCCCGACCAGCGCCAATCCGAGGAGGAATACCCACGTCGTGTTGATGCAGTGAAGAATGACGTTTGTGAGATGATGCCCGCGCGCATCCATTCCCCACAGGGCAATATCGACGGAATGCGAGAGAAGCGTGATGGGAATGTAGGCATAATAGTAGAACGTTGAAAATATCGATCCAACGTTCTCCGTCGAGAGCGACCGAGCGAGAGGATTATTGTAAACGTAGATATCGTCATCCCAGTTGACGAACTCGAAGCCGAGCGTTTGACTGAACACCAGAAATGTTGTTGCAGCCAGGACCAGGCAGGCGGAGATGAGGGTGGAGGATTTCATCATTTTGTCATTTTACCATTTTGTCATTTTAGGATTTCAGGAATGATTCCCCGCTCCTCTTTGCTCCATGCTCTCGGCTTGCTCCATGCTTTTTCCTATTTTTGACTTTTTCCCCTTTGCCCGTCCCACAAGGTGATACCGTAAAGGGACGAGGCCTCGTCTCCTTAAATTGCAAGAAAAGTGGAGACGGGCATTTTGCCTTGATCTCCTCCTACCTCCTCCTCCTCCCAACCCACTCGGTGCCGCAGAGATGAGTGAACGGACAGGTGGGGCAGTTTTTCTGAAGATCTTCCGCTGGCTCGAAGGACATTGTGGAGTCCAGGATCTCATCGACGAGTCCGAACAAGACATTCTCGACCGACTCCAGGAGCCCAGGCGGAACTGCACCCTCTTCCACAAGCGGAGCTTCAATGTCAGCCTCCAGTGGAAACCGTCCCAACAGAACAAACGCTGGAATGATCCTGCTTGGATCTTCCCCAGACTTCACTCGGTGCAGGAATTGGTACATCGGGAGCTGAAGCGATCCGATTGACGTCCCCCATGTCGAACGGTCATCCGCCTTCAGCTTCTCGAACTTGATCAGCAGGTTGTCTTTCTTATCCGAGCCGGTCTTATAATCGAGGATAAACGTGCTCTCTCCTCGCCGCTCGATTCTGTCCATTCTCCCGCGATACTGACGACCGCCGAACTCCACGGAGCAACCTTCTTCCAAGGAAACGAGTGTGGCAGGAGCAGCGTTCAAACGCGGAATCTCGATGCGCTCGATATACGAACGGAGCTGTTGCTTTATTTGGAGTTTGAGAAGAAACTTGTTTCCAATATCCTCATCGCCAAATTCGCTCGTGAATTGGCGTTCGACAATGCGTTCCAAAAGGTCGGGATCGAGATCGGCTCCGCGAAGGGTTGTTCCCACATACGGTCGATAGAACTCCTGGAGAGCCGCGTGGACCACTTCCCCGATCCCTCTCCTGTCCACATCTCCACCAACGTCCTCTTTTTCTTCGAGCCTCGCAACATATGTGTGATAAAAACGCAACCCGCATCGGAGATACGTGTCGAGCCGGGTCGAATCGAACGCCATCTGGCCAAGGAGTTCAAGTGCCACCTGCGACTTCGGAATCGGCGATGGCGTGGAGTGTTCAAGAACAATCTTGTAGGGAATGGTCGCAACCAGCCTCTCCCGTTGTTTCTCGCCGGTCCGCTGTTGTTCGTTCCACAACAATTGTTCGATGAACCGGCTCGGCTCCTTTTTGTCACCTTCTGTGAAGAAAAGATGAACATCCTTGGCACCCAGGAGAAGAAGGTCAAAATAGTATGACGCAACTTCGTCATGATCCCTGTAGGTGGAAAGCCCAAGAGACTCCCGCGTTTTCGTCGGGACAAGCGTGTGCCGGCCTCCGCTCCCCGGGAGAGCGTCATCATTCATATTAAGAATGAAGACCCGGTCGAACTTGAGATTCCTGGTCTCCAGAAACCCGAGCACCTGAAGTCCTTTCAGTGGAGTGCCCGGGAACGCCACGTCACCCTCGGCAAGCGCTGCAATCAGGATCCGGAACATTGCATTCCTCTCCGAAAAATGTTCCTTCGCTGGAAGAGATCCGGCTATCCGGTCCAGCGTTTCAAGGAACGACTCCGCGTACGGCCGGAAGAGCGGATGCCAATGCGCGGTACTGTGGGCGGCAACATACGAAAGAACCTCGATCGTTTTCGCCGCAAGATCCCCGAGTGTCGCAGCATTTTGAACAGACCTGATCGTACTCGCGTGAATTGAAACGAGGTGATCCCGGAGCTTATCGGATTGCACACCTCCCCTTTTTGACGCTCTCTCGAAAAGCGTCGCGTTACTCTCAACGTCACTCAAATTGAAAAACGATGGCAACTCACGGTCCCGGAACATATCCTCAAGAGTGTGAAACAACACACGGCTGACGTCAGACCTGGTGTTGAAGAGAATGTTCTTCGTGTATGGGTGAAGAATGAATCTCACATAATCCGGAGCGAAAAACTTGTCGTTGTAGATCGACGAAAACAGACCGAACAGCGATTGGAGGAAGCCGAAAACAGGGGTTCGTTTTCTCGGATAGCCCAAAGAGATGTTGTAGTTGTCGGACGACAAAAGAGCGATAGTCTGGTGAATGACGGCGGGAAGGGCATCCGGGTCAGGCACGACAATGACCGTTTTGTGATCGGGGCTCCCTGCAGACTCAACGGCTTCCTGAATCTTCCTTGTCAATCCGAAAACCTCACCATGGGTGTCGGATGCGCTGGAGAAGGAAACGCTGGGTAGCGTCCCCCGGGAACTCCTTCTCTCAACTTCCACACCTAATGATCGAAGTCGCTTCTCCATCCCCCGTCCTTCCTGGAAAATCAGGACGGACTGCTCGAGCGATTCAAGTCGGGTAAAGAGTTTTCGCTCAACCGATGTGAGGGCAAAGAAGCCAGCGACAATAATCCGTTGGGGGTTCCCGAGAAGCTCCCGATCAAGCCTTTCCCCTCCCGAACGGTACCGGGTCGCCCGTGTGCTCAGCTGCAGCATTTCGATCTTTTCGTAGAACGGACGGTACAGCCTGGCGAGAACATGGAGGCCGCGAAAAGAAACCGCAGAAAGTTCCGCCTCGATCCTCTCCACGGACAAACATGCCATCATGAGCTCTTCCATCTCTGCAAACATCTTTAGTCCTAATGGAAGAAACCGGTCAAAATCATCGAACGCCCGGCCGCCGATCCGTTCGGCCTGTTCCAGATGAATCCCATGAAGTAGATACGCTGCATCGAGGCCTTCAAGGTTATGCGGGTGGCGTCCGGTCGCACGCTCGAACACGAAATCGACAAACGCGTCAATGGAATAAACTACAGGAGGAGTAAAACTCTTCCCGATTCGATCCGCGATTGCCTTCCGGAGAAAATGCGCGGGTCTCTTTCCGGGAAAAATCGCAATACTGGCGGAATAGTCCTCCCCGGAGTGATGCAGATGCTCAAGAACCTCATCAACAAGGTTCGCGGATGCCGGCAGCAGAATCGCCCTGTTCATGCCACCGCCTCGACCTTGCAGAGATCGACAAAAGCCAGAAGTCCTTTCATGGAACGATCAGGAAGGAGCTCGCCGACAAGTGTCAAGTATGCGGCTACCTGACTCCGGTAGGACTCCACGGCATCCTTCCCACCGGTTTTGAAATCGACCACGACGACCTGTCCCGGATCGAGCACCACTCTGTCCAGCCGGAAGAGCGCACCATCCTTCCCGGCAAGCTCATGTTCGCGCAGTACCCTTCGCCCGGGTTTTTCCCGGAAGATTTCTCCGACACCACCAGCACCGAGGAACGACATCAGCGTCGACCGGATCGATTCCCGCTCGAGCCCCCGCGGACGTTGATCGTCGCACTCTCGAAGTACCCTCTCTACGGTGGCGGCAAGATCATCGCCGGCGTACTCGATCCTGGAAAGGAGGGTGTGAATGAATTCTCCCCTCCGGGTTTCTAGAAAGCCGAACCGTTCATAGGAGCACTCGCCCCGATGGATTCGAATATCATGATGCAACGGATGCAGCTTGAGGCTCTCGTCAGAGAGTTTTGTGTCGGCCATCGGCCTGAGCGCAAGTTGTCCGTCGCCTACCGTCAGAAACCGGCTGGGGATCAGATCCCGTTCCCCTTCGAGCGAAGTTACATACATTTCCTTCTTCGCTCTTGTGAGCGAAACGTAGAGCTTATTGAGCGTGTCAACCTTGTCTGCTTCTTCCCGTTCATCCTTCAGTTTCTTCAGGAAAGGGACCTTCTCGCTGGCATCCCTCGAAACCTTGAGAAGGCGCACTCCATCGGCTTCTTCCTCCACAACGTACTCGGTCGGCCTCAGGTCTCTATCGTACAGAACCACGATCGTGATGGTGAATTCCAATCCCTTCGCTTTGTGCACGGTCATCACGCGCACTGCATCGACTTCCCGGGGTACCGAGACCTGCCACCGTGTTGCCTCACCCTCTTCCTCGGCATACTCAAGAAAATCTTTCAGGCTGTTTCTCTCATTTTCTTCGAACGACTTGAGTACCTCAAGGAGCTTGACCAGCGATGCCTCCTCGTCAGGGAGGAGATCGAAAACACGGAAGAGCTTATACGCCTCAGAGACCAGGTCGTAAACGGGGAGGTAACCGACCAACCGATACAACTCCTCGAAGTATTTTGTCCAGAGATGCGGGAAAGCCTTCCGGAATTGTTGATAGAGCAGCCCACGCCTGTACTTCTCTCCGGTGGCGGGAATGATCAAAGCCCTCAGATCCTCAAGAGAAGTTCGGGTTTCGTCCCGGCTCAGATTGGCGGAAAGAACGCCGCCGAGAAGAAATGAGGCAAATGCGAGATCGTCGATGGGTGAATCGAGAAATCGAAGCAACGAGAGCATCTCGCCGATCGTCTTGCGCGATCGGATGTCGAGACTGCTGTAGGGAAGAACCGGGATT
>Ga0247727_10016277_pt1 | contig 12033 bp, 13 predicted proteins | sample WisWelCaveWW1625_FD_202498 | JGI IMG/M metagenome (GOLD analysis project Ga0247727, IMG submission 202498) | Biofilm microbial communities from Wishing Well Cave, Virginia, United States - WW16-25 | ecosystem: Environmental > Aquatic > Deep subsurface > Groundwater > Cave microbial mat | place...
TGGGGAACAGGGCATTGAGATCGACAATCCTTCCGAAGTAGCCGTTCGGCTCCAGAAGCCGGGGCTGGCCCTCCTTCACGGAGGCCGGGCTCTTCACCTTCTCGAGCTTGGTGCCGTTGCTGTCGTAGACCTGGAAACCCGCCTCGATTTCCATCCCCGGATTCGTCCAGCTCTCCTTCCCCTCGTTCTTGAAGAGGATCGTCACCTCATTCCGATCGCCGGAGTAGCTGAGCGGGGCGCGCGTCTCGATATGAACGTAGAGCGGCGAGATCTCCTTGGGGGTTTCCTTTGCAGGCTCCGCGGCGCGCGCCGCGCCGGCGGCGACGAGGGTCGCCGCCAGCAGCAGGAGCGACGGCCTCAGGGCGGGTGAAGCGGTCATCGTCAGCACCTCGAGTAGATGGTCCCGGAAAGCCGGCGCGCGGCATGAGGCCGCGCGGGCCGCATATCCTACCCGACCCCCCGGGGGCTGTCAAACGCGCCCGGCGCGCCGTTCGCCGGGGTGCGTCGGCTTCCTGACGCCCTCACCGGCCCGCGCCATCGACACCAGGATCCTCCAAATCCATTGCTGGACACGGGTTCTAGCCGTATATGGAGGTCACGCCGAAAAGGGATGCAGGTCCCGGAGAGCGTGGGGTTCGGTCGATGTGGTGCTCGGGGTGCGGTTCGCAGCTGGCTTCCGCCGAGGTTTTCAACATCTCGGTCGAGAGCTGCGGGGATTGCGGCGGCACCTGGCTGGAGGAGGGGCGCCTCAAGTGGATCATCGAGGTCGGCCCGAAATCCCTGCCGGCGGACCGGTCGCGTGAGGCCACGCGCTACACGATCCGGGAAGCGCCAGCATACAGCCTGAACGAGGACGAAACCCGCCGCATCGTGAAGTGTCCCTACTGCGTCTCCATCATGCGGCCGGTCAACTACTCCGCCAACTCGGGTGTCGCCATCTATCGCTGCATCCAGGACCACGGCGTCTGGATCCCCAAGGGCGGCATCGACCGGCTGATCGTCTTCATCGACACCTGGGACCGCTACCTGAGGGCGGCGGCGCCCTACTACGTCGGGCTGGCCCAGCTCGAGCGCAAGCGCTTCCTCCGCAAGATCGGTCCCTGAGCCCGGAGCGGGTCACGGCGTCCTCGCCACAACGAGACCGACGACCGCCGCGGCGCCCGCGCCGCGCAGTGCCGTGGCGCAGGCTTCGAGTGTCGCGCCGGTGGTCATCACGTCGTCCACCAGGAGGACAGTCCGGCCATGCAGGGAGAGGCCGCGGTCTCGACCCGGCAGGCGGAGGAAACGGGACCGGCGCGCCTGAAAGACGCCGGCCAGAGCATGGAGGCGATCGCGCCGTCCGAGGCCGAGCTGGCGACCCGCGGCGCGCGGACGGCGGAGCAGGTCGGTGGCCAGCGGAAGGGAGATTTCCCGCGCCACCGTCCGTGCCAGGATCTCCGCCTGGTTGTAGCCCCTCCGGAGTCGGCGGTGCCAGTGGAGCGGCACGGCGAGGGCCATTTCCGGGCGCAAAGGCCCGGTCAGGAGAAGCGAGCGGGTCCGGAGCGCCGCCTCGAGCGCAAGAACTGGACCGAGGGCTTCCATCCCTTCGAACTTGAACACCTGGATCAGCCGGCGGACGTCCCCGTCATAGTCGGCCGCCCAGAGAACGGCTCGCAAGGCGCCACCGGACGACGGGCGCATCCCCGGCGTCCAGCGTATCGCCTCCCAGCAGGGAAGGCAGACACCGCCGCGCTGGCGCCAGGGCAGGACCTCCGCGCACAGCAGGCAGTCGGCGGGGAACACCCCCACCAGCAGCCCCTCCAGGAGCCGCCGGGCGAGGGCGGGACGATTCTTCAACCGGCCTATCCCTGAAGCAGGGACCGGCCCTCCATCTCCCTGGGGATCGGCAGCCCCATGATCTGCAGCATCGTGGGGGCAACGTCGGCCAGCAGGCCGCTGTCGCGCAGGCGTCTCCCTTCGAGGCCCGACCCCACGATGTGCACCGGCACCGGATTGGTCGTGTGGGCGGTCAGCGGCCCACCGTTCGTCCGGTCGATCATCTCCTCGGCGTTGCCGTGGTCCGCCGTGACGACCGCGACACCCCCCAGGCGCAGCGCCAGGCCGACCACCGCCTGGACGCACTGGTCCGTCACGCGGCAGGCCTCGATGGTCGGGTCGATCTTCCCGGTGTGCCCGACCATGTCGGCGTTGGCGTAGTTCAGCACCACGAGCTGGCGCGGCTTCGACTCGAGACGCCGGAGCACCTCGGCCGTCACCTCGCGCGCGCTCATCTCCGGCTGCAGGTCGTAGGTCGCCACCTTGAGGGACGGGACGAGACAGCGCTCCTCCGCGGGGAATGGCTGCTCGAGGCCGCCGCTGAAGAAATAGGTCACATGAGCGTACTTCTCGGTCTCGGCGATGCGCAGCTGGGCGACCCCGGCGGTGCTCGCGATCTCGCCGAGGGTGGCGCGGATCGTCTGCGGCGGGAACGCGACAGGCAGCGACCAGGTCCGATCGAAGGTCGTGAAGCAGACGAAGGACGACAGGACCGGCGGCGCGGGGCGATGGAAGCGGTCGAATCCGTCTTGGGTGAAGGCGCGCGTGATCTGCCGCGCTCGATCGGCCCGGAAGTTGAAGAAGATGACGGAGTCGCCGTTGCGCACCGCGGGGTCCCGCCCGGCCTCCCCGGGGACGTCGGAGCGGGGAGAGGCGCCCGCGCCCGCCTCCGGGCCGATGACCGCCGGCACGATGAACTCGTCTCCGGTCCCGCGGGCGTGACCGGCGGCGACCGCCGAAGCCGCCGAGGGGAAGCGCTCCCCCTCGCGGAGCACGAGGGCGCGCCACGCCTTTTCGGTCCGTTCCCAGCGGTTGTCGCGGTCCATGGCGTAGTAGCGGCCCGACACCGTGGCGATTGGGCGGTACCGCAACGACTTCAGCCGGGCCTCCGCGCGCGAAACGTAAGGGAGGGCGCTCATCGGCGGGGTGTCGCGGCCGTCCAGGAATGCGTGCACGAACAGATTCTCAACGCCCTGCCGGCGGGCCAGGTCCAGGAGCGCCTCGAAGTGATCGATGTGGCTGTGGACGCCGCCGTCGCTCAGGAGTCCCATGACATGCAGCGCCGTCCCCGGGCGCGCGGCGGCGTCGGCGGCGCGCAACAGAGCCTCGTTGCGGCCGAGCCCGCCGGCTTCGATGCTGCGATTGATACGGTCCAGGTCCTGCGGGACGACGCGTCCCGCCCCCAGGCACAGGTGCCCGACCTCCGAGTTTCCCATGTACCCCGGCGGCAGGCCGACCGGCTCCCCCGACGCCAGGAGGAGCGACGAGGGCCACTCACGCCGCAGGCGCCCCATGAACGGCGGCGCGCAGGCGGCGATGGCGTTCCCCTCGCGGCGGTCGCTGTGGCCCCACCCGTCGAGGACCACGAGAACCATCGGGAGCCGCAGTTCGGTGGCCATCTAGTCCTGTTTTTCGACGGTGTAGACCGGGGCGGTGCTCAGCCCCAGCTCCTCCACACCGCGCTCCTCGCGGAAGTCCACGACCACGGTGTTCCACTCGCCGCAGCGCTCGCAGTGCTCCACCCAGGCGGGGTAGCGCCTCGAGCAGGTGCCGCAGGCGTACTCCACCTTGAGCGCCTCGGCTTGCATCAGGAGAATCTCGAGCTCCCTGAGCGCCTCGCGGTAGTTGCCGTGCCGCTCCTGGATCTTCGCCAGGCAGTAATGCAGGGCGGGGAAGTAGGTCACCTGGCCCTTCATGCGCGAGAACTCGGCCAGCGCCTCGTCGAGCATCTCCAGGCGAAAGTAGAGCTTGCCGAGGAAGAAGCGCGGCAGGACGTCCTTCCGGCTCTTCCAGACCGCGGACTTGAGGGCCTCGATCGCCCGGCGCGGCTGCTCCTCGCGCAGGTAGTGGTCCTCGATGGTGGTCAGGAGAATCGGATGGCCGGTCGCCTCGTATCCCTCCTCCCAGACCTCGACCGCCGCCTCCGGCTGGCCGATGGCCAGGAGCGCCTTTCCGAGACGCAGGTGGGCCGGGACGAACGCGGGATCGACGCGCACCAGACGTCTCAGGATGCCGATGGCTTCGCGCGGACGCCCCTCCTCGAGGTGCCGGAGCGCCAGGTTATGGCGGATCGACAGATGGTATTTCTTCTCGGCCTTGCTCGAGCGCCCCATCCCCGCCAGCAACTCCTCGATCTTCTGCTGGATCCCCCAGGCCTTGTCCCAGGATCCTTCCCGTATGCAGATGGCCCGGAACTGCCGATAGGCATTGAGCGATCGTTTCGGGTTCAGCTCGATGATGCGATTGAGCGAGGCCTTGGCGTTCTCGCTGGCGCCCGACTCCTCGTAGTCGGCCACGAGCTGGTAGAGCGGCCGCAGATCGCCGTCGCGGGCGCGGGCGGCGCGCCGGTGATACTCGATCGCCTCGGCGTAGCGCCGCAGCGTGCGCAGCACCTCCCCCCCCTTCAGGAGCGCCTCGAAGTGGGCGGGATCGATCCCGATCACGGCATTGAAGTGCTCGAGCGCCCGCTCTTCACGGCCGTTCAGCATCGCCTCGACGCCCTTCAGGTAGAGCTGCTCCGCCTCCTGGAGGTTGATCTGCAGCCGGCGCGCCGTCAGGTTGCCGAAGAAGTGACGCAGGTCGCGCAACAGCCCGAACAGCAGAGGCACGAGCATCGAAATGCCGCAGGCCAGCAGGATGCTCGACCAGACGGGCATCGACAGCCCGTGGCCGAAGAAGATGTGGCGGTCGAGGACCTCGCGGTTGGTGGTATAGAGGATGGACAGCACGGCGACGACGATCGCGCCGATCGTCAGGTACAGGACGGTCCTGATTTTCATCGCGATCCCCGCCCGCCGCGGGAGGGAGGCGCCCCGGCCGCCGGACCGACCTCCGTCTAGAGCAGTCCCTTCTCGATCTTCTCCTGACAGGTGACGCAGTGGCTCGCCCAAGGCACCGCCGCGAGGCGCTTGCGGTTCAACTCCTTGCCGCATTCGGCGCACGTGCCGAACTCGCGTCGTTCGATGCGCATGAGCGCCTCGTCCACCTTCTGCAGGATCTCGCGGTCGGTGTTCGACAGCGAATACAGGAATTCCTTAGTGTAGGCGTTCGAGGCTTTGTCGGCCAGGTCCTGGGTGCCCTCGTCCTCGGTGAGGCGGCCGTAGGTCTTGTTCTTGATGTAGGCCTCGCTCAGCCCCTTCTTCCTGTCCTGAAGCAGCGCCTTGAACGCTTCGAGCTGCTTGCTGCCGAGCGAGGATGCCACCGGCCGAGGCTTCGCCGGCGCGGTCGCCTTGGGGGATTTCACGGCCTTCATGCCCTTCACTGACTTCTCCACCTTCTTCCTGGTCGCGGCCTTCATGATATGCGGTACCTCTTGCGCTTTTCCAGCAAGGTCTTGCGGTTGATGCCGAGGATCCGGGCGGCCTCGGTGCGGTTCCCGCGTGTCAGGCGCAGGATCTCCCGGATGTACAGCTCCTCGAGCTGTGACAGCGAATACATCCCCCGAGTCGCCTGGGCAATCGGGCCGCTGCGTCCTGCGTGGCCGATCGGCAAGGCCTCCGCCGGTATCTCGGGACCCGTGTGCGTGATGGTGGCGCTCTCCAGCACGTTGCGCAATTCTCTCAGATTCCCCGGCCAGTCGTGGTGCCGCAGCCGCTCGAGCGCGTCCGGCGTCAGGCGCTGCGCCGGACCGCCCCGCCGCGACGCGATCTCCCTCAAGACCGTCTCGACCAACTCCGGCAGGTCCTCGAGTCGATCCCTTAGCGGCGGCAGGTCGAGCCGGATGACGTTGAGCCGATAGTACAGGTCCCCCCGGAACCCGCCCGACGCGACCAGCGGCTCGAGGTCGAATTGCGTCGAGGTGACGATGCGCGTGTCGACCGTGAGGGTCCTCGTCCCGGCCAGCCGCTCGAAGCTCTTTTCCTGCACAACCCGGAGCAGCTTCCCCTGCAGGGACGGCGCCAGCTCGCTCACGCCGTCGATCAGGATCGTGCCACCGTCGGCCTGCTCGAACCGTCCCTGGCGCCGCTCCGCGGCTCCCGTGAAGGCGCCCTTCTCGTGCCCGAACAGCTCGCTCTCGAGCAGCTCGCCGGGGATGTTGGCGCAGGTGATGGTGACGAACGGGCCCCGGCTGCGCGGGCTCGCGTCGTGCAGGAAGCGCGCGAGCGTCCCCTTGCCCGTGCCGCTCTCGCCTGTCAGGAGGACGTTGGCGTCGGTGTGCGCCACCCGGAGCGCCACGTCGTACAGCCGGGCCATGCGCTCCGACCGGTACGGCGGGGGGCTCGCAGGGGCGAATGCGGCGACCGCGCCCACGGGGTTCTCCTTCACCGAAAGCAGGGGCGCTAATGTAAAGGCGACCCCTGCGAATGTCAACCCTCGCGAGGCGCCGGGCCTGCGCCCGCCGGGCACGGGTCCGGCTCGCTGCGCGAGCCTCCCCTCGCTTCGCCTCGCTCCGCCCACCGCGCTGAGGAGCGCGCGGCGGGGCCCCGTCGCTCGGTCTCAGACGACCCGGCGGGCGCAGGCCCGGCGCCTCACACCCGCGGACTCTCAGGGCCACACACCAGCCTCCAGAGTCGTCGGAGACAGCGCAGGTCCGGGGCCCGGCCCGCAGGGTCCGCGGGGCCGTGCGCGACCCCGACGGCGTGCGAGCGGTTTTCAGCAAGCCCGTCGGGGCGCGCGCGAGGGGAGGGTGAGCGGCGGCCGAACGCGCCGATCTTGGGAGCTCCCGAGTTGATCCGTGGCCGCCCGCGAGCCCGGACCCGGTGCCCCGCGGACCCTGCGGGCCGGGCACAGAAGGTGGGGATGTCTCAGTGGACGATTAGCCTTTGCGGGCGACGGCACGGCCGGACGCGACGCGCCTGCGGCGCCGTGGCGCCTCCTTGCGGCCGGCCCGCGACGACGCGGTGGCGGAGACCGGCTCGACGTGAGGCGCGTCCCCCCAAAGGCGCTCGAGGCTGTAGAAGTCGCGTGTCTCGGGGATGAAGACATGCACGATCAGGTCGTAGAGGTCGATCAGGATCCACTCGCCCCGTTCGTACCCCTCGATGTGGCCGGCGCGCTCGCCGGCCGCCTTGAGCCGCTCGACGATGGCGTCGCAGATCGCCTGTGTCTGCCTCCGCTGGGCTCCGGAGCAGATGATGAAGCCATCGGTGAACGTGGCGATCCCCTTGAGACTGATCGCGACGGGGTTCTCGGCCTTCTTCTCCTCGGCCGCCTCCAGGACCAGCGCCATCTTCCGCTTCAGCTGAATGGCCTCTCCTCCTCGTTCGGTTCGAGTGCTTCTCCTCCGGATTTGGTCGCCTGCTGGACGATCGGCCAGACGGTCTCGAGGAGATCCCGCAGGCCCTCCCCGGTCACGGCCGAGATGGCCCGAAAGGGGACGCCGGCCTCCTGGCAGCGGGCCTGAAGTGAATGCGTGCGCTCCGGCGGCGGATGCGTGTCGATCTTGGTCGCGATCACCACCTGAGGCTTGGAGGCAAGGGCCGGGCTGAAGGCGGCCAGCTCGCGGTTGATGACCTCCAGGTCATGCAGCGGGTCGCGCCCCGAGGTCAGGGAGATGTCGACCAGGTGCAACAGCACGCGGGTCCTCTCGACGTGGCGCAGGAACTTCGTCCCGAGCCCGTGTCCGGCATGCGCCCCTTCGATCAGGCCCGGGATGTCGGCCACGATGAACGTCCGGAACTGGCCCAGATCGACCATCCCCAGGTGCGGCTCGAGGGTCGTGAAGGGATAGTCCGCGATCTTCGGGCGGGCCGCGGAGATGCGCGAGATCAGGGTCGATTTCCCGGCGTTGGGGAAGCCGATCAGTCCGACGTCGGCGATCAGCTTCAGCTCGAGCAACAGCTCGTGCTCCTCGCCGGGCGTCCCATCCTCGGCCTCGCGCGGGGCCTGATGGGTGGATGTGGCGAAGGCGGAGTTGCCGCGCCCTCCTTGGCCGCCCTTGGCGGCGAGGAATCGGTCTCCTTCGTGAACCAGGTCGGCGATGACCGTAGCGCCGTCTCCGGCGAGGACCACGGTCCCGGGCGGAACGCGGATGATCAAGTCGTCGCCGTCGCGCCCCGCGCGCCCCGACCCCTCGCCGTGGCGGCCGCGTTCGGCGCCGTACGTCCGCACGTAGCGGAAGGCGTTGAGGGCCTTGAGCGACCGATCCGCCACGAGCCAGACCGAGCCGCCGTCGCCTCCGGGGCCGCCATCCGGGCCCCCGCGCGGGACGAACTTCTCGCGGCGGAAGCTCACGCAGCCGTTGCCTCCCACACCGCCCCGGACGACGATGCGGGCCTGGTCGACGAACATGAAGACACCTCGGGGGTGAACCGCGCGCGCGCCGCTTGCGGCGGCCGGAGCATCCCGGTTGCAGTGCGACTCGGGGACGGGGAAACGGGAATCTTCGGGGCCGGGCCTGCTCGCCTAGGCTCCGGGCGCCGTCTCACGCTCGGGGAGGACGCTGATGAACCGGCCCAGGCCGCCACGATCCTCGAAGCGGACGTAACCGTCAATGCGGGCAAAAAGCGAATCGTCGCGGCCCCAGCCGACGTTCCTGCCGGCCTTGAACCGCGTGCCGCGCTGCCGCACCAGGATCGACCCGCCGGTGACGAACTGGCCGCCGTACCTCTTGACGCCCAGACGCTGCGAGTTGCTGTCGCGACCGTTCCTGGAGCTTCCGCCCGCTTTCTTGTGAGCCATGCCCGTGCCTCCTGGCGCGTACGGTCAGCCCGCGTGGATCTCCTCCACCACGACCTCCGTGAACGGCTGCCGGTGGCCCCGCGTGCGCCGGTACTGCTTGCGCCGTTTCTTCTTGAAGATCAGGACCTTGCCGGCTTTGCCCTGCTCGACGACCTTGGCCACGACCTTGGCCCCTTCCAGGTGTGGACGGCCGACCTTGAGCTGCTCACCGTCCTTCAGCGCGAGCACCTCGTCGAAGGTGATCGAGTCGCCCACGACGGCCTCCAGAAGCTCGACACGGAGACGGTCTCCGACCGTGACCTTGTGTTGCTTGCCGCCCGTCGCAATGATCGCGTAGCCCACTCGGCCCTCTTTCTCTGTCCGGAGTGCGGGATTATACGGGCCCCGGGTTCTCCAAGTCAACGGACTCGCGTCTATTGGATCCGGGACAGCTCCACGCGGCGGTTCAGGGCCCGGCCGGCTTCGGCATTGTTGTCGGCGATGGGCCGCTCGGACCCGTATCCTTTGGCGGTCAGCTGGCCGGGAGGAACCCCCTTGCCGATCAGATACTTCCTGACCGAATCGGCCCGGGCCGAGGAGAGATCCATGTTGTGGGTGGGGTCGCCCGCGGAGTCGGTGTGACCTCCGATCTCGAGCCTGACTTCAGGGTTCTCCTTGAGCGACGCCACCACGCGGTCGAGGACGACCGAAGACTCGGGCGACAGGATGGCACTGTCGGTGGCGAAGGTCACTCCATCGAGCACCAGGGGCTTCTTGGCGTCAGGGATGGCCGGCGCGGCGGCTGGCGCCGGCTCGACGGCGGGACACCCCGTATCGTCCACCTTGGTCCCCTTCGGTGTGTTCGGGCACTTGTCCTCCCCGTCCCACACGCCGTCGCCGTCGGCATCCATGGGGCAGCCAACGGGGTCGACTTGCACGCCCTTCGGCGTGCCGGGACAGCGGTCGGCGCCATCCCACACGCTATCGCCGTCGGCATCCTCGGTCGGGCAGCCGTTGGCGTCGACCTTCACCCCCTTCGGCGTGCCCGGGCACTTGTCCACCATGTCGGCGACACCATCGCCGTCGGCGTCCGCGGGACAGCCGGCCGTGTCCACCGCCCAGCCGCGCTGCGTGCCGGGGCACTTGTCGAGGCCGTCGAAGATACGGTCGCCGTCCGCATCCTGAGGGCAGCCGGCGGTGTCGATCACCGCTCCCTTCGGCGTGCCGGCGCACTTGTCCTTTTTGTCCGGGACGCGGTCGCCGTCGCTGTCGGGGGGCGGGCCGCCGCCGAACGACCAGAGGATGCCGCCGGTCGCCTCGTAGTTGCTCTGGGTCTCGTCGATGTCGCCGCCCGCATCGACCTCAATCCAGCGCGCGTCGGCGCGGAGCGCGAAGTGGCGCTGTCTGCCGAAGTACCAGCGCCCGCCTCCACCAGCGTTCCAGCCGAGATCCGTTTCGCTGATGTCGGGGCCGTCGGACTTGGTCGACTCGTTCCCGAATCCCGCGGTCAGGAACCAGCGGAACTTCTTTTCAGGTCGGAAATTGAACAGCATGTTGACGCGCAGGGCGTCGAGGTCGACGTCGGTCTTCTGCCCGCTGACCGACCCTTCCGTGCCGAAGACCTGATACGAGCCCTCCAGGCTCCAGCGCGGCGTGAAAAAGTAGCCGACGCGCGCCCCGTAGAGCGTACCGTTCTCGGGATCGAGGGGATCGTAGGAATCGGGGTGGGCGCTCCCGAGGTAGGCCCCCAGCTCCCAGTCGCCGTCCTCCCCGCCCCCACCGGCGAAAGCCGGGACGGCAGCGCAGCACAGGACCGCCAGGGCCGCGAGCATTATCTTGTACATGGTCGTCTCCTAGTATTTGATCACGAGGGCCGTCGTGAAAATCATGTCGAGATCTTCCAGCTCGACCAGGGCCGTGCCGATCGGCGTGCCGGTGCCGCCCGGGTCCGACGCGGGGAACAGATCGACCTCCTTCAGCGATGGCAGGTTGTCGTACAGCCACTGCAAACTGACCTTGAGGGCCACGTGGCTGGTCATGCTGAGCCCCACCCAATTGGTCATGTTGACGCGCCAGTCCGACGTCTCATTCAGGTTCTCGTCGATGATCGTGTCGTTGCCGAAAGTGCCGGCGTCGTTGGCGCCGAACTTCTGCAGAAAGGTCGAAGACAGCCGGACCCCGAAGAAGGTGTCGTCGAGGTCGGGATCGTCGACGACGTTTTCCTGCTTCGTGACCGTGGTCGAGTAGTCGGTGCGCCACTTGCGCCGATCGGTGTCGAACCACTTGTTGCCGACGCCGCCGAAACCCGCGTAACGGTTCTGGATGCCGGCGAACTCGTTGCGGTCCCAGCCGGCGCCCGCGAACCAGAAGAAGTCCTCCGTAATCTTCCGATCGTAGCGGCCTGTGAGAAAGTAGCTCTCCGCTGTGGTCTCCGTCTCCCTCTCTTCGATTCGGCTGAAGGCGGTCGTGCCGCCGACCGCGTAGAGGCGGATATCGGTCGTCTCGACCTTCAACCCGCCGAGCTTCAGCTCGAACAGATCGTTCTTCCCCTCGCGAAGCAGGGTGTCCTTGAAGGCGAAGCTGCTACTCTCGCTGTTGCCCGAGGTGGCGACCCAGCCGAGCTCGGCGGTGTCGGACCACTTCGGCAGTTTCTTCTCGGCAGCCGGCACGTCCTGGGCGCGGGCCGCGCCGGTCATGACGGCGAGGGCCGCGATGATCGCGGCAGTGAATAGGGCATGGCGTCGGATCATGGTGTCTGACTCCTTCCCGCTCAACCCTGCGGGCTGCCGCAGTATCGGCACTTCTTGGCGGCCTTGGCGATCGACTCGCAGCACTGCAGGCACTCCTTGGTCGGCGGCACGGGCGCGGGCGGTCCCGGCTTCATGGCGATCTTCGTGATCACGAAGACGCAGAAAGCGATGATCACGAAGTCGATGACGCTGTTGATGAACAGGCCGTAGTTGAGGGTGGGCGCACCAGCCCTCCGGGCCTCCTCGAGGGTCGCGTAGTCGGTCGTCGATAGGTTCAGGAAAAGGTTGCTGAAATCGAGATTGCCGACCAGCAGGCCGATCGGCGGCATCAGGATGTCGCTGACGAGCGAGGTGACCACCTTGCCGACCGCGGCGCCGATGATGACTCCGATGGCGAGCGCCAGGGCGTTGCTCTTGAGCAGAAACTCCTTGAATTCCTTCATGGAACCACCCCTCTGTCCGGGTTCGATGCCCGGAAGCAACCGCATAGACCTCTGTCCGGAATTTGGTGGCGGAGCATAGCACATCCACATAGCTTGGTACTTAAGCCGTGACACCGACGTACTCGAGGCCGAACCGCATGCGTCCGCGGACTCGATCGCGTTGAGGGTGAGCGCGCGCGGCGTTGTTCCAGAGATAGCGAAAGATG
>Ga0247727_10016278_pt1 | contig 12033 bp, 12 predicted proteins | sample WisWelCaveWW1625_FD_202498 | JGI IMG/M metagenome (GOLD analysis project Ga0247727, IMG submission 202498) | Biofilm microbial communities from Wishing Well Cave, Virginia, United States - WW16-25 | ecosystem: Environmental > Aquatic > Deep subsurface > Groundwater > Cave microbial mat | place...
GGGGCAACCTCATGGCCGGCGGCTCCGGCCCCGTCTTCTTCTTCGGATACGCGCACCCGAACAGTGACCTGGACATGGAGGACTTCCGCAGCCGCGACCACTTCTGGGATCTCCTCCGTTATGCCCATGAATTCTTCACGCGGTTCCTGCCTTTTCAGGAGATGAAGCACGCCGATCATCTGACCACCAGCGCCACGGATTACGTCTTCTCCAAACCCAACCAGGTCTATGCAATCTACCTGCCCGATGGCGGGACCACCGATCTCGATCTCACCTCGGCCAGCGGCACATTCACCGTGAAGTGGTACGATCCCCGTTTCGGCGGCAGCCTTCAGGACGGTACGGTTCGCGTCATCGAAGGCGGCGCACGACGTTCCCTGGGGGAGGCGCCGCATGAACGCTCCAAAGACTGGGCCGTGCTCGTGCAGCTTACCACCGCACCCGCAGGGCGCGTTCTCGATCGCGAACGCAACTTCCTGGTGAAACTTCGAGTGCCCATCGGAAGCCGGACCAGCCGTCCCGGCGATCCGGTCTCCGCTTCCGTGATCTCGCCCGAATCCTTCCTCGGCGGAATCCTCACGGGAACCGTCGAGAAGGTCTCGCCCGGAACCGTCACCATCACATTTCGATCGCTCACCAATAAAACACAAACCTTCTCCGTTGTTTCCCGAACCACGGACTTCGTGAACTCCAAGGGACACAAACTCGTCGACGACGCCGCGCGGCCCGCCCGCATCGAGAATGGATCCTTTGTCTCCTCCGGCGACGCCTTCTGGTTGGACGAAGGCGCCGAGATCCGGCTGACGGTCGCCCCCGGGAAATAGCCATAGACCGGGTTGCCGACTACGTGTCAAAGGGTTGCTCCCGAGTTGCGGCGATCATCGAGAACGCCTCGGAAACGACTATGACAACACCGACACCCCTGCTCACTTCCTCAGGATCTTGTCCATGGCCTTTCCCCTGGCCAGCTCATCCACCAGTTTGTCCAGATAACGGATCTGTTGCATGAGCTTATCCTTGATCTCCTCCACCCGATAGCCGCAGATCACGCCCGTGATCTTGGACACGTTCGGGTTGATCCGTGGCGCCCGGGCGAAGAAAGTCTCGAAGTCGACCTTCTTGTCGATTTGCTGTTGGAGCGTCTGTTCATCGTAGCCCGTGAGCCAGTGGATGATGGCATGCACCTCCTCCTTCGTACGACGCTTCTTTTCCGCCTTGGTGATGTAATGCGGGTAGACGCTCGCGAACGTCATTCTGAATACTCTCGTATTCTCCATGGACTCGGTGCTCCTCAGGAGATCCAGCCTTATGCGTACGTTGCTGGGCAGGACCCGTGTGCCTCCGCTTAGTATGGCACGACGAGCAGATGATACTCGTCGACGAGCCCGGTTCGGATCGCGTGGGCGGCGAGGATCGGACCAGCCACCGAAATATCGAGAGGCGATTGAGAGCCGGCGACCTGGTCTCGGACTTCGATTCCTGGCTGAGCTTGATCATGTTCTCGATCAGGTCGTCACCGTTCCGCTTCAGTTTCCAGCGATCCATGTCATCGCGGTTCTCCACCAATACAGGCATCCGGACACTTGGAGGAATCGCCTGAAATTGCTCCTCGGCTTTGGCCCGGGAATTGCGCATACTTTTATCGGAGGAGTGATGAGTTCATGAAGACCTTCTGCACTGGTTTGGCACTGGCAATGCTGGCAGCGCCCGCCATCGCCGCGGACCACGCCGGCAAAGCCCCCTACGACAAAGCCTGCAAGTCCTGTCACGCCGCCGGCGGCGCCGGAAACCCCGCCATCGCCAAGATGTTGAAAGTCACCTTGCGCGCCTTTGGCTCCAAAGAAGTTCAAGCCAAGGCCGATGCGGACCTCAAGAAAGACACCACCAAGGGGATCGGGAAGATGAAACCCGTCACCACTCTGTCGGCTAAGGAAGTCGACGACGTGGTCGCCTACATGCGCACCATGAAGTAGCCTCTTTGGGGGAACTCACCCAACCCTGGAGGTCCCTGCCCCACCGTGGGGGCGGGTTTCAGCCCGTGGACTGGCTTCAGCCGGTCCTTTCCTAGGGCCGATCTTCGGCCCCTCAATTGCTTCACCAAGGTCAACTTGCGATCTGCACTGAGGAGGATCTCATGACCGGTGACCGGCGAAGTGTAGTGGGGTGGCTCCTGGGCGGCGGTTTCACTGCTTCCGTGGCCTCGTTCGCTTATCCCGTGCTGAAATTCCTCATGCCGCCCGACGTCCCGGAGGCCGCCGTCAACGAAGTGGCCGCGGGTAAACTCCAGGACATCGCCCCCAACGCCGCCAAGATCGTTAAGTTCGGCAGCCGTCCGGTCCTGCTGATCCGCGTCAACGAAACCGAGTTCAAAGCCTACTCCGCCATCTGCACGCACCTGAATTGCACCGTGCAGTTCCAGCAGGACAGCCACCAGATCTGGTGCGCCTGCCATAACGGATTCTACGATCTCAACGGGAAAGTGGTCTCCGGACCGCCGCCGCGGCCGCTGGAAGAGCTCACGGTCCACGTCCGCGGGCAGGACGTCGTGATCACGCGCCACGCCTGAGTCGAGGAGAGGAAACGGGTGCTCACGGAACAATCCCTGCAAACGAAAGCCGGATGGCTGGAGGAGCGGCTCGGGCTGAGCTCGATCCGCGCCTTCCTGGCGCACAAGACGGTCCCGGTCCACTCCGGCACCATGTGGTATTACTTCGGCGGCATCACTCTGTTCCTGTTCATGATTCAGGCGTCCACCGGCATCCTGCTGCTGCTCTACTACCGTCCCACGCCCACGGAAGCCTACGAGAGCGTGCAATTCATCATGACGCGCGTGCAGTTCGGCTGGCTCATCCGCTCCATTCACAGTTGGGCCGCCAACCTGATGATCCTCAGCGCGTTCATCCATATGTTCAGCGTCGCCCTGCTGCACGCCTACCGCCGTCCGCGCGAGCTCACCTGGCTGAGCGGCGTCGCGCTTCTCGGTCTGCTGCTCGGCTTCGGATTCAGTGGATACCTCCTGCCATGGAACACTGTGTCGTACTTCGCCACCAAAGTCGGGACCGACCTGGCGGCCAGCGTCCCCGCCATCGGCCCGGCGCTGGCGCGATTCCTTCGCGGCGGCGACGACGTCGGCGGAGCCACGCTCACACGCTTCTTTGGATTCCACGTAGTGGTGTTGCCGGCCATCACCGCGGCGCTTCTCATGCTTCACCTGGCCCAGGTGCAGCGGCATGGCATCAGCTCGCCGCCGAAGATCGAAGCACGCTGGAGCGGCCAGGGACTGGCCGTCCCGCAGATGCCCTTCCTGCCGAACTTCCTCCTGCGCGAGCTGATGGCCTGGTACGCCGCGCTCGGCCTGCTGGGCGCCCTCGCCGCGTTCCTGCCCTGGGAGCTCGGCGAGAAAGCCGATCCGTTCGTCTCGGCCCCCGCCGGCATCCGCCCCGAGTGGTACTTCCTCGCTCCGTTCTACACATTGAAGCTCATCCCGAGTCACATCTGGATCTTCGAAGGCGAGTTGGTCGGATTCCTCGGATTCGGACTGCTCGCCGTGTGGTGGGCGGGTCTTCCCTTCTGGGCCACCAGCCGGCAAGGCGAGCTTCGCTCGCGGCTGGTCACCGGCGCCGGCGTGGCGCTGATGGCATATCTGGCGATGTTCTCGATCCTGGGGTACTGGCGATGAATGCTCCGCTCGCGCGTCTGCTGCTGCTCACCGGGTTGGCGCCGCTCTCTCTCTCCGCGGCCGGCAAGGATTCCTGCCTGGACTGCCACGCCAGCCTGTCAGGCAGCCTGCAGGAACCGGTAGCGCGGTTTGCCAACGACATTCACCGGCAGGCCGGCATCGGCTGCGCCACCTGTCACGGCGGTGACAATACTTCCACCGATCCCAAAATCTCCATGAGCCCGGCCCGTGGATTCACCGGCAAGATTGCCCGCACCAAGGTGCCGGCGCTCTGCGCCAAGTGTCACAGCGACGCCGGCTACATGCAGAAGTTCAAGCCGCAGCAGCGGGTCGACCAGTTCGCCCAATACCAGACCAGCGTCCACGGCAAGCGCCTGGCGGCGGGAGACGCCGCCGCGGCTAACTGCGTCGATTGTCACAGCGTGCATGACATCCGCGAGGTGAAGAATGCGCTTTCGCCGGTGCATCCGCTGCGGCTGCCGGAAACCTGCGCCCGCTGCCACGCCAGCGCCACGCACATGGCCGGCTACAAACTCCCCGTCACTCAGTTTGAAGAGTACCGGACCAGCGTGCATTGGGAGGCGCTCTCCAAGCGCCGCGACCTGTCGGCGCCCAGTTGCGCTTCCTGCCACGGGAATCACGGGGCCAAGCCGCCGCAAGCCACCTCCGTCGCCGCTGTTTGCGGAACCTGTCACGCCTTGCAGGAGGATCTGTACAAAAAGAGCCCGCACCAGCCGGTCTTCTCCGGCATGGGAGTGGCCGGCTGCGTGGCCTGCCACACCAACCATGGCGTGCAATCTCCTTCCGAAAAAATGCTGGCGGGCGACGGAGCCGTCTGCGTGCAGTGCCACGACGCCGAATCCGCCGGCGGCAAAGTGGCCGCCGGGATGCACGGCCTGATCCGGGGCCTGGAGTCCTCCGTGGCCCGCAGCAGCGCCATCCTACTGCGCGCGCGCGTGGCGGGCATGGAAGTTTCCGACTCCCTGCTGCGTCTTCAGGAAGCGCAGGAAGCCCTGGTCAAAGCGCGCGTCGCCGTACACGCTTTTCGTACCGATGCCGTGGGCCAGCCCGTCAAGGAAGGCATGAAGATCGCTGAGCAGTCCTTTCGCGACGGCCAGTCCGCCATGCAGGAGCGCGATGTCCGCCGCGCCGGGCTGGCCGTGTCCCTCATCGCCATCCTCATCACCATCGCCGGGCTGTGGCTGGCCATCCGCCGGATCGAAGCCCGCCGGATGGAGCCGCAGGAAAGGTGACGATGATGGGCCTGCTGGAATTCACTTTGCTGCTCACCGCCGCCGGCGGCGGGCCGCCGCTGAAACCGATCAGCAGCGCCGAGATGTGCGGGCGCTGCCATCGTGCGATTGTCGAAGCCTGGAAAGGGTCGGCGCATTCGCGCTCCATGGAGAGCCGCCTGTTTCAGGACGCCCTCGAGGCCGCCGAGAACGATTACGGGGCTGGCATCCGCGCCACTTGCTTGAGTTGCCACGCTCCGCTGGCGTCGGCTTCCGGCGACATGGCGCTCCAGCAGAAAGTGAGTTGGGAAGGCGTCACCTGCGACTATTGCCATTCCATCCGCGAAGTCGGCTTCGACGCCGTCAACCCCAAGGCGAAGATCGAGTTCAGCCTGGTGAAGAGCGGGCCGCTCAAAGACGCCAGCTCCACCGCTCACCCGACTTTGTTCTCGGCGGTGCACACATCGTCCCGCGTGTGCGCGCCCTGCCACGAATATCGCAACCCGCTCGGATTCCCCGTGCTGACCACCTATTCGGAATGGCAGGCCAGCCGCTTCGCCAAGGAAGGCAAGACCTGCCAGTCCTGCCACATGTACCAGGTGGCCGGCGACGTGGTGGACCCGCGCATCCAGCGCTCTCGAACCGCGCGCATCAACCTGCACCAGATGCCCGGCAGCCGGTCGCTCGAACAGTTGACCCGCACCTTGAAGGGCCGGCTACTGACATCCCGCGAGGGCGACAGGCTGAACGTCTCCGTGATCGTGACCAACCAGGCCGCCGGGCACTACGTGCCCACGGGATCGCCGCAGCGGCAGATCATCATGGAAGTCCAGGCTTCGACCGACGGCGGACAGAACTACCGCGAGGAGCGCGCCTACCGGCGCGTGGTGGCCGATGCCGCCGGCGTGCCGCTGCGACAGGAACACCAGGCTTTCGCCGGCGGCGCCAAGGTGCTCTCGGATACGCGCCTGGCGCCCGATGAGACGCGCACGGAGAAGTTCGTGTTTCCGGTTCCGCCCGGAGAGCGAGCCCGAGTCCGGACCACGTTCTGGTATTACTACTCGCCCATGGCCCGCACCGAATCCGGCCAGCGGATCACGTTCCTCACGCTGAACGCCCTATCGCCGTAATACTCTATTAACAAGGAGATCTCACTTGATGCTACCCCTTAGACATTCTCTGGCAATCGCCGCATTACTCATGTTCCCACTGTCCGCTGCCGATCACGCCGGGAAGGCATCCTACGACAAGGCCTGCAAGGCCTGTCACGGAGCCGACGGCGCCGGCAATCCCGCCATCGCCAAGATGCTGAAGGTCACCTTGAAGGACCTCGGCGGCGCGGAGGTGCAGGGCAAGTCCGACGCCGACATCAAGAAGGACATCACTGTCGGGAGCGGAAAGATGAAACCCGTCACCGCCCTGTCGGCCAAGCAGGTGGATGAGGTGGTCGGCTTCGTCCGCACGCTGAAGAAGTAGTCTCGTGGTCTTCATCAATGACCTGCGCGAGCACGCGCCGCTGCCCGAAAATGGCATCCTGAGCCGGACCGTCCACAACGACGATCGCTCCAAGGTGATCCAGTTCTGCTTCGCCCCCGGCACGGAGCTGAGCGCCCACACGGCGCCGTTCCCGGCGATGCTCTACTTTGCCCAGGGCGAGGCCATGGTGAATCTCGGCGGCGAGGCACGTGCCGCCGCCGAGGGCACGTTCGTCCACATGCCCGCCGGCCTGGAGCACGGCATTACAGCCAGGACCGAAGTCGTGATGCTGCTGGTGCTGCTGAAGTGAAAGCTGTTCTGCTCCCCCGCGAGCACGGCGCCTGGGGGATGCTGCTGACGCCGTTCGTGGCTTCAGTGATTTTGGCCCGGAGCTGGAGCTGGCAGATCCCGCTGGCGCTGGCGGCGGTACTGCTGGTATTCCTGCTGCGCGAGCCGCTGGTGGTGTTGGCCAGGCATCGTCCGGAATCGGCGATCGCGAGGCGCTGCCTGATGTGGGAGATGCCGGCGCTGGCGCTGTGCGGGCTGGCGCTGCTTCGCTCGCTGCCGCTTGTGCCGCTGATCGTGCTCGGCGCAGTCGCCGCGGCGATGACGTTGATCGCGGTGCTGGCGGCGCAGGCTAACCGGCAGCGTTCCGTGGTGCTGCAAGTAGTGAGCAGCGCCGGCCTGGGGAGCACGGCGCTGCTGGCGGCGCTCGCCGCCACCGGCGGGATTCCTGTGTGGGCGTGGTGGCTGTGGGGACTCCTGAGCCTTCACGGCGTCGGGGCGATCCTGGTGGTTCATGCGCGCCTGGACGCCAAGGCCGCACGCAAAGCATCGCCGGCCGCCTGGATATTCCCGTGCGCGCAAGCGGCGGCCGGCGCGCTTCTGGGATGGAAGCTGGCGGCGCCGATGCTGCTGTCGGCGCTGCTGACGGGCGGTGAGTTGCTCCGGCTGCGCCGGCCCTCCGGGCTGAAGGAGCCGCTGCGCAACGTCGGATTCCGGACTCTGGCCGTTGCCTTATCCCACGCGGCTATGACGATGGTGGTTTTGTGGTAGCCGGCTACACCGCCGCGGCCAGCGTGTTGGCCAGCGCTTCGTACCGCTGGCGCACGTCGTCTCGGATGCGAACATTGGTCTGGTCGTGGAACTGGGCGCGCACGGATTCAACGTCGCCGGCGTTCAGCGCCTGGCGCGCGATCTGGAACAGGATGTGATCCTCCTTCCAGATGTGCTGTCGCAGCAGTTGAATGTAGTTGGCGGCGAAGCCGCGCACGGCCTCCTGCGCCTCCACGCTGCCGGCGGCGGCGGCTGGGAGGTTCTCGCGGATCCCGGCGATGCACTTGCGCCCCACGTTGTGCTCGTGCAGCATCACGCCGATGGGGCCGCCTTCCACGGGCACGCCCTTGCGCGCCAGCGCCGGGAACAGAGCTTCTTCCTCCTTGTAGTGATGGAGGCCGTCGGCAAAGTTCACGACGAAGTCGACGGCCTGCTCGATGAAGGCCGCGGGAAACCCGGCGGCTCCTGGATTCTCCAGGCGGCACTCCAGCGCCGCCAGCACTGACTCGATCAGGCGGTGTTCCTCCAGAAGCTCATCGACCGGATGGATGTTGTTCATTGAATCACCTCGTTGGAATGGCCCAGGGCGGGTGAAATGGCCCGCCCGGATCGGGCGTCGGGTGAAAAGCACCGGAACCGTAGATCAACTGGCTCAGCTGCTTGAGATGGATGCACCATCGATTTCCGGCCTTCCACAACGGGTTCACAAGCAATTGAGCGGCCGTGGCGGCAGGCGCCACGCTTGTGGCGCGACGGTTGCTATGAGATGACCAGGCGCATGGAGCCACAGGCCGAGCCGCGATACTCCGTCCAGATTCCCGACGAGGGCTACTGGCGCAAACAGATCAAGTGCCAGTCGGCGTGTCCGGTGAACACTGATGCGCGCGGTTACATCCGGGCCATCGCCGCCGGCGACTACGAGCGGGCCTACCTGATCGCCCGGGGCCCCAATCCACTGGCCAGCATCTGCGGACGCGTCTGCGGCGCGCCCTGTGAAGCGGCCTGCCGCCGCGGAGCCATCGATCAGCCGGTTTCCATTCGCGCGCTGAAGCGGTTCGTCGCCGACCGGCACGGCTGGGGACGCCATCGGCCATCGGACTTCCCGTCGGGAGAATGCGACGGGCTGGAGGAGATGACGCACATGGCCCGGTTCCTGGCTTCGCGGAGCTACCGGAGCCCGGACGGGGCGCGGGTGGCGATCATCGGCTCCGGGCCGGCCGGGCTGGCAGCGGCGCACGACCTCGCGATTCTCGGCTGCCGCCCGGTGATCTTCGAGATGGAATCCAAGCCCGCCGGCATGCTGTACACCGGCATCCCGGCCTACAGGCTGCCGCGCGAGCTGATCGACTCCGAGATCGAGCTGATCCGCGCGCTGGGCGTCGAGTTTCGCTGCGGCGTTCAAGTGGGCCGCGATGTCGCCTTTGAGGATCTCCGCCGCGACTTCCGCGCCGTGATCATCGCCGTGGGCGCCAAGCGCTCGCGGATGCTGGCGCTGCCCGGCGCGGATGCCGACGGCATCCTGGGCGGGATCGACTTCCTGCGGGCGGCCGCGCTAGGCGAGTCCCTCCCCATCGGCCGGCGTGTGATCGTGGTGGGCGGGGGCAACGTGGCCTACGACGTGTCGCGCTCGGCGGTTCGCTATCGCGCCGGCGAGGAAGAAGATTCGCAGCGGCGCGTGGACTTCCAGACCGAGACGGACATCTCCCGCCAAGCCCTGCGGCAGCCGGCCGTGCGCGAGGTTCACCTGGTGTGCCTGGAGTCGCGCGAGGAGATGCCGGCCGACGAGGTCGAGATCCACGAAGGCGAGGAGGAAGGCATCCGGCGGCACAACCGGCTCGGGCCCAAGGAATTCCTGTGGGAACAAGTGAACGGCCGCAAGCGCGTCACCGGCGTGCGCCTCCGGCGCGTGCTGCGCGTGTTCGACGAGAATCGCCGCTTTGCGCCGGTCTACGACGACGCCGACACCATCGACATGGAAGCCGACACCGTGCTGCTTTCGGTGGGTCAAATGCCGGACCTGAGCTTCCTGGGCGAGCGCAGCCGGCTGGAGGCCGATCCGGCAACGCTGGCCACGGGGATGGAGGGCGTGTTCGCCGCCGGTGACGTGGCCTACGGCGCGCGCCTGATGATCGACGCTATCGCCAGCGGCAAGAAGGCGGCGCGCTCGGTGTATCGCTACCTGACCGGCCGCGACGCGCAGCCCCAGGAAACGCAGTTTCACTTCGAGATTCCGGACTATCATCGCGAGCCCGGCTACGAGGGCCGCGGCCGGACTCCGCTGCGCGCCGCGACCGTTGGGGAGCGGCTGGCCGATCCGCGGCGGCTGGTCGAAACCGGCTACACCGAGGTCGAGGCGCTGGCCGAAGCGGGCCGCTGCCTGGATTGCGGCGTGAACACCATCTTCGACGGCGAGAAGTGCATCCTCTGCGGCGGCTGCGTCGACGTTTGCCCGACGCTGTGCCTGAAGCTGGTGGGACTCGATCAACTGGCGCCGTCGAGCGAACTCGGCGCGCTGCGGGATGCCTACGAGGCGGAGGACGGCTGGTCGGCGATTCTCAAGGACGAGGACCGCTGCATCCGATGCGCGTTGTGCGCCGAGCGTTGCCCCACGCGCGCCATCACCATGGAGCGATTCCAATTCAGCCAGGAGTTATCCCATGCAAGCTAAGGAACCTGTGAATCGCCGGGATTTTCTCGGCCTGTTTGCCTTATGGAGCGCCGTCACCGCCATGGGAACTGCCGTGGCCGGAATGCTGCGGCTGCCCAAGCCCGCGGTGCTTCCGGGCCCGCTGCGCGTGTTCCGGCTGGGCGACCCGGCGCGCTTCGCCGTCGGCTCGGTTGAGCGCATCGACGAAGGCAACTTCTACTTGTTCCGCGACGAGACGGGATTCCACGCCATCTCGTCGGTCTGCACCCACCTGGGCTGCATCGTCTCCCACAGCGAGGAGGAAGGCTTCGCCTGCCCGTGCCACGGCTCGAAGTTCACCCAGCAAGGCGCCGTGATCGGCGGCCCGGCGCCGGCAGCGCTCCCGTGGCTCGAGATTGTTCTCTCCCCCGACGGCCAGTTGCAGGTGAACGCGGAGTCGACTGTCACTCCGGGCACCAGGTTCGAGGTGTAATGCCATGACGCCGGTCAGCGAGTTCCTCCAGAATCTGCGGCACACGACGCAGAACGCTCGAGCTTCCATGCTGCGCCAGGGCAAGCTGCCGGAGACGGACCGGGAACGGTCGCAGAGCACCTTCCACAACTTCTTCCTGCACTTGCAGAGCGTGCGGGTGAACCGCAACTCGCTGCGGTTCGGCTACACGCTGGGGCTGGGCCTGATCCTGACCGCCGCTTTTCTGGTGCTGGTGATCACCGGGATCCTGCTGATGGTCTACTACAAGCCGTCCACCGCGCTGGCCTACCAGTCGGTGAAGGACATCCACTACGTGGTGCCGGCGGGCCGGTTCATCCGCAACATCCATCGCTGGGCGGCGCACCTGATGGTGCTGGCGGCGTTTCTCCACATGGCGCGAGTGTTCTACACGGGCTCCTACAAACGGCCGCGGGAATTCAACTGGATCGTGGGCCTGCTCCTGCTGGCGCTGACGCTGGGCCTGAGTTTCACCGGCTATCTGCTGCCTTGGGACCAGTTGGCCTACTGGGCGATCACCATCGGGGCCAACATCGCCAGCTCGCCGCGCGAGGTCACCGACGCGCTGGGGATCACACGCTGGTTCGACGTCGGCGGTTTCCAGAAGCAGTTGCTGCTGGGCGCCAACTACGTCGGCGAGGAATCTCTCATTCGATTCTATGTGCTGCACGTGGCGGTGCTGCCGCTGCTGATGGTGATGCTGATGGGCGTGCATTTCTGGAGAGTGCGCAAGGATGGCGGCGTGTCGCGGCCGGAGGGGGCTGAGGCGGCGCCGGCGCTGATCGACGGGCGCGAGGTGAAGGTGTTCATGCCGAACAAGACCTACGGGCTGATGGCCGTGGTGCGCGGGCGCACGCCGGTGGTGGGGCGCGGGCCGGAGGGAACCGTGCCGAGCTGGCCGAACCTGATGTGGGCGGAGCTGGCGGCGTTCATGTTCACCATCGCGGTATCGCTGGCGCTGGGTTATCTCTTCGACGCGCCGCTCAAGGAGATCGCCAACCCGGTGATCCCGGAGAATCCGGCCAAGGCGCCCTGGTACTTCCTGGGGCTCCAGGAGCTGGTCTCCTACTCCGCTTTCATGGGCGGCGTGGCCATCCCGACGATCGTACTGCTGGGGTTGGGTCTGATCCCGTATCTGGATCGCGACCAGCGGGGGATCGGCCAATGGTTCGGCGGCCCCCAGGGGCAGCGGACTTTTTGGAAATCCCTGGCCGCCGGGCTGTTGATGGTGACGGCGCTGCTGGCGTTCACGGTGAACTTCGGCTGGCTGCGCGCGTGGTTCCCGAACATTCCGCAGCTGATCATCATCGCCATCAATCCGGGAACGGTGATCGTGGCGCTGTACGCCGCCTGGTCGATCCGCACTCTGCGCAAGACCGGCTCGGGGCGCATGGCGGCGATCGCGCTGTTCACCTGTTTCCTGGCCGGGTTCCTGGTGCTGACGTTGATGGGC
>Ga0247727_10016279_pt1 | contig 12032 bp, 9 predicted proteins | sample WisWelCaveWW1625_FD_202498 | JGI IMG/M metagenome (GOLD analysis project Ga0247727, IMG submission 202498) | Biofilm microbial communities from Wishing Well Cave, Virginia, United States - WW16-25 | ecosystem: Environmental > Aquatic > Deep subsurface > Groundwater > Cave microbial mat | place...
GATCGCCATGAGCGCTTTGAGCCACCGCCGATCGGCAAATATGTGATGGTCTCTTTTCCGCATCGCGACTGGCAGCGCTATCCCGATGTTTACACCACCGACTTTCGCCCGCCTTCCAGCGACGGTCACGTGTGGGATTTCGCGGTCAGCTCCAACATTTCGGGCAAGCCGGTCACGCTGCGTTTTGACAATCTCGAATCGTTGCCGCCCGAATATGAAATAAAGCTCGTCGATCTCAGCCTCAAGCTTACGCAGGATTTGCGCCGCGAAGCTCAATACGTTTTTCGTTCAAATTCATCGGAAAGCAAAAAGACTTTTCGCCTGCTGATCGGCAAAACGGATTTCATTGCGGAGCGCAGCGCCAGTGTGACCGCAGCACCGGCCACGTATGAATTGGTGCCGAATTTTCCGAATCCATTCAATCCTTCGACCTCGATCAAATTCGGCTTGCCGGAAAAGAGTCTGGTGTCGTTGCGAATCTATAACCTTTTGGGCAAAGAAGTCGCCACGCTCTTTGATGACGTTGAAAAGGAAGCCGGCTATCACGTGTCGATTTGGGAGGGCAAAGACCGGCAGGGCAATGCCATGCCGAGCGGAATTTATATCTACCGGCTGCAAGCAGGGCAGCTTGTTTTAACTAAGAAAATGACATTGATCAAGTAAAAGCGTATTTGGAAAGTCACTGACCGGTCGCTTTTTGTGCGTAAAATTTCGATATTTCCACGACTTTAAGCGACCGGTCAGTCCGCTTTTCAAACACGCTCTAAAAGCGGTAAGCCATAAAAGAACCTAACTCAGAATATAACTCTAAAAGTTTCTTTATCATTTTTTTTGAACGCGGATGACGCGGATTGGACGGATTGACGCGGATAAAACAAAAACAAAAAATAAAAAATCCGTGAGAATCCGTGTTATCCGCGTCATCCGTGTTCAAAAGCTTTGGCTTTGACGCTGCTCCGCTCAACGGAGCTTCGGTTTTTAGTTTTCCTGAAAATTTGATGTAAAACGCAACGCATATTCATTTACGTTTTACACTTTTACGTTTTACGTAAATAGGAGAAATAACATGCGAAACAAAACTCGATTCCATTTCACTGCCATTTTGCTCTCGTGTCTCTGCGCGCCGGCAGCCTTCGCTGTGCCACAGGATACCCCCAAGACCAAACTGGCGGTGCTCAAGCTGGCATTCACCGAGCTTTCGCTGGAAGAGCAAAACCGGCTGCGGACGACGCTTTACGATAACCTGAGCAAGGATAAACGGATCATCTTAATGACGGAAACCGAGGTGCGCCAAAAATTAGTATCATCCGGAATCGATCCGGCGGAGATGGATGACGACACGGATTACATGCGCGCGGCGCAGGTGCTGCCGGTGGATTACGTTTTAATCGGCAAAATCGATAAAATCGGGGATTTTGTTTTGACCAACTTCCGCGTTTTTCCCAGCCCCAAAGGCACGCAGGGGCAATACGACGCCGGCAAAATTTGGGACATGCTAGTGCAAGAGGAAATTCCGAAAATCAGCCAGATGATTCAACGCGATATTGTGCCGCCAGTAGCCGTCGTGCAACCGGACACCGCACGCCCTGAAGAGCAGGTTATTGTTTCGCCGAAGAAAAAATCGAAATGGCGCTTATTCGCTTTGGGCGGCGCGGCGGTTGGCGGCGTTACGGCTGCCGTGCTTTTAGGCGGAGGCGGCAAAGGCGAACCACCACCACCTGAAGGTTTGCCGAGGCCGCCGAAAACACCATAGTTTATTTTTTTTGAATTTGGTTTTGATTTTAATTTTGCGGTACTTATTTTACATCTGATTGGCATTTACCACAAAACAGGTACTGATTCAAGATAGCAGCAAATCGGAGAACTTTATGCGCGCAAAACCAGGTCGCCCACAAAAACGTATTGAGATTGGCACGCATCTTGTCATGGACCATGAAATCTATCATGGCGAACTCACTTTTAAAGGAACGCGGGTGCCGGTCGATGTGGTTTTGACCTATGTCATCAAAGGCATGCCGCTCAAAGAAGTGCCGGAGAATTGGCCTGATGTTTCCATTGCAGCCGTCAGAGAAGCTCTTGCGCTGGGAGTTAACGCTTCCATGTAAATGCCATTCTGTAAGAATCTTTTTCCGCACAAGCAGTGTGCTCGATAACAAAAAAGTTTCCTACGGAATGACATGCTCCAGTTACTTGCCGAATGAATCCCTGACTTTTCAAGATTATCATTGAACAGTTATAATTTCCTTCTCTTGCCATGGAAGAATCCATTTTTCTCAACAACTTTCAACCTCTCATCGCCGCTGCATCATCGGAAGCAAGCGTCTCAAACGATGATTTGAAAACACTCTTTGCCATCGCGACGAAATACCGCACGCTGCACGATATCGGCAAGCTCGTCGCCTCCGAAATGGAAATCGAAGCCTTGCTGAGATTGGCGATGGACAAAGTAATCGAAGTCACGCGCGCGCAGCGGGGTTTTATTGCACTAATCGAAGAAAAGAATAAGCTCGATTTCAAAGTCGCGCGCCACCTCGAAAAGAGCGACATCGACCAGCCGCGTTTTCAGGTGAGCCGCAGCGTGATTGAGAAAGTGATGGCGAACGGCGAGACGATTTGCCTGCGCGATGCGATGGCCGACGCCACGTTCGGCGGCGCGGAAAGTGTGATGCGCTTGCAACTGCTGTCGGTGTTGTGCACGCCGATTAAAATTGCCGATCGCGTGGCCGGCGTGATTTACGTGGACAACTCGAATGTCAAACAACTTTTTGATGCGACGGTCGGCGATTTGCTCGCGGCTTTTGCAGAGCAGATTGCGATTGCGCTGAAAAATGCGTACGTCTTTTCCGACCTCAAAAGGTCGCATCAGCAACTGGCCAACGAGTTGCGGGCGAACTATAAATTTGATAACATCATCGGCTCCAGCCCGGCGATGACCAAGATTCTCCAACTCGTCGCGCAAGTGGCGGATACTGACACGACGGTTTTAATTCAAGGCGAAAACGGCACGGGAAAAGAGTTGATCGCACGCGCGTTGCATTATAACAGCAGCCGCAGAGATAAGCCGTTCGTCGCGGTCAATTGCGGCGCGATTCCGGAAAATTTGATCGAGTCGGAATTGTTCGGCCACGAGAAAGGCGCGTTCACCGGCGCGATCAATCGCAAGCAAGGCAAATTTGCATTGGCCGACGGCGGCGCGATTTTTCTCGACGAGATCGGCGAGATGACGCCGGCCATGCAGGTGAAATTGTTGCGCGTGCTGCAGGATGGAACGTTTTCGCCGGTCGGCAGCGCCGCGGAAAAACAATGCGACGTGCGCGTGATCGCCGCCACCAATCGTGAGCTCAAAAAAATGCTCGCGGATAAAACTTTCCGTGACGATCTTTATTATCGGCTCAACGTCATCAATTTGACCGTCCCGCCGCTGCGCGATCGTCGCGAAGATTTGTTGCTGCTCATCGAACATTTTCTCAGGAAATATGGCAAGGGCACTCAACCGCCTCGCCTCTCCAAAGCCGCGGAGCAAATTCTGCTCGATTATGATTATCCGGGGAATGTGCGCCAACTCGAAAACGTCATGCAGCGCGCGGTGATTTTATGCAAAGGCGATTTGATTGAAGCGCAACATTTGCCGGAAGATTTGCAAGCCGCCGGTATTTACCACGAGGCCGATCCACAAGCGCCGGCGACCTTTCAAGAACGCAAGCAGCGCGTCATCGAAAAATTCGAGCGCGATGAGTTGAGCCGCATTTTAACCCAAACCGGCGGCAAAGTCCGCGAGTCGGCAAGAATGGCGGGAATGGATGTGAAAAATTTTTCGGAGAAGTTGCTGCGGTATGGCATTAAGGCGGAGGACTACAAAAGATGAAAACGGGAAAAACATATGGTCTCTCCAGCTTGAATCCTGCCGCATAAGCGTTGCCTGGCTTGACGTTCTTCAAAACGTCTTTTCAACTTTTGGACGAATAACGGCGGACCGGACTCTTCCATTATTCCTAAAGCAGCATGACGGGCCTCTAGCTCTTTTATCACAGCATTGAGCCATCTTTCATCTTTCGCATATAACATTTCATTTTGATTTTCCATTGGACAATCGCCAGAAAGAACGTTCAGTGGAATTTTTGGAGCCATCCGTTGCACCGGGTTTATATATGCGCAAAATCATCAAGTCATTTTGAACAGGCCTGCAGCAAAATATAACGATCCGTTTGCCGAAGCTCAAGCAAATTTTTCCAACACACCGAAAGCGCTTTTTTTTAAAAAATTTTCGAGGCAGTAAAAAACAAAAGCAGTGTAAAGGGTAAAAGAGAAAACGCAGAGTATACTAAGTTCTGGCGCAGCGAAAGCCGAAAACATAGCTGCGTTCATCCGGCACGTAGCCGTCGCGGATAGCGCACGCCACATCCTGAGGTAGAACGTCCCACGCTCCACCGCGCAGCACCCGCCGTTGATTGCCAGTGAGCTGCTCATGCGCATCTACCTGATAACGATATTTGCGCCAGGCGGTTTGACACCATTCCCAAACATTACCGGCCATATCGCGCGCTCCGCACGGGCTGTCATTCGGATAAACCCCGACCGGCGAAGTGCGGCCGATTTTATTTTCAGCATTAATCAGAGCGCCGTCGTATTCATCGCCCCACGGAAAGCGGCGCTTGTGTTGTTGGCACCAATCCCAGCTCGCGGCCTTTTCCCACTCGGCTTCAGTCGGCAGGCGCACGCTTTCATTTGCGCCGAGCTTGCCCTCGTCGCGCCACTTTCGTGTGAGCCAGCGGCAGAACGCGACGGCCTCAAACCAGCTCACGCCGACCACCGGCGCGTTGCCGCCATTCCATTTCGAATCGTGCCAATATTTCGGACATTTCTCTTCCAAGCTCCGGCGAAACGCCTCAGCTTTCTCCGAAAAATTCCACCATTGCGGGTCGTCGTAGCCGCGGCTCGTCACAAACTCGCGGAAGCTGCGATTGACCACCGGATATTTGCCGATCGCAAACGCGGGCAGTGTGATTAAATGTTGTGGTGATGAATGTTTAAGCCACTCCTGCCGATATTCTTTTTTAAACCAAGCCAACTCTTCTTCGGTGACGCCCAGCGGAAATTCACCCACCGGCACTTCGACAAATTCTTCTAAATCGCGCGGATCGCCGATGCGGCCGAGCGTTCCGCTGGCTGCGATGCGAATATTGGCGGCGATCTCGCGGCAATCAAAAAGGTGGAGCACGGCCTGCACCACTTTCGGCTGGGCTTTCACCGAAAACTTCAAATCGAGCAAACATTCCGCGGCGAGCACCGCTTGCAGGCCGGGGAAGCTGCCGTCGGGCATGGCCAAAATTTTTTCGAGCATGTCCGAGGCCTGGCGGCTGCCGGCGTCGCCCACCGCCAGCCGGATGACTTCTTTCCAATTCTCGCGAAACCAGTGCTCGCGCAGCCAGGCGTCGAGATTGACGTGCTCGCTTTCCCGCAAAGCGCGGCCGGCAAGATATTCTTCAAACGTCAAGTGCATAAAACCGAAAAGATTTTCGCCCTTCTCTTGCAGCAGGCCGCAGCCTTCGACCATGATTTGCAAAAAATCGTCGGCGGCATGTTTGCGGCTCACCGCAAGATCGGCCTCGGCCGGCAGATATTCGGCAATCTTATCGCGCAGGTCGGGGCGCTCGAGCGTCGCGCCGGCCGCGGTCTCGTGCATCCACAACGCCACCGGGCCAAGCGCCTCCACCACGAAGCGCTCGTCCAAACGCTGGTTGCCGAGATAAAGATCGAGCGGCCGGCCGGTGGCGCTTTCGGTGCGCATCTTGTTCCACGTTTCCGCGAGCGCCTGCACGCACAGTTTGTAAAGCTCGACGCGGCGCTCCGGCAACCGCACGTTCTGATGATGAATCAGCGCGAGAATGGTGACCATCAAAGGATTGGCGGCAAGCCGGCGCACTTCCGGCGTGGCAAAAATCGCTTCCAGCAAATTCTCCGCGCGCTGCCGCGCCGGCGTTTCGGCTTCGGCGGCGCTTTTCGCGGTCATTTCAAACGCGAGGCTCCATTGCCGCGCAAAGCGGCGCACTTCATCGTCGTCAAACGGCAAGACGGTGCATTGCCGAAACGGCGCGCCGAGCGGGGCGCGATCATAGCCGGCAATCCGCGAGGTAAAAATGAAGCGATTGTGCGGGTAGCGTTTGAGCAAATCATTTTCCACGCGCCGCAAAATCGCCAGCCGCGTTTCCCAATTGCGCACTTCGTCGAGGCCGTCGAGCAGCACCAGCGCGTAATTGTTTTCGAAGGCGTGATTGAACAGCGGGCCAAGCTCCGGCAAATTGAAATGCTCGCGATAATACTGCGGGAGAAAAGTTTGCAGCGCCACGGCGTTGGCGGCGAGCGCTTGCGCATAAGCCGAAATCGGCAGGAAAATCGGCAATCCCGCGTTGCGAGACTCGAGGTTGAGCCGGGCTTCGGCCTCGCCTTCGGCAAACAGCAACGCAATATATTTCAGCGTCGTGCTCTTGCCGGAGCCGGGATCGCCGAGGATGACGAGATAGGGATTTTCGCGCACCAACTGCTGCAACGGGGCGCGGCGTTCTTTCTCGGCTTGCAGCCGGGCCAGCGTTTCCAGCTCCGGCTGATTTTCTCGCGCCTCGCGTTCGCGCTCGGACTCCAACTCGCCGGAGAGCGGCACAAAAATGCGCCGGAGCGGGAGCTTGACGATGTTCTTGACTTGCGCAATGCCGCGAAAGTCGAGCTCGCCGAAGCGGTTTTTGAGATGGTTGAGATAAATCTGGCGCAGGCCATGAAGGTCGGGAGGCGGCGGGGCCAGGCGGGCCGCCAGCGCCTCCAAATGTTTGACCATCTGCGCCGTGTCGCCGGAAATGTTGAAAGCGGCTAATGAAATTTCCCGCAGCCGATAGTGGCTGAATAAATCACGCCAGTCGCTGCTGCTATGCATGAGCTCGGCTTCGAGGCGGCGGAAAAAATCCGCCAAATCCGTATCGGCTTGCGGCCAGTCATAGTTGGGAAGCGCGCCGCCACAGGCTTGCGTGAACTTCGACAGCAATTCCGGCAGGTGGTGGCGGCTCCAAATATTTTGGAAGAGGTAGGCATTGGTGGCGGCGGCAAAAAGCTCCTTTGTTTCACGGCGTTGCGCGTTTTGCCCAATGGCGTCGAAAAACAGGACGGCGCGGGCCTGTTGGCCATATTGCTTTTCAATATTGGCCATGACGCGAGACAGGGCCTCGTCAAAATCTTTCTGCGGCTGGCTCTGCAACAGCTTGAATTTTTGCAGCAGCGCTTTGGTCGGCTCGCTCAACAACTCAGTGGCAATGCCGCCCAGCAACTCGGCGATGGCGCCTTTCAGGATATCGGCAATCACGGCGGCAACAGTCATGGTTATGGGATCCATAGTTTTTCCAAGTTTAATTTAGATCATTCCCGCGTCTCGTGTCGACTGCCGCCCAATTCAATCCACGTCCCCGCGCTTTTTTCCGCCATCTTTGTATAAATGTGATGCGCTGAGGCCAGATCTTCAATCGCCAGTCCTAAAGATTTGAATAAAGTAATTTGTTCCGGCGAAGTTCGTCCGTGAATTTGCCCGAGCAAAATTTCGCCCAGCTCGCCGCGAATGTGATTGTCATCAATCACGCCTTCTTTTCTCGGAATGAGAAAGTCGCCGGCTTCATTGAGCGCCGATTCGCGCCGGTCGACGATTAAATGAGCTTTCAACATCGCGTTCGTATCAAGCTCGCGCGTGATCGGGGTGCAGGCGCCGACGGCGTTGATATGCGCGCCGGGAGTGAGCCATTCGCCCAAAACGATTGGTTCTTTGGCCGCCGTCGTTGTGCAAATAATATCAGCGCCGATGATCGCCTCATGCGCGATTTCAACGGCCTCTATTTTAATATGATATCGTTGCGATTCGTGTTCGGCAAATTTTCTGGCGTGCTCGGCATTCCGGCTCCACACCCGAACCCGTGTGATTTTTCGCGCCAGCAACATCGCTTCAAGATGCGTGCGCGCCTGCGTGCCGGTGCCGAGAATCGCCAGATCGTGAGCCTCTTCGCGCGCGAGTAATTTTGTCGCCAGTTCGCTCACTGCCGCGGTGCGAATCGCGGTGATGGCGGTGGCATCCATGATGGCGAGTAAACAGCCGTGTGTTGCTTCACACAACAGCACTGCGCCTTGATGCGAATCGTACTGGGTGCCGTGATTGCCGGGGAAAAGCGTGAGCACTTTCAAACCCAGCGCGTTAATGTCTTTCATATACGCCGGCATCATGGCGAGCGCGCCGACGCGTTCCGGCAGCCACATAATCGGACGCAGCGGCAAGATCGTGTTTCCCGAGGCGAGCATTTTGAAAGCATCGGTCATGACGTCGATGCATTCGTGCATCGGCAGCCACTCGGCGACTTCGCATTGATTGACGAGGAGAACTTTCATGGATTTCTTCCGCTAAGGATTTCACACGGATTAAAAGACCACGCTGATAAATCCGTGTGGTTTTTTAATCCGTGTGAAATTTCTTTTGCAAAGATTTTACTTTAGAAACTTTATGAAGTCACGGCGCTGGAGAACTTTCATCTTTCGGCAGAAACGAGGCGAGAAACGCCGCCACGACGCCGCCGCTCACCAGTGTGAGCAGCGCGGCCGGCAAACCAACTTTCTCGGCAATGAAGCCCAGCGGGGTCATGAGCAAACCGGCGACGCCCCAGCTCACGCCAATCATCAATGCCGAGACCATGCTGGAGCGATTAGGATAGAGCTCCTGCGCCATCACAATATTTAATGGAAATGAAAAATATAACAGGATGCCGCTCAAGGCCAGTGACAACAATGCGAACCATCCCGAAAAATAAATGAAGCCGGCGAGCAATGGCGCTGCGGCTAAAAGCGAAAAGATGATGATGCGCCGGCGTTCGACACGCGCGGCAAGATGGCCGCTGAACAGCGAGCCGATCGCGCCGATGGATTGAAAGACGGTTATTGTTACGCCCGCCGCAAACAATGAGTGGCCGTTCGCATGCATGTAAACCGGAATGAACGTGCTGAACGCGGTGATCATCACCGAGCGCAGAATACAAATGGCCAAATGCAACGACAACAATACGCGATGCGGCTGCGGGTTGTTATCGCGAGAAAAATCCCGCGCCGGTATCGGCAAAGTCGCGGGGTGCGGAAGCCGGCGAAAGAGCAGGAAAGCCACGACTAGCGCCGGAAAAATCAACAGCGGGAGCGCGTGAAATCCGAGATACGTTACTACCGGCACGACGAGCAGCGGCGACAGCGCGTGACCGATGTTTCCCGAGGTGATGAAAAGACTCATGCCCCATTCTTTGCGCGGGCCGCTGATGCGGCTCACCATCGTTGCGGCCGAGGGATGAAAGATCGCCGAGCCGAGCCCGCAGAGCAGCAATAAGACAATCAATATTTCGTACGAAGGCGAATAGCCGAGGCTGCAAATAAAAACGCCGCTGATCAACGGCCCTAAAAAAACAAAAAACCGCCGATTGAAGCGGTCATTGATAGCGCCAAAAATCGGCTGCGATAATGAGGTCGACGCCGAGAGCACGGAAGCCAGTATTCCAGCGCGGCTGAGGGGAAATTGCAGACGCTCCATTAACAGCGGCAATAACGGCGAGAGGAAACCGGTGTAAGCGTCATTGGCAAAATGGCCGCCAGCGATCAGGTAAACGAGATTGCGTTGAAAGACACCGGGGTCGCCTTTTGAGGTGGTTTTAACGAGAGGCGCAGCGGAAGCAGTTTCCGCAAAGGCATTTGAAGAGAGGAGGGGCGAGGTGAATCGGGTTGCTTTCATTTAAATAATATAATGACGGCAACCGCTCAAAGTCAAGCCGGGACGGCGTGTTTTGGTACTCCCGCAAGTGACGGGGGTAGCGCAGACACCTTGTCTGCAGTCAGGATGACTGCGCTACATTTTTCCTCCATGAGCGAGGCATGACGCGTTTTGCAACGGATTTCCTTTTAACCGGCGCCGGCAATGAGCCGATTTGCAGCTCTTCGCGAAGCACTTTACGCAGGGTTACCTCGAGCGCGCCATTGCGCTGCTGCATGTGTTCTCGCAAAGCTTCATTGATGAAAGTTTGATAATTGCCGCCACCGGCTTGATGCACTTTGCTGCGAAACCAATTTAGGATATTCGTGTCGACACGAATGGTAATGCGAGTTTTATTTGCCGCAGTTTTGACCACAGCGCCGCGTCTGGCATTTGTAAAATTATACTCTTTTGTTCTCATAAATTTCTCGTTCGCTTTTTATTGCTTTCCTCGCCGAGATGATTCTGATATCGTCGTTCCGATATGTGTAGACAACAAGAATCACCCGTCCGAGAAAATCCATTCCGATACTCACAAAACGCTGCTCACCCTTGACTTCCTGCTCTTCAAGCGTCAAAGCCCAATCATCTTCAAAAACGCCAACGGCATCGGCAAAATCAATTCCGTGATTTTTCAAATTCAACGCCGCTTTATTTGGATCCCATTGGTAGCCCATGTTTTAAATGTATGCACAAATTGTGTACAAAGCAAACACAAAAAATAAACGGGCAGACGGCTTTTTGCCGTCTGCCCGTTATAAAACCTGCCGATGATCAAAGACAAAATATATTTAACCGGCCTGCGGCAATTCCGTCGGCATGCTCGGCGGCTCCGGTTTCGACGAGCTAAAATCCGTGCGCACGGTGCGATAAATCATGTAGAGGCCGGTGAGAATAAAGACGCCGGAAATAAAAAACGGGATCGTGCCGTGAAATTCTCGCGCCAGAAAAATGAACACGCCGATCAGAAAAAAAACCGTGGCGGGAAATTTCGCCCAGTCCAGTTTGCGCTCCGGCGAACGCAGGGTGTACAAGTAACCAAACGTCGCTGCAAAGCCGAACATGATCAGGACGCCGATGATGTCGCCGCGCAATAAGCGAAAACCTTCCAGCAAAACGACGAGGCCGATCGTGAACATCGGTCCGGCGAACAGCAACACCCACCAGTTTTTTTTCGGATTATGTTGATAAACCTTGAACAGCAGACCGGCGAAGAGCCACAGCATCATCGTGGCAACGGTCTGGTCGGGAAGAAACCGGTTTTCCGCGATGAAAATAATCGCGCCGACCATCACCAGCGCGCCGCCCAAATAGAACGTCCATTGCCGCGGCCCTTTCGCAGCCCGGCTATATTGCACCAGCATCGCGCCGACGCCGGCGAAAATAAGACTGAGAACGTATTCTTCGCTGAGGTAAAAAATATCCAAATTTTTCAACAATGATATCAGGCCGATGACCAGCAGCGCGCCGCCAATCAGTAAACGCGTTTTGTTGTTTTCCATAAGCCTCTCGCTTCTTAATTCATCCGCAAAACTTTGCCGCGTGAGTTTCTGATCCGAGTGGGAATATTAACGAAAAAACGGCGATAAAGTTGCAGCGCCACCGTTTCTAAAAGGAATAGCCGAGATCGATTGCGAACAGGGTATTGCGGGAATCGCTCTGATTATCGACGCGGCTGTGGTCGTTGTCAAAATTGGCCAACACATTGGCCTGCCAGCGCGGGCGAAAATTCCACGAGAAAAACAACAGCAGCGAATTGAGGTTGCGATCGGTGTACGAGTACAGCCCGAGGTCGGACGTGTTGCTCGCCGTCGAATTTGGATACGTGCGCATTTCAAAATTCTCATTGATGCTGAACAGCAGGCCATCCGTGCGAATCAGATCGAGGCCCAGCGTGAAGCCGTGCGAGTAATAATCCTCGTAAAACGAGAAATTAGTTGCCGGCGTGGAGGCGCGGTTTGGTTGAATAATGTCATTCTCATAAACGCGCAGCGCATACAGATAGCCCGCGCGAATTTGAAAGCTCGGCGACAGACTGAATTGCAATTGCGGATTGGCCGTCGCGCCCAGAAAATCCGGAATCGAGTCGCTCGGCGTCTCATACTGGCGCAACACGAAATCGCCGTCGATCCGCAGCGCCAGCGCCTCGACCAAACCCAGCCGGAGATCGGCGCGCGCGTATTCTTCCTGATAGGTTTTTTGATACGAGTTGCGGCAGCCGTCATTC
>Ga0247727_10016280_pt1 | contig 12032 bp, 13 predicted proteins | sample WisWelCaveWW1625_FD_202498 | JGI IMG/M metagenome (GOLD analysis project Ga0247727, IMG submission 202498) | Biofilm microbial communities from Wishing Well Cave, Virginia, United States - WW16-25 | ecosystem: Environmental > Aquatic > Deep subsurface > Groundwater > Cave microbial mat | place...
CCCGGCATCCACACGATCCACTTGCATATCCGTGGAAGCCGAACCGCGATAAATCTTAAATTGCTTTCCTTTTTCCGTAATAATCCGGCCAGGTGTCTCTTCCGTACCGGCAAAAAATCCACCCATCATTACCGTGTCGGCGCCCGCCACGAAGGCTTTAGCTAACTGACTGCCCTCACTTACTCCGCCGTCGGCAATAATCGGAATGCCAGCCGCCTCGGCCACCGCTTTACAAAAAGCAATCGCCGTCACCTGCGGAATTCCCACGCCGGTTTTAGTGCGAGTAGAACAGGGCGAACCCGGACCAATGCCAACCTTAATGGCATCCGCGCCAGCTTCAATCAACAAATCAGTTCCTTCCGGCGTGTCCACGTTGCCAACCACTAACTGTAAATCGGGAAAATTTTTTTTGATTTCCTTAACCAAATTAAACACTGGATAAGCATTCGCCCGCGCCGTGTCCAGCAAAATTACATCCGCCTCGGCTTGAATCAACTTCTCAATTTCTCTCAACGCGTGACCAGAAATTCCCACCGTCGCGCCGACCATCAGCCGGCCTTTTTCATCGCGTAAGGCCTTGGGATACTGATACTTTTTCAAAATATCTTTAGCAACAATCAAGCCAATCAACTTACCCGCTTCGTTTAGCACGGGCAATTTTTCAATACGATGCTCGTCCAAAAGGCGTTTGGCTCCCTCCGCGGAAATACCCTCGCGCGCAACCACCAGTCCGTCCTTTTTCATCCGATCAGCCACCCTCAAGCCAGCTAAGGTCTCTCTGGATTCAAAGCGTAAAAAACGCACATCGCGATTGGCCAGAATACCCTTGAATTTTCCTTCGCCATCCACCACCATCACCGCCGAGGTCTTTTTCTTTTCCATATACTGGAAAGCCTCCAACATACCATCCGCCAAATTCACATGCCAGGGATCCTTAATCATGGCGTTATCCGCTCGCTTTACCCTCTTCACCTCCGCCGTTCGATCTTCAATTTTCAAAAACTGATGGATAAAACCGATGCCGCCCATGCGGGCAATCGCGATCGCCATCTCAGATTCAGTTACGTCCGCCATATTGGCGGGAATTAAAGGAAGGCGCAATTCTATTTTTTTCGTCAATCGGGTGTTCAAGTTGGTAATCTCCCCCCTTTGCACGATCCGTGAAGGTAAATCATAAATACCAACGTTTTCGAACGCGATTGCCTGCTCCAAAGACAAATTCTTTCTCTCAAAATATTTTCGGACTTTTTCCTGCAGGTCGTTCCTTTGAGCAACGAGGTTTAAAAGTGACATGGAGCCCCTCCTTTCTTGGGAAGCTTAGACTTCCCAGGGAAAATCAATCCAACGTTCATCTTTTTCCCGCACCCAAAGCTGGGGTACGGCAAGACTTTTATTGTTATAAAAAAGAGTCGCCAAGAAAAATCCCGCGTCCTGAAAAAGCTTAAGAGTTTCCCCACTATCCGCGATATCATCAACCACTAAAATCTTAGCGGCGGCTTCTCGCGACCAAACCTCCGGATTGATTGGCTCTAAACGCAAATCTAATCTCAATAAATTAGACAGATGAACCGCCATTGGCAACCCGCCGCGCGGCAATCCATATATTTTCTTAAAATCCAAATTCATTGCTTCAATTCTTTTTGCCAACAAATGAACATCTTCGGAAAATTCTTGATAAGAATATGACAGCGTGGGAACTCCTCGCGGCTTTTCGTGATGATTATGCAATGGCATAAATTCTCCTTTCAAAGAACCCGCAACAATTATACATCAACCAACTCCCAAAAAGGAAGCTTTTAAGCGGGTTGAAAAGATATTATTTTACTTTCTACAAAACTAAAACCCCGACATCTGTCGGGGTTTTAGTTTTTCTAAGCTTCCAGACCATCCTTAATTTCTCCCAAAAGCTTTCTAACCATCTGATAAACTTTCGCCGCTTCTTCCAACTTGCCCTGCGTCACCAAATTCTTGGCTTCCATGAGCTTGTTTTTGACTTCGGTTAGCTTGGCTTCCAGCATGGCGACATCCTTACCGGCGGTTTTTGCTTCCGCTATCTTCGCCTCCGCGTCCATGACCGCCTTATCAAACTTCTCGGTCAATTTCAGTAAACGAGAAGCGTGCACCGCGTCCACGATCTTTTTCACAATATCGCGCCGCGCCTTAAAGCTGTCGCGAATTTCTTTGGAAACCGCCACTAAGGCGTCGCGAGTGTTAGCCGCTTCTACCTTCGGTTTCAAAGCGTTCAAAACCGCAATCGCTTTATCAATTTCTACTTTCAAAGAGGCCTTCAAGGCATCAGTAACATTCGGCATTCTTTGCGCCCGCTCATTGGTTTTTTCAAAATGGCGAACCTGCACGTCAATCAACTTCAATAACACGCGCTTACGCACCTCGCTCACCTTCGCGCGCGCCACGTCAGTTTTCATTTTTACCTCTTCGCGCAATTTAGTTTTCAACTCCTCGCGATTTTGGCGAAGATCTTCTATTCTACTTTTTAAGTCATTTGGCATTCCTTGCGCTCCCGCCACTGAAATCAAAGCCAAAGAAAACGCACTGACTAAAACTTGTTTTTTCATTTTTATTAATAATTAAACTATTCGACCGATTGACTGCTTTCCACGTCTAATTCACTTAACTCTTGTTGATATTCCGCTAAGCCACTAGAAACAGAATTGAGCTCGGCATCCAATTCACCAAGCCCATCGCTGGATTTCTCGCCCATTCCCGGCCAATACATCCAAATCAAAACTGCCGCTAATACTAAAACTACTACCCAAACTAATTTTTTCATATTGATTGGCAATAACTAATACGACCTTTTGCCTGCCTCCAGAATAGCATGGAACCAAAAGCCGCCCAACGGCGGCCATATTTTCTATTCCAAAATTCCGTCCAAGTTCACGTCGTAAAGAATTGCCTCTTGAACTAATTTGTAATTCACTAATTCATCTTTTTTGAACCATAAATCAATTTCTTTGCCCGCTTCATCCACATTACCGGAAGCGTGCACCAAGTTGCGCACGGAACGGCCATCTATATCAGAAAGCTCGTAAGAATCAATCGTGTAATCGCCGCGAATCGTACCGACATCGGAAGTCAGCGGTTCGGTGCCGCCCACCAATTTACGGACAATGCCAATAGAATGCACGCCCTGCCAGACCATCGCCACTATAGGTCCGGAAGACATATATTTTTTCAAACCCTTTAAAATCATTTCGGTCATCTTATACGGATCATCCGTCGGCGGCTTCTTGCCTTTTTTCTTATAAGATTCAATGGTTTTTTCTCCGGTAATGCGGCGCCATTCCGGATTGACCAAATAATGTTTTTCAATCAATTCCGAAGTCGGTACGGTCATTTTCATCGCTACTAACTTCAAGCCCGCTTTTTCAAAACGGCCAATGATTTCGCCAATCAAACTCCGCTGGACGCCATCCGGCTTCACCATTACCAATGTCCTCTCTTTCTTAATGTGTTGAGTATCCATAATATTCCCAAGCGTATCAAAAAATTCTCGTTCCTTCAAATTCTCTGCCGATTAAATAATTCTCAAAATTATGCCAATCCCCGCCTCGTAAAACCGCCACTTCTAATTTTAGTTTGGCGGCTTTTCTGGAAGCAATCGGATCGAACGGCGCGTGCATACCAGGAGACCATTTACCACCTATTAATTTTTTAAAATTCGCCCAAGAAATTTCATCAAACGATTTCGCGTCCGGATATTTTTTAGGATCTCTCTCGTAAACCCTATCAATATTAGAAAGATTCACGATTCGGCTTACTCCATAATCCTCGCAAATCTGAACCGCGCAATAATCCGTAGACCAGCCTGGCTTCCAACCCGCCGCCACCACAACCGGCTTTTGGGCTTTATGAATCATTTCGTAATCTTTAATCACTACAGGATGCGCCAGATCTCGGAAAATTGTTCTGATTAAGTGCGCATTCAAACGAGTGGCGTGGATTCCCAACCAATCCAAATCATCGTTGGATAATTCTTTGCCAATAACCGCGTGGCCTGCGTCGCGATAATCACGCGCTACTCTTCCGCCTCCTGTCACAATAAAAAACTGCCAAGAAAGATTTTTCTTAATTTTGTTTCTCAAAAAATCGTTTAGGCCAGAAAGAAAATTAACATCCAGTCCATTGGGAGCGATTAAGCTGCCACCGACTGAAATAACAATTTTTTCTTTCTTCTTAATCATCTAGTTTGATATGCAACTCTTTTAACTGCTTTTCGCTAACTTCGTCCGGCGCGCCGGACATTAAATCGCGGCCATCACCGCTTTTTGGAAACGCAATCACTTCACGAATGTTCGGTTCGCCCAAAAGGAGCATGACTAACCGGTCAAAGCCCACCGCGAAGCCTCCGTGCGGCGGCGCGCCGAAAGAAAAAGCGTCCATCATATGTCCAAATTTATCCACCACGGTTTTTTCGTCATAGCCCAAAAGCATAAAGGCCTTTTTCAAAAGTTCTGGCTTATGGTTGCGAATACTGCCACCCGCCACCTCAAAACCATTCAGCGCTAAATCGTACTGATAAGCCAAAACCCCGCCAAGCTCTTTTTTATTGCCTTGCCCCGCACCGTGCTCTGCTCTGGTACTGGGGTCTGGCAACGCTTCGCCGTACGGCATGCTAAATGGATTATGACCAAAATCCCATTTTTTCTCTTTTTCATTGTATTCATAAAAAGGAAAATCCAACACCCAAACAAAAGCTAATTCGTTGGGATCGTTTTTATCTTTGCGGAAATCCGGCTTGTCACTGCCGTATTTTTCCATGGCTTCTTTATGGGAAATGCGCGGGAAAGGATCTTGGCTGATTTTCTTCTCCGGAAAAACGGTCTTCACAATATGCTTCATCAATCCTTCCAGCACAGCTAAAACATCATCACGTTTCACAAAGCTCATCTCTACGTCAATTTGCGTGAATTCCGGCTGGCGGTCACCGCGCGTGTCTTCATCGCGGAAACAACGAGCTAATTGGTAATAACGCTCCAAACCCGCCACCATCAGAAGCTGTTTATATTGCTGAGGCGCTTGCGGCAAGGCGTAAAAATTTCCGGCGTGCAAACGGGCTGGCACTAAATAATCGCGCGCGCCCTCCGGCGTGGACTTGCCCAAAATCGGCGTTTCCACTTCCACAAACTCATTCTCCTTCATATATTCGTCCACCGCCGCCAGCGTGCGGCTGCGACTACGCAAATTTCTCTGCATCCGTTCGCGGCGTAAATCCACATAGCGGTATTTCATCCGATTTTCTTCGCCAATTTCATAACCATCTGTGTCCAAAGCGAAAGGCGGCGTTTGCGCCTCATAAAGAATTTCCAATTGCGAAACCGCGACTTCCACTTGGCCAGTCGGCAATTTTTCATTCACCATATTCGCCGGTCGCTTCACCACTTGTCCAACCACCCGCACTACCCATTCGGAACGGAGCCGGCTCGCCAATTCAGATACCTCCTTGGGCTTAGGCAAAAAAACCACCTGACAAATTCCACTGCGATCGCGTAAATCAATAAAAATCAATTTACCGTGGTCGCGCCGCACCGCCACCCAGCCCAATAATTCCACTTCTTGCCCTTCTTTTTGCGCAACGTCTCTAACTAGAGTTCTCATTATGGTTTTGAGTTTAGCACGCTTTTTAGCTGGCTCGCAACCAAGAAGCATGCTAAAATAGGCATTAGTTCCCGCATACGGAGGAAAATCATGAAAAATGAAAAGTACGAAAAAAGGCTAGGCAGGCTTTTGATAATTTTATCCTTTTTGGTACTTATGATAGGCGGCTACTTCTTTTATAGATGGTTATGGGCGATATGGTGGCCTAAACCTCAAAATTCAACTCAAACCGAAACCTATCAGCCGCTCACCTTTGAAACGGCGGAAACTCCATTTATAGAACCGTACTTCTATGCCAGCTCCAATCGTTTTTCTTTCAAAATTCCGAACAAAGAAAAACGCAGCTTTGACGAGGTGAATGTGGCTCCGCAAAACCTGGAAGCGCGAATGCGAACCGATGGCCAGCCCAACACCACCATTGCCGGAAAATGGCGTCTGAAACAAACCGAGTGGAGTGAGGCAACCATCTTCGTACCAACCGGAGAAGATCTGATTGGTTGGAAAAATTACATTGACTATCTGAGAGCGCAGAGCGAACCACAACGTGTCGCTCCTCCCAGTTTCTCCCGACCCGCGAACTAAACCGCGGGCTTTTTATTTCAGAATTTCAGAAAATAAAAATAACTGATCCCCCGCCAGCTCCGCTTTCACCGTGCCATTTAAGTCGGTGCGGAAAATATTCGCGCTTATCTTCGCTAAACGGCTCAAAACCTCTTTAGTGGGATGACCATAAGAATTCCGGCCCACTCCAATCACCGAAAATTTCGGCTGGACTTCCCGCAAAAATTCCGCGCTGGAAGAAAATCTAGAACCGTGATGCGCCACCTTTAAAATATCCGCCCGCAAATTGTATTTTCTCGCCAACGCTAATTCGGTCTCTCGTCCAATGTCCGCGGTAAAAAGCGCTCTTACTCCCCGCCCGCTCACCAAAAGCACCAAGCCGTTTTCGTTGGTTTGCTTGGCGTCCCGATATAATTTGGGCGGATTCAGTATTTGAACTAAAAAATCTCCGTAGCGGATCGCGTCCCCTTCTTTCAAAATAATTCGCGGGATATTTTTCTCAACCATAATTTTCTCAAATTCTGGATACGCGTCCGCCTTCCCTTGCTGGCCATTCATAATCACTGCTCCCACTTGATAATTTTTCAGAACATCGATCAAGCCGCCAAAATGGTCCAAATCCGGATGCGTGGCAACGATTAAATCAATATAACGGTCTCCGAATAACAACGCCTCGCCCAATTCCGACAACACCTTCGGTCCCCGCCCGCCATCAATTAAAATTTGAATCTCGCCGCTCTCCGCGGGTAGATTCACCAGCTGGCTGTCGCCCTGCCCGACATCCAAAAAATAAAATTCTAGATTGCTTACTCGCCCCGCCGCCCCCTGCCAAACATAAAAATTTAAAACCGACAACGCCCCCAGAACCAAGAAAATTTTTTTGAAACTCAATTCTAATAGCGACATATTAAAGGGAAATTTTGGAAAATAAATCAATTATCCAAAGAATATAAGACAGAATAAAATTTACTGGAAGGCCAAAAAGCCAAGCGAGCGGCTGGAAAAGCGCCGCCGCGGGCGCCAGAGCGAAACCCATCATCATGGCGTAGGGCACGGCGGGTAAAATTAGAACATTGGTGATTAAGCCAATGGGAGAAAAATAACTGAAGTGATATAAAAGCAATGGCAAAACAGCTATCTGCGCGGCGGTGGTAGTGCGCAAATTTTCCCGCCACTTCCCAAAACCGGCTTTCCCGCGCAAGACCGGCAATCTCTCCAACCACGGCTTCAAATAAACAATGCCAATGAGCGCCGCGAAAGAGAGCTGAAAACCAATATCAAAAACCAGCACGCGCGGATTATAAACCACCATCGCCAGCGCCGCCGCGGCCATGGAATTTCGGACATAATCCAGACGGCCAATTCTTTCCGCCAATAAAAGAATAAAAGCCATGATCGCCGCGCGCACCACCGAGGCCTCGGCGCCCGTCATCACCACGAAAGCCACCACCAAAAAGGTGGAAATGGAAAAGGAGAATTTTTTCGTCAGCCACCAACCACCCAAAGCGCTAAAAATTAATTGAATGATCATGGTGATGTTATAGCCGGAAAGCGCCACCAGATGGCTGGTGCCGGTAGCGCGCAATTTCTCTTTGAACTCATCACCGAACTCCGCCGTCTCGCCTAAAGTCAGACCGGAAAGAAAAGTCGCTTGTTCAAACGTAAAAATTTTTTTATAACTCGCCACAAAAAAACTTTTGATTCGTAAAAGTCCGGCCTTAACCGACGAGCCGTTGTTTTTAGAGATTAAATTAATTTTCGGAAAACCCATTAAACCGGCAATCCCTTCTTTCATAAAATAATCCGCCCACTCGCCCTCAATCGGCTGAATCGCCCCAATCACCTCCACCAAATCGCCATAGGCAAATTCTGGATAACGTTGAGTGGCAATTTGCACCAGCGCGTCCTGGCCGTGAATTTGTAAAATTATTTTTTGCGTTTCTAAACGCTGTTCCGCCCCAACAATTATTCCATAAATAGTTTGTTTTCGGCCAAAAGAAAGCGGATCTGGCTGATTACGCCAATCATAAATAAAAAAATAAGCGGCACCGAGAAAAACAATCGGCAAGAGAAAAATAACTTTCAACCGCTTAGAAAATAGTAAGTAGAAAGTAGAAAATATAATTATTAATGAAACTCCAATTCCAGCAACTAAATACGGCTGAGCGAAACCGCTACCAATGCTGGCAATCAATATTCCTACCAAGAAAAAACACGCCGCCCAAAAGAAAATATCGTGGAGATACATCCACGATATTATATGTTATTGAGATAAAAAAATTATAAAATCACCCCCCCGCCCAGCATCACGCCTTTTTTGTCGTAAAAAACCGCGGACTGGCCGACAGCGACGAATTTTTGAGGCGCAGCGAAAAGTAGCTTGTAGCGAGATTCTTCACTTCGTTCAGAATGACGTAAAAGTTTAGCTTTTGCCAAAGGCTGTCGGTAACGAACCCTCGCATAAACTGTCATTGGTAATTGGTTATTGGTTATTGTGGAAATAAAATTTACTGCCGCCAATTCCACTTCCTTTTTATAAAGAGATTCGTTTTCCTCGCCCTCGGCTACAACTAAGATATTCTTTTTCACATCTTTGCTAACCACATAATGTGGTTTACGGTCACCCTTAATTCCTGATTCCTGCTTCCTGATTCGTACGTCAAACCCGTGCCTCTGCCCAATGGTATAAAACGCCGCGCCGCTATGCGCGCCGATTTGCTCCCCCGCCGCGTTCATCACCGCGCCGGTCTTCGGCTTAATATAATCTTTCAAAAAATCCGCAATAGAAACCTGGCCCAAAAAACAGATACCCTGAGAGTCCTTTTTCTCCGCGTTTTCCAAGCTAAATTTTTTCGCCAGTTTCCGAACCTCCGTACGTTTAATCAATTCACCCACCGGAAAAAGACAGTGCGCCAATTGCTTTTGCGTTAAAGTCCACAAAAAATAACTTTGATCTTTGGTAGAATCCTTAGCAATTCTTAATTCATAGGATTTTTGATTTTTGACCCTGCCTACCGGCAGGCAGGTTTTTGATTTTTGAATTCTTGCATAGTGTCCCGTCGCCACATAATCCGCGCCCAATTCCATCGCCTTATCAAAAAATAAACCGAATTTAATTTCCTTGTTGCACATCACGTCCGGATTCGGCGTAATGCCGGCTTTGTAGCCGTCAATCATGTACTTCACCACTCGATCTTTATATTCCTGCTCATAGTCAAAAACATAAAAAGGAATCTTCAAAATTTCCGCCGCGCGGCGCGCGTCCTCCGCGTCTTGTTCGGCGCAACCATCCACGTTGTAGCACTTCAAATGAACCCCAACCACGTCAAATCCGCGCTCTTTCAAAAGCGCCGCCGTCACCGAACTATCCACACCCCCTGACAGACCCACGAAGACCTTTTTCATCCGCCTTATTATACCCTAAAAAATTAATTCTGACAATGAAAAACGGTCCGACTAAGTCAGACCGCCGATTCTGTTTTTTACACATAAATTACCCTTAACACCACAACAACATTCCAAAGGATCTGCAAGAATTTAATCGCGCAAAGAATATAAATCGCGATTCGGAATTTCCGATTCTGCCAAAAGTGCCCAATGACCAAAAAACCAACGATCGCTGAAATTGGCGCGATCACCAAAAAAGTTATCGCTAATCCATAATTCGTAATCAAGAAATAAGCGACCGGCGCCATTTCCAAGAAATAATCCGGAAAATAGGTCAGAGCAATGTAAGAACCGACCACATCGAAAAGAAAGAAAAAGATGGTCAGAGAGAGCCACTTTCCTTCCCCGGTTATCCAATAGGAAAGGTTCATGAAGCACCTCCCTAAATCAAATTTGCTTTGCAAATTTGATCGGGCGACCATTTCACGAACGTGAAATGGTTTAGCCTCTTATCCAGTACGAACTTGTCCAAGTATACTACTTTATCTCCTTTTTGCCAACAAATTTGGCGAGAACTTTTGGAACTTTCACGGTGCCTTTAGCGGTCTGATAATTCTCTAAAATGGCGATTAAAATTCTGCCAATGGCGAAAGCGGTGCCATTCAGAGTGTGGACGAATTCTTTTTTGCCGTCCGCGGTTTTGTATTTAATATTTAGGCGACGCGCTTGATAATCGGTGGTATTAGAAGTGGAATGCGTCTCGCGATATTCCCCATTCTTTTCGTTTTGGCCTGGTAGCCAAGCTTCAAGGTCATACTTTGCCGCCGCCGGATCACCCAAGTCCGCCGTGCATATATTCAAAACATGATACGGAATTTCCAATTCTTGCATCAACGCCTCTTCAATCGCCAATAAAAGTTTATGTTCTTCGCCGGAATTTTCCGGCGCGCAAATCGTAAACATTTCTACTTTATCAAATTGATGCACGCGCAAAATTCCCCGCGTGTCTTTGCCGTAAGAACCGGCCTCGCGACGGAAACAGGTAGAAAATGCCACGTAGCGAAGCGGCAACGCGACGCCGTCTAAAACTTCATCGCGGTGCATGGGACCAACGGACTGCTCCGAAGTTCCCACTAAATATAAATTATCTTTTTCCAAATGATAAATTTCTTCACCCCCACGCTCCACGTAGCCCATCGCCTGCATAGCCTCCGGCTTCACCATCACCGGCGGAATCACCGGCACGAACGGATTGGCGATGAGCTTCAGCTTATTCGCTTTAATAATTTTGGAAATTTTCTTCTTGTCGGTTAAAAATTGAAAAACAAATTGCACTAACGCCATCTCTAATAGCGCGGCATCCCCTTTTAAATAACCGAAACGGCTGCCGGAAACCTTACCAGCGCGTTCGGTGTCAATCAAATTCAACGCCTCGCCCAGCTCCACGTAATCTTTATGCGGAAAATCAAACACGGGCTTTTTGCCGACTTCCCGTAAAACTTGATTATCTTTGTCGCTCTCGCCCATCGGCACGCTCGCGAGCGGCGGATTCGGAATTTGCAAAAGCAATTTCTGGCGGCGCGCTTCCAATTCCGCCAAACCCTGCTCGGTTTCTTTCATTTTCACTTTCACCTCTTTGGCTTTTTCTATATTCCGCTCTTTGCTGAATTTATTCAGTTCGGCGCGGAGCGCCTCCACCGCAAAGGTCTGGTCCCGCCACTCTTTATCGGACGCCAAAAACTGATCCACAATTACCGGATCCACTCTTTTGCTTTTCACTCCCGCTTTCAATTTTTCCGCGTTTTCTCTTAAAAAATTAACATCCAACATATTTTATTATTGGCTAATCACTAGTGGCTAGTGGCTAATTACTTGTTAAGTATACTACTATGATACTGATTCGGCTCGTAGCTTTGCATAACCTTAACTGCCGGCTTACAGCCAAGCTTAGCATAATTCGCTTCCAAATTCAGCTTCAGCGCCTCTTGATCGTAACCCAGCGCGATGACCTCTGGCTGATACTTTTTCACAATTTCCCAAGTGCCCAATTCTTTATCACCAATCACCACCTCATCCACGCCATCCGCTTCTTCAAGATGCGCCAAACGTTCGGCAATATTGAACTTAGGCAAATGGCCTTTTAAGTGCTGAACAATATGATCGGGGGTCGCCACAGCGATTAAATAATCTCCCTCTTTTTTGGCTTGGCGAAAAAGCATCCGATGCCCCTCGTGAATCCCATCAAACACCCCGAAAACCATTACTTTACGCATGTGATTTTATGAAACGAAGTGAGTAAAATCATGTCGCAATGAAAGTTATATATTTATACTTTGAGGCTTTCATTGCGACGATTCCCTATGGCTCATTTTTTGGCCTCAGGGTCGGAAAAAACATAATTTCTTTAACCGAATGCGCTCCAGTAGCCAGCACCACCAAACGATCAATGCCGATGCCCAAACCCG
>Ga0247727_10016281_pt1 | contig 12031 bp, 7 predicted proteins | sample WisWelCaveWW1625_FD_202498 | JGI IMG/M metagenome (GOLD analysis project Ga0247727, IMG submission 202498) | Biofilm microbial communities from Wishing Well Cave, Virginia, United States - WW16-25 | ecosystem: Environmental > Aquatic > Deep subsurface > Groundwater > Cave microbial mat | place...
CGCAGCGCGTCACCGCGGCCAAGGATGGGAGCTCGCCGAGCCTGCGCGTGATCGCCGACCACATCCGCGCGGTCTCGTTCCTGATCGTCGACGGCGTGGTGCCGTCGAACGAGGGCCGTGGCTACGTGCTGCGCCGGATCCTGCGCCGCGCCATCCGCCACGGCTACAAGCTCGGCCAGAGCCAGCCGTTCATGCACCGCCTGGTCAACGACCTGGTGCGCGAGATGGGGAGCGCCTACCCCGAGCTCGGGCGCGCCGAGCGCCAGGTCACCGCCACCATCCTCGCCGAGGAGCAGCGCTTCGCCGAGACGCTCGCCAACGGCATGGCGTTGCTGGACGGCGAGATCGCGCAGCTCGCCAAGCGTGGCGCCAAAACCATCCCGGGCGGCGTGGTCTTCAAGCTCTACGACACCTTCGGCTTCCCGGTCGACCTGACCGCCGACGTCGCCCGCGAGCGCGGCCTGACCATCGACGAGCGGGGCTTCGAGCGCGAGATGGACGCGCAGCGCGACCGCGGCCGCGCCGCCTCCAAGTTCGGCGCCGACTACGCCCAGGACGTCGCGATCCACGTCGACACCTGCTTCACCGGCTACGACCGGCTCACCGATGGCGGCAAGGTCGCGGCGCTGTTCCGGGTCGACGACAGCGCCACGGTCCAGGTCGAGGCGCTGCGCGCCGGCGACCGCGGCCTGGTGGTGCTCGACAGCACGCCGTTCTACGCCGAGTCGGGCGGCCAGGTCGGCGACCAGGGCCGGCTGCGGGCGATGAACGGCGAATTCCGGGTCGAGGACGCGCAGAAGCGCGGCGGTGGCGCGATCGCCCACCTCGGCACGCTGCTGATGGGCGACCTCAAGGTCGGCGACCACGTCGAGGCCTCGGTCGACGGCGGGCGGCGCGGCGCCACCGTCCTCAACCACTCCGCGACCCACCTGCTGCACGCCGCGTTGCGCGAGGTGCTCGGCACCCACGTCACCCAGAAGGGCTCGCTGGTCGCGCCCGACCGCCTGCGCTTCGATTTCTCCCACGGCCAGCCGCTGACCCGCGACGAGCTCGAGCGCATCGAGGCGCTGGTCAACGAGCAGGTCCGCGCCAACCATCCGGCTTCGGCCCGCGAGATGTCCTACGACGAGGCGATCAAGGCCGGCGCGATGGCGCTGTTCGGCGAGAAGTATGGCGCCAAGGTAAGGGTGCTCGGGTTCGGCGGCTTCTCCACCGAGCTGTGCGGTGGCACCCACGCCCACGCCACCGGCGACATCGGTCTGTTCAAGGTCCTCGGCGAGTCGGGGGTCGCGGCCGGCGTACGCCGCATCGAGGCGGTCACCGGTCAGGGCGCGCTCGACCACGTCGCGACCACCGAGGCGACGCTGGGGCGGGTCGCGGAGCTGGTCAAGGGCGGACGCGACACGGTCGAGGAAAAGGTCCGCGCGCTCGCCGAGCGCGCCAAGCGGCTCGAGAAGCAGCTCGATGCGCTCAAGGCCAAGCTCGCGTCTGGTGGTTCCACCGACCTCGCGGCCCAGGCGATCGACGTCGCGGGCACCAAGGTGCTCGCCGCGCGCCTCGATGGCGCCGATGCCAAGGCCTTGTCCGAGGCGGTCGACCTGATGAAGGACAAGCTCAAGAGCGCGGCGGTGGTGCTGGCCTCGGTCGAGGACGGCAAGGTGCGGATCGCGGCCGGCGTGACCAAGGACCGGATGGTGCAGGTGCCGGCGGGCGAGCTCGCCAAGCTGGTCGCCAGCGCCTGCGGCGGCAAGGGCGGCGGCCGTCCCGACTTCGCCCAGGCTGGCGGCACCGATCCCAGCAAGCTCGACGACGCGCTCGGCCAGGTCGCCGGGTTCGTGCGCGCGCGGCTGGCCTGAGCCGGACGCACGGGCCCAGGCGGCAGGCATGGCGCTCATCGTCCAGAAGTACGGCGGGACCTCGGTGGCCACGCCCGAGCGGATCGAAGCGGTGGCCGACAAGGTCGCCGCGACGCGCGAGCGGGGCACCGACCTGGTGGTGGTGGTCTCGGCGATGGCCGGTGAGACCGACCGCCTGGTGGGCCTCGCCAAGGCGGTCTGCGACCGGCACCGCCCCAACCCGCGCGAGCTGGACCAGCTGCTGGCCTCGGGCGAGCAGGTGACGGTGGCGCTGCTGGCGATGGCGCTCGAGCGCCGCCAGGTCTCGGCCAAGAGCTTCCTCGGCCACCAGGTCGCGATCCACACCGACCGCGCGCACACCAAGGCGCGGATCCGCTCGATCGACACCGCCCGCTTGCAGGAGGAGGTCGCGGCCGGCCGGGTGCCGATCGTGGCCGGCTTCCAGGGCGTGGCCGAGGACGGCGACCTGACCACGCTCGGCCGCGGGGGCTCCGACACCACCGCGGTGGCCTTGGCCGCGGCGCTGGCGGCGACCGAGTGCCAGATCTACACCGACGTCGACGGGGTCTACACCACCGACCCGCGGGTCGTCCCCGAGGCCAAGCGCCTCGACCGCATCACCTTCGAGGAGATGCTGGAGATGGCGTCCTTGGGCTCGAAGGTCCTGCAGATCCGCTCGGTCGAGTTCGCCGGGAAATACAATGTCCCGCTCCGGGTGCTGTCGACCTTCCGCGACGGACCCGGCACCCTGATCACCTTCCGAGGAGAGGCGGTGGAAGCAGCGGTCATCTCCGGGATCGCGTTCGAGCGTGACGAAGCCGAGCTGACGCTGGTCGGGGTCCCCGACCGACCGGGCGTGGCGGCGCGCGTGCTGGCGCCGATCGCCGCGGCCAACATCGAGGTCGACATGATCGTGCAGAACGCGCCGCGCGACGGGCTCGTCGACTTCACCTTCACCGTCCACCGCAGCGATTTCGCCTACGCCCAGGAGGTCGCGGCCCAGGTGGCGCGCGCGCTCGGCGCGCAGCGGGTCGCGGGCGACGCCCACGTCGCGAAGATCTCGCTGGTCGGCGTCGGGGTCCGCTCGCACGCCGACGTCGCGGCCCGGCTGTTCGAGGCGCTGGCCGAGGCTGAGATCCGGGTCCGCGTGGTTTCGACCTCCGAGGTCAAGCTCTCGGTACTGGTCGACGAGCGCGACCTCGAGAAGGGCGTCAAGGCGCTGCACGCCGCATTCGGGCTCGAGGGTGGCCCGGCGCAGGTGGGCGCGGAGCGGGCGACTAGGTCACACTGAGCCGGTGGCGTCGGACGGACACCTGGAAGGTGCGCGACGCGGCCCAAGGACATGGATCGAGGGAGACGACGATGCTCATCCTGACGAGGCGGGTCGGCGAGACCGTGATGATCGGCGACGAGGTCACGGTCACGGTCCTGGGAGTGAAGGGCAACCAGGTCCGGATCGGCGTCAACGCGCCGAAGACCATCGCGGTGCACCGCGAGGAGATCTACGAGCGCATCAAGCGCGAGCACGGTGAGGAAGGGCCCGAGGGTGGCGGCACGCCGGCCGCCTGAAGAGTGCCTTTACCCCCGCCTGGGAGCGCCGGTAGAATCGCGCGCCTTCGGGGACCGGTAGCGTCCTCCCGCCGAGCGCCCCGGAGGGATCCGGGGCGGGGCGACTGTCCAGGGACGGATCGGGATCCTAGAAGCGAAGACATCGGAGAGATGGCCGAGTGGGCGAGGCGGTGCTCCCAGAGGACGCATAGCGTCCTCCCGCCGAGCGCCCCGGAGGGATCCGGGGCGGGGCGACTGTCCAGGGACGGATCGGGATCCTAGAAGCGAAGACATCGGAGAGATGGCCGAGTGGTCGAAGGCGCACCCCTGCTAAGGGTGTATACGCCAAAAGCGTATCGAGGGTTCGAATCCCTCTCTCTCCGCCACGTTCCAGAGCGCGCCGGGGGCGCGCCGCAGCCCCGACCCGCGATGGAGACCACCGCATGAGCCGCCCCGCGGACCCGCGCATCGCCGAGCTCGAGCGGCGCGCCGACGCCGCGGCGGGTGCCGGGCGCGGCGACGAAGCGCTGCGCGCCTGGGAGCAACTGCTAGGGCTCCAGCCGCAGCACGCGCGCGCGGCGTTCCATGTCGGCAGCCAGGCGCTCAAGCGCGGTGACCTGGTCGCGGCCCGCGAGCTCCTCGAGCGCGCGGCGGCGCTCGCCCCTGACGAACCCGCCACCCATTTCCACCTGAGCGTCGCCAAGCGCCTGGTGGGCGACCCTGGGGGAGAGCTGGCAGCGCTCGAGCAGGCTCTGGCCGCCGACCCGTACTTCTTCCCGGCCTTGCTCGCCAAGGCGGTCGCGGTCGAGCGCCAAGGCAAGCAGCGGCGCGCGGCGCGCCTCTACCAGGATGCGCTGACCATCGCACCGCCGGCCGACCGGCGCAGCCCGGAGGTCCAGGCGGCGCTCGAACAGGCGCGCGCCGCGGTCGCTGCCAACCAGCAGGCGCTTGACGAGTTCCTGGCCGCGCGGCTCGACCCGATCAAGCGCAGCCACGCAGGCGCGCGCCTCGACCGCTTCGCCGAGTGCCAGGACCTGATGGTCGGGCGCAAGCGCGCCTACCAGCCGCAGCCCACGCTGCTCAACTTCCCACGCCTGCCGCCGATCCAGTACTACGACGAGGCGGAGTTCCCGTGGCTGGCGACGCTCGAGGCCGAGACCGAGGCGATCCGTGCCGAGCTGGTGGCCTTGATCGAGGCCGACTCCCCGGGCTTCACGCCCTACGTCGCGACGGCGCCGGGCGCGCCGGTCAACCAGTGGGCCGAGCTCAACCACTCGCGGCGCTGGAGCGCGTACTTCTTCTGGAACGATGGCGTCCCGGTGGCGGAGAGCCGGGCGCGCTGTCCGCACACCGCCGCGGTGCTCGACCGGATGCCGTTGCCCCGCGTGCCGGGGCGCACGCCGTCGGCGTTCTTCTCGACCCTCGCCCCGCGCGCGAAGATCCCGCCGCATGCTGGGGTCACCAACACCCGCTTGATCGTCCACTTGCCGCTGATCGTCCCGCCGGGCTGCGGCTTCCGGGTCGGCAACGCGGTCCGCGAGTGGGTGCCGGGCCGCGCCTGGGTGTTCGACGACACCATCGAGCACGAGGCCTGGAACGACAGCGACCACCTGCGGGCGCTGCTGATCTTCGACGTCTGGAACCCGGCCCTGAGCGCCGCGGAACGCGACTTGGTGGCGGCGATGTTCGGCGGGGTCGATGCGTACTACGGCAGCGAAGGCTGACGGACCGGCGCGGTCGGCCGCCGGCCGCGCGGTTGACGGTCGCGGGGGGCTCCTAGATAATGCGCCCCCTTCCGAGCCGGGTACCGACCCGCGCTCGGGGCGGATCGTGCGAAGCCATCCGGCACGCGCGATGAATCGGTTGACCAGTACCAAATGCGCCCGTAGCTCAGCTGGATAGAGTACCAGGCTACGAACTTGGTGGTCGGGAGTTCGAATCTCTCCGGGCGCGCCAACCCTCACGACGCCGCGGCGCCCATCGGGGCCGCGGCGTCCGCGTCTCGCGGCGCCGTTCACGGCGCGCTGTGAGACAATCCGCCCCGCAAGCCGGCGCGCCGCTGCGGCGCGCGTCCCCCGGAGCGGGGACCACCGGCCTCGCTCCCCCAACCATCCATCGGAGGTCCCCCCATGAAGCGTCTCATCTCCTTGGCGATCGCCAGCATCGCGGTCTCGATCGCGGGCTGCGGTGGCAGTACGCCCGTCCGCCAGGAACCGGTCGTCCAAGCGCCCGAATGCGTGTGGCCGGATTCGCCGTCGGTGGCGGCCCCGAGCTGGATCTGCGACGTCGCGGTCGAAGGCATCGCGCTCGGCGCGCCGGGCTCGGCGGGCAAGACCGCGGCCGGCTACGAGTTCCAGAAGCAGATGGCCGCGACCGCCGCGCGCGTGCAGCTGGCGCAGCGCACCCAGGTGCGGGTCGCGAACATGGTCAAGCAGTACGCCGAGGTCACCGGCACGGGCAGCTCCGAGACCGTCGACCTCGTGAACACCTCGGTGACCAAGCAGATCACCGACCAGACCCTGGTCGGCTCGCGCATCTATCGCAGCACGACCAGCCCGGCCGGCACGGTGTGGGTGCTGATGGGGATCGACGAGGCCTCGCTGTCGCAGACCGCGGAGCGCGCGGTGCGCTCGAGCATGGGCAACGATGCCGCGCTCTGGCAGCAGTTCAAGGCCCAGAAGGGTCAAGAGGAGATGGCGGCCGAGATCGCCAAGCAGCGTTGATGCTGCTGCGACCGTGCCCGGCCTGACGCCCGCGCGGCTCGCGCTCGCGTTCGTCGCCGCCGCGCGCGCGGCGGCAGCGACCTACACCGTTGGCAGCAGTCCCGGCCCGAGAACGGCCGCGAGGCGCTTGCGGCCGAGATCGCCAAGCAGCGTTGATGCTGCTGCGACCGTGCCCGGCCTGACGCCCGCGCGGCTCGCGCTCGCGTTCGTCGCCGCCGCCTCGTGCGCTGATGCGCGCGCGGCGACGCCATCGCGCGAGGAGTTCGAGGCGTGGCGCACGCAGCGTCTGCAGCAGTTCGCCGACGAGGTGAGCAAGCAGGACCGCGAGTTCGCCGACTTCCTCAAGCAGCGCTGGGTCGCGACGCGCGGCCTGCCGGGCGAGATCGCCGATCCCACCCCAAAGCCGACCCTGCCGCCGGTCGTGGCCGAGGCGCGTCCGAGCCCACCGACGCCCCGCTTGGTGCTGCCGCCGGCACCTGCGCCGCAACCGATCGCGCGCCCGAGCCGACCGACCCCGGTCGCGCCGGTACCGGTCGCACCGCCAGCCGTGGCGACCGCGCCCGTGGCGCCACCGGCGACGGCCGCGCCAGCGCCAGCGCCCATCGCGAGCGCGCTGGCGCTCGGCCCGCGACCGGTGCGCTTCAGCTTCCTCGGTCGCGAACTGGCGTTCCCCACCCCGAGCGACGGGCTCGCGACGCAGCTCGAGGGCCGGCCCGGGCCGGAGGCGATCGCCAACTACTGGACCAAGGTCGCGGCGGCGCCCGGTGCGCCGACGCTCGACGCGCTGCGCCGCGCCCGCGACGAGCTGGCGCTCGACGACTGGCCGTTCGCGGTGCTGGTCGGTCGCTACGCCGCGCGGCTCCACGCCACTGCGCCACGCGATGCCGCGCTGCTGACCTGGTTCGTGCTGTGCCGCGGCGGGCTCGACGCGCGCATCGCTTACCATGACCAGGGCATCGTGCTGATGCTCAACAGCAGCGCCGCGCTGTTCGACGTGCCGTACCTGACGATCTCCGGCAAGCGCTACTACGCCGCGGCGCTCGACGGCGCGCGGCGCCGCATCCCCAGCAGCCTCTACACCTTCGAGGGCACCTGCCCCGGCGAGGTCAGGCCGCTCGATCTGCGCTTCCGCACCGTGCCCCAGACTGCCGGGCGTCGCGCGCCGCGCGAGCTTACCGCCGAGTTCCGAGGCCGCTCCCTGCGTGCCAGCCTCGACTACGACCCTGACCTGGTCGAGTTGTTCGGCACCTGGCCGCAGATGCGCATCGACGACTACTTCGCCGCCGCCGTCCCGCCCGACCTGGCGCGCTCCTGGAGCTTGGCGCTGCGCCCGTTGGTGGAGGGGCGCAGCGAGGGCGAGGCGGTCGACGCGCTGCTGGCGCTGCTGCAGCACGGCATGCCCTACCGGACCGACGAGGAGCAGTTCGGCCACGAGGACTACCTGTTCCCGCTCGAGACGCTACGCTACCCCGCCGCCGACTGCGAGGATCGTGCGGTGCTGTTCGCCTACCTGCTGCGCCAGGTGCTGGGGCTGGACGCGCTGGGCGTCGACTTCCCGGGCCACGTCGCGGTCGCGGTGCGCTTCAACGCCGAGGTCGCGGGCGTCGCGGTCCAGGAGGGCGGCGCGCGCTACGTAATCGCCGACCCGACCTACATCGGCGCCGGCGCCGGGCAGTCGATGCCCGGCCTCGACTTCGGCGCGGCGCGCGTCATCCGCCCGGAGCGCTGATGGCCGCCGACCGATCCGAGCAGGCGGCCCGCCGCCGCACGCTGCGCCGACGCGCCGCGCTGCTGGTCGCGGTCGCGGTCGCGGCCCTGGCGCTGCTCGCGTTGCGACCGGCGCCGCTCGAGCGGGCTGGCGCGGTGTGGGGCGACTTCAAGCTCCGCCACGCGGCGCGCGAGCGCGCTGCGCCGTCGCCCGAGGTGGTGGTGGTCGCGATCGACGAGGCGTCGATCGACGCCCAGGGCCGCTGGCCGTGGCCGCGCGCCCGGTTCGGCGAACTGGTGGCGCGGCTCACACCAGCGCGGGTAGTGGGGCTCGACGTCACCTTCAGCGAGCCCAGCACGCCGCCGGACGACGCGGCGCTGGCCGCGGCGATCGGCGACGCCGGCAACGTCGTCGCAGGGTTCTTCTTCCGCACCGGCAAGGGCGCCGTGCTCGCGACGCCGGCCGGGCTCGGCGATTGCGCGCTGCCAGGCGTCGACGGCGACGTCGCGGTCGCGCCGCTCGACGCCTACCCGCGGGTCGAGGCCAACGTCCCGGAGGTCGCCGCCGCCGCGTTGAGCTGCGCGCCGTTCAACAACGACCCCGACGCCGATGGCATCGTCCGCCACTACCCGCTGCTCGCGGTGCACGCCGGGCGGGTCTACCCGACGCTCGCGGTCCAGCTGGTCCGCTACGCCACCGACCAGGAACCCGAGGTGCTGGTCTCGGCGCGCGGCCTCGAGCGCTTCGCCGCTGGCGCCCAGGTCCTGACCGGCACCCAGCGCTTGCGCGTCGCCTACGACGCGCCGGTCACCGTGTACTCGGCCGAGGCGGTGCTCGCCGGGCGGGTCGGCGCGGAGCAGCTCGCCGACCGGATCGTGCTGATCGGCGTCACCGAGGTGGCGGTCGGCGACATCCGCGCCACGCCCATCGATCCGCTGCTGCCCGGGGTCATGGTCCACGCCCAGACCGTCGCTGACCTGCTGCAGGGCGCGGCGCTGATCGAGCGCGGCGACCTGACGCGCCTGCTCGCGGCGTTGACGCTGCTGGGCTGCGCCGCGGTCGGCCTGCTGCGGCGCGCCCGCGTCCGCGCCAGCCTCTACCTGCTGGTGCTGGGCGCGGCCCTGCTCGCCTCTTGGCAGGTCTTCGACCTGGGGCGGCTGTGGATCGACGACCTCTACGCGCTGTTGCCCGGCGTGCTGCTGGTGCTGCTCCAGGAGGGCGACGCGCTGCTGAGCGGCGAGGCCAGCATGCGCGAGATGCGCCGCGCCCTGACCGCCTACGTCGCGCCCGAAGTGGTCCAGGAGATGCTCGCCAACCCCGATGCGATGGCGCTGGGCGGCGAGGAGCGCGAGATCACGGTGCTGTTCTCGGACGTCGCGGGCTTCACCGGTCGCGCCGAGCGGATGGCGCCGCGCGACCTGGTGAGCCTGCTCAACGAGCTGTTCGACCCGTTGACCAAGGCGGTGTTCGAGGAGCGCGGCACGCTCGACAAGTACATCGGCGACGCGGTGATGGCGCTCTACAACGCGCCCGCGCCCACCCCCGACCATGCGGCGCGGGCCTGCGCCACGGCGCTCAAGTTCCTCGACCGGATCGACGAGCTCAACCAGCGGCTCGCGGCGCGCGGCGTCGAGCCGCTCGAGCTCGGGGTCGGGATCAACACCGGGCCGGCGGTGGTCGGCAACATGGGCTCGAGCATCCGCTTCTCGTACACCGCGATGGGCGACGCGGTGAACGTCGCCTCGCGCCTCGAGGCGATGACCCGCCAGTACGGCGCGCGGGTCATCATCAGCGAGGCGACCCGCGAGCAGGCGGGCGCCGGGATCCTGGTCCGCGAGCTCGATCGGGTCCGGCCCAAGGGCCGCGCCGACGCGGTGCGGATCTTCGAGCTGCTGCGCCCCGACCAGTCGCACATCGAGGTCGCCTATGCCGCGGCGCTCGTCGAGTACCGTGCCGGGCGCTTCTCCGACGCCGAGACCATGTTCGTCGAGCTGGCCGCGCGCACCGGGGACGGCCCGGCCGCGGCGATGGCGGCGCGCTCGGCGCGCTACCGCGCCAACCCTCCGCCCCACTGGGACGGGGTCCATAAGATGGAGGAGAAATGACGGAACGATCGCGTCCCTGGCTCGCGCTCGCGGGGCTCCTGTCGCTGTGGTCGGGCGCGGTCGGCGCGGCGAGCTGCGACTTCATGCCCGCCGCGGCGCAGCCGGCCTGGGTCAGCCAGCCCCCGACCGTCGCCGGGCGCTACTCTGGCATCGGCGTCGCCGAGCGTCAGAGGAAGGGCGGTTTCGAGCAGCAGCGCGAGCTGTCGCGGCAGGCCGCGCTGCGCGACCTCGCCACCAGCATCGAGGTTTCGGTGCGCAGCGCCCTGAGCGTCGAGGTCACCTCGCGCAGCGGCACCGCCGGTGAGTTGACCCAGCAGGACGTCAAGCAGATCACCGAGACCACCACCGACGTCGCGCTGCGCGACGTCACGGTCGACGAGCTGTGGCTCGACCCGAAGCGCTGCATGCTCTGGTCGCGGGTCAGCGTGCCGAACGGGGTGGTGGCGGTGGCGCGTGACCAGGCGCTACAGCGCCGCCAGTTGCAGCGGGTCCAGGAGGGCATCGCGGCGGCGGAGGACGCGGGGCGCGGCTTCGACGCCCGGCTCCAGGGCGCCGACACCGCCGATGCGCTGCTCGAGCGCATCGATTTCCGGCTGTTGGCCGGCGAGGCCGACCGCGGCGCGCTGCGCACCCGCATCGACGGGATCCGCGCGCCGTTGCGCGCCCAGCGCGCCAACCGCGAGCGGGTTCGGGCGCTGCAGGGCGAAGCCGAGTCGCTGCTGGCGCGCGCCAGCGCCGAACCGAACCTGACCAGCAAGCGGCGGCTGGCGGCCGAGGCGGCGGCCAAGCTCAAGGAAGCCCTGCGACTGCTGCCGGTCGGCACCGCCGGGGCGAGCGAGCCCGACGCGTTGGCGTTGCGCTTGGGCGACCTGGAGCGCGAGCGCGGCAACCAGTGCGCGGCCAAGCGCAGCTACGAGCGGGTTGCCGAGGCCTCGCTCGACGCGGCGGCGCGGCAGCGCGCCGCCGGCGCCGCCGCGGCGCTCGCCTGCACCGACGAGGACGAGGAGACCTACGCCTGGCGCAAGCTGTTCGACGGTCGCGGCGTCACGCTGCGCTGCGCGGTGCGCGCCGGCGGTGCGCCGCGTGCCTGGGACTCGGCCTGCGCCCGCGCCGCGACCTTCCTCCAGGGCAGCGGCGCGGTGGTGGTCAACGCCAGCGGTCTCGGCGCCCCGGCCCAGGTGGTGGAGGCCGCGACCCGGCTCGCCGCCGACCCGAGCGCGGTGCCGGCGACCGACGCCGAGTGGCTGCTGCTGCTGGTCGCCGACGGCCAGCTCAACCGCCGCGCCGGCCAGACCGGCGCCGGCCGTCAGGACCACCAGTTCGAGGGCAGCGCCTATGCGTTCGTGATCGGCGCGGGGGCCACCGAGTTCAGCGACGCGTTCCGCGGGGTCGGCGGCTGGAACCCGGTGTCCGGCGAGATGGCGGTCGACGTGCTCGGCATCCACCTAATCGACCGCTGGAAGGCCAAGTATCTCGAAGCCACGAGCGGTAACCTGCAATGACCCCGACCGACGCCACCCGCCGGAGGAGCCCATCCATGATCCGCACCATCCTCGCCTTCTGCCTGGCGCTGGCCTGCGCCAGCGTCGCGGCCGCGCCCGGCAAGCTCGCCGGCCTCAAGCGCATCGCGGTGGTCGCCTACCAGAAGGGCGGGGCCGACGCGGCCACTGCCCGCACCGCGACCGCGCGCCTCGAGACCCTGCTCGGCGACAACGGCATCACGGTCCTCGACCAACAGAAGGCCGCCGAGCTCAAGGACGTGTGGAAGAAGCTCGAGGACCCGGGCTACTTCGTGACCGCCGACGAGTTCGTGGCCAACGCCAACAAGTTCAAGATCGACGGCCTGATCCGGGTCTACGTCACGGCCGATGTCGCGCCCGGCTTCGGCGACACCTTCAGCGCCACCGCCCAGGCCGACCTGCGGCTGGTGCGCGAGGACGCCAAGGTCGAGTCGTTCAACACCGTGCCGATGGGCGTGCCGGGCGTGCCGCCCTCCGACGGGCTGACCGCGAGCGCGGCGCTGATCAACGCCATCCAGCGCGCGGTCGACGCGGCCGCGGTCGGCTTCGGGATGGAGGTCGGCGACTACAC
>Ga0247727_10016282_pt1 | contig 12031 bp, 10 predicted proteins | sample WisWelCaveWW1625_FD_202498 | JGI IMG/M metagenome (GOLD analysis project Ga0247727, IMG submission 202498) | Biofilm microbial communities from Wishing Well Cave, Virginia, United States - WW16-25 | ecosystem: Environmental > Aquatic > Deep subsurface > Groundwater > Cave microbial mat | place...
CCTGGGGGGGAAACGGGAAAGGGGGGGATCAAGAAACTACCTTGCTGCCGCAGGCTGGTTTGTATTACCATGAGGGTGACAAACTCTCGTTGCAGTTAGTGGGACATTTTCACGTTGCAACAACACCGGCTTTCATCTGCTGTCAGCTCCGGGGAAGCGCTCGCTGAATTCCGACCGCATCTGGATCCCGACCCGGGGACTGGTAACGCAGGCCTGCCTGTGTCACCGCTGGTAGTAATAGAAGAACCCGTCTTCGGCGCCGATCAGTAGGTCCAGCTTCCCGTCTCCGTTCCAGTCGGCGGCGTTGGGCGTCGGGTTGTGCCCCGGCAGCCGGGCGCTCACCACGGCGCCCTCCAGCTTCATCACCGGTTTCTCTTGCGAACCTACGTTGCGATACCAGACCGGCCCATCATCGGAGTCCGTGATCAGGTCCAGGTCGCCGTCCCGGTCCCAGTCGGCCAGCTCGATCTTGCGGCGGCCGCTGCGCCCGGCGCGGCCTGCCGCCAGGTAGAGGAAGCGTCCGGCGGTGTCCACGAAGATACGTTCCGGCGGCAGCAACACCAGCCTGCCGTCGCGCCGCGCCCGGCGGAACAGCGATAGGTATCCTTGGTGATTCAGCATCACCAGGTCGGGCAAGCCGTCGCGGTCCCAGTCGACGGCGCGCGGCGTGGTTCGCCACTGTGTGACCAACTGCTTCGGTCCAGGCTCCCACCACACCCAGTCGGGTTTGGGGGGCGGCCCGGTCCACTCCACCTCGAGGCCCCGCGCCGCCGCCGGCATCGGCCGCGTGCGCGTGCCGGTGTTGGGGTACCACACCACGTCGCCCCAGATATCGTTCACCAGCAGGTCGAGATCCCCGTCGACGTCCCAGTCGGCCACCCAGGGGTTCGAGTAGCCCCACTTGGCCTCGGCCGGCCCCTGCACCGAGCCGTTGGGTCCCGCCATTCGCCGGATCACCTTGCCATCCGCCTCCAGGTATCCACGATCGGTAAACGAGGGCTCCTCCCGGGCGCCGATGTTCTCGAAGTATTGGATGTAGCCGGCGGAGTTCCCGGCGATGATGTCCAGGCGCCCGTCACCGTTCCAGTCGACCGCCACCGGACGCGATAGCGCCCCGCTCTTGAGGTAAGGATCCACCTGCTCGAAGTAGCGGGGCTCCGCCAGCCGCGGCGTCTGGCCGCGCGGAGCGGTATTTTCGAGAAACAAGACCCGGCCGTCCTCTTCGCCGATCACCAGCGAGGGCCGCCCGTCGGCATGCCACCAGGCCACGCGCGGCTGGATCATGCACAAGTCGGCCCGAAACTCCCGGCCGTTGATCTGAAGCTTCTCGCCGGCCTCCAGCCGCGGCTCGGCTCGCGTACCGGAGTTGCGGAACACCGTGACAGTATCGACAAAGTCGCCGCCGATCAGGTCCAGCACGCCGCGCCCGAACCAGTCCACCGGGTTGGGGGCGGGCGAGCCGTACAGATCCAGCGTGCGGTCGCCGGCCTGGAGCGCCACGGGCGCGGCGTAACGCGGCTGGGCGTTGTCACCGAGATTTCGGAAAAAGTACACGAAGCCGTGCAACGGCCCGCGCTGCCAGCGGCCCTGCCGGTCGAAGGCGTCGTCCCAGCCGTAACCGCGCCAGTCGCTGACGCCGTTCAGCAGGTCGATCTTGCCGTCGCCGTCCCAGTCGACCGGATACCACAGGTCGTCGCGGCCGACGTGATAGCTTCGCTGCGGCTCGACGGGGACCCAGCGGGCCAGCCGATGGCGGCGCACGTCGCTATAATACCCGCCCCGGATCACCAGGTCCACGGCCCCGTCGCCGTTGAAATCCGCCGCCACCAGGTCTTTGAGGCCGCCGCCCAGCCACTCGGCGCGGTCGAACAGCGGCTGCTGGCTGGTCCCGATGTTGCGGAAGAAGTAGGTTCCGTTGTAGGGACGGTCGACGCAGCCAACCACCAGGTCCATCCGCCCGTCGTCGTCCAGGTCCACCGCCACCGGGTGGGCCCACAGGCCCACCGAGAGCCTACCCCTCACGCCCGCCCGGCCGTAGGTCAAGCGGTCTCCCACACCCACCATGGCCGGTTCCGGCAAGCGCTCGGTTTCCCCGTTGCCCCCCTCGTCGAAATACACCCAGTAGAATGGCGCCCCGGTCGACCGCCAGGCCAGCTCCAGACGCCCGGATCGACGATCCACCTTGGCGGGGATCACGCCCTCGGAGCCTTCCGCCAGGACCCGCACCGAGTCGGGGTTCAAGCGCGCCGGGGCGTCGGCCTCGCACAGCACCGGCTGGCGGGAGGGCACGCCTCCGGCGCAGCGGAGCCGGAAGTGGTTCCTGGTTGGCCAGGGGCTGGTTCCACGCGGTTCGACCTGTGGGGGGCCGGCAAGAGATAGTACTGATAGCAGGCAGACAGGCCGGAATGCCTGTCCTACTTGGCCCACCGCTCGGCCTCTGCCGGATGGAGCTCCCCCTCGTGGATCACCACGCCGTAGCGGAACGTCAGGGTCCCCCCGGCCGGGATGGTCAGGCTGCCGTCCCGCGTTTTGTCCTTGTGAAAGTCGTGCTCGCCGAACGGATTTGCGGCGTTCAACCCGTAGCCTCGTGCGTGCCAGTAGGTAGGGTACTTGGGATTGCCGGGATGGTCCAGAATCGTGACGCCGACCTTCTGGCCTTGCAAGGTCGTGGAGTAGTCCACCCAGCGGGCCCGCTTGCCCCAGATCTGGCGGGTTCCCGTTAGGCCGTCCGAGTTGGTCAGCACCCCGCCACGGTCTTCTCGGAACTTATCGGCGAAGCGGAACCCCAGGGCCCCTTCCTCGGTGTCGCCCATCTGGAGCGCGGTTCCGCGGCCGGCGCCAACGACCATCTCGACGTCGACCCGGTAATTCCGGTCGAGGCGGGCGAAACGGAACCTCTGCAGGATTGTCCCCAGGATCTGTTTCTGCGGCGCCACCAGCTCGCAGTCGAGCGCCAGGGTGTCGCCGGAAATCTTCGGCTGCCCGCGCGCGACGATCCGTCCGGTGGTTTCTGGCCCCCGGTCGCGCCAGAAGTCCACTCCGTTGATGTCGCCGTGGCCGTACCACAGCCCGTGATGCCAGATGTGATCGGTGCTCTCGCCCTCGATCTTCTCGACCGGGAAGCCCCGGGTGACGACTTTTCCGGAAACCGTCCGGAGCGGATGGAGGAAAGGCTTGGCCCGATCGGAACCGTAGTAGAGATTGGTGAACGGCTGGCCGTCGATGCTCACCTCGGTCCGGCCCGGCGTCTGCCGGAAGGTGACCTCGGCGCCCCAGGCGGCAGGCGAGGCCAGCAAGGCCGCCAGAATCGCCCGACTGGTCGCTGCCTGGCGACGCCCAGCGCCGGCTGGATGCCGGGGGCCAGGCTGTTCCGGCTGGGACATGGCCTGTAGTGTAGCACCAGCCGGCCTAGGCCCTGCTCCTGCGGAGGAGTTCCGGCGAGTTTCACCGTTTTTCACAATTCTTCAGCCCGCCACCTGGACTCGGCAGCCTCGAAATCGTACGATGCCCGGACCGCCGGCCTGGCCGACCACGGGACGCGGCTGAGGGCCGTGTTCAACAACGTACCGGCAGGCATCCGACTCTTTGTCGGTACAAGCGCCGGCGCACACCCCCATCAGCACGGTGACCACCGCCAGCCCCCAGCGCCCCGATCCCGCGGTTCACCGACACCGGCACCTCACGAAACCTGTTCGCCATCGAGGTCTGTCGTACTAACCTCCTGTTTCCGTTCGTCTCCGCGAACTCGGCAGGCTTTGACACCGGCCTTGCGATTTGCAGCACCTCCTCGCCACCTGACACCAGCTGCGCCGCAGCGGGTACGCTCACGTATCGAATGTCAATAGGAAAGACGGGCGAAACGGGATCTGCCGCTTCGCTTCAGGAATCTGGGCAGTTCTGCTGATTACAACTGTAGGCGTTCTGGTGCCTCTGTGGCAAATGTGGTTACCGCCCCTCGCTCGACGGTGGCACGATCCCCTTCAGCCGCAGGTAGACCGCCATGTAACCGTACTCCTCATTGGAGTGGCTGGTGGTGGCGATCAGGGCCCCCAGCTTGGACCGCTGGCCCCGTCCGGTCGAGACCATGGCCGTGGCTGTGGCGTCGGTCAGGGACTCGAAGGCGGCGTCACAGTCCGCAAACGACTCCTTCAATGCCGCCACCAGGTCGGCCTTCGACTTCTTGGAAGCCGCGGTGGCCTGCTTCTGCTCGCCCTTCACCGCCGCGCAGGTGCGGGTCTGCGAGTCAGCCACATGGGCCACCAGCGCGCCGAAGGTGCGGATTTCCGGCACCGGCTGGAAGCTGTATTGCTCCTCCGGCATCTTCTCGGCCATCCTCACCAGGTTGTTCTTCACACCGTTGTAGGACTGCTTGGCCTCGGCGATCAGCGGATTGCCGGTCTGCGCGTCGAGGGCGCCGGCCAGGACACACCCCGCCAGCGCGGTCAGGAAAAAGCGGTTCATCTTGATTCCTCCTTCGTCTCCCAGAAGCGGTTTTTCGAGCGCCCTTCATTGTAGCGCGCCGCCGGGCTTTTGTTGCATGATGAAGGCATGATCAAAGATCGATGGATGGTAGCCGTCGTCTTCGCCTTGCTGCTGGGGGTGGCGGCGCGCCACAACCAGGCTTCCCCTCAGTTCCCCAAGACCAAGGGGGGCTTTGCCGAGATGGAGCGCCAGGCGCTGGCGGAGCCGTTCCAGGGCGTGACCACCGACGGCAAGGCCGTTTCCTCACTGTTCCCGATTCGCTCGACGGGAGTTTCCACCGAGCCGGTCCGCAAGGCAGCGGAGGCCTTCCTGGCATCGCTTGACGAGAAGCAGCGCCAAGCGACGCTGTTCCCGGTGGACGACCAGGAGTGGCGAAAGTGGAGCAACATCCACCGCTATACCCGCCAGGGCGCAGGCTTGCTGAACATGACCGACCGGCAGCGGGAGCTGGCCTTCGGCCTGTTGCGCGCCGGCCTGAGCGCCAAAGGTCTCCAGAAGACCCGCGACGTCATGCGCCTGAACGGGACCCTGGGCGAACTGACCCGCAGGCCCGACGAGTACGGCGAGTGGCTTTACTGGATCACGGTGATGGGCAAGCCCTCGGCCACCGAGCCCTGGGGCTGGCAGTTGGACGGCCACCACGCCATCATCAACTATTTCATCCTCCGGGACCAGGTCGTCATGACTCCCAGCTTTCTGGGCTCCGAGCCGATCCGGGCCGAGTCCGGAAAGTTCGCCGGAACCGTGGTCATGCAAGACGAGCAGAATAAGGGGCAGGCCCTGATGGCGGCCCTGACTGAGGCCCAGCGGCGCAAGGCGATTCTCGAAACCAGCAAGCCCGGCAACAACAATCTGGGGGAGGCCTTCCGCGACAACCTGGTGCTGGACTATGCCGGTATCCGCGCCTCAGAGCTGACGGCCCCGCAGAAGCTGCTGCTGCTAGACCTGATCGGCGAGTACGCCGACAACCTGGACGACGGGCACGCCCGCGTGAAGATGGAGGAGGTGCGGATGCATCTCGACAAGACCCACTTTGCCTGGATCGGAGAGACCGGCCCGGAGGCGGTGTTCTATTACCGCATCCAGAGCCCGGTGATCCTGATCGAATTCGATCACCAGCGGCCGGTGGCGCTGGAGGGGCCGAGGGTTCCCGGGCGGCGGCACATCCACACCGTGGTCCGCACCCCAAACGGAAACGATTACGGCAAAGACCTGCTGCGGCAACACTACCAGCGCAGCCACCGGACTGGGTCGTAGATCGTAGTTCGTGGATCGTGGGCCCCTCCCCCGCTCCGTCGAAAATGAACAGTTTTTAATCTTTGTTTCATGGTGGCTTCATGTGGCGCTGCCAGACTGGTCCCGTCTGTTAACCCCAGACAATCTTTGAGGAGAAAAACCACCCATGAAGAGACTGTTCAGCTTGCTGATGCTGCCTGTGATGGGCATCACGTTGACGCTCGCCACCCCGGTTGCCAGCGCCCAGGAGAAGAAAGAGGGCGAGAAGGCCGAAGGTAAGAAGAAGGCGGGCAAGAAAAAGAAGGGCGAAGGCAAGGAAGGCGAGAAGAAGGGCAACTAGCGCACCGGCAGTGTTGCGCCCGGTCCACCGGGGGGCTGCGGTGTCTGCCGTGGCTCCCTGGCGGCGCTACAATATGTGGCAGGCATTCTTGCCTGCCGGGTAGGGTGTGCGTATCCTGCTGGTAGAAGACGAAACCAAGGTCGCGAGCTTCATCCGCAGCGCCTTGGAAGAGCATGGGCACGCCGTCGATGTCAGCCAGGACGGCGAGGACGGCTACTACGTGGCCTCCTCGACCGACTACGACCTGGTGATCCTGGACATCATGATTCCCAAGATGGACGGTTTCCAGGTGCTGCGCCGGCTGCGGGCGCGCAAGCCGGCGGTGCCGGTGCTGGTCCTGACGGCGCGGGGGTCGGTGGAGGACCGGGTGAGGGGTCTGGACCTGGGGGCTGACGACTACCTGGTGAAGCCGTTCGCCGTGGCGGAGCTGACTGCCCGGATCCGGGCGCTGTTGCGGCGCGGGATGCGGGAGTCGCCGCCGGAGCTGCAGATCGACGACCTGGTTTTGGACGCGGCCCGCCGCCGGGTGACCCGGGCGGGAAAACCCGTGGAGCTCTCCAACAAGGAATACAGCCTGCTGGAGTACCTGATGCGCAACGCCGACCACGTGGTCACGCGCGCCATGATCGCCGAGCACGTCTGGGACGCCAGCTTTGACAGCTTCACCAACGTCATCGACGTCTACATCAACCACCTGCGCAACAAGGTCGACCGCAACTACTCGCGCAAGCTCATCCACAGCGTGCGCGGCGTCGGCTACAGGCTTTCGGCCCGGGAGATGGAGTATGACGCGGTTTCATAGAACCGTCCGATTCCGCATCACGGTGCAGCACACCGTGGTCTTCGGCCTGCTGTTCACGGTGTTCAGCTCCGGGCTCTACTACGGGCTGCAAGACCAGACCGCCCGCGACATCGACTCGCAGTTGAGCCGCCGGGCCAAGCTGCTGCTGCCGCAGCTGGTGATTGTCGACGGCCAGCCCATGCTGCGCCAGGACATCGAGCAGGTGATGTCCCAGGAGCTGCGCACCACCTACTTCCACTCCGAGATCACCGACCAAAAGGGCGAGATCCTGAAGTCGTCGCCGCGGTTCCGGACGCCGCCCCGCAAACGCGCCCCGCCCCTGCCGATCCCCAAGAAAGTCTCCAAGGCCGATGACCCCACCTTCACGACCATCACCTCGGAGGACGAGCGGTTTCGCCTGGCCATCGTGGCGCTGCACGACGAGACCGGCCAGGACTACATCGTGCGGGTCGCCTATCCGCTGAAGCCCATCGACGAGCTGTTCGACAACCTGTGGCTGTTCCTGGTGGCGGGGGTGCCGCTGATCGCCGCCCTGGCGGCGGTGGGCGGATGGTTCCTGGCCCGCGGCTCGCTCCAGCCGGTGGCCCAGATCACCCAGACGGCGCGGCAGATCTCGGCCCAGGAGGGCCTCGGCAAGCGGATCCCGGTGCGCGGCGTCGGCGACGAGCTGGACGAGCTGGCCCGGACGTTCAACGAGATGCTGGGGCGCCTGCAACGCAGCTTCGAGCAGGCGCGCAATTTCAGCTTTGACGCCGCCCACGAGCTGCGCACGCCCCTGACCGCCATGCGCGGCGAGGCCGAGGTGGCTCTGCTCAAGAAGAGCTCGGCGGAGGATTTCCGCGGCGTGCTGCGAAGCCAGCTCGAGGAGATCAACCGCATCACCGCCATCGTCAACGACCTGCTGACGGTGGCCCAGGGCGAGGCCGGCACCCTGGAGCTGCGCCGCGAGCCCGTGCTGCTCTCGGACCTGGCCGGCAACATCGTCGAGACCGTCCAGGTGCTGGCGGAGGACAAGCAAGTGATGCTCGACGCCTCCATCGAGCCGGGCGTGCGCGTGACGGGGGACTCGCTGCGTCTGAGCCAGCTGCTGCTCAACCTGCTCGACAACGCCATCAAGCACAGCTCCGCCGGCCAGACCGTGCGGATCTCCATCGAGAAGAACGGCGGATCCCCCACCGTCGAAGTCCGGGACGCCGGCTGCGGCATCGCCGAAGAGGATCTGCCCCACGTCTTCGACCGCTTCTTCCGAACCGACCGCTCGCGCTCCCGCCAGTTGCCCGGCTCCGGCCTGGGCCTGAGTATTTCCAAGTGGATCGTGGAGGCTCACGGCGGCACCATTGCGGTAGCCAGCCGGCTCGGCGCCGGCAGTGTCTTCACGGTTCACCTGCCGGGGGCTACGGCCAACTGATATGGTAGACTTCAACCATGAAATGTACCATTGACCGCGCGGGGCGATTCGTCATTCCCAAGCCCATCCGGGAGGCCGCCGGCTTTCAGCCCGGCGTGGAGTTCACCATCGAGTACACTGGCGGGGTCATTGTGATCGAGCCGGTGATCAAGACCAAGCTGGTGCGCCGTAGGGGACTCCTGGTGGCCACCGCCCCCGGGGCCCCCAAGTATAAGGCGGAAATCGTGAACCGCATGCTCCGGCGCATGCGCCTGGACTGATCCGCCGTGGGCTCGCCACGCCTCAAAGTCGGCCTGGACACCAGCTTCCTGGTTCCGCTTTTCAGTGTCGAGCATGAGTTCCACGAGCCTACAAGTATGGAGTGGGACCGGCTGCGGCGGGCCAACGCCCTGTTCGTGGTGCCCTGCCATGCGCTGCTGGAGTGTTTCGCTGTGCTCACGCGGATGCCGGCGCCCTATCGTATCGCCCAGGAGGAAATGGAGCGCCTGTTGATCGAGAGTTTTGCAAAGGATGCCGAGATTCCGCTGGTCTTGCCACAGACCGTCTGGTCCTCGATCCGAAGCCTGGTTTCCACGCGCCTGGTCGGCGGCAAGGTCTACGACGCTGTGATTGCGCAGTCAGCTCTGGATGCCGGGGCGGCCGTGTTGCTCACCTGGAATACCAAGGATTTGTTGCCGGTGGCCCCTTCCGGCCTGGAGGTCGCGACACCCAGCGACTATGCGGCGCGTTCCTCGCGCGCCCATTGACGGTGGACCGCCTGGGTTACTGACTGTTGCGCCAGGCGGCGGCTCCGGCGGATACTCGGACGGGAAAGGGGTGTCCACGATGACTCGCCGCCGCTGGATGGGAACATTGGCAGCACTCGGAGGGGCGGCCCGGGCGCAGGCCGCCGAGGAGGCCGCCGGTCTGAAGACCTACTTCGGCGATCTGCACAATCACGGCAACGTGGGCTACGCCCAGGGCTCCCTGCGCCGGGTGTTCGAGATCGCGCGCCACCACCTCGACTTCTTCGCCTTCACGCCCCATGCGCACTGGCACGATATCCGGCACTTCGAGGGCAACATCGAGGACAAGTGGATCAACGGATTTCACGTCACCCGGGCGCGCTGGCCGGAGGTGCTGAAGATGGCCAGGGAGTTTGACGCGCCGGGCAAGTTCGCGACGCTGGTCGGCTACGAGTGGCATTCCACCAGCCTCGGCGACTATCACGTGGTGTTTCCCGACCTGGATGCCGAACTCTACACCCCCGACGATCTAAAGGAGTTACAGCGCTTTGCCGCCCGGCGCGGCTGCATCATGATTCCGCACCACCCGGCGGTGCGCCAGGGGCGCCGCGGCGCTAACTTCGCCCATCGCGATCCGAAGGTTTCGCCGCTGTTGGAGATCTACTCCGAGTGGGGCAACTCGGAGTCGGATCGCGCTCCCTTCCCTTTCCTGCGCCACACCGAGCCGGGCCGCTGGACCAGGAACACCTGGCAGTACGCCTTGGCGCAGGGGCATCGCTTCGGCGTCATCGCGAGCACGGACGATCATCTGGGCTATCCGGGCGGATACGGCGAGGGCCTGGCGGCGGTGCTGGCCCCGGAACTGTCCCGCAAAGCAATTCTGGAGGCGCTGCTCGATCGGCGCGCCTACGCCGTGACCGGCGACCGCATCGCGGTGCGCTTCACGCTCAACGGCAAGCTGATGGGCCGCGAGCTGCCCTATGCGCCCGAGCGGACCATCGGCGTGGCGGTTTCCGGCTGGGATCAAGTGGACCGCGTGGAGCTGCTGAAGAACAACCGCGTGATCCGCCGCGACTTCCCGATGGACCGCCCCACCTCCGCCCAGAGCTGGTCCCGGCCGGTGCTGGCGCGTTTCGAGTACGGCTGGGGACCCTGGCCGGCGCTGGGGATCACCCGCGTCTGCGACTGGGATTTCACCATCCGGCTGGAGAACGGCGTTCTGGAAGCGGTGCAGTCCTGCTTCCTGCCGGGGCCGCTCGAAGAGGAGCGGCGCGATCAAATCGTCGAGCGCAACGAGCGAGGGCTTCGGGTGCGGTCCTTCACCGCGCTCCGGCAACAAATTGAGGATCGCTCGCAGAAGGCCGTAGTGCTGAAGATGCGCGGCGGCCCGGACACCAAGCTCCTCGTCACGCTGGAGTCGCCCAGCCGCCGCACCCTGGCGATGAGCTTCCGCGAGCTGGCCGAATCGAGCGAGGTGCTCTATACCGGCGAGTTCCCCCGGGAGTCGGCGCTGCTGAACCGGATCGTGTTCCAGGAGCACTACCAGACCCAGTGGGAGGTCCACGACACCGGCGACGGCGCGCAGACGGACTTCTACTACGTCCGGGTGGTGCAATCTAACGGCCAGCTGGCCTGGTCGAGCCCCATCTGGGTGGAGAAGAGGCTTTGAGGGGCGGGGCTCCTACCGCTTGCACGGTTCGCACGCCAAACGGTTCCCCGTTGGAAACGTTCCGTCGGCCGTGGGTCACGTGCCCGCGCACGAGCGTGGGCTGAAGCCGGCTGAAGCCCACGCCGGCACGCTGAAGCGTGCGCCACCTGGGGCCACCGCGTAAGATGGAAGCATGAGCTTCTGGGGGGACGTTAAGGAGTCCATCCGGGGCACGCAGCAGGACTTTACCGACGGCAGCATCGGCCGCGCCGTCACTCTGCTGTCGATCCCGATGGTGCTCGAGATGTCGATGGAGTCCTTGTTCGGGGTGGTCGACACCTTCTGGGTCGGCCGCCTGGGGGCCGACGCCGTGGCGACGGTGGGGGTCACCGAATCGCTCGTGACGCTGGTGTTCGCCGTGGCCCTGGGGTTGAGCCTGTCCACCACCGCCATGGTGGCCCGGCGGATTGGGGAGAAGGATCCGGAAGCGGCCGCGGTCACCGCGGTTCAGGCCATCGCCCTAGGGGTGATTGTTTCGGTCGCGGTGGGGATCGCTGGCGCGCTGCTGGCCCCGCAGTTGCTGCGCCTGATGGGCGCTTCGCCGGCCGTAGTCGAGATGGGCTGGGGGTACACGGCCTGGATTCTGGGCGGCACCATCACCATCCTGCTGCTGTTTCTGAACAACGCCGTCTTTCGCGGCGCCGGCGACGCCGTCATCGCCATGCGGGCGCTGTGGTTCGGCAACCTGGTCAACATCGTGCTGGACCCCTGCCTGATCTTCGGGTGGGGGCCGTTTCCCGAAATGGGCCTGACGGGGGCCGCGGTGGCCACCACCATCGGCCGCGGCCTGGGGGTTATCTACCAACTGGCTGTACTTGGGGGCCGGCACGGGCGGATCCGGGTCCGCCGCGACCAGGTCCGGCTCGACCCGGCGGTGATGAAGCGCCTGCTGCGGGTTTCGCTCAACGGCATCCTGCAATTCTTCGTCGCCACCGCCAGCTGGCTGGGCCTGGTGCGCATCATTTCCCTGTTCGGCAGCGCCGCCCTGGCGGGCTACACCATCGCGCTGCGTATCATCATCTTCGCGATTCTGCCATCCTGGGGGATGAGCAACGCCGCCGCCACCCTGGTGGGGCAGAACCTCGGCGCCCAAAAGCCCGACCGCGCCGAGCGCTCCGTCTGGTTTACGGCCTTCCGCAATATGGTATTCCTGGTGGGCGTGGCGGTGGTGTTCATCGTGTTCGCGGAGCCGCTGGTCCGGATCTTCACCTCCGACCCGGCCGTCATCCCCTACGGCGTCGACTGCCTGCGCTACGTCAGCTACGGCTACGGCTTCTACGCCTACGGCATGGTGATGGTGCAGGCCTTCAACGGCGCCGGCGACACCGCT
>Ga0247727_10016283_pt1 | contig 12031 bp, 12 predicted proteins | sample WisWelCaveWW1625_FD_202498 | JGI IMG/M metagenome (GOLD analysis project Ga0247727, IMG submission 202498) | Biofilm microbial communities from Wishing Well Cave, Virginia, United States - WW16-25 | ecosystem: Environmental > Aquatic > Deep subsurface > Groundwater > Cave microbial mat | place...
TAATTCACATCAAGCTTCTTTTCGAGGTCATCGAGATAACCCCTGAACTGCTTGTCAGTTTCTGCCAGGTTGTTGACCGTGCGGCAGGCGTGCAAAACAGTCGCGTGATCCTTGCCACCACACTGTGCACCAATACTGGCCAAGGACCATTTTGTCATCTTTTTGGCAAAGTACATTGCGATCTGGCGTGCTTGAACAACTTCACGTTTCCTCGTTTTGGACTTTAACAACTCAATCGGCAGATTGAAGTAATCGCAAACAATTTTATGTATGTAGTCCATTGAAACTTCGCGGGCCGTATTCTTGACAAACTTGTCAATCATCTTTTTGGCCAGATCGATGGTTACTGCTTTCTTATTGACAGAAGCCTGGGCGATCAGCGTTGTGAGTGCCCCTTCCATTTCACGGATGTTGGTGTTGATGCTGTAGGCGAGGTACTCAATTACATCGGCTGGCATCTCGACTCCATTTCCGTAAATTTTCCGCTCGAGAATAGCCATTCTGGTTTCCAGTCCGGGCACTTGAACATCTGCAGACAATCCCCACTTGAATCTTGAAAGCAGTCGCTGTTCAATTCCTTTCATCTCAACCGGTGCCTTGTCGGCTGTGAGTACAATTTGTTTGCCGGTTTGGTGAAGGTGATTGAAGATATGAAAGAACGCGTCTTGTGTTTTTTCTTTTCCGGCAAAGAACTGTACGTCATCGATGATCAGAACATCCATCAACTTGTAGAAATTGATAAAGTCGTTCGTTGTGTTGTTCTTGATGGAGTCGATGAACTGACGGGTGAAGGTCTCCGACTGTGTATAAATTACCGTTTTGTTCGGAAACTGATTTTTTATTCCGATACCGATCGCGTGGGCGAGGTGGGTTTTCCCCAAACCGCTGCCGCCGTAAATCAACAGTGGATTGAACGCCGTGCCGCCAGGTTTGTTCGACACCGCAAAGGCAGCCGACCTCGCAAGCCGGTTGCAATCGCCTTCGACAAAATTGTCGAAGGAATAAACAGGATTGAGGTTCGAATCGACATTTACTTTCTTAAGTCCAGGAATAACGAAAGGATTCCGAATTGGATTTTCGTCAATGTTCAATGGCATCGAAACGGGCACGTTCGACAAGTTCTTTTTGCTCGACGTTGGAAGACTGACCGTGTAAGGTGTCTTTTTGTTGTCGATGCTTCGGTCCATTATGATGGAGTACTCAAGTTTTGCATCTGGACCAATCTCTTTTTTGATCACCTTTTTCAGAAGATCGATATAGTGCTCCTCAAGCCATTCGTAAAAGAAATGCGAAGGGACTTGTAGGGTGAGAACTTTGCCTTTGAACCGGACAGGAAGGATGGGATCGAACCACGTCTTAAAGCTCTGCAGACTGACGTTGTCTTTAATTACTTTTAGACAACCGTCCCAGATCAACTCGTGGTTTTTCTTGGTCTTCATTTCAGGTTTAGGGTGTAAGGGGTAGTGAAAAATGTAAACAGCCAACTCTCCAAATCAGCGAACAAATATTTACATAAAAAAGTTATAAAAAAAATTTTTCGTCTGTTGTTTATTAAAAATATTTTACTTCGACCCAACCTCAAATTTTGGAAATGAAATTTTTCTCTGTGTAGGAAAAAAAAGTTTACAGTATTCCGTTAATTTTGTTATCATTCACAAACCGATGCCGATGCTCACACATACCATTCAAACCAGAGTCCGCTACAGTGAAACGGACAAAATGGGCTTTTGTTACTATGGCAATTATGCACAGTTTTTCGAGATGGGTCGAGTCGAAACGCTACGCGAGGCCGGTGTGACGTACGCGGATCTCGAAAATCGAGGAATCCTGCTACCCGTTGTTGATTTTCAAGTGAAATATTTTAAGCCTGCACTCTATGACGAAGTGCTGAATATCAAAACAACGTTGGTCGCAGAGCCTCTCATTAAAATTGAGTTTGATTACGAAATTACCAATCAAAAAAACGAACTTCTCACCAAAGCAAAAACAATTTTGGTTTTTACCGAAGAATCAACCAAACGCCCCATAAAGGCGCCCGAGGAAGTCATTTCAAAAATTAGAGCAAAAGCAGCCTTGCAAAATTGAATGGATAATTTTATTTCTCCACACAGACGTAGTCAAAATCATCGAGCAACGTGGTCGCTTCAACTGTCTGATAGGCTGCTTCGATGGTAAAGGACTCATCCTTTTTTACGCACTCTTCCTTCCATTGATTCCCATCCGAATCGAACGCATACGCCGTCTTGGTCGTAGTTACCTCTTCTTCCCCGTTCGGCGTTTGAATAATGGTTGTTACTGTATATGTGTAACTGCATTGCATACACTGCTCGCAGGAGAAGTTTGCAAATGTTAAAAGGAATAGAAGTAAGGAAAGAATTCGGCGCATACCTTTGCATTGACTAGTCAAAGATAACATATTGAAGAATCGAAAAGTCATATTGACCGCGGACAATTCCAAAACATTGTTAATTCCCGAACTTAATGAGTCGTATCATTCCACAAACGGTGCGCGCGCTGAAAGCCAACACATTTATATAGAATGTGGCCTGTCACGTTTCATCCATCAAACGATTGAACTTTTTGAGATGGGCTTTGGCACTGGACTCAATGCTGCGCTCAGTTGTCAATACGCGGTCGAAAATGACGTCACCGTGAACTACACCGCACTTGAAAAATACCCTGTCTCAAAATCGGAGTTACTCGAACTCAATTATTCCGACTTACTTATGAATCAAAGGATCGCAGATGCATATTCAGAAATGCACGACGGTTTCTTTTCAACCCATATGTCCCTGAACCCAAAATTCGGATTTCAAAAAATTCTTGGGGACTTAAAAGAGGTCGCTCTGCCAAGGCAAAAATATGATTTGGTTTATTTTGACGCGTTTGCTCCAAAAATCCAACCGGAGCTTTGGTCGCTGGCAGTTTTTTCGAAGATTGCAGAAGCAATGAAATCAGGTGGCGTCCTGGTGACTTACTGTTCCCAGGGCCAGTTTCGACGCAATCTTACATCACTTGGTTTTAATGTGGAAAAATTGACCGGTCCAACTGGAAAACGAGAAATTACCAGGGCGATCAAATCTTGAACAAAATGCTCGATTCCGGTCAAACTGTTTAATTTTAATCCTTCAATTGGCTATGGTATCAGTCTTCAGTTTTGAAAACATTCTAACTCTGGTTATGCTCATCGCACTACAGGGAGTGCTTGGAATCGACAACCTGCTTTATATTTCCATCGAGGCCAAAAAAGCACCAAAGGAAGCGCGAAAGAGAGCTAGAAACATCGGTATTCTTCTGGCCATTGTATTACGGATTGGACTTTTGTTCTTGTTGGTGTCGCTCATCAAACTCTTTCAGAATGAGTTGTTCGCGCTCAATCTTGGCGATGTTTTCCGGTCGAGTTTCAACGGGCACAGCATCATCGTCCTCGCAGGAGGTATTTTTATCATCTACACCGCCGTAAAAGAAATCTGGCATCTCATCTCCAATGAAAATCCGGGTGAGGTAGAGAACAAGCGCGGGCCGCAAAGTGCTGCGAAAACGATCTTTATGATTTGTGTAATGAACATCGTGTTTTCATTCGATTCCGTTTTGGGCGGACTTGCACTTACAAGTTCCATCGACAGTTATGCACTTGAGATGACCCTTCAAACGATCGCAGTGGTCATCAGCGGAATTATGATGATCGTGATGTCGGATGGCGTGTCCCGTTTTCTTCAGAAAAATAGAATGTTTGAGGTCTTGGGACTGTTTGTATTGTTCATCGTGGGCATTATGTTGCTTACCGAGGGGGGCCACCTTGCACATATTCATATTCTTGGAAATGCAATTGTCCCAATGAGTAAGACTACTTTTTACTTTGTCCTCGTCGTCTTGGTGGTTATCGATGTGATCCAGTCGAAATACCACAAGAAAATTGTTCGAATTGAACAAGAAGAGCAGGAACGCAAAACGCTAAACAAGGAAGAAATCAAAGAGTGAACGACCACGGGACAGCGCGCTTAAGAATTGCCAATTTGACGGAGGAACTCAACAGGCACAATCACGCCTATTACGTCCTGAGTAAACCAGTAATTTCCGATTTCGATTTCGATTCACTATTAAAGGAACTGGAGCAGCTTGAAAAGGAATTCCCGGAACTGGCCGACGTGAACAGCCCGACAAAACGGGTAGGTGGGGATATCACGAAAATTTTTGAAACGGTGGTGCACAACTATCCGATGCTGTCGTTGGACAACACCTATTCACAAGAGGAGATAGCCGAATGGGAAATTCGGGCCAATAAGTTTGCAGGCTCAGAATTGACGTACGTTTGCGAATTGAAGTACGATGGGGTCGCTATCGGCATACGCTATAAGAATGGGCGTTTAGACCGTGCAATAACTCGTGGGGATGGCATCCAGGGCGAGGATATCACGAACAACGTAAGAACGATTCGGTCTGTTCCGCTTGTACTCAAGGGCAATTTTCCAGAGTCGTTTGAAATACGCGGTGAAATCTTTTTTCCGCTTGAGGCCTTTGCCTCCTTGAACAGACGCCAGGATGAATCAGGTCTCGAACGATACGCCAATCCAAGGAATACCGCCTCAGGAACCTTAAAAAATCAGGATTCAAAACTCGTTGCCGCACGCGGACTGGATAGTATGTTATATGGTCTATACGGCGAGCACCTTAATTTCAGTTGCCATTCTGAAGCGGTCAAAGCCGCAGGGGAATGGGGATTCAAAGTGCCAGAGGAGAACAAAAATTACATTCGCTGCTGCAATACAATTGGCGAGATTATGGAATTTATTCACTTTTGGGAAAAGGAACGGAAAAATCTGCCATTCGAAATAGATGGAATTGTGATCAAAGTGGATGAATACCGCCTGCAAGAGGAAATTGGATTTACAGCGAAGAGCCCACGTTGGGCCATCGCCTATAAATTCAAAGCCGAAACTGCCCAGACGACTCTCCTTAGTGTCCAATACCAGGTTGGTCGGACCGGTGCGATCACTCCGGTTGCGAATCTCGAGCCTGTATTACTTGCCGGAACGACGGTGAAAAGAGCCACGCTTCACAACCAGGATCAGATCGAGAAATATGATCTGCATATTGGCGACACAGTTTACGTGGAAAAGGGAGGAGAAATTATTCCGAAGATTGTTGGCGTGAATCTGCAAATGCGTCCTTCACAGGCCGAAAAAGTTTGCTTTACTGAGCATTGTCCGGAATGTGATTCACCGCTGGAAAGAAGACCTGACGAAGCTCAACATTACTGCACAAATTCGGCAATGTGTCCACCGCAGATCAAAGGTAAAATTGAACATTTCATTTCGCGCAAGGCGATGAACATCGACGGCCTTGGACCCGAAACGATCGATTTGCTGAACCAGCAAGGTCTGATCAAAAATATCGCTGACCTTTACGCGCTGCGGACGGATCAGCTCGCAGCGCTCGACCGGATGGGTGAAAAGTCCGCAACCAAAATTATCGATGCCATCCGACAAAGTAAAGAGCAGGGTTTTGAGAAAGTTCTTTTTGCGCTTGGAATTCGTCACGTCGGCGAAACGGTATCAAAAAAACTCGCGCGCGCTTTCGGATCTATGGACAAGTTGCAATCCGCAACAAGGGATCAGCTGCTTTCGGTTGGGGATATCGGAGAGGTTATAGCCGACGAAATCGGCTACTGGTTTCAGTCCGAAGAAAATGTTCATTTGCTCGAACGACTGAAATCCTATGGACTCCAATTTGAGCGACTAGACGCAATGGTTCGCAAGGATACTTTGCAGAATAAGGCGTTCGTAATTTCAGGGGTGTTCCAAAAATTTTCACGTGATCAACTGAAAGAAATGATTGAATCCAATGGAGGAAGAAACACGGCGTCTCTCTCGGCAAAAACGGACTTCCTGCTGGCAGGTGACAAAATGGGTCCTGCAAAACTTACCAAAGCAAACGAGCTCGGTATTGTGATCATTTCAGAAGACGATTTCTTAAAAATGATCACAGTTTGATGGCAAGAATTCCTTACATAAAGCGGAAATTTATCGAGCGTGGAATTCTGCGCAAACCTTCGCCGAAGCGCGTAAAGATTGCACCACCGGATAACTACCTCAACATCCTTCTTGTCAGCGAAAGCCTGCCAAAGAATGTGGTTGACAGCGCGAAAAGCCTTTTTCCGAAAGCCGAGGTATCTGTTATTCAGCACCGCCCGGTAAAAGTCGATGATTCCGCCTCGGGCGACTACACTGTGCATCACTCCGATTTTAGTTTATCGGGAAAGCTGTTAAACGTTAAATTGCAAAAGCTGACTGACCGACACTTTGATATAGTCATAAATTTGTCTCAAAATTCGTCTGCACTGATGTGGATTGTCAGTCGGCTGAAAACGGAAATCCGGGTTGGACCAAAGCTTCCACAACATTTCGAAAACGATGTGGTGGTTGTTGGGAACGACGAGCCGTCTGTATTTTTGCAAAACGTTAAACGCCAATTGGAATTGCTGAGTAATGGAAACAAATAAATTTAGAGGACTTGGGGTTGCGATGGTAACACCTTTCGACAAGAATGGAAAAATCGATGTTCCCGCACTCAAAAAATTAACCAGACATCTTGTAGATGGTGGCACAGATTATCTTGTTGTTCAGGGAACCACAGGAGAATCACCGACCCTTTCTGAAAAGGAGAAACAAGTTGTTCTGGATGTGGTGGTCTCCGAAAATGCTGGAAAGATTCCGATCGTTTTTGGTATCGGTGGCAACAATACTGCCAAACTTATCGAGTCCTTTTCGACCTTCGATCTGAAAGGTGTTTCGGGAATTTTATCGGCGTCACCCTATTATAACAAACCTTCTCAGGAGGGCATCTACCAGCATTATAAGGCACTTGCTTCAGCCACAGAATTACCAGTAATTCTCTACAACGTGCCAGGACGAACATCCTCCAATATACTTGCTGAAACGACGCTCCGGCTCGCACGTGATGTCAGGAATGTTGTCGCGGTCAAGGAGGCTTCCGGAAATCTGGATCAGGTGATGAACATTATCTTGAACAAACCCGAAGGATTTCTGGTCATTTCCGGAGACGATTCAATCACCTTACCAATTATTGCGGCAGGCGGCGACGGAGTTATTTCTGTTGTCGGCAACGCATTTCCGCGCGAATTTAAGTCAGTCGTGCAGTGCGCGCTTGAAGGTGATTTCACAAAAGCCCGCGAACATCATTACCGAATTTTACCGGTCATTGCTCCCTTGTTTGCTGAAGGAAATCCTGCCGGAATCAAGGAAGTTTTGAAGCATATGAAGCTGATGAACAATTACTTAAGATTACCCTTGGTGACGGTTTCCGAAAAGCTTAGCCGCGATCTGATCTCGATCACCGAAAACCTTTGTGCCGCGGGGACGTATGACCTAAAATAATTGTATCTTTGATTATACGTTTTATTAACCCTGTTCAATGAAGACAATCAGAATTTCACAGGCGGCGATAGTGTCCTTTGCCACAATTTTTCTTGCATCCTGCGGTGGAAGTGAAGAAGGTGAACTTACGGATATCACCGACGAAGACACCACTACTGTTGTTGAGGAACCAGGCTCACAAGTCGATTATGCAGTGCCAACTCCGAATGAACTTTTCGAAATTGTAAAACTACAGGGTGGTGAGGAAAGAGTGGGCCTCGTAAATCCCGTTGAGAAAAAGGACAGTTATGTCGACCACAAAATCAAATGCCTGAATTTTGGCGTTTATTCCGCCGACCTGGCGTATATGAGTTGCTTTGGAATCGGAACAGATTTTCTGAAATACTTTAAGGTGATCGAAGAGATGGGTGATGATCTTGGCATTTCCGGTGCGTTCGACAAAGACATTATGGACAGAATAGAGAACAACGAAGGCGACTCCGATTCTTTATTCAGTATTTCCAACGACAGTTACTACGACAGTTATATGTACCTTGAGGAAAATGACAAGGGTGTGGAGTTGTCTCTAATTATGGCTGGCGGCTACATCGAGAGTTTATTCATTGTGTGCAATCTGGTTGATAAATATAAAGCAGATGATCTAATCGTTGAAAAGATCGGCGACCAGAAAGTAGTTCTTGAGAATCTACTTGATTTCATATTGGAATATGCCGATGATCCGAACGTGTCCGAAACGATGGACGACCTGATATCGCTTAGCGACGTTTTCGAAAACAGTATGGAGTTTGAGGAATCTGGTACGAACATTGCAAACAACAACGAGGGGACGCTTATTTTGTCCGGTGGCGGATCGTTCAAAATGACCGAGAAGGCATTTAAAGATATCAAGTCAAAGGTGACCGAATTACGTACCAATATCATCAAGTAAACTTCAAACCTATGAAAAAAGCAATTTTTTTCGGAATCATTTTGGTGAGTGGCATTGTCCTTGAAGCCTATGCCCAGTGTACCAGAGTACACTTCTTCTGTGCATCGCAGCTTTCAAAAGAGCAGCAGCAGGAGGCCTGGAGTATGAACAACCAGTCCAAGAGTGCACCTGTTGCCAAAGGTCAGAAATATGACCTCAGCTTTATCGCCTATACAGGGTATGATTACCGTTTGACGATCTGTACCGACGCGATGCAGGGATCGGGTGAAACCATCAACTTTACCTTGGCGCACGATGCCATTGTTCAACTCAAGGACGGCTCGATTTCTAAAAGGCCAGAAGTGATATTTGATAATACGTCTGCTGGCAACCAGCCCTTTGTAAAATTTGCCACGGAGAAAACACGCAAATTTTACCTCAGTGTAAACGTTCCTGCCACAGGAGACAGCAAAGACAAAGCGCTCGGTGTAGAAGATAAGGTGTGTCTCGGTGTTTTGCTCGAGCACAAAAAGACTCCAGCACTAGGATTCTAAAAAGGCGTATGTGAAATTTATAGATGCCACGCCAGTGCAGGCGTGGTTTTTTTTTGAATGGTAGTCTTCAGTCGTCAAAAAATCAAGGCCCTCTCCGCTTGTCTCGACAGCGCAAAATCGGTCGTTATAACTGCGCATAAAAGTCCTGATGCCGACAGCGTCGGCTCCTCTCTTGGTCTCTATCATTACCTCAATCAAAAGGGAATCCCGACAAAAATATGCCACCCGGATGCCGCTCCGGAATTCCTTGGCTGGATGGCTGGGCAAAAGCAAATCATCAGCCACGAAACCGATAAGCAGAAATGTGAAACCTTGCTTTCGGCGGCCGACCTGGTATTTTGTCTCGATTACAATTCACCCAACCGCGTTGGAAAAATGGAACATCCGCTGATGAAATCCAAGGCCGTTCGTGTAATGATCGATCATCATCAGGAACCGGATTCAGACTTTTGTAAAATCACCTTTTCTGACCCCAATTGCAGCTCTACATCCCAAATGATCTATGAGTTGATGGACGCAATGGGCGATGACAAACTCCTGAGCAAGGATATTGCTTCGTGTCTTTATGCCGGGATAATGATGGACACTGGCTCCTTTCGCTTTTCTTCCACCAGCCCTAAAACTCATTTCGTTGCCGGAAAACTGCTGGAAACAGGAATCCGGCAATGGGAAATCCACGAAAACATTCACGACGTGAACAGTGTGAACCGGATGCGACTGAATGCATTTGCAACACTGGAGCGACTGGTTGTGTTGAGCGAATACAAAACTGCCTATTTTCATCTCGGTAAAAGGGATCTCGAAAAATTTAGCGCGGTCAAAGGAGACACAGAGGGTCTCGTCAATAGTGCACTGGCTCTGGAAGGCATTCGGTTTGCTGCGCTTTTCAAGGAGGAATCTGGCCTGATTAAAATATCATTCCGCTCCAAAGGCACAATACCGGTTAATTTGCTCTCCGCAGCGCATTTCGAGGGAGGCGGTCATACCAACGCAGCTGGGGGTAAATTCATTGGAAATATTCAGGATGCCATCGCCAAATTTGAAGAGGTTTTACCCGCCTTTTTTAAACAAAACCGCGCAAAATTCAAGGGCTGATTGTACAAATCGTTGTTAAAATCGCTTTGCGGCTCCTGTGCATAGGGTAACATTTTTCTGTAAATTCGTTTGTGCTTAAGATGAATCGATCTGCTTTCCTGATTGCCGGCCTTTGTTGTACCCTCGGTTGTTCTGAAGAAGTTGAGCTCGTTCAACCCGATCCCGATTGGAGTACCGAACAATCGATTGAAATGAACTCGACTTTTTCGTCCGTGGAGGACGGCGAAATTGACCAGTTTCTTGGACGACACAAAGACTGGAAAATGATAAAAACCGGAAGCGGGTTGCACTATATGATTTACCAACGAAGTGAGATGACCGATACGATAGAGGTGGGTGATGTCGTAACCGTTGATTTTGAAATCAGCCTGCTAAACGGAGACGTGTGTTATTCATCCTCAAAGAATGGCCCGGAATCATTTGTTGTTGAAAAAACAGATATTGAAAGTGGTCTCCACGAGGCTGTCAAGCTGATGCATACCGGTGACAGAGGAAAATTCATTCTGCCTAGTCATCTTGCCCACGGACTCCTTGGAGACACAGACAAAATTCCTCCTTTGTCGCCAGTTATCTACGATATGACGCTTGTTAAAAACCAAAAACCTTCCTTGTGAAAAATCTGTTTTTGCCTTTGTGCGGCCTAATTCTGTTTTCCTGCGCTGGGACCGGAGAAAAGGCGGATACGGACAGCCCGGACATCTCCTATGATTCCGTTTTGAACAGCAATGAAACAGACAGTCTGGACCGCGATAAACTCCTAAGGGACTCTATCAATGGTTCGCCTAACGCGATGGTGTTGCAAAAGGAGAATGGTTTGCGGATCGAATGGCAAGTGAAAAAGGAGGGACGTAAGATCACCCGATGGGACGTTCCGATGATCAATTACAAAGCGCGGGTTGCCGGTGGTGAACAATACGACAGCAATGACGGAGTTGGCTGGGCTGTACCCGTGCGAATAGGCATTGGAATTCTGGTTAAAGGTATGGAGGAAGGTCTTGCGGAAATGCACGAAGGAGACAAAGGTCGAATTATGATTCCAAATGCGCTGGCTTATGGTGAAGACGGCTACGGCACGATTGTGCCACCCAAAGCGGATGTGATCGTCGATCTGGAAATCGTTGATCTGTTGGAACCGTATTCTCTTGAAGAAGGCATTAAAGTTTTCAAATGGCACGTCTCAGACAGCGGCAAGGTGGCGAAGAAAAATCAATGGATCACATTCGATTACTTTGCCTACACCCAAGGGGATGCTGGGAAGATGTACGACAATTCCTATCAGAATGGCGAACCTTATAAAATGCGCTTTCAGAACGATAACCTCGTTGCTGGATTACACGTTGGGATGAGCGTGCTTAAACCCGGTGACAATGCCCTCATTCATATCCCGGCAAAGATGGCGTATGGTACAAAGGGAATGCTAGATCTTGTTCCGCCAAACACAGATATTATATACGACGTTCGGGTTTTGTCCATCCGGTAAACACTATTCGAGAACACCGGGATTTGATGTGTTTGGCTTTGAGCCACCCTCGATTTTTTTTCCAATGGAAAAATTCAGGACAGGGGCCATTCCGATTTTCCAGCCGGGACCTCCGCCCAATGACGACCAGATACACCAGCCGTTCCGTTCATAGCCAAACTTGACGTCGAAACCGATATACGCCTGATCATTTCTGTACAAATACGAGTAGAATGAATTGCCGTCGAGTTCCATTTTCTGCGAATCGGTTTTAGAGGCGAGTGGTGCCGAACAATTCAGTCCGAGAATGAACCAGCCGTAAAGCTTCTTACCGATCTTGGATCCCCACTGCCCGCGGAAGCCCCATTGTGGTGAATAACTGCTTGTCCGGATGTTTACACCAGTGCCCAAGGCAAGAAAGTTCTTAGTCCATCCCCATCCCGCGAGTATTTGTGTTTCAAATCCATAGGCCTGATATCCTGTTTGCAGCGCCAAACCGTTGTCCCGCGATGCTGATTTGAGATGAATGCTCTCTGAAGCAGACAATACAAATCCATTCTTCTTAAATATGTTGAGGGTCAGTCCGGGCGTCACATTTCCAAAGGCAGTAATTGTCCCT
>Ga0247727_10016284_pt1 | contig 12029 bp, 8 predicted proteins | sample WisWelCaveWW1625_FD_202498 | JGI IMG/M metagenome (GOLD analysis project Ga0247727, IMG submission 202498) | Biofilm microbial communities from Wishing Well Cave, Virginia, United States - WW16-25 | ecosystem: Environmental > Aquatic > Deep subsurface > Groundwater > Cave microbial mat | place...
CGGTACGCACCGCGCGCGCCTTCGAGCTGGCCGGACTCGATCAGCGACTGCGCCACCTCCTCGGTGAAGAACGGATTGCCGCCGGTGCGGGTGTGAATCGGGCTGGCCAGCGCGGCAATGCTGGGATCGCTGCCGAGCAGGTCCGCCAATAGCTCCGCGATGGCCTCGCGGCCGAGCGGCGTCAGCGGGATCTGCCGGTACCAGGACTTCTGCATCCACTCGGCGTGGTACTCGGGCCGGAAGTTCAGCAGCAGCAGGCTGCGGCTGTCGGCGCGTGCATCGACCAGGTGCTCCAGAAACTCCCCGCTGGCGGTGTCGAGCCAGTGCAGGTCTTCGATCAGCGTCACCGTCGGCTGCGTCTCGCTGGCGCTCCGGATCACCTGGCGCATCACGCCGAGCAGTTGGCGTTGGCGCGCCTCGGGGCCGAGCTGCGGCGCCGGGTTCTGCGGATCGCTCACGCCCAGGAAGTCGAACACGAGCGGCAGCGTGTCCGCGAACTTGCGATCGAGCACCACCATGCGTCCGGCGATCTTCTCTCGCGCGCCGCGCTCGTCGTCCTGCGCGGCGATGCCGAAGTACGCGCGGAACAGCTCGAGGATCGGCAGCAGCGGAATGTTCTTTCCATGCGCGACCGCACGTGCCTCGAACACCTGCATGCCGCGGCCGCGGCAGCGCTCCAGGAACTCGAAGCACAGGCGGCTCTTGCCGGTGCCGGCCTCGGCCACCACGCCGATGACCTGGCCGTTGCCCGCAGCGCTCTGCTCGAGGGCGTCCTCGAGCGTGCGCAGATCCGCCGCCCGGCCGACGAAGCGCGAGAAGCCGCGGGCGCGCGAGATGTCGAAGCGTGAGCGTGACGAACCGACGCCGGCCAGCCGATGCACCCGCAGCGGTTCGCTGATGCCCTTGACGCGAAACTCGCCGAGATCCTCGAGCGCGAAGTAGCCGGACACGAGCGCCGCGGTGTGGTTCGAGACGAAGCACGCATCGGCCTCGGCCAGCGACTCCATGCGCTGCGCGAGGCCCACCGTGTGGCCCTGAGCGGTGTAGTCCATGCGCAAATCGTCGCCGATCGCACCGACGATCACTTCGCCCGAGTTGATGCCGATGCGCGTCGCGAAGTCGAGCCCGTGTTCGCGCCGGATCGTGCGCGCGAACTCGCGCAGGCGTTCCAGCAGATGCAGCGCCGCGTAGCAGGCGCGCTGCGCGTGATCCTCGTGCGCGATCGGCGCGCCGAACAGCGCCATGATCCCATCGCCGGTGTACTGATTGACCGTGCCCTCGAAGCGGTGCACGCCTTCGCTGAGGATCGCGAAGAAGCGTTCGAGGATCTGGTGCCACGCTTCGGGGTCGAGCTGCTGAGCCAGCTCCATCGAGCCCTTCACGTCCGCGAACAGCACCGTGACCTGCTTGCGCTCACCTTCGAGGGCGGACTTGGACTGGAGGATCTTGTCGGCGAGGTGCTTCGGGGTGTAGGTGCGCGGGTCGGGCGGCGCGGGCGTTCGCTGCGCGGCGACGGAGTCGAGCGCGGCGCCGCAGACATTGCAGAACTTCGCTCTCGACGGGAGAGCGACACCGCACGCCGGGCACGCGATCTCGAGAGCGCGGCCGCATTCGAGGCAGTAGAGCGACCCAGGCGGACTCGCCGCTCCGCAGGTGGCGCAGCTCATCGGGATCCGCCCAGCTGGTACACCACGTCATTCACGCGCTGCGAGCGCGCCAGCGGCGCTGCGCACTCCTCGCAGAGCTTCGCGCCGGGGCGGTTCTCGTGATGGCACGCAACGCAATTCATCCGCCGGGCTCCTGCCGACTAGAACAGATCGAGAAACTCCAGCACGGCCCGTCGAACCTCGTCCCGAACGGCCTCGGGCACCGGACCGAGGTCACGGCGAAACAGCGTGTTGTCCCAGGCGAGCATCTGGTCGATGAGGACGTCGCTGTCGCGCGACAGTCCGCAAATCCCGGCTGGAATCCGGACGCGCAGCGGGAAGACGTCCTCGTGTACGACCCGGGTCGTTAGTGGCAGCACCACGGTGCTCGGCAAGCCGGCCTCGCCGAACTCCGTTGGTTGGATGGCGAGGCAAGGGCGCTGCTTCCCGGGCTTCGTCCCCACACGAGTGCCGAGCGCAACCACGTGCAGGTGCCAGCGCTGCGGCACGGCAGGCATCAGTCGAGTCGGTGCAATCGGCTGTTCGGGCGGAAGTCGCGCAGTGCGGCGCGGCTCTCGCGCGCCACGCGCCGAGCCGCCCGGCGCCACTTCGCTACCCGCTCGGCGCGCTCCGCGTCGCGCTCGAGCAGGTCGAGCGCGGAGCGCACTACCTCGATCTTGGTGCGCGCTCGAAGCCGCTTCTTGAGCAGTACGATGCGTGCGTCGTCGGCGTCCTGAAGCATGAGGGGCTTGCCCATGGCCTCGCTCCTACTCGATTGCCAGATATATCGCCGACTATACGTCCGGGCGGGAAGGGGAGCAACGCAGTCTGATCTTCGGGCACTGCATTCTTCAGCGGCGCGCGTCCGGCGCGTAGCGCCGGTGCGTCTCCTCCAGCATCCAGGCGCGTGCCGCCGGGCTGCTGTCGACGAGTGCGCGCAGGCGCTCGCGCGAGATGGCGTAGGTGATCATGTGCGTCATCGCGGTGACGGTGGCCGAGCGCACGGTGTCGAGCAGCACGCCGCGCTCGCCGACCACCGCGTCCACGCCGACCGTGCGCACGCCCTTGCGTCCGATCGTGACGACGGCCTGGCCTTCCTCGATCAGGTAGCACTCGGGGGACTCGTCCCCCACACCGCACAGCAGGTCGCCGGGGTCGAAGCTCATCGGATACGCGGTCGCGGCGAGCTGCTCCAGCTCCGACTGGGTGCAGCGCTCGAACAAGCGATTGCGCAGCAGGAGCCCGACGGTTGCCGCGAGGCGGGCCCCGGTGTGCACCGGCAGCGAATCCTTGCGTGCCGGCTCGCTCTCGATGCGCTGGCGCAGCTCGGCACGCCAGCGCAGATCGGCGTCCGAGTCGCCTGCTTGCGGCCGCAGCCCGCGCGCCTCGAACTCGGTGGCTGTCGTCAGCGCCTTGGCCTCGACGGCCACACCGGCCGTCACAGCGGCGGCGCTCGGCCGTGCGCTCGACGCGGCGCGGCACTCGACGTGCAGGGCGGTGAGGCCGCGCAGCGTCAGCCGATCCTGGAAGCGCGGCTCGTCGCCGCGCAGCTCGATCCGATCGAAGCGCTTCAGCAGGGTGCGGAAAGTGATGCCGATCTCGGCCCGCGCCAACGCGGCGCCGAGGCAGAAGTGCACGCCGCCTCCGAGGCTCAGTGGCTGGATGTCGGTGCGCGTCATGTCCAGCCGGTCGGGGTCGGGGTAGCGCGCCGGATCGTGGTTGCCGGCGCCCAGCAGGGCGAAGACCACCTCGCCGGCGGGGATCGTCACCCCGCCGACCTCGACGCTGGCTTCGGTGACGCGATTCGCCAGCTGCGCCGTGCCGTCGTAGCGGAGCAGCTCGTCGGGCAGGTTCGCGAACAGCGACGTGTCGCGTCGCAGCAGGTCGATCTGCTCCGGCTGGCGCAGCAGCGCCAAGAGGCCGTTGCCGAACAGGTTGGTGGTGGTCTCGAAGCCGGCGGCAAAGAGCAGCGTGGCGAGCGTGACCAGCTCGTCGTCGGTCAGCCGATCGCCATCGGCCTCCACCGTCGCCAGCTTGCTGAGCAGGTCATCGACAGGCTGGCGGCGTTTCTCGGCGATCAGCGCGAGGAAGTACGCACGAATCGTGAGCTGCGCGGCATCGGCCAGCGCCATCTGCTCGGCGGTCGGCCGCATCTCCAGTGTGGCGATCAGATCCTTCACGAGCCCGCGGAACTGCGCCCGGTCCGCCTCGGGCACCCCGAGCATCTCGCCGATGATCGTCACCGGGAGCGGGAAGCCGACCAGCTCGAGGATGTTGCCGCCGCCGGCCTCGGCCACCGGATCGAGCAGCTGCTCCACGATGCGCTCGATGATGGGCTTCAGATTCTCGATCATGCGCGGCGTGAACGACTTGCTGACGAGCTTGCGCAGCCGCGTGTGCTCCGCCCCTGTCGTGTTCACCATCGAGTGCTCGCCGGCCGTCAGCGACGGATGCTTCCGCCAGTCCGCGCCGAAGCGCTGCTCGACCTGCGTCGCATAGTCCTTGCCGAGGCGATCTCCGCGAGCAGGCCAGAGAGGCCGGTCTTGGCGTCGTGAACGTTGACGATCTTCATGGCAGCAAGTTAGTCCAGCAGGGTCAACCCACCCCGATGCTCTGAAGCTCGCGCGTGAGCCGCTCGGCGTGGCCGGTGGCGCCCATCTCCTGGTAGAGGCGCAGGGCCTCACGCAGCGCCTGCTCTCGGGCCGGCGCATCGCCGCGTTGCCGCGCCAGCTCGGCGCGCAGCTCCAGCAGCTCGGGCAGGCGCGCGCGGAAGCCGGTCTGCTCCAGCGTACGCTCCGCGCGCTCGAGCCAGGCGGCGGCGTCTTCGGGCTGCGAATCGCTCAGCTGGATGCGCGCGAGCGCGAGCTCTGCCGAGAGCTGGCCGGCGCGGAAGCCCTGCGTCTTCGCCACGCGCACTGCCTCGTGGCCCAGGCGGCGTGCCTCGTCGCGCTCGCCACGTTCGCAGTGAAAGCCCGCGAGCATGCTCATCGCGAAGGGCAAGGTCGATCGAAAGCTGCGCGCTGAGCCCTCGACCCACTCCTCTGCCAGCGTGATGGCGGCGGCGAGGTCTCCCTCCTGCGCCAGCACCCGAGACAGCGCTCCCGCAACCGTTCGCGAGATCGGGCTCTCGATGCGCTCGGCGATCTCCATGCTCTCGCGCGCCATGCGCGCCGCGCGCGCGAGGTCGCCGCGCTCGAGCCAGACGTCAGCCTCGAAGCTGAGCAGCCAGCCGAGCACCTCGGCTGCGCCGCGCGCGCGGGCGCGCTCGATGCCCTGCTCGAGCCGGCGGGTCGCCTCTTCGAGCTGGCCTGCCTGGCCGACCACGGTGCCGAGAAACCCGATCGCAAAGGCGGGGGCGTCGTAGCCGACCAACGGAGACGCGGCTTCCTTCACGGCGAGCGGGTACGCGTTGGCCGCCTCGATCGCGCGGCGGGCCGCAGGTACGTCGCCGGCGTAGCTGATCACGAGGGCGAGACGCAGCTCGAGGGCGAAGCTGAGCGGCTCGTCGCCCGCTGCTCGCGCGAGGCGCAGCCCTTCGGCGCACATCTCGCGTGCGCGCGTGAGCTGCCCCGGCCCCAGGGCGAGGGCGATCGCAGAGGCGTTGTAGAGGCTCGCGAGCGCGCGCGGGTTGTTCTGCCGCCGCGCCCAGGCCTCTCCCTCGTGCAGCAGCTCGTCCGCTTCCTGCTGCGAGATGCCGCGCCGCCAGGCGTACTCGAGGATCATCACGCGCGAGCGCTCGCCCAGCTCGCTCGCGAGCGCCGTGTCCTCGATCTCGTCGGCCAGCGCGCGCACGCGCTGCCAGTGCAGCGCCGCCTCCGCCGCGTTGCTGCCGGCGATCCACTCGGCCGCGCGCCGGTGCCACTCCGCGGCGGGCCGGGCCTCGCCGGCAGACTCGAAGTGGTGCGCGAGCAGGGCGGCCTGCTCGTCGAGGTCGCCGCCGGCGGCTTCGAGCGCACGCGCGACGGCCGCGTGCAGTGCGCGCCGCCGCTCGCCGAGCAACGAGTCCTGCGCCACGGCCTGCGTGAGCGGGTGCTTGAAGCTGTACTCGGCGATGGGATAGAGCGCCTTCTCGTGCAGGAACTCGCCGCTGCGCAGGCGCGCGAGCGCCTCGGCCAGCTCGCGCTCGGGCAGGCCCGCCACCGCCGCGAGCAGCGGCTCGGCGAAGTCCTTGCCGATCACGGCGGCGCTCTGGAGCACGCGCTTCTCGCGCTCGGGCAGGCGGTCGATGCGCGCCGCGAGCAGCGCCTGCACGGTGGCTGGCACCTCGAGGCGTCCGACCTTGTCCCGCAGCTCGTAGGCGCCGCGCACGCCCGTGAGCTGACCGGATTCGATCAGCATCTGCACCACCTCTTCGGCGAAGAAGGGGTTTCCGCCCGTGTGCAGGTGGATGCGCTGCGCGAGGCCCTCGCTGCTCGGGTGCGTGCCGATCAGGTCGGCGATCAGCTCCGCGATCGCCTCGGCCGTGAGCGGTGCCAGCGCCAGCTGCTGGTAGTGCGCGCGCTGCATCCAGTCCGCGCGGTACTCGGGCCGAAAGTTGAGCAGCAACAAGGTCCGGCCGCCGACCGCGGCGTCCACCATCTCTGACAGCCACGCCTCGCTCGCGGCGTCGATCCAGTGGAGGTCCTCGATCAGGATCAGGCCGACCTCCTGGCCGGTGGCGCCTCCGGCTTGCATGAGGCGCCGCAGCAAGGCGAACAGGCGGCGCTGGCGCGCCTCGGGCGGCAGGGGAGGTGCGGGGCGCTGGGGATCGGGGGCGCCCAGGAACTCGAACAAGATGGGGAGCACGTCGCGGTGGCTGTCGTCGAGCAGCAGGAGGCGCCCGGCGACCTTCTCGCGCACGAGGGCCTCGCTGTCGCCGTCCTCGATGCCGTAGTAGGCGCGGATCACCTCGAGCACCGGCAGCAGCGGCAGGTTCTTGCCGTGCGCCACGCAGTGGCCCTCGTTCACGCGCATGCCCTCGGCGCGGCAGCGCTCGCCGAACTCGAAGCAGAGGCGGCTCTTGCCGGTGCCCGCGTCGGCGACGATGCCTAGCACCTGCCCCTCGCCGCGGCGCGTGCGCTCGAGCGCGGCCTCGAGCGTGCGCGTCTCGGCCTCGCGGCCCACGAAGCGCACCAGGCCGCGCGCCCGCGAGAGATCGAAGCGCGTGCGCGCAGGGCCTGCGCCCGTCAGCTCGAAGACGTGCATCGGCTCGGCTGCGCCCTTGAGCGTGAACTCGCCGAGGTCTTCGAGCGCGAAGTAGAGCCGCGCGAGCTTCGCGGTGGGCTCGGAGAGGTAGATGCTGCCACCCGAGGCGAGCGCCTCCATCCGTTGGGCGAGGCCGACCGTGTGGCCCTGCGCCGTGTAGTCCATGCGCAGGTCGTCGCCGATCTTGCCGACCACCACCTCGCCGGAGTTCACGCCGATGCGCGTCGCAAAGTCCAGCCCGTGGCGGCGCTTCACGTCGCGCGCGAAGTCGCGCAGCGCGTCGCGCAACGAGAGCGCCGCGAAGCAGGCGCGCTGCGCGTGATCCTCGTGCGCGATCGGCGCGCCGAACAGCGCCATGATGCCGTCGCCCGTGTACTGGTTGACGGTGCCCTCGAAGCGGTGGACGCCGTCCGAGAGAATCTCGAAGAAGCGGTCGAGCAGGCCGTGCCAGGCCTCGGCGCCGAGCTGCTCCGCCAGCTCCATCGAGCCCTTCACGTCCGCGAACAGTACCGTCACCTGCTTGCGCTCGCCCTCGAGCGCCGAGCGCGATTGCAGGATGCGATCGGCGAGATGCTTCGGCGTGTACGCAAGAACGTCACGAAGGGGACGTTCCTTTTCCGTCACTTGCTGCGGCGGCCTCTGCAACGCCGCCCCGCAGGCGCCGCAGAAGCGGTGGTCGGGCGGATTGGCCTCCGCACACGCCGGACACGTGCGCGCGAGCGCCACGCCACAGCCCCCGCAGAAGCGATTGCCGGTCGGGTTCTCCTGTCCGCAGCCGGGGCAGCTCACGCCGCGACTCTACCGCGCTTCGCAGGCGGCCGAGGCACGGCGCGCCAGCCACGCCTCTCCGCTGTATGGTCCTCTCCCGCTAGGTGGCCCCGTGGTCCAGGAGGTCTCGATGAAGCCCGGAATCTCGGCCGCAATCGCGATCGGCGCGCTGGCCGCCTTCCTCGTCGCGTGCGCCGAGCGCCCGCAGGCCGAGGCCCCGGCGGTCGCTCCGGCCGCCGCTGCGGACGCGATCTACGTCGGAGGCGACATCGTCACGATCGACGACGCCCGGCCGAGCGCCGAGGCGCTCGCCGTGAAGGACGGCAAGATCCTCGCCGTCGGCACGCGCGCCGAGGTCGAGAGCGCCCACCAGGGTGCAGCCACGCGCGTCGTCGATCTCGCCGGCAAGACGCTGCTGCCCGGCTTCATCGACGCGCACGGCCACTACATCAGCTCGCTGTCGGTGGCCAACCAGGTGAACGTCTATGCGCCGCCGGCCGGGCCGGGCAAGGATGCCGCGAGCATCGTCGCCGCGCTCCAGAAGTTCCGCGACGACCGCAAGATCCCGGCCGGCGAGCTCATCCAGGCCTACGGCTACGACGAGAACGTCATGCCGAACGGCGAGCTGCTGAACCGCGACCAACCTCGACGCGGCCTTCCCCGACAACCCGGTGATCGTCGGGCACGTCTCGATGCACGGGGCCGTGCTGAACTCGGCCGCGCTCGCGAAGTGGAACTTCTCCGCGGGCACCGAGACGCCGCCGGGCGGCGTCATCGTCCGGAAGCCCGGCACGAGCGAGCCGTACGGCCTGATCATGGAGACGGCGTACCTGCCGGTCTTCGCGTCGCTGCCGAAGCCCACGCGCGAGCAGGAGGCCGAGTGGTCGCGGGCGGGGCAGATGCTCTACGCGGCGGCCGGCGTGACGACAGCCCACGAGGGAGCCACGCACGCGAACGAGGTCGAGCTCATGAAGCGCGCCGCCGCCGCCGGGGCGAACCTCATCGACGTCGTCGCCTTCCCGTTCATCACCGACCTCGACGAGGTGCTGGCGAACAACCTGGTGAGCGGCTGGGGCCAGTACGACCATGGCCTCGAGCTCGGCGGCGTGAAGATCACGATCGACGGTTCGCCCCAGGGCAAGACGGCCTACTTCACCACGCCTTACCTGACCGGCGGGCCCGGCGGCGAGCAGGACTGGCGCGGCGAGCTGACGTTCCCGGAAGAGACCGTCCGGCAGATGGTGAAGCGCGTCTACGACATGAACGTGCCGCTCATCCTGCACGCGAACGGCGACGCCGCTATCGACGTCTTCCTCTCGGCTCTCGAGGCGGCGAAGGGCAGCGAGAACCGTCCCTGGAACGTCACCGTCATCCACTCGCAGTTCGTGCGGAAGGACCAGCTCGACGCGTACGCGCGCCTCGGGGTGAGGCCGTTGCTCTACACGCTGCACACCTACTACTTCGCCGAGGCCCACATCGCGAATCGCGGCCAGGCGCAGGCGTCCTACATCAGCCCCATGCGCGACGCGATCGACAAGGGCCTCGCGCCGACCAACCACACCGACTTCTACGTCGCGCCGATCGATCAGATGTTCATGATGTGGTCGGCGGTCAACCGCGTCTCGCGCGGCGGCGAGGTGATCGGGCCCGACCAGCGCATCAGCGCGCTCGAGGCGCTGAGGTCCATGACGATCGCTGCGGCCGCCCAGTACGGCGAGGAGGCGTCGAAGGGCAGCCTCGTGCCCGGCAAGCGCGCCGATCTCGTGATCCTCGACCGGAACCCGCTGAAGGTCGAGCCGATGGCGATCCAGGAGATCCAGGTCGTGGAGACGATCAAGGATGGGAAGACGATCTACGCGAGGGCTTCACGATGACGGCACGAACCTGGCTGGCTGCGCTCGGAATGGCCGCCGTCGCGGCATGCGCCCAGATCCCGCCGAATCCGAACCCGACGACGGTCTACGTCGCCCGCGAGTTCCTCACGATGGATCCTGCGCAGCCGCGCGCGGAGGCGGTGGCGATCCGTGACGGGCGCTTCGTCGCGGTGGGCAGCCGCGCCGAGGTCGAGGCCGCGGCCGGCCCGGGCGCGAAGCTCGACGCGACCTTCGCCGGCCGCGTGGTGATCGCCGGCTTCGTCGAGCAGCACGTCCACCCGGTGCTGGCCGCACTCACCATGAACACGTCGGTCATCTCGATCGAGGACTGGGACGCTACCTCCAGCTTCTCGCCCGCCGTGCGCGACGAGAAGACCTACCGGGCTCGCTTGAAGCAGGCGCTCGCCGCCCACACCGACCGGAAGAAGCCCTTCGTCACCTGGGGCTACCACCAGTACTTCCACGGCGCCGACATGTCGCGCGCGCTGCTCGACGAGCTCGCGCCCGACTTCCCGGTGATCGTCTGGCACCGCTCGTGCCACGAGTTCTACTTCAACAGCGCGGCCCTCGCGTCGCTCGGCATCGACGAGGCGTTCGTGGCCGGCCTGAAGCCGAGCGAGCAGGCGCAGGCGAGCCTCGAGAAGGGGCACTTCTTCGAGCAGGGCGCGCTCGCGATCCTCCCCAGGCTGACGCCCGTCCTCGCCTCACCCGAGCAGTTCCGGCGGGGCCTCGAGTTCACCGAGGCCTACTACCACCGCAGCGGCATCACGCTCGCCTGCGAGCCCGGGGGATTCTTCTCGAAGCCGCTGCAGGATGCGGTCAACGCCGTCTACAGCGACGACGCGACGCCCTTCGATCATTGCTTCATGGCCGACGGCAAGACCTTCGCCGCACGGAACCCGAGCGACGCCGAGGCGCTGATCGCCGACACCCGCCAGGTTCTGTCCTGGGGCCAGGGCCGCACCTGGTACCTGCCGCAGCAGGTCAAGCTGCTGACCGACGGCGCCATCTACAGCCAGCTCATGATGATGCGGGACGGCTACACCGACGGGCACCACGGCGCGTGGATCATGGACCCGCCCGTCTTCGACTACGCCTTCCAGAGCTACTGGGACGCCGGCTACCAGATCCACGTCCACAACAACGGCGACGCGGGCCTCGACGTGCTGCTCGCCAGCCTCGAGAAGGCGATGCAGCGGAAGCCGCGGGGGGACCACCGCACCGTTCTCATCCACTTCGGCTTCGCGGCGCCCGAGCAGGTGGCGCGCTGGGCGGAGCTGGGCGGGATCGTGAGCGCCAACCCGTATTACGTGACGGCGCTCGCCGGCCGCTACGCGAAGCTCGGCGTCGGGCCCGAGCGCTCGGCGAACATGGTGCCCCTCGGCGACGCCGTGAAGAACGGCGCGTCGCTCTCCTTCCACTCCGACATGCCGATGGCGCCGGCGAAGCCGCTGCAGCTCGTGTGGGCGGCGGTCAATCGCGTGACCGCTGAGGGCCAGGTGGCGGGGCCCGAGCACAAGGTCACGCTCGATCGGGCGCTCGCGGCCGTCACGATCGATGCCGCCTACTCGATCCAGCAGGAGAGGGAGGCCGGCTCGATCGCCGTCGGCAAGCGCGCGAACCTCACGATCCTCGAGCAGAGCCCCTACGAGGTGCCGGCCGCGCACCTGAAGGACATTTCCGTGTGGGGCACGATGCTCGCGGGCCGCGTGCAGCCGGCGCCGGCGGCGCCCGTCGCCGCCTTCGCGCCGAAGGAGCCGACCGCCGCGAGCGCCGGGCCCGACGCTGCGGAGGTGTCGCGCGCCGCCATCCTGCAGCTCGCCGCGTGGCTGGCGCACGGCCACGCGCCCGGTTCCGTCGCGGCGGAGTGACGGGTCGGGACGCCGTCCCATCGCGCAGGGCCGCGTTGCGGCGAGTTGCTTCGGCCCATGTCACGCAGCGCATTGCCAGTTGTACAGAAGGGAGCCGCCGTGGCAAAGAGCTTCTCGGTCGCCGAGGCGCGCCAGAACTTCGCGCGCCTGCTCCAGACGGCGGAACGCGGTCGCGTCGTGGAGATCACCCGACGCGGCGAGCCCGTCGCGGTGGTGCTCTCGGCTGCGCAGTACCTGGCTCTCGTGGGCGAGGGCCCCTCGTTCAAGGCAGCGATCGACGAGATCCGTGCTCGGCTCGGAGTCGATCGGCTCGGGATCGGCGACGCGGACTTCGCTGGGCTCCGAGAGGAATCCGCCGGCCGCGCGGCGTCGCTCTGAGTGTCCGTTACCTGCTCGAGTGGCGGCCGAATGCGAAGGCTCTTGAGGGGCGATCGAGGCCTACCTGGAGGAAGCAGTCCGCCGCGCCCTTCCCATTCTGCCGTACGACGAAGAGGCAGCCGCGTGGCACGCCCGCGAGCGTGCGCGGCTCGAGCGGCGCGGCCGGTCGCCTGGCGCTGCGGACGGCTAGAGAGTCTCGCGTAATAGAATGACATTCTGGTCATAGAGAGAGACCGGCCTTGTGGAGGAAACCCACGATCCGGTCGGGATGACGGTGGAGCAGGCGTTGGCCGCGGCGCAGCTCGCGG